>Ga0182014_10006961_pt1 | contig 11988 bp, 9 predicted proteins | sample 612S2DmetaG_FD_120489 | JGI IMG/M metagenome (GOLD analysis project Ga0182014, IMG submission 120489) | Permafrost microbial communities from Stordalen Mire, Sweden - 612S2D metaG | ecosystem: Environmental > Terrestrial > Soil > Wetlands > Permafrost | place: Sweden: Stordalen | collected... | reverse complement strand
TCAAAAAAACGCGCTGAAGCCGTGGCGCCAGCAGCAATGGTGCATTCCGCCCGAGGCCAACGGCGAGTTTGTCTGGCGCAGGGAAGACGTGCTGGAGGTGTACCGCAGGCCCTACGACCCGCGCACGCCGTCGGTGTTCATCTGCCCGAGAAACCCGGTGTACGACAAGGTCATGGCCAACATCGAGGAAGTGAAAGCGCGCAAGGGACCCGTGATCGTCGTCGCCACCGAGGGCGACGAGGACATCCGCAAGAAAGCCAATGACGTGATTTACATTCCCGACACGCTGGAATGCCTGCAGCCGTTGCTCACGTTCATCCCGCTGCAACTGCTGGCCTATCACATCGCCGTGCTGCGCGGTTGCGACGTGGACAAGCCCCGCAACCTCGCCAAAAGCGTGACTGTGGAGTAGAGTGGCAGGGACAGACGGCGCTCTGTCGCCGTGGATTGGGTCGTTTGGAAGGCGAGCCTCCCAGTGAGCCGCGTCCCCGGTCCATTCCCACCGGCCACGAACGCCTCCATGCTCGCCCGCTTCAGGCGCGGCTTGCCACGCCGATAACGTGCCCCGTCCTCAATCTAAAGACGGAGCGCGCAAAACCTTGCTCCATCGTCAACGCAGAGATAGGATTACTCATGTCAGAGACTGAAGAGATTGAACGCATTGTTCTCATCATGAGTAGACGGGCTGCTACGTGGTTCGCAGTCGCGGTACTCCTCGCGACAGTTGTCACGAGGCAGAATGCCGTCTCTCAGGCAAGCCTCCAGACAGGCCGAACGCCTCAGATCACAGAGTCTCTCGGCTTGAGTGCCAGATTGACGAATGCCATTGTTCGAACCGACAATAGCATCGAACTTGACTTCATACTGCTCAACACTTCCAGTGTGCCGATTCGATTGGCACAGCGTTGGAACAGTTGGGGGGCATATCAGTGGCAGTTTCGGGTTGTTGACGCCAAGGGCACAGCCTACGAATTGAAGAATCCGCAGCAGGCATGGGATAGGAACGCTCTGACAATGTTCACCATTCGACCCTCAGAAGAACAGATAACCAGGTGTCGTCTTGACATGACTACGACGTCACACTCATTGGACGAAACCGCCATTTTCGCACTACCGCCTTTTGAGGGTGCTGCCTTCCCTGGAGCGTTGCAATCCCCGCGAACGAATGGATGGGTGTTTCCAGCGACTGTCACAGGCATTTTCTCAGCTAGCAAGCAGAAGCAGACCGGGGTGAATGGAGAAGCAATTGAAACAACTTGGGAAGGCACCATTGCAACCAAACCGCTGGTCGTTGTGAAGTAATCGGCGAACTTCGCGTCTTCTTCGTGTCCTTCGCCTGCCCTGAGCGGAGTCGAAGGGTGGTATGCTAAAAATTTCGGAATTATCCCCTTGACATAAGTAGGCGATTTGGCGTATATTGGCACCATGAAAACGAGGAAGCAGAAACCCGAGAAACGCCAGAAGGCCAGTATCACTTTCCGTCAATTCATCGTCCAGTTCCCGAATGATGAAGCGTGTTTGGAACACCTTTTCAACAACCGCTACGGTCAGGGCCATGTGTGCCCGAAGTGCGACCGCAAATCCAAATGGTTTCGGTTCAAGGCTGAACGCGCCTACGTTTGCCAGTGGTGCGGGCATCATCTTCACCCCACCGCCGGGACGCCTTTCGAGGACACGCGCACTCCGCTGCAACTCTGGTTTTATGCCATCTACCTTTTCACCACGTCCCGGCATGGTGTTCCCGCGAAGGAATTGGAGCGTCAACTTGGCGTGACGTACAAGACCGCGTGGCGCATGGCCGATCTTATCCGGCAACACATTGCCGAAGTTGATGGCGAGTGGCCGCTCGAAGGCGATGTGGAAATGGATGAAACAGTTATCGGCGGTTATCGTCCCGGCATACGTGGACGCGGAGCCAAGGGCAAGACACTCGTGTTTGGGATGCTGGAACGCGGCGGTCAGGTGATGACGAAAGTTGTGCCAGATGTGAAAGGAACAACTTTGATTCCGTTGATTAAGGAGAACATCGTCAAGGGCTCTACGTGTCACACCGATGAGATGGCAACTTACCGGATGGTCAAGCAGCATGGCTACAAACACGAAACCGTAGATCACGGGAGAAAACAGTACGTGAACGGCAACTCGCACACCAACAACCTTGAGAATTTCTGGAAGCACTTCAAGGGCGCGGTTCGCAGCACCCACATTCACATACCGTTTGTCGCAGACATCGCTGAGTCTTGCAATTTCTGGTTTACCCAGTTTACCCCGTAGCCGGTGAATGCCATTAGACCCAAGGCGGCAACAGTGAAAAGAACCCAACCGCTCTTCACGCCCTTGCCCTCCTTCCTGAACCATGTATAGACGGCCTTTTTAGACGGGTGCTCTTCCAGATATCCATGAAACCAAGTGGACGCGAGTTCTTTGATACTCTGTTTCGGCGGTGTTCGTGTCGTCGTCGCCCCCGCGTCAGAAGGCTTCGGCTCGGAAGAACCAGAGGGCTCAGGTGGCGATGTTGGCGTAGGGTCTCCCATACGGTCGGTGAGTCTGCCAAAAAGGGGTTCATAAAGCAACTACTTATGCGAAGGGGATAATTCCGAAAAATTTAGCACCTCACGACAAACGCGGCGTCAAAGACCTCACCATTCACCGGCACCCGCGGCCAAACCCGGCCTATGGAGTTTATGCCCGGCTTCATTTGGGCAGCCATCGTTTCACCACCAAGCCAGGAAGGAACCGTTTGTTTTCTCTACCAAAGACAACCCATGGCTCGTCGACGGACTTTTCAATCCGGCGACAACAAACTCCGGCGATTGAATGCTCAGACCAACCTTGCCGGGGGCGCCTTTTGATGACGTGTCGTCTGCCGGGGCGGTTGCCGTACAATCGGACCGGAATTTGATGTCATTCGCGCCATTGCGACTGGTCAGTGTCGTGTGAGTAACCATGGTAGACAATCCTTTCCATTACATTGCGGTGTGCGCTCACCTCTTCGACTTCGAGGGACTGACCCCAGGATGGACAACCAGAGGGAACCAAGCTTCACTCGGTTGGTGACGCAACGCTAAAGCCCTGAGGCGTCGGGCTTCTTGCTTTCGAGTTCGAGGCGCTCTTTGTCGGCCTGTTTCTTCAGGTCGTCGTCGGTGTAATACAGATTGAGGGTGACATCATCGGTCCCGGTGCATTTGAGCACCATGGAGCGGTTGCCACGAGTCATTCGTTTCGCGTCGTAAAAATCGTCAAATTGCCCTTCTTTCTCGCCCTGTCCGTATTTCTTCTTGAGCAGGTCGAGAATGGCGGCTTGTCGCTTCTTACAGACATCGTCGTTCTTGCAGTCACCCTGCGCCCAAATGCGGAAAATAATGCCCGATTTCGGGCTTGCCTGGAACCAATACGTTGTCAAACCCTCAAGTGGATTCTGGGGAGTAAACCCATAGCACGGCGTCTTGTCGGTGGTCTCGCCGGTCTTCTGGTATTGAGATAAGTCGACCGTTGTTCCGAGGACGAGGCCGAAGGCTCCTGTGATTTGCTGCTGGGTCGGCGCTGCCGTCGTGTTGGTTTGAGCGGTCGCTGGAAGAACGGAACCTGCCGTTATCAGTGCCGCCAGTTGAAACCATCTCATGGCGGTCTTCCTTCCGGTCAGCTCCTTGCCCCTAAACACATCCAACCAGCAATGGACTTCGGGTACGGGTGTCATACTTCGTTCTCCTTCATTGAAGGTAGAATCGAGGATGGAGCGATCTTTCGCCATGGGGTGTTCACCCCACTGTGCACGGAAGGCGTGCCATCTGGCTCTTGAAACATGGGAACAGCGTTCAATACCCGCTCCCCTCCTCCCCGTCTTCTGAATTCTGACTCCTGATTTCTGTCCCTTAAGGCTCATCGGAGACAAGCCCAGCATACGCTGTTTACCCTATTGAGATTATTGTCGGGCAAGGGTATACTAATTCCATCGCGCGGGCTTTTTGCTGACCACCGAATGCTGCATCACGGCGGTGCTACGGCGGTGGCATGGACTACCAGGCCCGTAACGATTCGTTAACTGTTCAAACCACGCCATGAGTTGGGGGCGGTCGATCAGGCTGCCCAAACGCTCGTGGCAGAAAGTAAAATAATGCTTGAGATGGAACCGACGGAAGCGATTTCCGCTGCAGTTGCAGTCAAAGTCCCTTTACGGATCAAGGTGAATTATCTGGAGCCAGCGCTGCTGCGCATTCCCGGCCCCGAGGTGCTGATCAACGTGGTCAGACGGCGCGTCCGCCAACTCATCCAAGGGCATCGCGCGCTCACGCAGACCGATCCACGGATGGATTTCTCCGATATCGCGCTGAAAGAAATCAGCGAGGGCAAGCTCTCCTACGAACTCGACAATGAAGAAGTCGAGGCCGTGCCCGAGGTCTCTCAACCGCACGACGGAGGAACGCCAGCGCGTTTTTGATTTTCCACTCTTTCGCGGGCAACATGCGCCCCGTGGTTTCGAACGCGAGAAGACTGCCGTGAACCCCCGCCAAGACAAAGTCCTCGCCAAAGCGTGCGAAAATTGTCCGGTCTGCCGTCAGGCGCGACGCAAGCAGCGCGGCTTCGCCTACGAGTTCGTCAAGAGAGTTGAGGGGGCTGCCTGCCCATTCGGTCGGTCATACAGCCGGGTCCACAATCGCAAGCCGCACGAACCTGCGCCGCCAGACTGACCGAACCACGATATCTGTTGATGAAGTCATGCCGCCATCGTTGCGCAATCGCGCCCGTCAGGCTGGACGCACCGCGTCAGTCGGATACGTTAAATCTGCGCCTCATACCCTAGCAAGCGGCCCATTTTATGCTGTAAATACGACGCCCACCGCTGGGTGTCGCGTGAACAAAAAAAAGGTCTTGGCGGTCGATGACGACCCGGGAATGCGGGAGTTGCTTCAGAGCATTCTCGCGACCGAAGGCGTGGAGGTATTCACCGCAATTGACGGCGAGGACGGCATCCAAAAGGCCTTCGAGATCAAACCCGATCTCATCCTGCTGGACGTTGGCATGCCCAATGTGGATGGACTAACATTCTGCATGGCCATTCAGACGATTACCGATGCTCGAAAGATCCCCATCATCATCATCACCGGTCAAACCAATCGGGATCGCGTTCCGGCATGTCTGAAGGCTGGAGCCGACGATTTCCTGGCCAAACCACTGCAAATTGACGAACTGCTCGCCTGCGTTGGGGCGATGTTTAAAACCTCCCAGATTTCCGACCCGGTTGACCGTCTGCACCAGTACATTCTCACCGTCCGAGATCTCCGGGATCGTTCGTCTGAGGGACCGCGGCTGTGAGGGTCATTCAAACTCTGTGCATCAGCAGCGTGTCCAAGTCCTCTTCGACGCGCCTTTGGAATTTCTCACAGCAGGTGACGACCTCCACGCTGAAATCGTCGAAGCTTTCCCCTGTCATTTCCACCTTGGCGCTCCTGAAGTGATGGGGACACTGCGCCTGCGAAGCCAGGTCCACGCAACTTCGCTTGACTCGTTCAAATTCGGTGTTGAACTGTCCGCTCACCGCTACCTTCTCGCACGAGGTTCTGGCCAGAAAACGCCTGCAAAACACTTGGAACCAACTCGCCTGTTCCTTCGGAGCAAAAAGTAACCAAAAACGAGATGGGAAGTCCAGGCAATTTGAGCGAACGGATGGTCGATGTGTTGCGCGTACGCTGAACCAACCGCGTTGCGGCAACGCCGTTTCCCGCGCTCGCGCGCCCCACCCAAACCGGCTGAATCTCGAGCCCTCTGTAAGGCGGACAACACGCTCTCTCAGAACTATCCCGTTGCCATACGGTATGGGTTGGGACTATTCTGTTCGCGTGCAACGAAGGACGACCATCACCCTCCGCGAATTCTTCCAGATGTTCCCCAACGATGAGGTGTGCCTGCAATACATCTTTACGATTCGTTACGGGCAGGGATATCGGTGCCCCAAGTGCAAACGCCGCGCCCATTGGTATCGCCTCCGGGCCGAACGCGCCTGCTCCTGCCAGTGGTGCGGTCATCATCTCCACCCGACGGCCCGCACGCCGTTCGCCGACAGCCGGACGCCGTTGCAGCTTTGGTTCTATGCGATCTATTTGTTCACCACGTCCCGCTACGGCGTTCCCGCCAAAGAATTGCAGCGCCAGCTCGGCGTGACCTACAAGACCGCCTGGCGCATGGCCCGCCGCATCCGCCGGTTCATGGCCGGCGTCGACGGCGCGTTGCCGGTGTAGCCGCCCGCTCTGTCGGGGCGTGTCCGGGCACGGCGACAGAGCGCCGTGACTACATCTTCCCGCCTCGAATGGTGGCAGTACCAAGATGCACCCCGGGCCTTGGACAATCGTGAAACTGCTTGAGGAAGCAACGCAGTACTGATAAGCTGTAGTCGTGAACCGATTCGCAATTATTGCGATTCTCTTTGCGGGCTTGCTCCTGAGCACCGGCTGTGCTTGGAGTAACAACAATGCGCATCGCGACGCATTCGGCCCCGACATGGACGAAACGACCGGCAAAGAAGCCTCGCCCGTTTATAACAACGTCCCGTAGTAGCAACCATCCGTTAGACCACGACCGCAGGCCGCCAGCCTATTGCCTCAACTCGCCCCCCTACCCCTTCCGCTTTCCTCCCCGTTTCGCTCTCGGCGTGTTCAACGCCATCAACTTCACGACGACGCGAAACCGATACTTCCGCGTGTGCGGGTGCGTCCTCTCCCGCTGTTTGATGAACCGCGCCAGCTTGCCTTTGGCTCTGGCTTCTTTCAGGTGCATGAACGGTAGTTTCTCCGAATAATTCAGCATCGTAAAGCCAGAATTTACATATGCCGAGGGGATAATTAGGGCGAATAATCGTCGTTCTGTGTAAAAATCTTTGCTGAGTTTAGGCCGTTTTTTGCAGTTTCAGAAAACAAGCTTCCAAAGCTCACAAACCTTCCAAAGTGCGCTCACGGGTTTTTTCGTCCCGGAGTAATCTCCCGCCCCGTTGTGAATATGGGAGATAAAAAAATGAATTGGATGACGAAGGTTGCGATACTGATCGGACGAAAAAAACTCGAGGAGTTTGCCCAGGCCAATCCCCAACTGCCCGACGACGCGCTCGCCGTCGCCAACACACTCGATACCTATCCCGTCCGCGGCGCGGTGACCCTGATCGCCGGGTCGTTGGCCCACGCCGTCGATAACGTCCTGCGCGGCACCGAAACCGTCGAGCAGCTTACCACCCATGCGCTGCTGGTCCTTACCGCCCTGTGCATCATTTGGGTCCGCCACGCCATCAGCAAACACGACGTCGCCGTCAACACCGTCGTCCAGAAAGCGCGTGCCGTCGCCGGCGTGGCGAGTCAGGTCACGGCCCTGCTCCTCGCCTTCGCGCCCTTCGCGTTCTTCGCGTTCTTCGTGGTGAACAGTCCGTCCGCCTGCGCGCAGACGAACGCCGCGTCAGGGGACGCGGCCTACAACACCAACACCCTTTCCGGCGTCACCAACGCCGCCGCCCTGTTCACCGAACTCGTCTCCGAAGTTGGCAGCGTCACGAAATTCAGCAGCGGCGTCGGCGTCAATCTCCACGGCAAAATCGCCCCGCTGCTGTCCCAGGAACTTTCCCTGTTCGGGCACACGACCACCAACTCCTCCTGGTCGACCGGCCCGTCGCACGCAACGTTCTTCCTGCCTGCCGCCAACGAAGAACAGGTCGGGTGGACGAACCATCACTACAACAGCGGCGGCTCGTCGGGCAAAGGCGGCGGCCAGGTCTCGGCCGGCGAGAAGGATTACCGGACATTCGCGATTGGCCTGTGCATCGGCCCGGTCGATCGCATCAACGAGATCTGGTACGACAACAAGCTGATCTGGACCGGCAGCATCAGCATCGCCAGCGCATCGACCACGGCCACCACAACCCAGGGCGTCGGCTCGGTGCTGCTCACCGACAACGCCAACCGGGGAACGATCTGTTTCTATTTCGGGCTCGATACACAAACCCAAGATCCCATCCTGGCGCAGTTCATTTCCGACGCGCCGTCCTATCGCGGGATGTGCTACGCGGTGTTCCACGGTCCGCGCGATGGCACGCTCGGGTTCCGCATCGGCAACGCCGATACGCTCTGCCAGATCGCCATCAACGTGACGCGCATCCCACCCGCGCCGCCGGGCACGCCGTTCAGCTCGACCATCCAGGCCAATGCCGGCAATGCCGCCGCCGAAGCGCATCCGATCGCCATCGCCACTGACGTGTCGGCCTTCACTGGCGGCAAGAACATCCTCTATGCCCTGAGCGCGGCCTTCGCGGGCGACCCGGGCAAGAACACGCTGCCGGTCTCGTGGAGCCCCGTCGACGGCTTCGATACCAGCGGGTCCGCCACCGCCGCCAATGGCGTCCCGTTTGCCGTGGGTTCGCTTGGCCTGATGGTGACGCTAAGTTGGGACAACAGCCTCGGTTCGCCGCTCAACAGTTTCGCGACCGATCAATGGTCGATCCTGGCCAACTCGGAAGCGGCCACCGCCAACAGCGGCGCCAATATCGCCTCGATGCTCTACGAGCTGCTGACCAACTACGTATCCGGCTTCGCGCTTCCCGAGGAGCTGGTCGATGCCGCGCAGTTCAACGCGTTTGCCGCGCAGTGCGCTTATGCCGGCCTCAACTACATGACCACCGAGAAAGGCGATGCCCGCAACCTGGTCAAAAACATCCTGGTCAATGTGCAGGGCGCGCTCAGCGTCAGCAACGGCCTGCTCGCGCCGCGGCTGATGGGGTATATTCCCGGCTCGTCGCCCGTCATCAATCTCACGCTCGAAGCCGACGACATCGTCAGTTATCGCATGCGGCCCGGCGCGTGGTATGAGCTTCCCACCCACGTCACGATCAAGTACCCCGACTCCAGCCGGCTCTATCGCGACACGGTCGCCTCGCTGTCCGCGGCCGGCGACGTTGGCGACGATGAGAAGACGCTGGACATCTCGCTGCCGATGGTCACCGACCTGGCGACCGCCCGCGTGATCGGTTTGCGGATGAAAGCCCTCGAGGCGCTGCCGAAGAAGGCCGATACGGTTGTTTGCAAGCGCGCGGCGTTCCCGCTGCAGTTCGGCGACGTGTTTGCCATCAACGCGCCCGTCATCGGCACGGTGCCGGCCGCCTGGTGCTACCAGCCGAATACGCCGCTGGTCGTCCTCGAAATCCGCGAGCACGGCAAGGGCGATGGCCTGATCGAAATCGATCTGGCGCCGGATCTGTTCGGGTTCCTGCCGGCCAACGAAGGCGGCACGGGCAGCGGCGGTCAGGGCGTTCCGGTCGGCCCGGGCACGCCCTTCAACAGCATCAGCGTCCAGGACTTGTTCGAGTTCCCGTTCGAGTGGGCGACGGATGGTTCCCGGAAGTTCACCGTGTTCGCCTCGCGCCCGGATCCCGATGCCCAGGGCTTCACGCTCTGGGCGTCCATCGAATCGCCGCCCGTCGACTACAGCGAAGTCTTCGCCGCGGCGCTCTATTGCGCCGGCGGGATCGTCGGCGGCTATACCGCGCCGCGGTTCACGATGGACCGCGAGGCGACGATTGATTTCACCGCCTCCAGCGACGACATCGACACCTGGCAGAGCGTCAGCGATACGGATTGGTTCGGCTATCAATTCCTGGTGCTGCTGGGCGGCAGCGACGGCGCGCTGTTGTTCGCCGCGAAAGAACTCCTGTTTCTCGGCGGCAATTCCTGGCGCATCCGCGGCCTGTGGGGACCGCTCTCGGACACGCTCGGCGGCAGCCAGGGCGTGAACATCTGGATCTTCAAGTTGCAGCCGCCGTATAACGTGGCCGGTCAGCCGGCGTGGATCAACGGCTCGACGCTCAGCCTGAAAGGCATTCCCTACGGCTCGCGCCTGTCGCCGACTCTCAGCGCCGCCACTGCCGCGCAGCACATCATCAGCTCGCGCGCGTTGCGTCCGCGCATGGTCCAGAACGCCCGCGCGAATGCCGTGGCCGGCCGGTTCGCCCCGACATACTCGACCGATATCGCGCTATCGTGGGACCTCTGCAGCCGGGTGGCCGGCTTCGGCGTCGAGACGTTCCCGAGCATGTTCGATCCGACGATTGCCTGCGAGGTCCAGCAATGCCAGGTGGATGTGGTCGTCGCCGGCAGCGTGATCAATAGCTACACGGCCAACACGCGCGCGACCTTCAGCACGTACATCGCCGGCACAACCGTCACCAATCAGGCGTTCCCGGTCCACGATGTCAGCGGCCTGCAGGCGGGCGATGCCATCTCGATCTTCCACGGCGGCGGTGAATGGTTCGGTCGGATCGCGTCGATTGTCGACGACCAGGTCACGCTGATCTCGCCGCTGGCCATCACGCCATCGGACGGCGATGTGGTCAACCGCTACGAAGCCAGCGGCCTCGTCTACACCGCCGCGATGAACACCAGCGACAACGGGTCGCTGCCGGCGTCGGTGACATTCAACATTTACGCCTACATGAACGGGCTGCGCAGTCTGCGGCCGGCAACAATTACAGTGGTGAAACTATGAATAACCCTTCGACCAGGCTCAGGGCGACGGCTGATAGGCAGGTGCCGTCGTGAGCATTCTCGCCAACGGCGTTGACGACGGCACTGGAATGAGCCAGACGCCCGGCTCCTCCTATGCGCTCTTCCCGACCGCCCTGCAGAAGATGGCCCAGATGCAGGTCCGCGACAAATCGATCGGCTTCCCGGGCCTGGTCAAGGACGGCACAATCAACGGCTCGCACCAGTTCCCGATCCAGCATGTGCTGAACTGGGTCGAGATCCGCGCCGATGGCGACGCGCCGAGCGGCAGCGCGCTCACGGTCCAGATCGTCATCGGCGGCGCGTTGCAGTCGCAGGTCTTTTCCCTCAATGCCGCCAGCAATTACAGCGGCCTTCTCGCGGTCACGTCCCCCGGCCTGACCGTCAACGCGAACCAGACCGTTGCCGTCAAGCTCGTCAGCGGCAACCAGGCGTCCGACCTCGTCGTCACGCTCCACTATCAGAAGGTGATCCCATGAAACGAAAACTCTTCCTCGCGATGTTTGCCGCGCTGGCTGCCATAGCTTCGGCAAGGGCGGCGACCGACTACCCGTTCAAGCTGCTGGCCAACGCGACGGGCGACGTCGACCAGGTCCAGTTCGATCCCGCGCAGGTCAGCCTGACATTGACGAACACGCCCGGTGGTGGACGCCGCGCGATCGTGAACATCATCGGCGCACTCGGCGGCCCCGGCGGCACGAACATCGTACTGCTGGCGGAGCCTGGCGTCTTGCTCACGCCGCAGGGCACCGGCACCAACGGCATCGGCGCGGACTTCTCGCTCGTGGTCAGCAACGGCGGTTTCACCATCAACATCACGGGTGGCTCGACTGGCGCGGTGGCCAATGGCGGCAGCATCACCATACCGGCGGGCGGCGGCCTGAGCGCCGACCAGACCAAGGCGCTCATTGCCAGCAATGCCACGACGTTTATTCCCCAACAGCAGTTCCTCATGGGCTACCAGGAAGGGCCGATGACCAACAACGGGCTTCACGGTGGGCCGATTGATTTGGCCAACTGGACCGACGGAAATGGCAATGCTTTCCAGACCTTTTTTGGGTTTGACCAATACGGGTGGTCCTATGAATCTAATGCAATGCCGTCTGGCATTACTGGCTATCGGTTGCTTGGAGATTCTGCGGGCAATATCTGGAGCGGCGGTGTGCTCGTTGGCAATCTCAACAACTCCGGCACACTGGCGCTGGCCTACGCCTCGACCGTTGAATCTGCACGCACCAATGCTATTGCCACGAATGCAGTTGCCGGTGCTAATCTCGGCGCGGTGAGCAACAACTTCCTCAATGCGAATGCCAACACCAACTTTGTCAACTCGACCGTGGCCGGGGCGACGAACCAACTGCTCACTGCGGTTCCATTGAGGGACAATCAATATGCGGCGTGGCAGTCGCTGCTCGGTCGGCTCCCCGTCATTCCGCCGGGAATTACCGTGGCGCATGCG
>Ga0182014_10006959_pt1 | contig 11990 bp, 11 predicted proteins | sample 612S2DmetaG_FD_120489 | JGI IMG/M metagenome (GOLD analysis project Ga0182014, IMG submission 120489) | Permafrost microbial communities from Stordalen Mire, Sweden - 612S2D metaG | ecosystem: Environmental > Terrestrial > Soil > Wetlands > Permafrost | place: Sweden: Stordalen | collected... | reverse complement strand
GATCGAAGCTTCTGGGCAGGAGACGGTTGCCTTCAACCATCCGATCGGCGTGGAAGCGACGGATCGATTTCTAATGGAGGTGGCACGCCTCACAGGCAAAACCATCCCCGATTCGATCAGGAAAGAGCGCGGCAGGCTTGTAGACGCAATCGCCGATTCGAGCGCTCACATCCATGGCAAGAAGTTTGCTCTCTTTGGAGATCCCGATTTGACGCTCGGCCTGACGGGATTCCTGCTTGAACTCGGAGCTGAACCGGTACACGTTCTTTCCACCAACGGCGGACCAGCTTGGCGGGAGAAAGTGGAAGCGTTGCTGGCCGCGTCGCCATTCGGTAAAAACTGCCATGTGTATTCAGGTAAGGATCTCTGGCATATGCGCTCGCTGCTCTTTACTGAACCAGTCGACTTTTTGATTGGCAGTACCTACGGAAAGTTTCTGGAGCGCGACACCAAGACTCCATTGATCCGTCTCGGCTTCCCAATCTTTGACCGTCACCACCATCATCGTTCTCCGGTCTGGGGCTATCAGGGCGGACTCAATGTCCTTGTGAAGATTCTCGATAGGATCTTCGATCATATGGACCAGACAACAAACGAAACGGGCAAGACTGACTACAGCTTCGACATTATTCGTTGACGCATGGGTTTATCTTCCCTGATGCATTACGTGGCGATTCAAACCAGGATCGCCGCGCGATGCAATTTAGCAGGGGGAGCGGAGAAAGACTTCTCCAACGCACGTCTAAAACGTGAAAGGGAGCAGCGATGGGTACACTTAGCTCAAAGGTCCAGCAGGTATTGAACGAGCCGGGTTGCGCCACGAATCAGGCCAAGCCTAGCTTCGATCGGAAGAAGGGCTGCAATCGGGTTCTCGCCCCTGGCGCCGCTGCCGGCGGTTGCGCCTTTGACGGCGCCAAGATTGCTCTTCAGCCGATCACCGATGTCCTGCACTTGATTCATGGGCCCATCAACTGTGAAGGGCACTCCTGGGATGGCCGCGGCGCGAAGTCGTCGGGGCCGAGCCTCTATCGCACTAGCTTTACCACGGCGATGACAGAGCAGGACATCATCTTCGGCGGCGAGAAGCATCTTTATCAAGCCATCAAAGAGGCGGTCAAGAAATACAATCCGCCGGCGGTCTTCGTGTACCAGACCTGTGTTCCAGCCATGATCGGCGACGATCTGGAGGCTGTCTGCAAAGCTGCCGCAAAGAAGCTCGGCAAGCCTGTGATTCCTGTCAATGTGCCTGGATTTGTGGGATCGAAGAATCTGGGAAACAAGCTTGCCGGCGAGGCACTTCTCGACTATGTGATCGGCACGGAAGAGCCCGCGGAAACGACGCCGTACGACATCAACATCATCGGCGAATACAATCTCTCCGGCGAGCTCTGGCAGGTGAAACCTCTGCTCGACGAGCTGGGCATTCGCATTCTTGCCTGCATCTCGGGTGACGCAAAGTATCACGAGGTGGCGCGCTCTCACCGGGCCCGCGCGGCAATGATGGTCTGCTCGAAGGCCATGATCAATGTCGCGCGCAAGATGGAAGAGCGTTACGGAATACCCTACTTCGAGGGTTCCTTCTACGGCATAGGCGATATGAGCGATTCGCTGCGCGGAATTGCGCAACTGCTGGTTGACCGCGGGGCTCCTGCGGAATTGCTCGACCGTACCGAAGCTGTCATCGGGCGAGAAGAAGCTCGCGCATGGGAACGGATTGCTCCGTTCAAGACGCGCCTTACGGGCAAGCGGGCATTGCTGTTTACCGGAGGGGTAAAGTCTTGGTCTGTTGTGGCAGCGATGCAGGAGGCTGGCCTTACCGTCATTGGAACCAGCGTCAAGAAATCCACGCCCGACGACAAAGAGCGCATCAGGGAAATCATGAAAGACGATGCGCAGATGTTCGACGACCTGAAGCCGCGTGAGATGTACAAAATGCTGAAGGAGGCGCGGGCCGACATCATGCTCTCGGGCGGACGCACGCAGTTTGTCGCATTGAAAGCAAAGATGCCATGGCTCGACATCAACCAGGAACGGCATCATGCTTATGCCGGATACGAAGGTATGGTGGCCCTCGTCAGCGAGATCGATAAGGCGCTCTCGAACCCCATTTGGGAGCAGATTCGCAAGCCGGCTCCATGGGAGTCTTTCATTGCTCAGGACGAGTGCTCCATTCACGTTGCATAGGACGGGCATATGGCGCGAGTGACGATCGGCGAGAAGTATTGCACTGTGAATCCGTTCAAGATGAGTCCGTCCATTGGCGCGGCGCTGGCCTTTCTGGGCGTGGATAACTCGATGCCGTTGCTTCACGGTTCCCAGGGTTGCACTTCCTTCGGGCTCGTATTGTTCGTGCGCCATTTCCGAGAAGCAATCCCGATGCAAACGACGGCGATGAGCGAAGTCACCACAGTTTTGGGCGGACTCGATAATCTGGAGCAGGCGCTGGTCAATATCGCCGGGCGCACCAAGCCGGCATTGATAGGAATCTCGACGACAGGCATCTCGGAGATCAAAGGAGACGACCTGAGCGGGTTCCTCAAGCTGATTCGCGCCAATCACCCTGAGCTTGACGGCATCGCAATTGTCGATGTTTCCACTCCCGATTTCCAGGGAGCGTTTCAGGATGGATGGGCGGCGGCGGTTACACGCCTGGTAGAAGAGCTGGTTGAGACTCCACAGTTTGAAACCAGACTCTCGCGGCGCATCAATGTGCTCCCGGGTTGCCACATCACGCCTGGCGATATCGATGAGCTCCGGGACATCTTCGAGGCATTCAGTCTCGATCCCATATTCTTGCCCGACCTCTCCGGCTCGCTCGATGGACACATTCCGGGAGAATTCACGCCGACATCACTTGGCGGAATCTCAGTTGAACAGATTCGGAGGATGGGCTCGGCCTGCTGGACGGTCGCCATCGGGGAACAGATGCGCGGAGCCGCAATCACCTTGGAACACCATACCGGCGTTCCCTACAAGCTCTTCCGACGGCTCACGGGGCTGGCGGCCAACGACGAGCTGATGGGATTCCTGTCGGAGATCAGCGGGGTTCCCGTTCCCAGAAAATACAGGCGTCAACGCAGCCAGTTGATCGATGCGATGCTGGACGGGCACTTCTATTTCGGCGGGAAGCGAGTCGCCATTGCAGCGGAGCCCGACCTGCTGTTCGCAACTTCGCATTGGCTTCACGAGTTGGGATGCGAGATTCAGGCGGCTGTGACTACCGCAACATCTCCGGTGCTTGAGACTATTTCCGCAGAGGAGGTATTGCTGGGCGACCTGGAAGACCTCGAACAGCGCTCTGCCGGGGCCGATCTGCTTGTGACGCACTCACACGGAAGGCAAGCCGCGGAACGTCTCCGGATTCCTTTCTATCGCATCGGGATTCCAGTGTTCGACCGCCTTGGCGCCGCCCACCAGGTAACTGTGGGCTACCGGGGGGCGCGCGACTCGATCTTCGACGTTGCCAATCTTCTTATGGCGGGCGCGCATGAACCGACACCTGAGACATGGATTCCGAAGCATCGGCAATCCAACGATCTAGTGACGCTGCAACTTGTGCAGTAAGTGCTTTTAGGAGGACTATGAAAGTCGCCTTTGCAACCGAGGACGGACAACACGTGAATGCCCACTTCGGATGGGCCAAGAAGATTGCGATTTACGAAATCAGTCCGGAGACTTGTCAATTCGTCGAATTCGTTGAGTTCACCGGCAACCTGGAAGAGAACGGCAACGAAGACAAGCTTGGTCCAAAGCTTGAGGCAATTCAAGACTGCGCGATTCTTTATGTGGCGGCCATTGGTGGCTCGGCCGCCGCTCGCGTGGTGGCAAAGAACGTCCACCCGATCAAGGTTGCCGAGACGCAGGCTATCGAAGATTCATTGCAGCAGTTGCAGAAGGTGCTCAGCGGCAATCCGCCGCCGTGGATACGCAAGGCTCTAAACAAGGGGAGGGAGCGCACTCACGATTACGAGGATGAGGTGATCTATGGCTGAGAGCACCGTCGAAACGGTTGCACCCGCAACACGCGGCTTCCTCAGTGAGCTGGTCAAGCAGTGGCGGGCTCAGGATCTGCATGGAGCATGGGATGCAAAGAGCGATCGCGACCTGCTGGAACCGTACATCATGACGCGCGAAAAGCGCCTTCAGATTCCTATCATGAGCGACCCAGATCCGGAGACGCTGTGGCGCATGGAGCTGTTTTACAACGCTATCGGCTTGACCATTGAGCGCGTTACCGGCGTGATGGTGTCGCCGCTTATGAAGCTGCACCACGAAGGGTTTGGCCGCCTCGTGCTCACTGCGGGCCGGTTGATCGTCTTCAATAAACATTTGCGCGATGTACATCGGTTTGGATTTGACAGTCTGGAGAAGCTGGAGTCGGAGGGCGAGAAGATTGTTGCCGATGCAATCGAGTGGATTGAAAAATACCCCGATGTTGCGCGTTACTGAGAGCGGAGGCATAGATGGAAATGGAACAAACGATGACACAAGCAGTAACGCGCGATGGAAGAGCGTGGCAACCCTCCTATCTTCTGGACATCGATCGGGAGCTCTGTATTGGCTGTGGCCGCTGCTTTAAAGTCTGCGGCCGTTCCGTGATGACGTTGCAGGGAATCACGGAAGACGGCGATCTGGTGGGGCTCGATGACGACGAAGAGATCTTGCGCAAGGTCATGACCGTCACCGATCCGGGAGGGTGTATTGGATGTGGCGCATGTGGCAGGGTGTGCGGGAAGAACTGCCAAACGCACGGCCCGTCTTAAGGGGGCAGAGATGACGCCGGACGTCCTGTATTCGCAGTTGCTTGCAGCGAACGCGGCTACCGCGTGCGACCCTTTCGATGGTCATGTTCTGGCGTGTGTCTTTGCCGCCGCTGCAGATGAGTGCCGCGCAGGCGGCTCATTTACCGGAGCTCTCGGCATCCGTGGTTCAGCTCTCCGCCGCAATATCGAAAGATACTTTCCCGGAAGATTGGAAGGCCTGGAGATGTTCAGGCTCGATGTCGAGCCGACGGTCGCCGAAGATGAGAAATGCTTGCGAGAGCTACTGTGGCGCTTCCGCACCGCATCTTCTCCAATCAATTCGCTGCTGGCCGTTCTGGTAGCCCGCAGAGCCACACGGCCGAACCACTTATGGCAGGATCTCGGACTGGCGAATCGGGGTGAGCTATCCAGGCTCATGCTGCGCCACTTCATAGCGCTGGCTCGCCGCAACGATCGGGACATGAAGTGGAAGAAATTCTTCTATCGAATGATCTGCCGCGACGAAGGATTCAGTATGTGCGTGGCTCCATGCTGTTCCGAGTGCGGCGACTTCGATGGGTGTTTTGGCGGGGAATCGGGCGAGAGCCTGCTGGCGCAGACGCGCTTTCCTGGCGAGTCTTCGAGGCTGATTGGCATCGAATCGTCTTTCGCACATTGAGCGGCAATCGACATGTCGCAAACGCGACAAATGTCTTGCCAGCTTCCCACAAGCGGGTCTAAGTGTATCTATTTTCAGCAGCGTCCGATTGGCATGCGACGTGCTCTAAATGAAGCAACGCCAGCCAAGGAGGGCACGATGGTTCAACTGACTGAAGCTGCAGCGGGGGCTTTGCACTCAGCTATCGCTACCGTTCCCAGGTCGATTGCGGGACTGCGATTGGTGGTACGGTCATGCGGTTGTGCGGGGCTCCAATACGAGATGGGCCTGGTGGAGAACTCAGCACCGGAAGACATCGCCTGTGAGAGCCATGGAGTGAAGATACTCATCGATCCTTCCTCGGTAGCCTTGATATCCGGCACCACAATCGATTTTGTTGACAGCCGGGAGGGCACAGGCTTTTCGTTCGACAATCCCCATGCCAAGTCCAAGGGTAACTGCGGCAAATCCTGCTGTTGATCGATGTTTCCTGAGGAGCCTCGCAATGACAGACATGCGCAGACACAAACCGTGGGTCTACCTGGACAACAACGCGACAACTCGCACGGATCCGCGTGTTGTTGAAGCGATGCTGCCATTTCTTCGCGATGAGTTTGCGAATCCATCTTCACTGCACGATCTGGGCGCCGCGGCGAAGGATGCCGTGCGTGTGGCGCGCGGCCAGGTTTGCGCGTTGATCGGAGCAGAACGGGAAAGCGAGATCGTTTTTACTTCCGGAGGCAGCGAATCGAATAACACAGCGATCGTCTCGGCTCTCGAAACGCAGGAGGGACGGAACGAGATAGTCACATCGGCGGTAGAACATCCTGCCGTGCTTGCGCTGTGCGCGCATCTTGAGAAGACAGGGAGGGCCAAGGTTCATCGCATTCCGGTTGACGGCCGCGGAAATCTGGATATTGATGCATTCCGCAATGCCCTCGGCGAACGGACTTCTCTGGTCTCCATTCAATGGGCCAACAATGAAACTGGAGTTGTGTTCCCAATTGAGATGCTTGCGTCCATGGCGCACGCTGCCGGGGCCTTGTTTCACTGCGATGCTGTTCAGGCTGCGGGAAGAGTCGAAATCGACGTACGCAGAACTGAGATCGATATGCTCTCGATTTCGGCGCACAAGATGCACGGTCCTAAAGGAATCGGCGCCCTCTACGTACGCAACGGAACGAAGTTGTCGCCGCTCATTTTTGGTGGCCGTCAGGAACGCGGAAGGCGCGCAGGCACTGAGAACACGCCGGCAATCGTTGGCTTCGGAGTGGCCGCCGAACTTGCAGCTCTGGAATTGCAACATGACATGAATCGGATTTCCTGGTTGCGCGACTATCTGGAACGGGAGATTCTGCGCCTTGTTCCAACCGCGATTCGTGTTGGAGACCGCAATAACCGCCTGCCCAACACGCTCAACATTGCCTTTGAAAACATCGAGGCGGACTCGCTATTGATCGTGCTCAATCGCGAAGGTATTGCCGCATCCTCGGGGTCGGCCTGCACATCGGGTTCGCTCAATCCATCCCATGTGTTGACCGCGATGAGAGTTCCATTCAGTCATCTGCGCGGATCGGTGCGTTTCTCGCTTTCGCGCGAGAACTCGGATCGCGACGTAGATCGGGTTATAGAAGTCCTGCGGAAATCGATACACGATTTACAGGGCGGCGTTGTTTCCCTGGAGGCTGCGTATGCCTGACGTGGCTCGCGTTGTGATCAACGATTCTACGCTCAGAGATGGAGAACAGGCTCCCGGCGTTGCCTTCACGCTTGAAGAGAAGCTGGCCATTGCCCTCGCTCTGGAAGACGCCGGAGTGGACGAGATAGAGGCTGGTACTCCTGCGATAGGAGACAGGGAGATCGAAGAGATCGCGGCGATTGGCGGCGCGTTGAGCAAGTCCGAGCCCATTGCCTGGTGCCGCATGACACGCGGGGATGTCGACGCCGCGCGCAGGACCGGGTTGAATCGGGTCAATCTCTCCATTCCGGTTTCAGATATTCAAATGCGAGCCAAGCTGAATCTGGATCGTGCAGGCGTGCTGAGCCGCATCCGCGATGTTATCGCTTACGCCGTCGATTGCGGATTGCGCGTGGCCATGGGAGGCGAAGACTCCAGTCGCGCCGACATAGACTTTTTGCTCACCGCGGTGGAAACAGCCGAGAGCACAGGCGCTCATCGCTTCCGTTACGCGGACACTCTCGGCAACATGGAGCCATTCTCTGTCTACGAAGCATTCACACGGCTTGGCGGCGCGACGAATGTCGAGTTGGAGTTCCATGGCCACGACGACCTTGGTTTGGCGACGGCGAATACGCTGGCGGCGATTCGAGGGGGAGCTACTCATGCCAGCGTTTGTGTACTCGGCCTGGGAGAACGTGCTGGCAATGCTGCTCTGGAAGAAGTTGCCGCCTGCCTGAATCGTTTCCACGGGGCAGGCAGCAACGTGAATCTTGCGCAACTGCCGCGGCTCGCCGAGATCGTGGCCAGAGCGGCGCTTCGTCCTATTCCAGTGGGCAAGGCGATCGTTGGCGCCAATGCTTTCACGCATGAATCGGGTATTCATGTCGATGGACTGCAGAAGGATCCATCGACTTACGAGGAACTGTCTCCGCAAACCTTCGGCCGTGTGCGTGAGATTGTTCTGGGAAAGCACTCCGGTATCGCTTCTGTTGCAGGCGCGCTGAAGTCGCTCGGGCTCTCCGCCGACAAAGTTCGGATGCAATCGGTGCTCATTCAGGTTCGGCAGCGATCCATGCAGGCGAAACGCGTTGTCAGCTCAGATGAGTTGTTGGACTTCTACCGGCGCGCCGGCGATACCTCACGATCCATGCACACCCCACTGGAGATGAACTATGACTGTGCTTGAACAACTGAAGAAGCTTTCTTCCGCTGAGGATTACTTTCGCTTTCTTGGCGTCTCCTTTGACCCCGCGGTGCTGAATGTGGCGCGGATGCACATCCTTCGGCGCATGGGAGACAATCTTCGCGAGTCCGGCTTCGAGCCGGACGAGGATAAGGCTCGCGCCTACTTCCGGGCGCATCTTGAGCGGGCGTACGAGGACTTTGTAAGGTCCACCCCGATCAAGGAGCGCGTTTTCAAGGTCCACAAAGACGCGGTCCGCTGCGCAGCTTCGCCGCTTGTGCGGCTTTCAATTCCCGGAAATGGGCCAGAAGCTCTTTGAGTCTGGTTCGCCGCCGCTTTGTTCGCCTTTCATTTCTGTTTCTTCATATCATCCTCATCACTTCAGCTTTAGCCTTCAAATAATTCATTCAGATTCGTTGTATTGACTCGGCCGGCGAACCGCAGGCCAGCGAGCCGCAAAGATGACCGCTGTCCAGACGCCGGGACCAGCCGGAAAAATCACCACATTCAGGAGAATGTTCATGGCAGATCAAAAGGCACCTCAAATGCAGGCCACTCTGGGCCTAACCGGACTGACCAGCAACGCAATGGCGCTGATCGCCCCTGGCGCCTTTCTTTGGCTCACGTTCGTAATCCAGGCCGGCACCGGCACCACCGCGCCGACCATGTGGCTAGGCATCTTTGCCGCGCTGCTGCTCTGCCTGGCTACCGCGGTCGCCTACGCGGAGATTTCCAAGCTCTATCCTGGCACGGGTTCAAGCTACTATTACGCGGAGCAGGCGCTCCTTTCCAAGGACAGGTTCTTCAAGTACGCTCGTCTGGCCAAGTTCATTGTCGGTTGGGGGTCGCATCTTTACTACTGGGTCTATCCGGGCGTGATGGTGGCGGTTACCGGTGTCTTTGTGGGATATATTGTCGGCTTCCTCTATCCCAACTTCATGAGCGGCTCGAATCCGGGACTCGTCTTCATGGCGCTAGTGGCGATAGCCTTCTCCTTCTTTGTCGGCTGGATCGCATCCAAGGGCGCGGGAGCTTCGACGGCCGTCAACCTGGCAATTAACATTGTCCAGATCTCTGCGCTGCTCGTTTTCAGCGTGCTCGCCATCGGCTATCGTGCGAGTCATCCCGCGGGTTCGCCGGCCTTCCAGTACGACAGTCAGACTTTGGCAACTTACACCTACCAGTTTGCTACAGCCAAGGATGGCTCCATCGTTCGCGACGCTTCCGGCGCTCCTGCGCCGCTGCTGGACGCGGCCGGCAAGCCGGTTCCGTTTACCATCGACTATCCCGAGAAAGATGCAAGCGGCAACTTCCTGACCCATACCTCTGCTGCTTCGGTTGTGGCGCCGCACAAATTCAGCTATGTCTTCATCCAGGCAACCGTCGCGATTCTGATTCTGGTTGGATTCGAATCGGTGACCTCGATGGGAGGCGAGGCCAAGAATCCCACCAAGCATATTCCTATCGCCGTCATCTCCTCGCTGTTGATTCAGGGCCTGGTGTGCTACCTGATCGAGTATTTCGCGGCCAATTACTTCCTCAACTCCGGCTACACGATGCAAAGCGCAGTTACCTCTGCGGCGCCCATTGGCGACATGATGATCATGGTAGGGGACTCGCTTTTAGGCCACGGCAATGGACGCTTCTTCATGCTGGCCGAGGCATTTACCGTCTTCCTGGCGCTGATCGGCACCACGCTGAGCTGCATGAACACCGGCGCTCGTGTCACCTACGCCATGGGCAAGGACGATGAGGCGCCGGAGCACTTCGGCATTCTCCATGCCGGGTCGCTCAGCCCGCGCAAGGCCATCTGGACGCTCGCTGCCATCTCAGCCGTCATCGGCGTCCTGGCCGTTGTTCTGGTCTTCGGCGATGCCAGCGCACCCTCCGATGCAGCCATTGCCGCGCTGCCGCATGGCATCTTTTCCAGCTTCGGCTACCTCTCGCACGACCGGTTAGCCGCGCTGCCGAACTCGCTGCTGACCATCACGCTCACCTCCAACTTCGGCACCTTCATCCTCTATGCGCTCAGCTGCTTGCTGTGCATCATTGCCTACCACAGGCGCCATGACTATAACGTGGTCCGCCACCTGCTCATCCCTGGCTTCGGGCTACTGGCCAATGTTGTCTGCATGGCCTTTTACCTGATCAGCCCGGTCTTCGGCCTAGGCACATTCAAGGAACCACTGCTTGCCCTGGCCATCTCCGCCGCCTGGGGTCTCTATGGAGCCGTTTACTTCATCCGCTCCTCGAAGGCCAAAGGCAAGGCTGTTCTGCTTACAGCCAAGTAAACCAGTGGAGTGGTTTAAGCAAGTCGCGAAGTTGCCCGCGCCGATGGGGCTTCATCCGTTCCTGCCAGGCGCTCGTCAAAGAGCCTCAGGTTGGCTGTTACATGCCTCAGATGACTGGAGATCGCCGTCGAGACAATCGGGGGGCCTCAGTAAATCACGGCCACCTGGCCTCTACCGTCCCAGGTAATACCGGTACTGTTGCTCCAGCACCCCGGCTGCCCGCGCCAGCGCCAGCTTCGATACGTTGTACTGGTAAAGGCTCTCCACCAGGTTGTTCTCGGCCTGGGCCAGGGTCGCCTGCGCGGCCACCAGCGGCAGATTGTCGTCCACCCCGGCGTTCACGCGGTCCGTCTCGTCGCTCAACGCGCGAGTGGCCAGGTCGACATTCGACCTCGCCACGGTCACCAGCTTCGCGGTTGCGCCCACATCCAAAAGAGCCGCGCGCACCTGCTCGTCAATGTGGTTGCGCAGGTCGGCAAGCTCCGCATTCACAGACGCCAACTGCGCCGCGGAAGCGTCTTCCTGGCCGCGAATCCCTGCCTCGCGGAACAGCGGCAGGCTCAGCGTCCCCACTGCGGCGAAGTTCCCGTGAGTCCCCGCGCCGTTCACCGTGCTTGTTCCGTAGTAACTGTTGAAGACCAGAGTCGGCAGCCGCTGAGAGCGGTAGATATTGTGAATGGCACGGTAGGTCACTACCTGATTCTGCAGGTTCTGGTAGTCCTGCCGGTTCTTGTATGCGAGGTCGCGCACCTCTTCCGGCGTCTGCTCCGCCAGGTCGCTGTAGGGAGCGGGATCGGTGAGAGCCAGCTTCTGGCCGGGATCGATGCCTATCTCGCGCTTGAGCAGGATCAGGCTCTTTTCCAGCGCATTCTGCGCGTAGAGCAGCGCCTGCTGCTGCGCCTCCAACTGGACCCGCGCGCGCAGCTCGTCCAGATTCGATGCCACTCCGGCCTGGTGCGCGGCATGGGCATGGTCCAGGAGCACCTGCCCTTGATCCACCAGCGCCTTGGCGTTATCCACCTCGCTGGAGGCGGCAATCACGTGCAGGTAGGCGGTGGCCACCTGCTGCACGACCTCGCCCCGTGCCGTCATCTTGGCGAAATGCGCCGCTCTCTCTGCCGAGCCCGCCGCCTTCCATCCGGCAATCACCGGGCCGGAAAAGAGCGTCTGGCTGTAATAGGCCTTCCCCTCGGTGAGGTCGTCTTTCGTAATCAGCGAGATCGCCGGCATCGTCCCACCCGGGAATATCCCCTTGAACTTCGAGATAACGCCCGGCCCAAAGCCCTGCGCCGCAAGATCGTGTTCGTAGACGCCGGTGCTCGCCTTGAAGGTAACGGTCGGCAAAAACCCCTGCAGCGCCTCGCTCCTGTCCGCGTGAACCGTCCTCTCGTCGTTCTCCGCCTCTTTCAGACCGAGGTTGTTCTTGAGGCCGCGG
>Ga0182014_10006958_pt1 | contig 11991 bp, 11 predicted proteins | sample 612S2DmetaG_FD_120489 | JGI IMG/M metagenome (GOLD analysis project Ga0182014, IMG submission 120489) | Permafrost microbial communities from Stordalen Mire, Sweden - 612S2D metaG | ecosystem: Environmental > Terrestrial > Soil > Wetlands > Permafrost | place: Sweden: Stordalen | collected... | reverse complement strand
GTGCGCACGTGCACTCTGCTGGGATTCCTGGAATTCTCTTTCCAGGAGACGCTGTACATCACTTCTCCGCGCGGCGCCTCGACGCGGCTGGTGGCCGTTCCGGTGGAGAAGACGATCTTGCCGCCGCCCGTGTCCAACTCGTCGGGCGGCATTTTGGTGAGTGCCTGGCGAATGCGGCAACTCTCCATGATCTCCAGCGCCCGCGCCAGCAGGCGGGCGCGCACGTCGCCAGACTGCTCGACCGGCACGTCGAATTCGAGTTCGGAGCAGGGCGCTCACCGGGGTCGGCGCCGCCATGGCTCTGGAATCCAGGTGTGCAGAGGCGCCTGCACACTTATGGCTACCAGCGCGGCCAGCATCAGCAGAAAAACTCCGCCCGTGAAGCTGTGCGCCGCGGCCGGATCGGTCCACAGAGCGCTTCCCGGGCGGAACACAGCCGCGCAACGAGAATCTGCAGCACGGCGCCCAGCAGAAGCGAGCATGGCGCAATCAGAATCAGGGTCGCAGCTGCCATGCTGCCATTCAAAAAAATCGGAGGCCAAACTCCCCCAAACGCCCGGATTGCCCATCCTGGTGTGCCGGAGATCACATTTAATGGCCGTTCGTTTCAGTAATGAATGGATTGCGATGAACACGATGTGGGTTTTGAGCGTCATTCCGGCCGGCTTCTACGGGTACGCGCCGGTCTTCGCATACCTGCTCCTGGCCAAGGATGCCTTGACTCCGGCAGCGCTGTTGACCCCGGACATTAAGAACGGCATAATCGCCCTTGGCGTGGCCCTGATCCTCGGCAACGTGTTCGGCATCGTATCCGCCAAGTTGTCGGCCGCTTTGCAGCCGCCGGCGGCAAAGGCCTAACCGGTTCGGGTTCGAATTCTTACCCGCGATGCAGCCTCATCGAGACTGCATCGCGGCACTGGTGAGATCTGCGCGGTTCCGCTTCATCCAGTCGCCTGCGGAACCGTGCAACACTCACTGGACGGCCGCGCTCTCCTTGCCAGGGAGCGGGGAACAAGGGCGCAGCAACGGTGGACCTGCTTAATTCAGAGGCCAACTCCGCGCGATCAAAGTCACGAAGAAAGGGAGAAGTAAAGAGCCATGGAAAAGCGAATTCTCAATATTAACGGCCTGGATCGCTCTTTGGTCGTCGATCCGGCGAAGAGCCTCGCCGGCGTTTTGCGCGAAGAACTGCTGCTGACGGGCTGCAAGGTCTGCTGCAGCGATGGGGAGTGCGGAACATGCACTGTCATCGTGGACGGGAAAGCCACTCGGGCTTGCCTGGTCCCGGTGGGTAAGGTGGCGAAGGGCGCCAAAATCACCACCATCGAGGGACTGGGAACTCCGGACAACCTGCATCCGCTGCAAGTGGCCTGGATGGCGCACGGGGGGCTCAGTGCGGCATCTGCACCCCGGACTTCCTCATGTCCGCAAAGGTGCTGCTGGACAAGAATCCCGCGCCCAGCCGCAACGATGTGCGGAAGTGGTTTGACATCAACCGGAATGCCTGTCGCTGCACCGGCTTTGTGCCCCTGGGGGACGCGGTGATGGACGCTGCCGCCGTGGTGCGCGGGGAAAAGAAGAAAGAAGATCTTCTCTTCGAACCCGCCGAAAACGGCTCGATCCTCGGTTCTACCTACCGTCGGCCCTCGGCCTTGGCCAAGGTGACGGGGGCGTGGGACTTCGGCGCCGATGTGGCGCTGCACATGCCGCCCGACACACTGCGCCTGGCGCTGGCGCAAGCCGAGGTCTCGCACGCCAACATCAAGGGAATCGACACCTCGGAAGCGGAGGCGATGCCCGGCGTGGCGAAGGTCGTTACATGGAAGGATGTGAAGGGAAAGAACGCCATCACCGGCCTCATCACCTTCCCCACCAACAAGGGCGACGGATGGGACCGCCCTATCCTCTGCAAGGACAAGATATTCCAGTTCGGCGATGCGGTTGCCTCGTCTGCGCCGACACCGAAGAGCATGCCCGCGAAGCCGCCAAGAAGGTGAAGTTGGACCTCGAAATCCTGCCCGCCTACATGAGCGGCCCGGCCGCCATGGCGCCCGACGCCATCGAGATCCATCCCGGCGTCCCCAACGTGTATTACGAGCAGGGCGTTGTCAAGGGCGAGGACACCAAACCCCTGATGGCCAATGCCGCATACACGGTGGAGACCGAAACCTATTGCAGCCGGCAGCCTCATCTTCACCTCGAACCCGACTGCGGCTGCGCGTACTTTGAAGACAACGGCCGCATGACCATCCAGTCCAAGAGCATCGGTCTGCACCTGCATCACGCGATGATCGCCCCCGGCATCGGCATTGAACCCGACAAGCTTCGCCTCATCCAGAACGGCGCAGGCGGCACGTTCGGCTACAAGTTCTCGCCGACCATGGAAGCATTGCTGGGTGTAGCGTGCATGGCCACGGGCCGGCCCCCTTCGCTGGTTTACAACCAGTTCCAGAACATCACCTACACCGGCAAGCGTTCCCCCGGCAACGTCAAAATTAAACTGGCCGCCGACAACGATAGCAAGCTCGTCGCCATGGAGACCGACTGGTGGATCGACCACGGCCCGTATTCGGAATTCGGCGATCTGCTCACCGTGCGGCAGGCGCAGTTTATCGGCGCCGGCTACAACATCCCCAACATCCGCGGCCTGGGAAAGACGGTATGCACCAACCATGCATGGGGCTCGGCGTTCCGCGCCTATGGCTCGCCGCAGTCGTTCCTTGCCTCGGAGATGGCGGTCGACATGCGGCCGTCTCCATCGATCGCTTCCTGCAGGGAGCTTCGCTTGCGGCCAACCGCGACAACCAAGGCGCTTATCCTTGCCGGCTCTACGTGAATACCACTGGACTGGCTGCCTCGACGGCGATCCGTGCCGCCGGAGACGGATGCGGCTATTCGAAAGAAGAGGCGCGGCAGGAGGCCGGGCGGTGCATTCCCTGCCAGTGCCTGGAATGCGTCAAGGTGTGTCAATACCTTGAGGAGTACGGTTCGTATCCCAAGCGCTACGTCCGCCAGATCTACAACAACGAGTGCATTGTAATGGGCGTGCGCAAGGCCAACCGCATGGTCAACTCCTGCGCGCTCTGCGGCCTCTGTACAGCCGTGTGCCCTGAGAACTTCAGCATGGCCGATGTATGCCTCGACGCGCGGCAAAGCATGGTCCGGACCGGCAAGATGCCGCCCTCCGCGCACGACTTTGCGCTGCGCGACATGGCGTTCAGCCAGAGCGAGGCCTTTACCCTGGCCCGCCCCCAACCCGGATTTCAATCGAGCAAGACGGCATTTCTTCCTGGCTGCCAGCTCTCGGCTTCGTCTCCCGGCCATGTTGCTGCCTGCTATGAGCATTTGCGGGCCACAATGCCGGGTGGCGTTGGCCTGATCCTCGAGTGTTGCGGCGCGCCCGCGCGCTGGGCGGGCAATGAAGAAAAGTTCCAGGAGGCGCTGCGCGCGCTCGGCGCCGCATGGTCTTCCCTGGGCCAGCCGCGGCTGATCACCGCCTGTTCCTCCTGTTTCCGGACGCTCAAGGATCACCTGCCGCATATTCCGGTCGAGCCGCTGTGGCCGCATCTGTCCCCTGCGCTCTTGTCCAAGGCGCTGCCTGAGCATGCTTCGCGGACTTTGGCAATCCATGATCCGTGCTCGACGCGCGGCGTTAGCATGGTGGAAGGCAGCGCCCGCGCCCTGCTCGGGGAGCTGGGCGGCATGGGTTGCGGCAAGACCTGCGGCGCCTTGACCGGAGGCTGCTGTCTGCTCGGGCTCTATGCCGGCAAGGATTCCTCGGAAAACAATGCCGACGACCGTCTGCAAGGAATGTTGAGCCGGTTCGTCGAATGGTTCGAGACCGAGTACACGGCCCGCTATGGCGGCATCGATTGCGCAGAGATCGTAGGGGACGACATGCGAAACCGGATGGCGCGCTGCCCTGGCATCGTGATGGAGAGCCTGAAAAAGTTGGGTGAGATTCTGGCGGAAAACAACTATGAGTTCAGCAATCCAACCCGTTCCGCCTGAGGCCCGCGCCGAGGGACTCGCCGCCATCGTTCTGGCCGCAGGCTACTCCTCACGCATGGTGGAGTTCAAGCCTCTGCTGGCTCTGGCCGGGTCCACGGCCTTCGAGCGGTGTATCGGCATGTTCCGCGCCGCCGGCGTGTCCGAGGTGATCGCCGTTCTCGGCCATCGCGCCGACGAGCTGCGGTCTTTGGCCGAGCGCTGCGGGGCGCGCTGCGTGTTCAATCCGCATTTTGACCGGGGAATGTACTCATCCATCGTGGCTGGCAGCCGCGCTCTGCCCGGCTGGGCAAAGGCCGCATTCATGCTGCCCGCCGACATTCCGCTGGTGCGAGCCGCCACCGTGCGTGCATTGGCGGCTACCTTCGCCACGCACGAGGCCGGCATCGTGTATCCGGTCTTCGCGGGACATCGCGGGCACCCTCCGCTGATCGTAAGCAATATCCTGGCCGAGGCGGCGCAAGACGGCGCGCCGGGACCCCTCTCCGCGCTGCTCGCACGCCACGAGGACGTCACCATCGACCTGCCTGTCGCGGATGAGGCCATCCACCTGGACATGAACACGCCCGCCGACTACGACGCTCTCTGCTCCCTCGCGGCCCATCGAGACGTTCCAACCGCCGCCGAGTGCGAGGCAATCCTTGCCGGCCAATCCGTCGATCTGTCCGTCGTTCGCCACTCGCGCAAGGTTGCCGAGGTGGCGCATCGCGTGGCTTCCGCGCTCTTGCGCAGCGGCCTCGAGCTGAACCTGGAACTGGTGCAGGCCGGAGCTCTGCTGCACGATCTGGCCAAGGGACAACCGGACCACGCCACTGTTGGCGCATCCATCCTGCGCTCCATGGATTTCCCGCAGGTTGCGGAGATCGTGGGCGCACACACCGACCTTGGATTCTCCTCTTCAGGGCTCGATGAAAGCGCAATCGTCTATCTCGCCGACAAACTGGTTCGCGGCGAGGACCTGGTTACGATCCCGCAGCGCTTCCAGTCCGCCCTTGTCCGGTTCGGCAACGACCCGCTTGCGCGCAAAGCCGCGCAAAGGCGCATGGAGACTGCGAAGGAGGTGGCTTTTGCCGTGGAGACACGGCTGGGAGCGCCACTTTCCATCGTCGCGCTCGAGGATTGCGGATCGTTGGCTCCGCCATCTGGCACGCCAATTGCAAAAGAGGTTGCGAAGGCATGAGCGCGAAGGTCAAAGTCGAAGACGGCAGCGCGTTGGGCGTCACCGAGAGTGTGTGCCCCGTATGCTTGCGGCGCATTGCGGCAGAGCGCATCGCCGAAGACGATGCAGTCTTTCTTTGCAAGACCTGTCCCGAGCATGGCGTCTTCAAAACTGCGGTCTGGCGCGGGCTCTCGTCTTACCGGTCTTGGGCAGGCGGCGGCCGCTCGCAGTCGTGCCCTCCCGTGTGCGGCTCCACCATCGTCAAAGGATGTCCCTTCGACTGCGGCCTGTGCCCGGATCACCGCCAGCACACCTGCTGTGTGGTGCTCGACGTAACCCAGCGCTGCAACCTGGCGTGCCCTGTCTGCTTCGCATCGGCCTCCAACTTGGCCGCACCCGATCCTTCCCTGGATGAGATTGAGGGTTGGTGCCGCACGCTGCTGGCCTTCGGTGGCCCGTTCAACATCCACCTCTCCGGCGGAGAGCCAACGGTGCGCCACGATCTCCCGGAGCTCATCCGGAGAATTCGCGCTCTGGGGTTCGGCTACATCCAACTCAACACCAACGGCGTGCGGCTGGCGTTGCAGAAGGATTATGCCTGCAAACTGAAGGAGGCCGGACTGGCTTGCGCATTTCTTCAGTTCGACGGGATTACCGAAGATGCCTTCCAGACCATTCGCGGCCGTCATCTGCTGGAGACCAAGCTAACCGCGATCCGGAATTGCGGCGAGCAGGAGTTGGGAGTCGTTCTGGTGCCGACGCTGGTTCCTGGCGTGAACACTGGCCAGATCGGCGACATCCTTCGCACAGCGATCAGCCTGGCGCCCACGGTCCGCGCGGTTCATTTTCAGCCCATCAGTTACTTCGGACGCTACCCTACTTCGCCGCACGACGGCGACCGCATCACCATTCCCGAAGTGATACATCTGATCGAAGAGCAGACGGCGGGCCAGTTCGCCGCGGCCAATTTCTATCCCGCGTCCGGGGAGAATCCCTACTGCTCCTTCCATGGCAAGTTCTGGTTGTATCCGGACGGCAGGGTGGCGCCCACGGCACGCCCGGCCGCCACTTCCTGTTGCGGCCCCGCGCCCGCGCCGAACCTGGTGCAACTGGGAACCGGCAACCGCGGACAAGGCGAGGGCGCCCGCCGCGCACAGCGCTTTGTCGCGCAGCATTGGACCTTCCCGGCAGGCAGTCCTCAGCCTTCAACCGAACAGCTGGAGAACATCGATGTAGCCAGCCTGGATGCCTTTCTGGCGGAAGAGAAACAGTCCTTCTGCGTCTCCGGCATGGCCTTCCAGGACGCCTGGAACCTGGACCTTGAGCGCCTCCGCGAGTGCTTCCTTCATGTCTTCAGTTCCCGCGGGAAGCTTGTGCCTCTGTGTGCCTACAACCTGACCGGAACTGGCGGGAAACCTCCGTATCGGCCCCAATCCGCTCTTTGCCGGGACGCAGGAGCAGCCTCGTGAGCGCAATTGCCGCAGCCATCGCAAGGACTCCGCTGGAGAGCTGGATCGCCAGGCGGCTGGCGGTTTCAGAACCGTCGCTCACCCGCGAGTCCATTGCGCGGCACCAGTTGAAAGCGCTCCAGGAGACCGTGGCATGGGCACGCAATCACAGCTCGTTTTACGCTCAACGCATCTCCGCTCTTCCAGCCGGTCTGCCCGCTTCTCTCCGTGAGGTTTCGCGCCTTCCGTTCACGAGCCCCGAGGACCTTGCGCGGCACACAACTGGATTCCTGTGCGTTCCGCAGCATGAGATCGGCCGCATTGTGACGCTGAACTCCAGCGGCACGAGCGGCGGCAAGGAAGGCGATAACCTCGCGCTCAAAGGGATGATGAGTCCCGGAGACCACATCGTCGTCTCCGCCATCGAGCACAGCGCGATCCTCAGCACCTGCGCATGGCTGGAGCATCTGGGATGCGAAGTCACGCGCGTGGGCGCGAACGGCGACGCCAGCACTTATCGAATCTCTCGTGGACGGTGCGGCGAAGTCACGCGCGTGGGCGCGAACGGCGACGGCCAGGTCGAACCGGACAGCGTGCGTCGCGCGCTGCGCAAGAATACGCGCCTGATCTCCATCATGATGGCCAACAACGAGACCGGCGTCCTCCAACCCGTCGAAGAGATCGGCAAAATCGCATCCGAAGCCGACGTATGGTTTCATACCGATGCCGTGCAGGCGGCGGGCAAGGTTCCCATCTCCGTGAAGAGCATTGGTTGCGATCTGCTCACCATCTCCGCGCACAAGATCCACGGCCCGCAAGGCGCCGGCGCGCTCTTTGTCCGCCGCGGAACTCCGTTGCGTCCCCAATTGCACGGAGGGCGCCAGAAAAAGGGCCGGCGTCCCGGAACGGAGAACGTGGCCGGCATTGTGGGCCTGGGGCGAGCCAGCGAGATTGCCCTCGGCGGGCTGAGCGATGGGTCGGTGCTATGGATGCAAGCGTTGCGCGACCGGCTTGAAGCGGCCATTTTGAGTCTAGTGCCGCAAACGCGCATCAACGGCAAAAACGCGCCCCGCGTGCCCAATACCGCGAACGTCCTCTTCGAGCGCGTTGGCGGAGATGCGCTCGTGATGGCCCTGGATGAACTTGGTATCGCTGCCTCGCGGGGAGCCGCATGCACTGCGGGCGACGCTGACCCATCAAGCGTACTCATGGCCATGGGCTTGACCGGCGAGCAATCCCGTTCCGGCCTGCGCTTCAGCCTGGGAAAGATGAATACCGCCGACGATGTCGAGCGCTTGATCTCTGTGTTGCCCGGAGCGGTGCAACATTTGCGTGAGGCTTCGCAGTTTTTCTCGACGGCGCCGGAAGCGGCAAACGGATGAGGATGTGGTTCTTGGAGCCGCATGGCTATCGAGCGCTGCGATCGCTTTTCTGAAGAAAGAGGAAACGGCATGGATATCTTTGAGGAAATCTGCAAATTGAAGCGTGAGGGAAAGCGCGCGGCACTGGCTACCATCGTCAACGCTCGCGGCTCCATCCCTTCGGTGGTGGCCGCCAAGATGCTGGTCCGCGAAGACGGCTCGATTCTGGGCACTGTCGGCGGTGGATGCGTGGAGTCCGATGTCCGCAAGGGAGCGATGGAAGTGATGCAAGACGAGAAGCCCAAGACCTTCAACTTCAATCTGGACCAGAGGCCAGATGACGACACCGGCCTGGTGTGCGGCGGCTCGCTCCAGGTTTTCGTCGAGCCCGTCATCCCTTCGCCGCTGCTCTATATCTTCGGTGGCGGCCACATCGGGCTGAACGTCTACAAGGTGGCCACGCTCGCCGGATTTGAGGTCGTCGTCGCCGACGATCGCGAGCTCTACGCCAACCGCGAGCGATTTCCCGATGCCCGCGACATTCATGCCGGCGAAATGGATGCGATCATGTCGCAGTTGGCGCCCAGCGACAGCTCGTACATCGTCATCGTCACGCGCGGTCACCGGCACGACATGCGAGTCCTTCGCTGGGCTCTCGATACGCCCGCGCGCTACATCGGCATGATCGGCTCGGGCCGTAAGGTACTGGCCGTCTTTGGGCAGTTGAAAGCGCAAGGCGTCCCGCCGGAGAGCTTCAAGCGCGTGTTTGCCCCCATTGGCCTCGATATCGCCGCAGCGACGCCGGAGGAGATCGCAATCTCCATCGTAGCCGAACTGATCGCCATCCGGCGCCATTGCAGTGTCGATCTGCCTCACTTGTGCGATCGTATCCGCGAGGTGCAGGACGATCCCTCATCCCTCAAGCAGTAGCAGCCGCGCCGGATCGAGCTTCACCCGCCACGGCTGAGGCTGCGCGCTCAGCGTGCGCCAGGCGTCTTTGGGCATATCGGCTTGTAGATGAGACGGGTCGCCGGCCTGCGGAGCGGAATGTAGGCGAAGATAGAGCGTCATCTCATGCGGCGCTTCGCTCATGGCCACCAGCCAGCAAGGAAACGTGTTTTCGCCTTCCGCTTGCAGTTGAAATACGATCTGATGGGAACGGAAGCCGACGTGCGTCAGCGCATTGGGGACGGGACTCGCCGTCTTGAGTTGGCAATTCCACGCATCCACGTCTATTCGATCCGCGGTCGCACGGCGTGCGGGAACGATGTTCTTGCAGCCTGTCAGGCGTGCGGCAACCACCGTCCGAGGCCGCTCGAATAGCTCGTGCTTGGGCCCATAGGCGATCGCGCGGCCACCGTCCAGTACGAGCAGATCGTTACAAAAGCGGAACGCCTCTTCCATATCGTGAGTTACGAAGACGACCACACCGTTGTAGTTGGCCAAGGTCTCGCGAAGCTGCTCTTCCATTTGCCGCCGCAGATGCGGATCGAGCGCCGTAAATGGTTCATCGAGCAGCAGCGCATCCGGTTCGATGGCCATGCTCCGTGCAATCGCCACTCGCTGTCGCTGTCCTCCTGAAATCTCTTTTGGATAGCGATTCGCCAGTTCGGAGATGTGCATAAGTTCCAGCTGCCTGTCGACTCGCGCGCGCAGCTCCGGCTCGCGTAAGGCGCGCAAACCAAAGCCGACATTTTCCGACACCGTCAGATGCGGAAAGAGCGCGTAGTCCTGAAAGACGACGCCGATTCTTCTTTTCGCGGCGGAGATGTTCCGCCCCGCGGCGCTGTCGAACAGGACGCGGCCATTGAGCGCAATGCGCCCGCGATCCGGCGCGGCAACGCCTGCAATCATGCGCAGTGTCATTGACTTCCCCGCCCCGGAAGCTCCCAGCAGCCCCACCGCGCCCCTTCCAGTACGAAGGGCCACCTGTAGATTGAAGTTCTCAAGAGCCTTGTGAATGTCGATCTCGAGCATCGCCGTCAGCGCGGTCTGGTCTATGGACCGCAACGGAGCCGGGAACGGCGCCGAAGAGTATTCGGTTGGCGGCTCAACCCGTTTGCGCGGCAATCTTTGTGCCCTGCCCTGCAGATTCAGCAACCGAATGATAGCCAACGACAGCACTACGATCAAACTGACCCACAAAAAGGCGACTTGCATGTTGCCGCTTTCCGCGGCAGAAAAAATTGCGATCGGCATGGTCTGAGTGCGGCCAGGTATGTTGCCGGCCAGCATGAGCGTTGCCCCGAATTCTCCGAGCGCGCGCGCAGATGCAAGAACGGTTCCAGCAACGACGCCTGGCGCTGCAAGGGGCAGGAGCACTCTGCGGAACACAACCCACTCCGTGGCCCCCAAGGTGCGCGCTGCTTGCAGCAAGGTCGGATTGACTTGATCAAATGCGCCCAGAGTCGTGCGATACATCAGGGGGAACGCCACCACTGTCGCGGCTATCACGGTAGCGGGCCACGAAAACACGATGTTAATCCCGATCCGCTCCAGCGCATGCCCGACAAAGCTCCGGCGGCCGAAGATTAGCAATAAAATGAACCCGACAACAGTGGGCGGAAGGACCAGGGGAAGCGTCAGAATGCCATCGAACCAGGCACGCAGGCTGCCACGCACGTCGTACATCAGCCTGGCCGCCAGCATGCCCAGAAGGAAGGTTGCTGCCGTCGCGGCGCATGTGGTGGCCAGCGAGATGAACAGCGGCGATGGGTCTACAGGAAGCGTCACGATGAAGCTATTGTAAATCCATGCTTGACGAAGATCGCTTTGGCGGCGGGGCTGCTAAGATACTCGATAAACTTGCGCGCGGCCGCCTCATTGCGGCTCGTCTTCACAACCGCAGCGGGATAGACGATGGGATCGTGCGCCGATTCCGGAGCGACAGCCACAATGCGAACCCGGCCTGAGGTCTGTGCGTCGGTTGCGTAGACGATCCCCGCATCCGCGTTGCCGGTCTCGACGTAGGTAAGGACCTGGCGGACGTCCTTGCCCAACACCAGTTTTGAGTTGAGTTTGTCAAAAAGGTGCAGTGCCGCCAGCGTTTGCCGCCCGTATTGGCCGGTCGGAACGCTGGCCGGATCGCCCATGGCAATCAGGCGGATCGATTTGTCGGTGAGTCCTTCGAATCCCCGAAGTTGAGAATCGCGCGGCGCGATCAGAACCAGGGAGTTGAGCAACAGATTGCGGCGCGTGCCTGGCTCAATGAGACCCTTCGCTTCCAGATCGTCCATAGGTCTCGATGCTGCCGACAGAAATGCATCCACCGGCGCGCCCTCCTCGATCTCCCGCGCCAGAGTGCCGGATGAACCGAAGTTGTTCCGAAAGTCAATATCCGCGTGATCGTGTTCGTAGGCGGTCTCAGCCTCGACAATGGCGTCTTGGAGGCTCGCTGCGGCAGAAAGCATCAACGTGGTACGTTGCACTGCATGGCATCCGCCAATTATGGCCGTTAGCACAAGCAGCGCCGCGCAAGAGCAAAGCCGCAATTGAATTCTTCTTTTCATCCGTTCCGATTTCAAGGCAACTCACCGTTCAGAGCTGATTCTGGCGCCGAGGTTGAGTGATCCTCAGCTTCGGCGCGGTTGTCGGGATAAACGAAACACCCGCACTGCCCGGCACGCTCAGGCTCGCCGCGTTCAGGCGGGAGTTGGAGCGCGCGGCGGATAAGCCCACGAGCGCTGGTCGCCACCGGACATAACTCCGCTGAAAGTCGTGATCCTTTGGCAATGCGCCTGAGCAGATCCGTACATATTGTGGCAGACCGAAGCAGGACCAACACAGCCAACGCACCCGTCCGGCATAGCTCGCCGCAAATCTTAATTGCGAGGGGGTAAGAGTCAAGGGGTTCGTGACCCGTGCACCGGCCTGAAGAAAAAGGCTGCCTTACCTGCCTGTGGTGCAACTGGCCATTTTCCAACTTGGAATGCACCAAACTTTGATTGAGCGACTTCGATCCTGATGAGCGGGAACGGCTCGGGTGCTGGATTTGGCCGCGCTCTCGGGCCTATAT
>Ga0182014_10006956_pt1 | contig 11992 bp, 11 predicted proteins | sample 612S2DmetaG_FD_120489 | JGI IMG/M metagenome (GOLD analysis project Ga0182014, IMG submission 120489) | Permafrost microbial communities from Stordalen Mire, Sweden - 612S2D metaG | ecosystem: Environmental > Terrestrial > Soil > Wetlands > Permafrost | place: Sweden: Stordalen | collected... | reverse complement strand
TTGCGGATTTGAAGGCAAAGGTTGTGAATCCCTTCATCCCCTGGGACGATTGGGCAAAATGCAGGAGTCGAATCACCTTTACAACCAGAATTGCCGATGCGCTCAAGGACGCCGATCTGGTAGTCGAAGCTATAACCGAGGACGTGGAAGCAAAGCGCAGGCTATTCAAACTCATGAATGAAAACGCCCCTGCCAGGGCGATATTCGCCACAAACAGCTCTTCACTTCCCGTTTCAAGAATGGAAGAGAGCAGCGGCAGGCCGGAGCGGTGCGTCAACACCCACTTCTACATTCTGCTCCAGGGACAGAACATGGCCGATCTAATGGCCGGAACAAGAACCCTTCCCGAAGTCATGCAGAAAGTTGAGGAGTGGATTCGTTCTCTGGGTCTGGTGCCGTTGAGGGTCAAGAAGGAAATGCTGGGTTTCTGTTTCAACAGCGTCTGGCGGGCAATAAAGAAACAAACCCTCTTTATGTGGGCGAATGAGGTCGCCGATTTCAAGGACATTGACCGGGCATGGCGCATCTTCACAGGCATGAAGGTCGGGCCTTTTGGAATCATGGATTCAGTTGGTCTGGACACGGTCCATAATATCGAAATGGTTTATTATAACGATTCGAAAGATCCAAAAGACAGGCCGCCCGATGCCCTCGAGGAAAAAATAAAGAAAGGCGAACTGGGTGTTAAGAGCGGGAAAGGATTTTATACGTATCCGAATCCGGAGTTTCTCCAGCCGGACTTTTTAGATCCGAAAAAATAAAACCATCACAAGGCGAAAGCATATGAAAGAAAAAGCTATCATCACAGCGGCCTTAACGGGTAGCATTCACACCCCAACGATGTCCGATCATCTTCCCATCACACCTGGGCAGATTGCCGATGAGGCCGTGAGAGCCTGTGAAGCGGGGGCGTCTGTGTGCCATGTCCACGTCCGGAATCCAAAGACTGGGATGCCGGTCCCCGATGTAAACCTCATGAAGGAAATCATCACGAGCATCAAGAGCCGCTGCGACATGGTCATCTGCATCACAACCGGCGGGGGCCTCGGAATGACCACAGAGCAGCGCGTCGCACCGGTGACCCTTTACAAGCCCGAACTTGCATCGTTTAACGCCGGCTCCATAAACTTCGCCCTTTTTCCAGCGATTCAGAGATACAAGGAGTGGAAGTTCGAATGGGAAAAACAGTATCTGGGCATGACGGAGGATTTCATCTTCGCCAATACATTCAAGTCCATGAAGGAATACTGTGCTAAGTTCAGTGAGACGGGCACAAAGCCTGCGTTCGAGGTTTACGACGCCGGGATGGTGAACAACGTGGCCTTCTTGATCCAGGCGGGATACGTCAAAAAACCCGTTTATATTCAGTTCGTCATGGGGGTCCTTGGAGGCATCACGCCGAGTCCGGAGAATCTGCTGTTTCTTGCAGATTACGCGAACAAGATGATCGGGGATTTCGAGTTTTCCGTCTGCGTTGCGGGACGCGCCCAGTTCCCCATTTGCACTCAGTCCCTGCTTATAGGCGGCAATGTCCGTGTAGGCCTCGAGGATAACCTTTATCTCGAGAAAGGCAGGATGGCGAAAAGCAATGCGGAGCAGGTCGCCAAGATCGTGCGCATCGCCAAAGAACTGGGCATCGACCCGGCTACTCCCGATGAAGCCAGAAAAATCCTGGGTCTCAAAGGGATCGATAAGGTAAATTTCTAAACCTAAAGGAGAAGGGAGGAAATGCGTTTCAATAACAAAATTGCTCTGGTGACATGTGCGGGAAGTGGAATCAGCTAATGTGCCGCCCAATCTCTCTCCAGGGAAGGGACTACCGTTATTGTTAACGATTAAAACGCGGACTCGGCGGCGCGTACAACTGACGAGATTAGATCGACTCACCAACACAAAGGAGCATTCATCATGAAAGAGATTAGATTCTAAATCCACGGGACCTTAATGTAATGATGCGCGAAGTCATTAGGTTCGCGCTAGTCCGGCAGAGCGTTTCACCAGCTTTGCCATTCACTTCATTCCCAGCAACGGAGGCATTCTGATGAGACTTTCAAATATTCTCGACCTAATCGGGTTACCTGAAGGTTCTCTCCTCCGTACGCAACAAAATTGATGATTGACCACTGATGTGGCGGGGAAGGTGCGGATTTGAACCGCTTGTTCGGCAGGCGGGGGTTAATTCGTGAGTGGGTCAAAACTATTCGACGAAAGGAAGAGTCAAATGAGAAAACATCAGTCTAATTTAGCTATTACAATGACGGTGGTGTTCATGTTTATGGCTGTGGTTGGCGGTGTAATTACTGCACTGGCGGCTCCCGCACTGGCGCCTAATGACAATACGAAAACCCCCAGTCCAATTCCGGAGAATGAGAAGAATCTTCCCACTGTCGTTGCCGAGCCGTATTTTAAAGTGTCCGATAAGGGCCTCCAATTGGAAGGCCCAGTGTTTGACCGCAATGGAAATCTTTTTTTTGTTGATGTTTGGAGCGGCAGTGTATTTAAACTTACACCGGATAAAAAGTTATCAACTGTCCTCGGCCCGAACAAGCTTGGGTCAGCCGGGCTTGCTTTTCATAAAGACGGTCGGATTTTCATTGCTTGTTTAGGTGATTTCAAAGTAGGCAGTGTAGTGGCGATCAAACCTGATGGGTCCGGGATGGAGACCATTATTCCGACGAGCGCAGGTTATCTGGTGGATGATCTGGTGTTTGACGACAAAGGCGGCTTTTACTTTACTGACTTCCATGGCAGTGCAACTAATCCCACAGGCGGAGTTTATTATGTTGCGCCGCCAGATTATAAAAAAATTACTCCTATTTTGCCTAATATGGCTATTGCCAACGGTGTTGCGCTGAGTCCCGATGGAAAAACCCTCTGGACAGACGAAACGGCCGGGAACAGGCTGTTCAGGGTGTCGCTGACTGACGCAACTACTATTGCTCCGTTTGGCACCTCAATACCCTATCGTTTCACCGGCTGTCTCGGTCCGGACTCGATGCGCGTCGACAGCGAGGGCAACGTTTATGTGGCGATTTACGACCAGGGCAGATATCTGGTATTCAATAAAGACGGTAATCCAATAGGCCAGATTTTGCTTCCCGGCAGAGATAAAGGGCACAATATGCGTTCAACCAATATGGCTATCAAGCCGGGCGCCAACGACATGTATGTTGTAACCAATGACGGGGATGGTGGTGAAGGTGCGCAGATATTTACCTGCAAGGCTTTTGGGAAAGGACTCCATTATTTCGGCCTTAAGTAAGATTAAAGGGCTGGGAGTACTGCCCATCGTCAACTATACCGCTCCCGGTATTCCGCCTTTCATAACCCTTGATGAAGCACTGGACTTGGGCGAGGTAATAATACGTGAAGTGAATGACGAAGGAGGTGTTGGGCTATTATCAATCGAGAATCGCTCAAACAAGAATTTGTTGATCCTCGATGGTGAAATCCTTGTTGGAGGCAAGCAGGGCAGAATCGTGAATAGCTAGATAATCTTGCCGGCGCTCCATTGGATTCGTGCAGTCAATACTTCTTGCGTACAAAGATTTCGATGGGCATATACTTCACGAGAGTTTTCATCTGGCAGGCCGATTTTCAGAGCTTCGAGCAGGGCTGTTCACAAACAAGGAGTTGCAGAAAGCCTTCTACGTGAAGGAGTTCCGGTTTCCAGACAGGGCCAAGTATGGGAACAAGTACAAAGATCCCCGGACGAGCATGGAGTTTCGTCCAGAACGGCCAGTTATCAGGATGCGCGGGAGCATGTCACGAATAGACATGATATCGAAAATAGTGACAGCCTTTCCACCGGGCGCAGTCGTTACAACGCCTCGATCCGAGGTGGATTACATCGTCACAGAATACGGCGCCGCCCACCTGAGGGGCAAGACGGTACCGGCAAGAGTCAGGGAAACGATCAACATTGCCCATCCCGACTTCAGAGAACAACTGCGGAAAGATGCAAAAGAGAAAAAATTTTTGATTGATTGATTAAAGGACGTGTCCGGTCTACATGTCATCCCCTGCTTACGGGGCGCCTTTTTTGTCCCTTCTACGCAGGGGATGACATAACCCTCACCCTGACCTTTTCCTTCTATGGACTCAGGATTCACATCTCATACGAAATTGCGTTCAAGTGAGCACCAAAAAAATCTGAAAAGCTCTCCATGCCCGGACCATGATCGTGCTCTATATGGCGCCGGCGGCGAGGCCCAGCAAGTGCTGGGCAACCACCGCCAGCGCCGAGCGCTTGGTCGCGCGCAGACGCGCGCGGCCAAATCTTGCGGGGGCTGGGGGGGCCAGGGGAAGTCACTTCCCCGTTCTTTTCGGTTGCCTCAACTTGAGCGAAACTTAGTATCAGACACGATCTTCTCAGCGGTTTCTTCAGACTGGCGGCCTTATCGCTTTCTGAAAACACGACTGCTTTAATGCTGTCAGATTATTGTGCAAAGGTCGCACAAGGATTATCCGGATTCGCACATGGGTAGATTCCTTGCTTCTTATTCCTCCACGTAGGATAATTGAACGAACCCTGCGGGCGGTCTCATGATATTGCCGCTGACCGCAGTCCTGAAATCGAGACACTTTATCCCTTCCGGAGGAGGATAATCTTGGATATCCCAAATCTCGGAACAGATCGAAAAAGAGACCTCTTTGAGGTCATCGTCTTCCTTTTTTTTATTGTGCCTTCGATGATAATCTCCTTTTTTGCTTCAGAAGGCGGAAACCCACACTTTCCGATTTTGTCATGCTCACTCATTTTCAATGACCTTGCCTATATAGGCCTGATCGCCTTTTTTCTTTGGCGAAATGGCGAACCCTTCACAAACATTGGGTGGAAATTCGATGGAATGAAAAAAGAAGCCGCCCTGGGCGTCGGGTTATTCCTGCCCCTGATGGTTTTCGTGTGGTTCATCGAAAAAGGTTTTCAACACCTTGGATTGTCGTCCCATATGAACCGTCTGCCTAAATTTCTGGCCTTCAACGGTCCTGAGGAAATCTTGCTGGTCTGCGTCCTGATAATAGTAGTTGCGATAGCAGAGGAGACGATTTTTCGGGGCTACCTTATACTACGCTTTAGCCGCCTCACAGGCAGCCTCTCAGCTTCAGTCATAATCTCATCGGTTTTATTTTCCCTGGGGCATGGCTATGAGGGACTCGCTACTATGGCAACCATCTGCATCTCAAGCATGATTGTGGCCCTGATTTATGTCTGGAGAAAAAGTTTGGTCGCGCCCGCAGTGATCCATCTACTCATCGATTTATACCCGCTCGTTTTGATGCCCCTGGCCGGAGTCCATGGATAAGAGCCAATATAAACCCGTCGGCGCCTGTAACTTGAACCGGAAGATTGAATTGAGAACGGTCGCTCGCATCATCAGGGATGTGAATGAGCCTGCCGATCCTTGTCCTGACCCGTTTCTTAGCTCCAGCATTTGCAACAGACAACTGTCTCCATTTGGACATGCATGAGAATTTGGAGAAATAGACGGCTGCAAACGTCTCAACCCAAGCAAGTTGCAGCGGAAGACCCAATCTGACCAGTTCCTATGATCCAGTCGCGTCGAGTTTTGAAGCGCCAAATTGCCCGATTCCAGGAGAGATGCCTAACTTCGCCAGAACCTTAATTCAAATAACTATCCGAATTTGTGGAATAATCTAGGACTTCATCGGCGTTTTCAACGTTGGCTTTATTAAGAAGCCCTTGCACTTTGAGAGCAGCGGAGCGAAGCTTGGCAAATGAGTCTCTGAACTCGTAAAGTTTTGTCTCAATCATGAAAGCAAGCACCACCATTCGGTTTTCGAATCCCACCGTTTTTTCCAGGATTCGATCAATCTCGTCCTGAAAAGACTGGAGATGAGGCTGCTCTTTTAGAAATTGCTCTCTGGCTTTGAGGGCTTCCTCCAATGTCTTCTGAGAGGACATCTTATGCGGTGCGGGTTCGGCCATTTTCATTCTCCATGTACAGTTTGAGGATGTCTGAGACTCGCAGTTTTTCAGTTTCGTGTAAAGAGGGATTGTGGTGGGCAGGAATTGGGTATTTCATCTACCTAATCTTTAGACTTTAATTTTGTTTCCGAGTTCTTGGGAAGAAATCGTTTATGACATTTGAGGTGGTAATGTGCGCAATTTGGACAACCGCATGCTGCTCTTCAGAGTTGCAAAAATCTCAAGTGAAGGTGGCATTACCAAATCACAGGCTGAAAAATCGTTGGACGGATTCGTTTTGGCAGTTTCCGACGCTCTGTCAGGCTGTGACAAGATTACGCTGGTAGGTTTCGGGACTTTCAGCGTCGTGGTAAGTTTCAACGTGAAGGCCACAATCCCCGGACCGGCGAAAAGATCAAAATTCCGGCGTCAAAAGTTGTCAAGTTCAAAGCAGGCAGGACTCTCAGCGAAAAAGTCAAATAGCAGGATTTAATCCCCTCTCATTCAATAAGTTGATAAATACTTAGAGCGTTAGCGCTTCGATCATCTCCCTGGCCGTCTCCCCTTCCCCATTCTCTTATTCTTCCTGCCCCCTTGCTCCCTGCGGATTGCGACGACTTTGCTCCTTTTTCTTTGTGCTTCATTCCCTGCGTTTTCGGCTTCCAATTCGCCCCCTCCCCTTTCTTCCGTCCTGATCTGAAAATCTCGCCGATCAGAATTTAATCAGTTTTCAAGAGTTCTTGCTGCTTCCGATCTTGAGGCTGGTTACATTATTATTTGAACCGAGCCGGGAAGAGGTTTCGCGGTTTAGAGTATGAGCATGGCGATATGGGCTGACAACCCTCTGCAAAACCTTCTCGTGCGGTATAATTAAATAAGGAGGGTTTCAACGTGATGGAAGAAAGTTCGACTCTGGCACAGCGGGTGGCGATCTGCTTCGCGGCGGGGGTTATAGGCGGACTGGCCGTGATCCTTTTCGCCCGCGTCCTGTTTGAGTTGGGGCTCAGCGCGATATTCGGGGTGAAGGCCCCGATATCCTTGAACCCACCGGATATATACAGACCACTCTTCTGGGGCGGGCTGTGGGGCATCCCGTTCGGGCTTTTTATAAAGACCGCCTGGAAGCGGCGGCACCTCTTTGGTCTTCTATACTTCCTCGCGCCCGTGCTGGCGCTGTACATAATCTTCCTGCCGATGAGCGGCGCGGGGTATTTCGGGCTTCAGAAGGGCGGGCCGATGTTCGCACTCTACCTGCTGCTGGTGAATCTGCCGTACGGGATAGTCACCGCTTTGGCAGCAATGGCGATAATAGGGAAGAAGCCGTGATTATGAACACGATCCAACCGACGTACTGGAGGGTCCTGAGACGAGCACCTACCTGATCAACCACCTGCGCATACCCGGTGACGTCCCGAACGAGGAGGGGCTGTAGAACCAACAATGCGATCTCTGACATCATCCTGTGCGATAGCGTCAGCCCTGACTTCACCGTGGCCGGCTACGCGCAGCAGATCCGCGCCGCGATCGCGGCGGCTTCCGGCGCCGAGGCTGAGGCAGAGGCTGCTCTCGGTCGAGGAGGCTGGAACGGCGGCCGCCATAAATCGACACCAAGCACGCTCCTCTGTTCGGAATCGGGACTACTCCCATTTTTTATATCTACTCCATCCCAAAGCAAGTTCTTGTCATTCAGCGTTATCAGAACGTTCGATCACTGCGATTTGACTTTCATGCTAATTTCCTTTGCAAAATTCCATATATCTTCCCCATATTGAAACCGGAATCGAGTGAAGTGAAAGGGGTCAGCCCTTGAAAAGGGAAATCAGAAGAGAAGTGGAAGGGGGATATAATTTTCTAATTTCAAGGGCTGACCCCTCAATTCACCCAAAGTGCGCACGTTCAGCATATTAATCAAATATACCTGATTTATTAATCACTTGTCGCCAAGACCGCAGTGATTACCGTTTCTTTATAGGCTGCTGTGAAAATGGCAAAGCAGCCGGGAATACAGCTTGATGAAGAACAGGATGGGAGAAACTAATATGTCAATGTCTACTATGCGTGTTATGCAAGTCACTGCACCGGGTGGCCCCTTTGAACTCGTTGAACGCGAAATCCCGGCGCCCGGCGCCGGGTTCGTGCGCATTAAAGTTCAAACTTGCGGCATCTGCCACAGCGACTCCCTGACAAAGGAGGGAATCTGGCCCGGCATCGTGTACCCGCGTGTCCCCGGACATGAAATTGCCGGAATCATTGATGCGGTCGGCGCCGGCGTGGTCGGATGGACGCCCGGCCAACGGGCCGGAGTCGGCTGGCATGGCGGACACTGCGGGTATTGCGATTCCTGCCGTCGCGGTGACTTCGTCACCTGCCAAATCGCGCTTCAAATACCCGGCATCACGTACGACGGCGGCTATGCCGAATTCATGATCGCTCCCGCCTCAGCCCTGGCGCTGATCCCGGCAGGGCTTTCAGCCGTAGACGCAGCCCCGTTGATGTGCGCAGGCATAACCACCTTCAACTCCCTTCGGAACAGCGGAGCCAGGCCCGGCGATACGGTCGCCGTGCTTGGCGTGGGCGGGCTCGGACATTTAGCCGTTCAGTTCGCAGCGAAGATGGGTTTTAAAACCGTCGCCATCGCTCGAGGCCGTGACAAGGAATCATTGGCCAGGAAGCTGGGCGCATTGTATTACATTGATAGTCAGGCGCAGGACGTTGCGGCGGAATTAGGCAAATTGGGCGGCGCCAGGGTCATCGTCGCAACAGTGACGAGCGGCAAAGCAATGGGTGCGGCCCTGGGCGGTCTCGGCGTCAACGGGAAGTTAATCGTGATTGGCGTTGCTGACGACCCGCTCGAAGTGAATGGAACTCTGCTCATCATGGGACGCCGGTCGATCGTTGGATGGCCCGCCGGCACGTCCATCGATTCACAGGATACGCTCTCCTTCAGCATGCTCACCGGAGTGCGGCCCATGACAGAAGTCTTCCCGCTGGAGCGTGCGTCCGAGGCCTACGAACACATGATGAGCGGCAAGGCGCGGTTTCGAGTAGTTCTCACAACAGAGTGAAGAGATCTTAGACCTTGTGCCCCCTACTATCCCTCATGGAGCAAGACCATGCAAGGAGGAGAGGGAATTTCGCGCAACATTTGAGTAATAGTGAGTTGTTACAAGATTGCCGGCAATATCGCGCTGGGCCGCGACGCGGCCGGGGTTCGCTATCGATCCGACAGCATCAAGGGAGTTTTCGTCGGCGAGGAACAGACTCTTTTGTCAGAAGCATGGATTCTGTCGACTGTGAAAATTTATTTTTTTCATCAATGCTTTCCTATATAGTTAATAATTGTTCGATATTATTAGATAAAATTACTAATCGCCTTTTCCTGTCCCGCCTATTTTGCATATCTGTGCGGTATTGGCAGTTGACAAGGGTCAAGGTCGAATTTAAGTTCAGGCTAACAAAGTTTTGCAAGGCGTACTCAGTAAATTGAGGAAATTAAAAGAATGGTTATCTGGACTTCAAGGAGATTAAAATGAATAAAAAACTGATTCTCGGATTTGCTTTGGCGGTGGTGCTCGTAAGTGGTTCTCTGTTCAGCGCACAGGCAGAGTGTAACTTTTGTCTGCCCCACTTCAGCTTACCCACATGCTTCTCTTGTGCTGCAGACAGGGAGCAGGTAAGAGACAGAGATTGCGCTGGCAATTTGATCACTCCGTATGATTTGGGCGGCGTAGGTGGTGCGGGATGAGAAAAGGTCCTCGCTATGTCGGCGTAGATAAGCGTCTTTGACGATTTTGTTCGAAACCCCGTAACCGGGGCTACAGAAGGCGCCAAGGCGCCGGACCCCACGCGACGGTAACAACGTCCTTTCAAGCAAGAAGAGCTGCCCCCCTGGGTGAATGTACCCCAGGGGGCGACTCCATTTATGACGGGTTTTTCAGGTTGAGGATTTTAAGTGTAACTGCCCGTTTATCTGTTGCTTCGATACTCATCGGTACGCGGCCCTCCGCACCCTGTGCTTCGAAAAGTTTATCTCCGGCATTTTCTGACTTTAGACAACGGCATTATTATTAAATTTCCCTTGGGCCGAGAAGCCGGTTTGAAGCCATCGGCACCTTTTGTTGGCGCCAGCAGACAGAATACAGAACAGGGAAGTGTCCATCGTATTATCCGGGACCAAAATAATCCTGCCAAACCTTGTCCTGACATCCTCTGGTTACTTCTCCGCCCGAGTGTCCGCGACTGTAACTTCCACCTCAACAGGAACTTTACCAAGATAATCTATGCCGGCCTGAATCGTGGTTGCATGGGATTGATTCCCTGTTCAAACTGCATAAACCGGGGCGCCACAAAGAGGAAGGGGCCCGATGCAACGCGGGCGGATCATTTTCATTGCGGTTTAAGCTCCCGGAGTGCTATTAGGCCTATATCCACTCATGGCTCCCAACGCGCTCTGCACTCGAATCTCCAGATGGAGCTTGCCTTTATGAATGGATCACTGTCGAAAGATTAGGAGGGTGAGTGTGCGATACGCAGTCCTTTTCAGGTATGTGTTATCCCGGCGCCGGGGCCTCTTTTGGCGGGGATATCTTTCCGTCCCGATCTTATTTGCTCTAACGCTTGCCGCTTCCGGCTGTGAAAAACACGAAACAACTCACCCTGCGGGGGGAAAATATCCGGTGGAGGTCACCGTTGTCAGCGTTGCGCCAAGGGACGTGCCGGTCTCTTTCGAGTATGTCGCTCAGGTGCAGAGTTCCCGGCAGGTGAACATCCAGGCGCGGGTGAACGGGTTTCTCGACAGGCGCGTCTACACGGAGGGCGCGAAGGTAAAGTCGGGGGAAACGCTCTTCCTGATGGACCAGAAACCGTTTCAGGCGCAGCTCGACCAATCCAAGGCGGCACTTGCAATGCAGGAAGCAGCCCTGGAGGTTGCACGCAAGAACCTGGCTCGAGTCAAGCCACTCGCCGCAGCCACCGCGCTCTCGCAAAAAGAGCTGGACGATGCGACCGGCCAGTTCCAGTCTGCTTCCGCCGCTGTAGCCCAGGCTAAGGCATCGGTTCTGGAGGCGTCGCTCAACCTCGCCTACACAATTATCAAATCGCCCGTAGACGGCATTACCAGTTATGCACAGCAGGCGGAGGGGACCTATCTCAATCCGGCAAACAGTCTGCTCACCACCGTTGCTGTCACCACGCCCATCTATGTCAACTTCAGCATTTCGGAGAATGACAGGCTGAAGCTTCACGATCAGGTCGCCAAGGGGCTGATCCGCGCGCCCAAGGACCAAAACTACAGCGCCGAGATTGTTATGGCCGATGGCAAGATCTTCCCGCACACCGGGCTGGTGACTTTCGCCAACCCGATGTTCAACCCTCAGACAGGAACGTTTCTGGTCCGAGTTACTGTCGAAAATCCTGATAACTGGTTGCACCCGAACGAGTATGTGCGCGTCCGCATAAAGGGCGCCGTTCGGCCGAATGCGGTCCTTATACCGCAACGCGCGGTCCAGCAGGGGCCCAAGGGCCATTTCACATGGGTAGTCGACAAAGAAAACAAAGTCGAGCCGCGCCCTGTATCGTTGGGTGACGCATTCGACCATGACTGGTTTATTTACGAGGGATTACGCGCAGGAGATCATGTGGTGGTCGACGGCGTCCTCACGCTCAGTCCAGGGGCTTTGGTAAAACCCGGACCATTGGCGGAGAAGGCCGAGGAGGCAGGGACCGGCGCTGCCCAGACCGATTCGGCAAAGAGCGGCAAATAAGCACAGGAGGCGCCAACCCATGTTCTCCAAGTTCTTCATAGAACGGCCTATCTTCGCAACGGTCGCTTCGCTCATCATCGTGATCGCCGGCCTGGTTGCAATGAAAGCCCTGCCGGTGGCGCAGTATCCGACGATCACGCCGGTCCAGGTCCAGGTGACGACAACTTACCCCGGCGCCGATTCGAAGACGGTCGGCGACTCGGTTGCGGCGCCTATCGAGGCCCAGGTCAACGGCGTCGACAACATGCTCTACATGACCTCGACGAGTTCCAGCACAGGTCAGATGACCCTGACGGTCTAC
>Ga0182014_10006955_pt1 | contig 11993 bp, 9 predicted proteins | sample 612S2DmetaG_FD_120489 | JGI IMG/M metagenome (GOLD analysis project Ga0182014, IMG submission 120489) | Permafrost microbial communities from Stordalen Mire, Sweden - 612S2D metaG | ecosystem: Environmental > Terrestrial > Soil > Wetlands > Permafrost | place: Sweden: Stordalen | collected... | reverse complement strand
TGCGACGGGGAGAAGAAGCCCTCCAGGCAGCCGGCAATTACCAGCAGGGGAATGATGCCGGAAACCAGGCGTGTGGCTTCGATACCGCCGCGTGCAACCGATTCCTTCCAGCGCAGGGCGCCGGGGAACAGCATCGCGTGGCCGAGGCGGAATCCCGCGGCGCCGGCGATGAGGATCGCGGGCAGTTCGAGCGACCCGTGGGGCGCCACAAAGCTCCACAACGCCACCGACATGCCGAATTGGTGGCAGGCCGCGCCGATCACTCCCAGCATCATGCCGTTCACATACAGATAAAAGAAGGTTCCCAGCCCAAAGACGATGCCGCCGGCGAAGATGGCAAAGCTGACCGAGAGGTTGTTGGTCATGATCGCGCTGGTGGCCATGGGGGCAATCCCTACGATGGAGTGGGTCCACATCTGGTGGCGCTCCATGGTGGCGATCATCGCCGGCCCCACGAAGTGGCGCATGAACTCCGGCCGCGCGCTGGTGAGCGCGGCGCCCAGCAGACCCCAGGCCACCGAAACCGCCAGCGAAGCCAGCACAAAGCCGATCTGCTGCTGGAAGACCGCCGGATACTCGTCCCACAGGAAACGGAAGAGGGTGAGAAGATTCGTCTTGCGGCCGGAATAGATGATATGGTGGGCGCGAGCCAGCAACTGATTCACATGCTGCGCGTAGCTGCGGGCGGTCGAGTCCTGGCGAAGTACTGAGAGGTCTGCCGCCACCTGCCGGTAGAGCAGGGCCAGTTCCTGCAGTTCCGCGCGGGAAAGCTGCCCCAGTCCGCTCGCATCGGATTGGGACAACAGGGAAGACAGCCGGTCCCAATGAGGCCGCCGCTTCCGAATCCACTGGTTTGAGAGGATTTGCGCCATGGATCTGAGTTCTGACCAGCTTAGCATCGAAACGCCGGAACTGGTGGCCATCGAGATGCCCCTGGCCGGCATCGGCAGCCGTTTTATCGCGCTGCTGGTCGATTACCTGATCTGGGGCGCGGGGTTCCTGGTGGTTGCCCTGTTGTTCTGGTTCTTTCTGCCCGGCATCCGGGCATTCTCCAAACTCTCAGCGCAATGGGCCACTGCGATCGCCATTTTCATCGTCTTTCTGCTCCAGTGGGGCTACTTCACGCTGTTTGAGGCCTTCTGGAACGGCCGCACTCCCGGCAAGCGCGTGGCCCGCATTCGCGTCATCCAGCGCTCCGGTCGGGCCATCGGCCTATTCGAGTCCATGGCCCGCAATCTTGTCCGCTATGTGGACCAGATTCCCCTCTTTTATGTGGTAGGCGTCATTGCCATGTTCGTCACCCGCCAGCATCAGCGGCTGGGCGACCTGGCTGCCGGCACTCTGGTGGTCAGGGATCGCGAGCAGGAGAGTCCTCTGTGGGGCGATTCGGGATCCCGCACCTTCACCGCACAGATCTTTGCCCCCAGTGCTCCGATCCCCGAACCCCATTCCGCCCTCACACTGCCCGCCAGCGGCATCGCCAAGCTCTCGGCGGCCGACCTCGAGGTGCTCGAGGGCTTTTTTTCCAGGCGGCTGGATTTGAGCCTGTCCACCCGCCAAGCCCTGGCCCTTCGCATCGCTTCCGCCATCCAGGCAAAGTCGGGAATGGAACAGCCCACGGGCGCCAGCACTGAGACGTTTCTCGAGGCCACGGCGCGGCAATTGCGGGACCTGGCGCGAATGCAATAGGGAACTAGATGCAATAGGAATGATGCAAAGCGGGTCTGGCTCTCATCGCGGCCAATTCGCGCCGGTCCCTCGCCAAGCTGTGAGCAAAGCCGGCCAGGGAATGCCGGATTTCCATGGAACCAGGGTGGCGGAGCAAATGCGACTCTTCAACCGGCGATCTTCCCAATCCGGTTCCAAAACAGTAATCTCCCGCTAACTTACGCATTATCTTGTATTTCCAGCCGTATTTGCGGGCACGGGCCCAAATCCGCAACCGGGCCGCTGAAAATTCCCAAGACTCAGGCTTGACAAACATTCCCCTTTGGGCATTAAATGTGTCCGGCTCAGTGGGAGGTGTTCTTTGCGCACTCTACTTAAACGTTTGAGTGAGGGGATTCCAAAAAATGGAGAAATGCAATTTTCTTCTTCCAAACCACGGAGAAATCGGGCCATTCAGAAGCCTGGGCGGGAGCCTTTACAGCCTGGGAAGACGGGCCTGAGCCAACGGATTGCCGGGATTGAAGAGGAGCACTCCGGCATGGAACAGAACGAACACGGAACCCCGCGTTCCGGCACGATTCGATGCCGGCGGCCAACCAAAGCGGAAACGCCCAGGTGGCCGGGAAGACGGGCTGGGCGAAGCGAAGGATTGTGAAGTAAATGGATTTTCTTCTCGACAATTCTCAATTTGCGCGCTTTAAATGGCTCGGTCGCAATTTCCGGCCTTCAGGTAAATCGGTGTACTTGAGCGAATCTGTTCCAGATCGCCGGCAGCCTTCACAGCCCTCCGTTGCAACGGAAGGTTTGGTGAGGGCTTTGTGCCGTTTGCAGGCAGCCCAGTCGATCCACGCAAGTGGACAGGATCGGGCCGAACTCAAACGCCAGCCGTTGCACCCGGATTCCGATTCCATCTTACCGGCTTCATTTCCGATGAACGGGAAAGCGATCGAGGCTCGAAACACAAACAGAAACAAACTTGAAAAGGAAGGTCACATGAGACAAGCGAGATACAGGTTCTTCCTGTTGCCGTTGTTCCTCGTGCTGGCATGCGCAGGACTCTATGCGCAGGCCAATTCCGAGGTCACCGGCATCGTTACAGACCAGACGGGAGCGGTCGTTGCGGGAGCAAAGATCGTCCTCACCGATCCAGCGACCAGCGAAACGCACTCAACCGTCAGCGGCGACAGCGGGCTGTACGACATCCCGGGTCTGAACCCCGCCAACTACAACCTGAAGGTCACGGCCAAGGGCTTCGAGTCGTTCGCGCAGAACGGCATCGTGGTCAACGTTTCCAACACCTTCCGCGTCGACGTCAAGCTCACGGTCGGCGCCGAAACGCAGACGGTGACCGTCGAGGCGGATGCCCTGGCGGTGCAAGCCGACTCCAACGTGGTCAGCACCCTGATCAGCGCACAGGAGATCAGTGAAATCGCAACCGAGAACCGCAACTTCGCGGCTCTTGCGGCCCTGGGCCTGGGCGTCAGCTCCGCCCTGCCCGACAGCAACACTCCAACCTCCGTGGCGGCCAACTTCACCATCAGCGTGAACGGCCTGCGGGAGAGCCACAACATCTGGCTCATCGACGGCGGCGAGTCCGATGACCGCGGCGGCGCGGGCGGCATGGCCATCATGCCTTCGCAGGACGGCATCGCCGAGTTCCAGATGATGACCTCGAACTATCCTCCGGACTACGGCATCTCCTCCGGCGCCACCATGAGTCTTTCGCTCAAGAGCGGCACGCAGAAGTTCCACGGCGAACTCTGGGAGGAAAACCGCAACACCGACTACAACGCCAACAGCTTTTTCAGCAACCTGACTGGCGGCACGAGACCGACGGTGCACTACAACATCTACGGCGCCAATGGGGGCGGCCCGATCTTCATCCCTCACGTGTACAACACCAACAAGCAAAAGACCTTCTTCTTCTGGAATGAAGAGTGGCGCAAGATTGAAGCCGCCGCATCCAGCAACAACCCCACGATCGACGCGGCCGACATTCCGACGCTTGGCCAGAATCTGACCTATGTGCCGCCTGCGTTCACTTCGACGCCCACCGCCCTGGTAGTTCCGGCCGTTCCACTCACTTCGGACTACTATCTGAACCATTTGAAGCCGCTGGGACTAACGCCGAAGCAGCCGTTCCCGAACAACACAATTCCGGCTTCGCTGTTCGATCCGAACTTCGTTCTCTACCTGAACGCGGGCATTCTTCCCAAGTCGACCGGAGGCGACAGGAACGTCACCAACATTACGCTGCCGATCAATGTGCGCGACGACATCGTCCGCATCGATCACAAGTTCAACGACAAGTGGGCGATCCTGGGCCACTACATCCACGACTCGGTGACGCAGGGCTACGGCGGACCGGAGCTGGGCTGGTGCTGGTGCAACTACAACACCCTCACAAGCATCTTGTCCAACCCGGCCAACAGCGCGGCCATCAAGTTGAGCGGAACCATCTCGCCCAACCTGCTGGTCGAAGCCAGCATCAACTACGACGCGAACGAGATCAACATCGCCCCGAGCGCGAACAGCTTCCTGCCATCCGGCTGGAGCGTCGCCCCGGTAGTCTCGGCCTATACCATCACCCGGAAGGTCTGGCCGGGCATCTCCGGATTCGGCAATCCCTACGGAACGGCTGAAGACACGGCCACCGAGCCCTATCACAATGCGGCCGGCGACTATGAGCCCAAGATAGACGTCTCGTACACCGTGGGCAAGCATGCCACGAAGTTCGGGTTCAGCTACAACCGCTACTTCAAGAACCAGATGCTCTACGGCGACGCGCAGGGCGACTACGGCTCGGGCGCGTTGTCGAACGACGGCATCATGGACCTGCTGATGGGCATCCCCACCAGCTACAGCCAGGCTCAGTCCGCGCCTATCCGGCACTACGTGGAACAGACGCCCTCGGTTTACGCCATGGACAACTGGCACGTAACCCCGCGCCTCACCCTGCAGCTCGGCCTCCGCTATGACGCCCTGCCGCACATGTGGGAGCGGAACAACTTCCTCGGCAACTTCGATCAGGCCGCCTACCTGTACGGCCAGGCTCCCATCTTTGACGCCAGCGGCGCCATCGACCCGGCGAGCCCGGATCTGTATACCTTCAACGGCATACCCTCGTACATCAACGGCGTCCACATTGCCAATGTGGATAACAACCCTCGGGGCGCTGTCATTAACGACTTCAAGACGCTGCAACCTCGCGTCGGCTTCTCTGAAGACCTGTTCGGCAGCGGCAAGACCGTTCTCCGCGGCGGCTTCGGAACCTTCTACGAGCGCATGCAAGGCAACGACACCTTCGGCGTCGCCACCAACGCGCCGTTCGATCCTTCGCTCAGCCTCGGCAGCGGCTCCGCCGGCGTCTACTTCAGCAACCCTGGAAAGAACTGGGGCACCGGCTCGTCGATCAGCCCGACATCCCTGATCTTCGCGGGCGCGGGCGACAGCCTGGCCGAGACCTACCGCGCGCCTGCCGTGGCGCAGTTCAGCCTTGGCGTGCAACACGAACTGAAACCCTCCGTCATCTGGGTCGTCCAGTACGTGGGCAACATTGCGTGGCACCAGAACATCGTCAACAACATCAACAACTTCGACCCGACCAGCCCGGCGATCACCCCGACGATCGAGTGCCAAGCGGGCGATAGCAGCGGCCATTACATCCCCGCGGGTTCAACGACTTCGCCCGATGCAGGATGCAGCGGCGGCTTCACCAACAACGGCGGCACGAACGCCTATCGGAAATTCCCCGGCTACGCCGGCATTACCCAGGACCAAAACCAGACCAACGGCAACTACAACGGTTTCCAGACCGGTCTTCGCATTCAGAACAGGTGGGGCCTGAGCGGTGAAGTCGATTACACGTGGTCGCACGAATTCGATATCACCACCTTCGACCGGCAGACCATCGACGACCCCTGGTACTTCAAGTACGACAAGGGATCGGGCGAGCTCGACCGGCGCCAGATGCTCAACGTCAACTACATCTACAAGCTGCCCTTCCTTAACAAGGGCACCAGCCTCCTCGACTCCATCGCGGGCGGCTGGGAGATTGCCGGAACGTTCATCGATGAGACCGGCATCGTTCCGGGATCCAATGGGATGGGGATCAACGAGTCCCTCAACTACGACCCAATCGGCCTGGACGGCGGATACACCTCCCGTCCGAACTTCACGGGCAAGATGAGCTACGGCAAGAAGATGGCGAACTACTTCGACACAACCGGATTCTCCGCGCAGGTTCCGGAGTGGCTGGGCGGACCCAACATGGGCTTCGGCGACGCCCGCAGGGACCTGGTGGTCGGCCCCGGACGCGTGAACTTCACCACTTCGCTGTACAAGTCGTTCGCGATCAGAGAGTGGGCCCACTTCGAGCTCCGCTTCGAGTCGTTCAACACCTTCAACCACACCGAGCCGTACAACATCAACTCGACCTACAACCCAACTAACGGCAATGGCGGCGTGAACAGCGGCATACTCAACAAGGGCAATACGTTCGGCCAGGTCACGAGCACGTGGGATCCCCGCGCTCTCGAGCTTGGCGGCAAGTTCGTGTTCTAACCCAACCCTCAACCGGGGCGCGGCAGGCAATCCCTGCCGCGCCCCTTTTCTTTTGCTCCGATGATTGCCCGCAAGCCCGGCCAGGAGAGAGAATCGAGGAAGGCTCAAAGAGCTTTGTCCTCCCGTACGCAATCGAAGGGGCCGAGTGCCTCGCGCCCCGCTCAACGACATCGGAGAAGTGTGAAGGAATGCAGGTGAGACGGGTTGCACTCTGGGGAATCGTTCTGGCGCTGGCAATGGCAGCTACCGGCCTGGGTCAGACGGCGAAAACTCCCGATCAACAGCAGCAGACGGCGCTTGCGCTTGAGCAGCAGGGCAAGAACGCCAAGGCTGAAGCCGCATGGCGTGTTTACCTCAAGGCTCACCCTTCGAGCCCGGAGCCCTATGCCCACCTTGGACTGCTGGAGGCCCGCCAGGAACACTACAAGGAAGCCGTGCCCCTCTATCGCAAGGCCCTGGCGATAGGGCCCGACGTTCCCGGCTTGCGCCTGAATCTGGGCCTGGCGCTTTTCAAGGGCGGCGATCTCAAGGAAGCCATCAAGGAATTCGCTCCGTTGCTCAAGAGCCAGCCCGGCAACCAACAGCTAAACACCCTGACCGGCATGGCCCATTACGGCCTGGCCGAATACGCCGAGGCGGTTCCTTATCTTAAGGAGGCCGCCGCGCACGACGCCCAGAATCTGACCTTGAGGCTGTATCTGGCGCAGAGTTGCCTGTGGTCCAAACAGAGTCAGTGCGTCATGGATGTCTATCGGGAGATTCTTGCGCTGGACTCGGAATCGGCCGAGGCAGACATGCTGGCCGGCGAAGCGCTGGATGAGATGAAAGACAATGCGGGCTCGACAAAGATGTTCCGCGCCGCCGTCAAGGCCGATCCGAAAGTCCCGAATGCGCACTTCGGCCTGGGCTATCTGTTGTGGACCCAAAAGCAGTACAAGGAGGCGGGCAGCGAGTTTCAGGCCGAGCTTGCCAACGATCCGGATCACATCCAGGCCATGCTCTATCTGGCCGATACGGAGATCCAGATGAACCAGATTGAGGATGCCGGGCCGCTGCTGGAAAAGGTCCTCAAACTCGACCCTGCGCTGGGGCTGGGGCACCTCGACCTGGGCATCGTCTACACCGAGGCCGGCCGCAATGAGGATGCCATGCGGGAACTCACGGCGGCTGAGAAGCTCACGCCGGATGACGTGAATGTCCATTGGCGCCTGGGACGGCTTTACCGCGCAATGGGAAACAAGGATCAAGCCAAGGCCGAATTCGATAAGGCCAGCACCCTGAACAAGGCGGCAGACGAAGACCTCTACAAGAAGATTGCCAATGGCCGCCCCCGGCCTCCACAGGCACAGGAGCCGATGGCTCCGCCCCCGGACAAATAAAGCGGCCCTGGCGCCGCTGGCCTAGTTTGGCTGGGATTTGAAGACCATGGATCTTTCGTGCGCCAGCAGGTCGGCCAGCGCCTTTTCCAGGCAAATGTGCCGGGTTTCACGCATAGCCAGCTCTCTCTCTGTCTCCACGCAAAAGGCGATCGTCATGAAGCAGTCGAGGCAGCGGGTATTGTAAGTGCCGTTTTCGTTCTGTGTGCGGCTATACATCGTGGCTCGAAAATACGGGAGATTTTACAATACTAGCCGCTTTTGCAGTTGTTCGGCGTGATTAACATCACCCGGCTATGTGATGCATCATCCGGCTCCACGGTCTCTTTATCCGCCTGAATCTTTCTCCTCAGGAAAACTTTACAGAGTCGTTCCCTGGTTGGGATTCCGCCGCAGTTGCCAGCAGGGGCTCTGTCCCGCCTGCGGAAACAGCGATACCGAGCAGAAAACGTCCATCGAGCCGAGATAGCCGAACTCCTGCTTGTTGCCCTTGAGCGGAATCGTCAGGTAGCGGTTGACGGTCACCTTGGACCTGGGCGAGCCACGCAGCCGGAAGATGGCCCAATCGCCCCCGTAGACGGCCACAAAGCCCGCCACCAGCACCACAGTCACCCGCAACAACCAACGCTTCATACAATTCCCAGCCTTCGCGGATTCCACCTTCGCCGATTCTACCTTCTTCGAGCTGGGGGATTCCTCCTTCGGCGCTACGCCGAGGAGAGTGTCTAGGATTCCGGCAGCGAGGCGATGAGAACCGGGCGGGGAGCGCCTTCCGGCACGACGAGCTTCCGCGGTGCGCAGCAGGCGCGGTCGAGTTTCGCCAAGTCGGCCTGCATCTGCTTGTCGTTGCCGAGCGAAGACAGCACAGCGGCCAGAATGGACGCGGCGGCTGCATCGGCCGGAGGGCAGATGCTGTAATGCATCCATTTGCCCTCGCGCCGCGCCGCGACGATGCCGGCCTTGCGCAGGTAGGCAAGATGCCGGGAGATCTTCGGCTGGCCCTGGCGCAGAATTTCGACAAAGTAGCAGACGCAAACCTCGCGGCCGGCCATCAGGTTGAGCAGGCGCAGGCGCGTGGTGTCGGCCAGAGCGGCGAAGAGGCTGGCCAGGTCGACCGGTTTGGAGCGGCAGCTCATGCAAACATTGTATATGGGTTGACAAATATGAACGCTATTAATATATTTGCTAAAGCGAATGTGAGGCGCGAACGATGGATGCGAAAACACTGGTTCAGGAAAAGTATGGGGCAGCGGCGCGGCAGGTACGGGAGAGCGGCTCGGTAGCTTGCGGCGATCCGGCGCTGCGCTGTTGCGACCCGGTCACGACCAACCTTTACAACGAGGCCGAGAAAAGCGGGTTGCCGGCAAGCGCCGTGCTGGCGTCGCTGGGCTGCGGCAATCCCACGGCGCTGATTGAGTTGAAGGCGGGAGAGACGGTGTTGGACCTTGGATCGGGCGGAGGCATCGACGTGCTGCTCTCGGCCAGGCGCGTGGGGCCGGCGGGCAAGGCGTACGGCCTGGATATGACCGACGATATGCTGGCGCTGGCACGCGAAAATCAGCGCCAGGCGGGCGTCGAAAACGTCGAATTCCTCAAAGGCGAGATTGAAAACATTCCTTTGGCCGATGGATCGGTGGACGTGGTGATCTCGAACTGCGTCATCAATCTCTCCGCCGACAAGAACCGAGTGCTGCGGGAGGCATTTCGCGTGCTCAAGCCGGGCGGGCGGCTCGCCGTCTCCGACGTGGTGGTGCGCGGCGAGGTCCCTGAGCAGGTGCGCAAGAGCATGCTGCTGTGGGTGGGCTGCATCGCCGGCGCGTTGGAAGAGCGGGAGTACGGGTCCAAGCTCGCCTTGGCTGGGTTTACCGGCATTTCCATTGAGCCTACCCGTGTGTATTCCATCGAGGATGCGCGGAATTTCCTTGCGAAAGCGGGCATCGATGTAGATGAGATCGCTCCGCTGGTCGAGGGCAAATTCATGAGCGCCTTTATCCGGGCGACGAAACCCGGCGGCGGGTGCTGCGCGCCGGGCTGCCGCGGCTGAACATACCCCGATCGGAGGAGACGATGCAAAGGCCCTACAACATTCTTGTCTTGTGCACCGGCAACTCGGCGCGCAGCATTCTGGCGGAGGCGCTGTTCAACACGCTGGGCGCGGGCCGCTTCAAGGCTTACAGCGCGGGCAGCCACCCTACCGGGCGGGTCAACCCCTTCGCAATCGAGCAGGTGCGGGTGCTGGATTATCCGGTCGAGAACCTGCGCAGCAAGAGCTGGGATGAATTCGCTCGCCCCGATTCGCCGCAGATGGATTTCATCGTAACGGTCTGCGACAAGGCAGCCGGCGAGGTTTGCCCACTGTGGCCTGGGCAGCCGGTGACGGCGCATTGGGGCTTTCCCGATCCCGCTGCCGTGGAAGGGAGCGACGAAGGGAAGCGCGCGGCCTTTGCGAGCACGCTGCGGCAGATCCGGAACCGTGTGCAGCTCTTCCTCAGCCTGCCTTTGGAGACGCTGGACCGCATTGCGGTGGAGAGCCGGATGCGCGCCATCGGGAAGCAGCCGCTGTAACTGCTCATGCAGATGCCGAGCCCGAGGAGAGATGAAATGCAGACAGACCCGCAACTTTGCTGCCCGGCCCCCACGGCGGGACCCGCCAGGCTTTCGTTCATTGACCGTTTTCTGACACTATGGATTTTTCTGGCCATGGCGGCAGGCGTTGCCCTGGGGCGCTTTGTGCCGGCCGTGCCCGCGCTGTTGCAACGGTTCCAGGCGGGCACGACCAACATCCCCATTGCCGTGGGGCTAATCCTGATGATGTATCCGCCGCTTGCGAAGGTGCAGTATGAGCGGCTGGGCGAAGTCTTTCGCAATCGGAAGGTTCTGGGGCTTTCGCTCGTGCAGAACTGGCTCATTGGGCCAGTGCTGATGTTTGCGCTCGCCGTGATCTTTCTGCGCGGTTATCCGGAGTATCGAACGGGGCTGATCCTCATTGGGCTGGCGCGCTGCATTGCGATGGTGATTGTGTGGAATGAGCTGGCGCGCGGAGATACCGACTATGCCGCGGGGCTGGTGGCCTTCAACAGCGTCTTCCAGGTGCTCTTCTACAGCGTCTACGCGTGGTTCTTCCTGGCTGTTCTGCCTCCGCTGGTTGGATTGAAGGGCGTGGTGGTCGACATTCGCATGGGCCAGATTGCCGAAAGCGTCTTTATCTACCTTGGGATTCCGTTCCTGGCCGGAATGCTGACGCGCTTTGTGCTCGTGCGGGCCAAGAGCCGCGCGTGGTACCAGACGCGCTTTGTGCCCGCCATCAGCCCGCTTACTCTGGCCGCTTTGCTCTTTACCATCGTGGTGATGTTCAGCCTCAAGGGAAACCTGATCGTCCAGCTTCCGGGAGACGTGCTGCGCGTTGCCGTGCCGCTGCTCATCTATTTTGTGGTGATGTTCTTTGTGAGCTTCTGGATGGGACGCCGGGTGGGCGCCGATTACTCGCAGACCGCAACGCTCTCCTTCACGGCCGCAAGCAATAACTTCGAACTGGCCATCGCGGTCGCGGTCGCCGTCTTCGGTCTCAACTCCGGAGCAGCCTTTGCCGCGGTAATCGGCCCGCTGGTGGAGGTGCCCGCACTGATTTTGCTGGTGCAGGCTTCGTTGTGGCTGCAAAGAAGGTGGTTCGGAGAGAACATTTCCGTCCAGGCTCGAGCGCCCACGCTCCTGGATTGAACTGCGTTTTGAATTCTTACCATGGGACGCTTGCTGTGGTGAGTAAGAAGGCGCGCCGATAGGTTCGTTCTGTGATCGCGTTCCAGCAGCCTGCAAACAGTGGGGGCCAGCCGTTTTCGGCCGGCCCCAACTCATCCGTACAGGATGAACTAGAACTTGATCGATGCGGCCCGGGCCGAGATTCCGCTCTGTTCGGCGGCCTTCGATTCCGCGTAGGCTGCGGCGCCCAGCAGTGCGGCGCGACTCTCGAGGATGATGCGCACCGGCATATTGATGAGCAACTGACTCAGCCGGCCCTTGTCGGTGAAGGCCTTCATGAAGGTGCCGTCCTTGAGCTTCTCGATGATGCGGGGCGCGATGCCGCCGCCCACATAGATGCCGCCCACCGACATGATCTTGAGGGCCAGGTTGCCGGCCTCCGCGCCATAGGCGGAGACGAACATATCCATGGCCTTCTCACAGATTTCGCTGCGTGCGGCCAGGGCCAGCTCGGTGATGACGGCGTTGGGGTCCTCGTCGGCGATGCGCTCGGCCAGCCAGGCAGGCTCGTCCACGCCGCGCACCTCGCGCAGGAACTCGTAGATGTTGGTGAGGCCCATGCCGCTGACCACGCGCTCAAAGCTGATGCGCCCGTTGTACTTCTGCTTGAGGAAACGAAGCAGGTCGATC
>Ga0182014_10006952_pt1 | contig 11999 bp, 9 predicted proteins | sample 612S2DmetaG_FD_120489 | JGI IMG/M metagenome (GOLD analysis project Ga0182014, IMG submission 120489) | Permafrost microbial communities from Stordalen Mire, Sweden - 612S2D metaG | ecosystem: Environmental > Terrestrial > Soil > Wetlands > Permafrost | place: Sweden: Stordalen | collected... | reverse complement strand
TCGACGGGCTCGGGCGCATCGGCGTGATCGTCGCGCTTGAATCGACCGGCGCGGCGGAGCCGCTGCGGGCGCTCGGCCGCCACGTGGCGATGCACGTCGCCGCGGCGAGCCCGCTCGCCCTCGATCCGGCCGGCATCGACCCAGCGACCATCGCTCGCGAGAAGGCGGTGCTCGCCGACAAGAACGCCGGCAAGCCGCCGCATGTGCTGGAAAAGATCGTCGAGTCGGGTCTCAAGACCTTCTACAAGGAGGTCTGCCTGCTCGATCAGGCGTATGTCCACGATCCCGCCAAATCGGTCGCTCAGGCGGTCAAGGAGGCGGAGAAGACCGTTGGCGCGCCGATCGCGCTGAAAGGCTTCGTTCGCTTCGCGCTCGGCGAGGGCGTCGAAAAGCCGAGCGAAGAAGGCTAAGGTTCCGAACCGACCGGGCGGCCTGCGGGCCGCCCTTTTCTTGAGGGCCGACGACAGGAGACGAATCTTGACCGACCGCGCGCGCGAAAAGCCGATGTTCGACCGGGTCGTCGTCAAGTTGTCAGGCGAAGCGCTGATGGGGCCCGACCCGTTCGGCCTCAACGCGCCGACATTGCAGCGCATCAGCGCCGATCTCAAGGCTGTCTCCGAGCTCGGAGTCCAGGTCGCCGTTGTGGTCGGCGGCGGCAATTTTTTCCGCGGCCTACTCGGCGCGGAAAAGGGCATCGAACGCGCGCGCGCCGACTCGATCGGCATGCTGGCGACCGTAATGAATGCTCTGGCGCTGGAGGGCGCGCTCGAGCAACTCGGCCAGCCGGCTCGCGTGCTGTCGGCGGCGGCAATGCCGTCGCTGTGCCAGCCCTATTCGCGCCAAGCGGCGCTCGCTCACCTCGTCAAGAGCCGTGTCATCGTGCTCGCCGGCGGCACCGGCAATCCATTCTTCACCACCGACACCGGCGCGTCGCTGCGCGCCTGCGAACTCTCCGCCGGCGCGGTAATGAAGGCGACCCAGGTCGACGGCGTCTACACGGCCGACCCGAAGCGCGATCCCGACGCCAAGCGCTACGACCGGCTCACCCACGACGAAGCGATCGCTCGCAACCTGCAGATCATGGACACCGCCGCATTCGCGCTGGCGCGCGACAATGGCATCCCGATCGTCGTCTTCTCGATCAACGAGCCCGGCGCGATCCGCGCCGCCCTGCTCGGCCAGGGCCGCGCCACTTACGTCATGCCCTGATTTGGGGCTGCTCCCCAGCCGCGCCTGACAGCCCCAAAACGGTTGCGCGACACACAAATCCGCGCTCAACTGCCGCACGAGCTTTCGATCGCAAACGAAGGCCGCTGGGGAGGAAGTCCAATGGACGACAATGACGTCGAACGTCGCGTCACGACCAAGGTCGCCTGGCGTTTCGTGCCATTTCTCGTGCTTTGCTACTTCGTCGCCTATCTCGACCGGGTCAACGTCAGCTTCGCCAAGCTGACGATGGACGCCGACATCGGCATCACCGACACGATGTTCGGCTTCGGCGCCGGCGTGTTCTTCCTCGCCTATTTCTTGTTGGAAGTGCCCTCCAATCTCGTGCTCGACCGGGTCGGCGCAAGGCGCTGGATCGCGCGCATCATGTTCTCATGGGGACTGGTCTCCGGAGCGATGGCGTTCATTCCGGCCATCGCCAAAGCGACCGACTTCAGCGGCGAACACACGTTCTATTTCTTGCGGGTGCTGCTCGGCTTTGCTGAAGCGGGGTTTTTCCCCGGCGTCATCTTCTTCCTGACGCTATGGTTCCCGGCGGCCTATCGCGCGCGCATCGTCGGTTATTTCATGGCCGCGATCCCGCTCTCCTCGGCGCTTGGCTCGCCGGTCTCCGCCTCGCTGCTGGGGTTCGACGGCGCGCTCGGCTTCAAGGGCTGGCAATGGCTGTTCATCGCCGAGGCGGCGCCCGCGCTCGTGCTGGCGGTCGTCACCTATTTCTATCTGACGGATCGGCCGGCCGACGCGCATTGGCTTGAGACCGAAGAGCGCGACTGGCTGGTCGACCGGTTGGCGGCCGAGGACAAGGCGCGCGTCCATGTTTCACCCGCCAGTGTGCTGCACAGCCTTTACGACCCGCGCGTGCTCGCCGCCTCACTGATCTATTTCGGCGTCGTCGCCGCCCTCTATGGCGTCAGTTTCTGGCTGCCGTCGATCGTCAAGGGCTTCGGCGTGTCGATCGCCCTCACTGGCTGGATAACCGCCATTCCCTACGCTTTCGGCTTCGTCGGCATGATTCTGTGGGGCATGAGCTCCGACTCGAGCATGGAGCGCATCGGCCACCTGTCGATCGCGCTGGCGATCGCCGCGATCGGCATCGGCGCCTCGGCGGCGCTCAACGATCCGCTGTTGAAGATGGTCGCGCTGACTTTCGGCGCCTTTGGCGTCTTCGCCTCTCTGCCGATCTTCTGGACGCTGCCGACGGCGATCCTGTCTAGCGCCACCGCGGCGGCGGGCATCGCGGCGATCAATTCGATCGGCAACCTCTCCGGCTATTTTGGTCCGTTCGTCGTCGGCTGGATCAAGGACGCGACCGGATCCTTCGCCTGGGGCCTGGCGGCGATCGCCGCCTGCGCCGCGGCGGCGCTGGTGATCGCCTTGGCGTTGGGGCATGATCGCCAACTCGAGAGGGCGCCTGAAGACGTGAGAATGTGACGACCAACCCAGCCGACAACGCCGATCAGACCGCCTATTGGAATGGCCCCGGCGGACACCGCTGGACTGAGCGCAGCGACGTGCCTGAGGCGATCTTCGCGCCGATCGCCGAGCTGCTCTTCGCGCAAGCGCGACTCGCGCCGGGCGAGCGCGTCATCGACATCGGTTGCGGCGGCGGCGCGACGACGCTCGCCATCGCGTCCCAAGTCGGCGCCGCTGGCGGGGTGACGGGCGTCGACGTTTCGGCGCTGATGATCGCACGCGCGCGAGAGCGGGCGGATGGGACGAGCGCTGCGACGTTCGTCGTCGCCGACGCCGGTTCGCATGACTTTTCGCCTGAATGGGCGGACCTGCTGTTCTCACGCTTCGGCGTGATGTTCTTCGTCGATCCGGTCGCCAGCTTCGCCAACCTGCGCAAGGGGCTGGCGCACGGCGGCCGCGTCGTCTTCGCCTGCTGGCGCGAGGCCAAGCGCAATCCCTGGCAGATGATCGCCCTGAAGGCCGCGTGCAAGCACGTGCCGCGCCTGCCAGATATCGGTCCGGAAGACCCTAGTCCGTTCTCATTCGCCGACGAAGCGCGCGTGCGGCGCGTTCTCGGGGCAGCCGGGTTCGAGAAGATCGCGCTGACGCCGGTCGATCTTGAGCTCGACGTCGCCGCCGGACAGGGGCTCGAGGCCGCGCTCGGCGCTTTGCAGCAGATCGGCGCCGCCAGCCGCGCGCTCGAAGGCCAACCCGAGGCGTTGCGCGCTGCGGCCGTCGCCGAGATGCGCGCCGCGCTGGCGCCGCATCAGCGCGGGCCGAGCGTGCTGCTCGGCGCCGCGATCTGGATCGTTGAGGCGGTCAATCCGTAAGGCGGGCGCTCAGGCTGGCCGGGCGACCTCGAGCACGACGTCGGCGAGACGATCGGCGGCGTTGGCGACGCCGACCGACTGTGCGGCGGCGGCGGCATTGGTGAGCGCCGCCGGGTCGGCGAGCGCGCCGCGCAACAACTCCGCGAGCCGCTGCGGCGTGAACTCGGTCTGCGGCACAACCGTCGCCGCGCCGGCTGCGGCGAGGATTGCGGCGTTGGCGGCCTGATCCTGATCGAGCGCATGCGGGAACGGCACCAGGATCGACGGCCGGCCGATGACGGCGAGCTCCGACACGGTCGAAGCGCCGGAGCGGCCGACGACGAGATGCGCGCCCGCGATGCGCGCCGGCAGATCGGCGAAAAAGTCGGCGAGCTCGACCGGAAACTGCAGCGCGGCGCAAGCGGCGGCGACGCGCCCCTTGTCTTCGCCGCGCGCCTGCATCGTCAAGCGGACGCGCGCACGCTCCTCGACGCTGAGCAGCGCCAGCGCCGCCGGGACGACGTCGGCCATCACGCGCGCGCCCTGGGAGCCGCCGGTGACCAGGAGCTGCAGGCGGCCGTCGTCGAGACCCGGATAAGGCGTCGCCGCGGCGGCGATCACCGCCGGGCGCACCGGATTGCCGGTGTAACGCGTCTTGGCGGCGAGCGCCGCGCCGAGTCCTTTGATTTCGGGAAATCCGGTCGCAATACGCGACACGCGCGGGGCGAGAAAACGATTGGCGCGACCGACGACGGCGTTCTGCTCGTGCAGCACGCTCGGCGCGCCGAGGAGCCAGGCGGCGAGCAGCGGCGGCACCGTCGGATAACCGCCGAAGCCGACGACTGCGCGCGGCTTCAGCCGCGGCAGCAACGCCAGAGCCGCCAGAAGGCCGAGACCGAGCACCGCAGTCGCGCGCGCCTTGTTGAGCGCCCCTGCGCCGGTGGTCGTCGCTGCCGGAATACTGTGGATCGCGTCGACGGGAATATCGCCGCCGTACTTGAGCGCGCGCGCGTCGGTGACAAGTTCAACCGCCGCGCCGCGCTCGCGAAGCGCGGCGGCGAGTGCGACGGCGGGAAAGAGATGGCCGCCAGTGCCCCCCGCCGCAAGCAGGATCGGCTGGGATTTGGTCACGCCGCCTCCGCCGTCCGCGCGCCGAGAACCGCAAGCGGCCGTTTGCGGGTGAGCGCAATGAGGAAGCCCATGCCGAGGCCGAGCGCCACCAGCGAAGAACCGCCGTAGGAGATGAAGGGTAGCGTCATGCCTTTGGCGGGGATCGCCCGCAGGTTGACCGCCATGTTGATCCAGCTTTGCACGCCAAACATCAGCGTCAGTCCAGCGGCGGCGAAGCGGCAGAACGGATCCTCGTTGCGCAGCGCCAGCCACAGTCCGCGCACGACGATGAAGCAGAAGAAGGCGATCAAGGCCAGACAAGCGATCATGCCGAACTCCTCGCCGGTGACGGCGAAGACGAAGTCGGTGTGTGCGTCGGGCAGGATACGCTTATAGACGCCCTCCCCCGGCCCGCGGCCGAACCAACCGCCGGAGAGAATGCTTTGCAGCGCCGTGTCGACCTGGAACGTGTCGACGACGCCGCCGACCGAGTCGGGATCGAGGAAGCGCAGCACACGTTCATGCACATGCGGCGACAGCTTGAACGCGGCGAAACCGCCAACCACGCCGGCGCCGCCGAGCCCGAAGACCCAGAACCAGTGCAGTCCGGCCATGAAGAACAGCGCCGCCCAGACGACCGAGACCAGCATCGTCTGGCCGAAGTCGGGTTCGAGGATCAGCGGTACGATGGTTATAGGGAGCAGTAACAGCGCGAACAGCTTGCCGACCAGCGTTGGCGCGCCGACGCGGCCGCCTTCGGCGAAGGCCCAGGCGCAAAACACAACGAACGCCGGCTTGACGAATTCCGACGGCTGCACGCCGGCGATCCATCGCCGCGAACCCTTGACCTCGACCCCGAACATCAGCGCCGCCACGACCAGCGCCAGACTGATGGCGAAGACAATCAGCGCCGTGCGCCGCACGCCGCGTGGCGTCAGGAACGAAACGCCGATCATCACCGCGGCCGAAGGGGCGAGCAGCTCCGCCTGACGGTTGACGAAATGGAAGGTCGAAAGATTGAGTCGCTCGGCGACTGCCGGGCTGGCGGCGAGCGCCATCACCAACCCAAACACCATCAAGGCGAAAAAGGATCCCAACAGCCAGGGATCGACGGTGCGAAACCAATCGGCGACGGGCCCACGCTCGGCTCTCGACATCATGTTTCGCTCCTTTGCCCCATCTCGGACGCGGCGGCGATGCGCGCGGCGACCAGCGCGCGGAAGCGATCGCCGCGCACCTCGAAATTGGCGTATTGATCGTAAGACGCACAGGCCGGCGACAGCAGCACGACCGGTTCCGCCGCTTCGCTCGCCAGAGCGTCGCGCGCCGCGGCGGCGACCGCATTCTCCAGAGTTCCGCAGCGTTCGAACGGCACGGCGCCCTCGAGCGTGTCGGCGAATTCGTCGCTCGCCGCGCCGATCAGATAGGCCTTGGCGACGCGCGAAAAAAGCGGTCGCAATGCCTCGACGCCGCCCGCCTTGGGCTTACCGCCGAGAATCCAGAAGATGTCGTCGAAGCTCAACAGCGCTTTTTCCGCTGCGTCGGCGTTGGTCGCCTTCGAGTCGTTGACGAACAGCACGCGACCGAGTCGGCAAAGCTGCTCCATGCGATGGGCGAGGCCGGGGAAACTCGCCATTGCGCGCGCGATCTCCGCGGCGCCCACGCCCAGCGCGCGTGCCGCGGCGAAGGCGAAGGCGGCGTTCTGGCCGTTATGAGCCCCGCGCAGCGCTGGCGCCTGCCTGAGATCGACGCGCTCGGGCGCGCCGCGCGCCACGATAAAGCGATCCTCGACCCAGACATCGGCGAGCGGCGAAGGCACGGCCGAAATCGTCACGACGCGCCGGCCTGCCGCGCGCAGCCGCTCGGCGATGGCGCGGCAGTCGTCATCGTCGACGCCGACCATGGCGATGTCGGAGTTCGCGACCAGGCGTTCCTTGATCGCGGCGTAATTTTCCATCGTTCCATGACGGTCGAGATGATCAGGCGTCAGGTTGAGCAACGCGCCGACGGTTGGTCTGAGCGACGGCGCCAGATCGATCTGGAACGTCGAGCATTCGACGACATGGACGCGTGAAACCGCGGGGGCCGGCAGATCGAGGACCGGCACGCCGATGTTGCCGCCCATCGCGACGTCGCGCCCTGCCTCGTGCAGGACGTGGGCGATCAGCGCGGTGGTCGTCGATTTTCCGTTGGTGCCGGTGATGGCGACCAGCGGCGCGTCAGGCGCGCGCGCCGCGCGCTCGCGCGCATAGAGCTCAATGTCGCCAATGACAGCGACGCCAGCCGCCGCGGCCCTGTCGACTGTCCAATGCGGCTTGGGGTGGGTGAGCGGCACGCCTGGCGCCAGAACGAATGCAGCAAAGCTGCGCCAGTCGACGGCGGCAAGATCGACCGGCGCGAAACCTTCCGCGGCCGCGCGCTCACGCGCCTTCGCGTCGTCGTCCCAAGCCGTGACTTCGGCGCCGCCGGAAACGAGAGCGCGCAGCGTCGACAGGCCCGAGCCGCCGAGGCCGAACAACGCGACGCGCTTCCCGCGTAGAGTCTCAACCGGCGTCATCGTCACCTCAGCTTAAGCGTCGCGAGGCCGATCATCGCCAGCACGAAGGCGATGATCCAAAAGCGCATGACGATCTGCGGCTCCGACCAGCCAAGTTGCTCGAAATGATGGTGGATCGGCGCCATCTTGAACACGCGCTTGCCGGTGAGCTTGAACGACGCGACCTGGACCACCACCGACAACGCTTCGATGACGAACAGCCCGCCGATGATCGCCAGCACGAACTCGTGCTTGATCGCCACCGCGGTCACGCCGAGCAGGCCGCCGAGCGCCAGCGAGCCGGTGTCGCCCATGAAGATCTGGGCCGGCGGCGCGTTGAACCACAGGAACCCAACGCCGGCGCCAATCAGCGCGCCGCAGATCACCATCAGATCGCCGGCGTAGGGAACGTGATTGAGCAGCAGGTAGCGCGAGTAGAGCACGTTGCCGGCGAAATAGGCGATCAGCCCGAGCGTCGCGGCGGCGATCATCACCGGCACGATCGCCAGGCCGTCGAGCCCGTCGGTGAGGTTGACCGCATTGCCGAAGGCAACGATGACGAACGGGCCGAACAGCAAGAAGCCCCAGCCGAGATCGACGACGTAGCCGTTGTAGAATGGCAGCGCCAGCGACGTCGCGCCGACCGCGCCGACGCGCATCAGCCCGTAGCAGGCGATGAAGGCGATCGCGAACTCGGCCGCCAGGCGCGCCCGTCCGGAGAAGCCGAGATGCGACTGCTTAGTCACCTTGAGATAGTCGTCGTAGAAGCCGATCGCCGCAAAACCGGCGGTGACGAACAGTACGATCCAGACATACGCGCTTTCGAGGCTCGCCCACAGCAGCGACGAGGCGAACAGGCCGAATAGAATCATGAGGCCGCCCATGGTCGGCGTGCCCTTCTTGGTCAGAAGGTGCGAAGCCGGCCCGTCGGTGCGGATCGGTTGGCCCCTGCCCTGTCGCAAGCGCAGGGCCGAAATGATCATCGGCCCAAAAAAGAAGACCAGCAGCAGCCCGGTCGTCGCCGCGCCGAGGGTGCGGAACGTCAGGTAGCGGAAGAGGTTGAAGACGCCCGCGACGTGCGAGAGATCGGCCAGCCAGGTCAGCATTGAGGTTTCCTAACGTCGCGTTCGGCGGAGGCGAATCGTTCGCGCAATCCCACCACCAGCGGACCCATGCGGCTGCCGTTCGATCCCTTGACCATGACGACGTCGCCGCCGCGCAGCGCGTCCGCCAACCGCGGGAGAATGTCGTTCGCCCGTTCGGCCCAGGCGGCGCGCATCGCCGGCGGAGCGGCCTCGTAAAGCGCGCGGGTCAGCGGGCCGGCGCCAAACAGCAAATCGACGCCATTGCGCGCGAGCTCAGGAGCGAGCGCCGCGTGCATCGCAGCGCCGTCGGGACCGAGCTCGAGCATGTCGCCGATCACCGCGATGCGGCGTCCGGCGCCCGCTGGCTCGACGGCCCCCAGCAGCGCCAGCGCAGCGCGCATCGAGGCGGGATTGGCGTTGTAGCTTTCGTCGATGACGGTGAACGGGCCGCTGGCGCTTGTCATCATCAGGCGCGCGCCGCGCCCGTGCTGCGGAGCGAATTCGGCAAGCGCCGCCGCCGCGCCCGCCACATCGACGCCCAGCGCCTCGCAGGCCAGCAACACCCCGAGCGCATTCTGAGCCATATGCAGTCCCGGCGCGCCGAGGACAAACTCAAGTTCGCGGCCAAAGACGCGGGCGCGAATGCGCGATCCGCCGTCGAACGCCGCGACCCCGATAAGCTGCGCGTCGCAAGCGGCGTCGGCGCCGAAAGTCGCGACCCGCGCGGCCCGCTGCTGAGCCACAGCGGCGAGCCGCTCGAATTGCGGCGCGTCCCGATTGAGCACGGCGACGCCGCTGGGTTCCAGCCCGGAGAAAATCTCGGCCTTGGCGTCGGCGACTCCTTCGAGCGAGCCGAGATGCTCGATGTGCACCGGCGCGATCGTCGTCACCAGCGCAACGTCCGGCCGCGCCATGGCGACGAGCGGCGTGATCTCGCCGGCGTGGTTCATGCCGATCTCGATCACTGCGAAGACGGCGCTCGCCGGCAGGCGCGAAAGCGTCAGCGGCACGCCCCAGTGATTGTTGTAGGAGGCAGCAGAAGCGTGGGTTAGCCCGAAGCGACCAAGCACAACCCTTAGCATCTCCTTGGCGCTGGTCTTGCCGACCGAGCCGGTGACAGTGACGACCCGCGCCTCGGCGCGCGCTCGCGCCGCTTTCGCCAATCGCTCCATCGCCCGCAACGTGTCGTCGACGAGGAACGTCGGCTCGTGCGCGGCGAGCCCGGCGCCGCGCGGTTGAGCGATAACGGCTGCAGCGGCGCCCGCCTCGAAGGCGCGCGCGACATAATCGTGACCATCGCTCGCTTCGCCCTTGATGGCGAAGAACAGGTCGCCGGGCGCAAGCGTGCGCGTGTCGATCGACACGCCGCTGACCGGCACGGCGAGCGGCGCGCTCGGCGCGCCAAGCGCACGCGCCAGTTCGGCTTCAGTCCACAGCGCGGTCATCCCGCCCCCTCGAGCGCCGCCCGCGCGGTTTCCGCGTCCGAGAACGGCAGGGTCCGATCGTTGAGAATTTGGCCGGTTTCGTGGCCTTTTCCGGCAATCAACAACGCGTCGCCGAAATTGAGCCCTTCGATCGCGGCGCGGATCGCCTCGCCGCGGTCGGCGATTTCCCGCGCGCCAGGCGCGGCGGCGAGAATGGCGGCGCGGATCGCCGCTGGTTCTTCGGAACGTGGATTGTCGTCAGTGACATAGACCAGGTCGGCGGCGTGGGTCGCAATCGCCCCCATCATCGGCCGCTTGCCGGCGTCGCGGTCGCCGCCGCAGCCGAAGACGACGGCGAGCCGTCCTGCGACGAAGGGTCTCAGCGCCGCGAGCGCTTTCTCCAGCGCGTCCGGCTTGTGGGCGTAGTCGACGAAGACCGGCGCGCCATCCTTGTCGCCGACGCGCTCAAGCCGGCCGTGAGCGCCTTCGAGTCGCTCCAGCGCGGCGAGCACCGTCTCGAGTTCGGTTCCCGTCGCCAGGCACACGCCGGCGGCGACCAAGGCGTTGGAAACTTGGAAGTCGCCCGGCAGCGGCAGCCTCAGCGGATGCGCGCGTCCGCAGTGTTCGACGACGATGCGCGACGAGAAGCCGTCGCGCTCAGCGTCGATCAGCCGCAGCGCGCCGCCCCGCCGTCCGACGACAAAAAGCGACAGGCCGTGGGCGCGCGCCGCTTCGATCACGCGCGGCGCGACGTCGCTGTCGCCATCGATCACCGCCGGCGCGCCGCGCGGCAGCAGATCGCGGAACAGGCGCAGCTTAGCGTCGAGGTAAGCTTCCTTCGTCTCGTGATAGTCGAGGTGGTCGCGCGACAGATTGGTGAACGCGCCGGCGGCGAGCCGCACGCCGTCAAGTCGCTTCTGATCAAGCCCGTGGGATGAGGCCTCGAGCGCAACATGGGTGACGCCCGCGCCGGCAAGTTTATCGAGCGTCTGGTGCAGCGCGATCGTGTCGGGCGTCGTCAGCGAGCCGTAGATTTCGAGCGGGCGCGAGACCACGCCGAGCGTGCCGAGCGACGCCGCCTCGCGGCCGGCCGCCGCCCAGATCTGCCGCGTGAAGGCGGCGACCGAAGTCTTGCCGCTGGTGCCGGTGACGGCGACGATGCAATCGGGCTGGCGCGAATAGAACCGCGCCGCCGCCTTGGCGAGCGCCGCGCGCGCGTCGGCGACCCTGACGAACGGCCCGCCATCCGCCGGAGCGCGCTCCCCGATGACGACCGCCGCTCCTTTGGCGAGCGCATCGGCGACAAAGGCGAGGCCGTCCTGCTTGGCTCCGGCGAGGGCGAAAAAGGCATCGCCCGGCCGCACCTTGCGGCTGTCGGCGGTCAGCCCGCCGATCGGACGCTCGGCCACGCCGGCTTCGCCAGGACCGAGGTCGAGAATTTCGTCGAGCCGTTTCACTCTTTGCCTGTCCGGTCGGCGTCGCCGCCCAGCCCCAGCCGCGCCAGGATCGGGAACGGCTGGTCGGGGAAATGGTCAGCCGGCGGCACGCCCTCGAGTGGTTCGACCCGCGTGATCAGCCTCCCAGTGGTGCGGCCGGCGTTGTGGGCGGCGGTATGGTAGCCGCCATCCTCCGGCAGGCCTTGCGGCTCGTCGTACATCACGAGGTAAAGATACTTCGGCTTGTCGGCCGGCGCGACGGCCATGAAGGTGGTGAAGACCTTGTCCTGCGAATAGTGACCGTTGATGATCTTGTCGGCCGTGCCGGTCTTGCCGCCGACGTAATAGCCGGGAACGTTGGCGAAGCCGGCCGAACCGTGCGTGGCGTTGGAGCGCATCAGATAGCGCATCGACTCGGAGGTTTGCGGGCTGATGACAGGATGGCTGGCGGCCAGCGCGTCGGCCTCGTTGCGGGGCAGGAATGTCGGCGTCATCATCTCGCCGCCGTTGACCAGCGCCGCCACCGCCATCATCGCCTGCAAGGGCGCTACGTTGAGCCCCTGGCCGAAGGCGATCGTCATCGTGTTGAGCTCGCCCCAGTGCTTGGGCGCCAGCGGCTCGGCGCTTTCCGGCAACTCGGTACGCAGGCGATCGAGCTGGCCCATCTTCCGCAGAAACGCCTTGTGGCCCTCGACGCCCACCATCAGCGCCAGTCGGGCGGCGCCGATGTTGGAGGAATGGGTGAATACTTCAGGCACGGTCAGAACGCGATGGGTGGCGTGAAAATCGTGGATGGTGAAGTGTCCGTAGCGCAGGCTGTCGCGGGCGTCGATGCGCGAATTGAGCGTGACCTTGCCCGAGTCGAGCGCCATCGCCAGCGACAGCGCCTTGAAGGTCGAACCCATCTCGTAGACGCCGAC
>Ga0182014_10006951_pt1 | contig 12000 bp, 10 predicted proteins | sample 612S2DmetaG_FD_120489 | JGI IMG/M metagenome (GOLD analysis project Ga0182014, IMG submission 120489) | Permafrost microbial communities from Stordalen Mire, Sweden - 612S2D metaG | ecosystem: Environmental > Terrestrial > Soil > Wetlands > Permafrost | place: Sweden: Stordalen | collected... | reverse complement strand
TGAACAGTCCGGGAACACGGATTGGCATGCTGGCACTACAGTTCCAAGAACTCCTCCACGGCCTCGCGCAGCACTTGGCGACTGGGCTCGATGCCCGTCCACAACTGGAATCCAATCGCCACCTGCTCGATGAACATGCTCAGTCCGTCGACCGTCTTGCAGCCCCGCTGGACGGCTTCGCCGAGCAGCCAGTTGTGGGGCGAATCAATCGCGGTGTCGGCCACCAGCAACCCAGGCCGCAGGCTGTCCAACACCAGCGGCAGCCGCGTCTCGCGTGCGCTGGGGGCGAAGCGGGTGGCATGGATGAGAATGTCGGTCTCTGGCGGTACTACGTAGTCACCCTGCCAAGGAACCGCGGAGACCGCTACCGCGAACTTGTCGGCCAACAGCGCCACCAATTCCCCGGCGCGGCCCTCGGTACGGTTGACAATCGCGATGCTGGCCGCGCCGGCGGCAGCCAGCTCGACGGCTGTCGCCCGGGCTACACTGCCCGCCCCCAGCAGCACCACCCGTCGGCCTGCCGGAGGAACTATGGCGCGGATGGCCTGCACCACCCCTTTGCCCTCCGTGTTCTCTCCCACCAGGGCATTCTCCTCGCGGAAGATCAGGTTCGCCGTCCCGACTATCGTGGCCGTCTCGGTGGTGCGGTCCAGCCAGGCCAGCACGGCCTGTTTGTGCGGATCGGCACAATGGCCCCCGCGAAAGCCCAATGCCCGCAGACCACGCACGGCATCGCCGAGGCTTTCGGGGCTGATTTCGAAGGTGAGGTACCGCCAGTCCAGCGCATGATGCGTAAAAGCCTGCTCGAACATGTATTGCGTGGGGTTTCCGCCCACGTGAGACGAGAGCAAAGCCAGCAGAGGTTGTACCGCGGGGCTCGACACGATGATCTCCCGGATAGGTTTCAGGGTATTGTGACGCACTGCCCGGGAGTCTGCAACCGCTCTGCGGTGTGAAGCAGGCCGCAAACGAACTTCGGCCGGGCCAGCAGCCGCGGCCGGCCGGGGCCTACCATCACGCCGGCGGGTCAATGCCCACCCTGTCCGGCCAAGCCGCGCGTCCCGAGAGGCAGGTGCTAATCCGGGTCCGCCACTCCGCGCTCAAGAAATGCACAGGTCTGCCGAGGATAACTCCCCGGCAGACCTGTGTCGACATTCTCGTTATGAGCAAATCCTAGTTGCGAACCAAGCTGCCGGACGACTCGTAAATACCGCTCGGAATGGCGGCCGAAGGATCAGCCTTCGGGGCCGCGGGCAACGGAGCAGCTTCCGGAGCCTTGGCCGGGGTTTTGGCCGGGGCCGCAGCCGGAGCGGCACCGCCGCAACCACACACTTCGCAGCCGGCTTCGCAGCGCTTGTGGTTGCTGAACAGGGCCTCAAGCAACTCGACAACCGGACGCCGGTACAGCTTGTGGCACTTCGGCTCGCAGGACTTCTCGCAACCGCAAGCCTTCTCGCAACCGCAAGCCTTCTCGCAGCAAGCCGGCTTGTGGCACTTCTTCACTCGGCAGGCCTTCTCACAGCCACAGGCCTTCTCGCAGCAAGCCGGCTTCGCACAGCAGGCTGGCTTGGCACAGCAAGCGGGCTTGGCACAGCAGGCCGGTTCCGGGCAGCAGCCCTTGGCAGCCGCACAGCACTTCGACTCGCAAACGCAGCCCTTGGCCTCGAACAACTCCTTGACGTTGCCGAACAGGTCGCGGACCGGGGTCGCCCGGCACTTGCGGCACTTCTCGCAACCGCAGGCCTTTTCGCAGCAAGCCGGCTTCGCACAAGAAGCCTTCGCACAACAAGCGGGCTTCGCACAACAAGCGGGTTCGGGGCAGCAGCACTTGCCAGCCTTTTCGCAGCAGGCGACCTTGGCGCAAGCTTTGCACTCGCCGCAGCCACCGCCGTTCAGCCCTAGCATGCGATCCAGGAGTTCAAAGCCGAACCCCTGGCTGCACAGGGCTACGCTCACCAGGAGCGCTCCAAAAATCGTCTTGCCTTTCATTGAGCAATCACTCCTTTACAGTGAACTGGGGTTGGGGGAGGTGGGTCGCTACCCGCAGTTCATACGGTGTACTGCGCCAGGGCCGTCGAGCCATTCCGTGGCTCGATTCTCACCTGATCCGGTTGCCTGACGCTTCCTCAAGGCGTGCCACCACAGCACGCACCATTGGCTTAGGGTCACTTACCGTATCGGCCGCGCCGCGAATCGCGCTTGAGCGAACGCAACGTATTTCCAGCAAAAGGTTTACCGCTCCTCCTGCGCAAAGATTTCCACAAGCGTAAGCCAGCGAAACTTTGCCGATCATGCCGGCGCCCAACCGCCCCCTCCCCAGCGCAACGCTTCGCTAACCGGCAAAGTTCGTTCAGATTTCGCCTGGCATCTATGGCGAAATCCCGCCCGCCGTAGCCCGGCATGGCCCCTTGTGGTAACGTTATGGAGAAGTGGGCAATGAGTAGTGGAGAGTGGAGAGTGGAGAGTGGAGAGTCCGCAGTGGGTACGGGAAGGTTCGGAGATAGGACTAACATGATGGACTGCATCGGCCTACGGGTTGAAGCGTTGACTCCGCCATCGCCACCAACAGATCCGCTGCCGGAGCGACGCGATCACCCTCCACTCTCCACTGCCCACTCTTTACCGCCCACTGCCCACTGTCCACTCTCCACTCTCCACTATCCACTATCCACTATCCACTATCCACTATCCACTATCCACTATCCACTCATTCTCCTAGCGCTGTCGATCGTCATCCCGCTGTTCGCGGCTGCCGATTGGCCGCAGTGGGGTGGCTCGCCGGCCAGAAGCAGCACGCCCGAGGGCAAGAACATCCCCAGCGAATGGAATGTCGGACAGTTCGAGGCCAAGTCGGGCCGCTGGCTGAACGACTCGGCCAAGAATATCCGTTGGGTCGCCCGGCTCGGCTCGACGACCTATGGCACACCGATCATCGCCGACGGCAAGGTCTTTTGCGCCACTAACAACGGGGCGGGCTGGCTCAAGCGATACCCGCCCCAAATCGACTTGGGTTGTTTGCTTTGTTTCCGCCAGAGCGACGGACGGTTCAATTGGCAGCTTTCCCGCGAAAAGTTGGCCGCCGGCCGAGCCATGGACTATCCCGACCAGGGCATCTGCTGCGCGCCACTGGTCGAGGGTAAGCGGCTCTGGGTCGTCACCAATCGCTGCGAGGTGGTGTGCCTCGATACCGAGGGCTTTCATGACGGCAAGAACGAGGGGCCCTATGTTTCCGAGCCCAACACCCACCGCGACGAGGCCGACATCGTGTGGGTTTTCGACATGATCAAGGAACTGGGCGTCCGGCCGCGCAATATGAGCGCCTGCTCGGTCACTGCGGCGGGCGATCTGTTGCTAGTCAATACGGCCAACGGGGTCGACGAGACGCAGAAACGGCTGCTGGCTCCCCAGGCCCCCGGTTTCATCGCCCTGGAGAAGCACACCGGCAAGCTCGTGTGGGCCGATAGTTCTCCCAATGGCAACATCCTCGACGGGCAATGGTCATCGCCGGCCACCGCGGTGCTCGGCGGGGTGCCCCAGGCGATCTTCGCCGGCGGCGACGGCTGGCTCTACAGCTTCCGCACCGCGCCCAGTGCCAACGGCAAGCCCACGTTGCTGTGGAAGTTCGACTGCAATCCCAAGATGTCGGTCTGGAGGAGCGACGGCTCCGGCGACCGCAACAACATCATCGCCACGCCGATCGTGTGCGGTGGTCGGGTTTACGTCGCCACCGGGGCGGATCCCGAGTATGGCGAAGGGCCGGGCTGTCTCTGGTGCATCGATCCCAGCCGGCGCGGCGACGTCAGCGCGGAGATCGTCGTGGACCCCAGCGGCAAAGCCGTGCCGCCGCGGCGCGTGCGCGCGGTCGACCCCGCGGCCGGCGAAAAGGTGCAGCCGAATCCGAATTCGGCCGCGGTCTGGCACTATGCCGGCTTCGACGCCAACAGTGACGGGAAGCTCGATTTCAACGAGACCATGCACCGCACGCTCAGTATGGCCACGATCAAGAACGGCTTGCTGGTAATCGCCGACATCGCCGGATTGGTCCACTGCCTGGACGCCCAGACCGGCAAGGTCCACTGGACCTACGACCTGAAGTCGCAGACTTGGGGTTCTCCGTGCCTGGTCGAGGACAAGATCTATCTCGGCGATCAAGACGGCGACGTGGTGGTGTTGGAGCTTGCCACGAAGCCCAAGCTGCTGGCCACCAACGCCATGCAAAGCGCCGTCTACAGCACGCCCGTGGTGGCCGATAACGTGCTGTACATTTCCACGGCAACCCACTTGATTGCCGTGGCCAAGGAGAAGTGAGCTACTTCTTCTTTTTCGGCCGGCTTTGGGTTTCGTGGCACCGCTTGCAGCGCGTCTGCTGCGAATTGATCTTGCCGCCGCACTTCGGACAGCGGCGTTCCTTGAGTTTCATGACGTGGTCGGTGCGCGGACGGATTCCCATGACGATCCTCTCTCCAGAATCAACCCAGTTAATAAAATTGGTATCGTAGTCTAGTCGATTCGTGGCGTGGCGGCAAGGGGAGGGGGCCGAGGGAGGGGGCCGATGCGCCTGCCCAACCGGCCGAATACTGATACAATTAGGGGTAATCTCGCCACTACGGTAATTCGGTCGCGTCTCGATGCTTGCCCTTAACTCTCCATGTCCAGCCACATTCCGATTGCACCTGAGCTGATGGCCCCCGCCGGCGATTGGGACTGCGCCCGGGCCGCCGTCGAGAACGGGGCCGATGCCGTGTACTTCGGGCTGCAGGGCGGTTTCAACGCCCGGGCCCGCGCGGCCAACTTCAGCGACGCCGAGCTGCCCCAGCTCATGACTTTTCTCCGCACCCGCGGCGTAAAAGGATATCTCACGCTCAATACGCTGGTCTTCGACGAGGAGTTGGCGGAAGTCGAGCGGACCGTGCGGGCGGCCGTGGCGGCGGGCGTGGACGCGGTGCTGGTGCAAGACCTCGGGGCCTTGCGGCTCATGCATCGCCTGTGCCCCGATCTGCCGCTGCACGCTTCCACCCAAATGACGCTCAGCAGCGCGGAGTGCATCCGCGAGGTTGTCTCGTTGGGCGTGCGACGGGTCGTGTTGCCGCGGGAACTGTCCATCGCCGAGATCGCCTCCATCCGCCGCCACACCGACGTGGAACTGGAAGTTTTCGTGCACGGCGCGCTGTGCATCAGCTACTCAGGACAGTGTCTGGCGAGTCTCTCGCTCGGCGGGCGGAGCGGCAATCGCGGCCAGTGTGCCCAGCCCTGCCGCTTGCCTTACGAAGTGCTGTGCGACGACGGCCTTCCCGACGGGGAAAGGGGCGACCAAAAGTATCCGCTCAGCCCGCACGATCTGGCCGCCTACGATCGCCTGTCGCAGTTGATCGCGGCCGGCGTTTCCGCCTTGAAGATCGAGGGGCGGATGAAGCCGGCCGAGTACGTCGCCTGTGTGACGCGTCACTACCGCACGGCCATCGACGCCGCTTGTGATGTGGCCGTCCCGGCTGCATCGAGCGAACCTATGCAGGCGAGCCGCCTGCACCACGAACTCGGCGCCGAGGAAGTTGCGGAAATGGAGCTGGCTTTCTCCCGCGGCTTCTGCCATGGCTGGCTCGACGGCCCCGACCATCAAGCCTTGGTAACCGGCACGAGTTCGGCCAAGCGGGGCACGCGGCTGGGCACGGTAAAGGCCATCCGGGGCGAGCGGGTCGTCGTGCAATTGGCCGGCCCGCTTCGCCGCGGCGACGGCGTCGTCTTGGAGGGCGATCGCAGCCAGGCGGACGAACAAGGTGGGCGGGTGTATGAAATCTTTCAGAACCGGCGGTCGGTAGAAGATTCCGCTGCCGGCCAGGTGGTCGAACTGGCCTTTCGCTACGGTTCGCTCGACCCGGCAAGGATTCGGCCGGGCCAAACGGTCTGGAAGACCGACGATCCGCAGGCAGCTCGGCGGTTGCGTAAAACCTACGCCGGCGGCGGCCGACAGCGTTGCGTGGCGTTGGATCTGGCGATCGACGCCGCCGTAGGAAGTCCGCTGCGCATCACGGCCAGTGCCGCCACGGGCGCTGCCTGCCGATTGGAATCGCTGGAGCCGTTGGCCGCGGCGGCCAAGCATCCGCTGAGCGTGGAGATGCTCCGCGAGCAGTTCGGCCGTCTTGGAAAGACGCCCTATGAGCTGCGACGGCTGGAGGCCCGCATCGAGGGCCAGCCGATGATCCCGTTGAGCGTATTGGGGAAGCTGCGACACGAAATGCTGCGTTTGCTGGAGCTGGCCGCAGCCGAACCGCCGCGGCGGACGATTCTGGCAGAATCGGCGGTGGCCGCGCTGCGGATGGAGGGTTTAACAGAATCGGCGGTGATGGATAGTTTAGCGGCCGACGGCACGTCGGCCCGAGCAAGTGCGGGGCACACAAGTGGGCATTCGCCCGAACAGATCCCCGCTTCTACGGGAACAATCGCCGTTGACCGAGCCGCCGGCCCTCACCCTAACCCTCTCCCAAAGGGAGAGGGGACCGGAGAACACCCTAACCCTCTGCCGAAAGACGAGGGGACCGGAGAACAGCGCGCCCACCAACGCCTCCTGCACGAGTGCCATCTGCACGTTCTTTGCCGTTCACGGGAACAGATCGAGGCCGCATTGACGTGCGGCGTGTCGAGCGTGATCGTCGATCTGCCGGATCTCCGCTACGCCGGCGAGGCGGTGCAGGTCGTGCGTGCCGGCGGCGCAAAGGTCCTCTTGGCCACGCCGCGAATCCACAAGCCCCGCGAGTTCGGCGCCTTCGAACTGCTGGCGCGATCAGAACCGGACGGCGTCCTGGTGCGGAATCTGGCCGGCCTGGCGTTCTTTCACCGTCGCGGCATCATGGCCGTGACCGACTTCTCGCTCCATGCGGCCAACTTTCTGACTGCCGCGTGGCTCCGCGGGCAAGGCGCCCAGCGCGTAACGGCCGCCTATGACCTGGACCGCCGGCGGCTGCTCGACCTGGCGGCAACCGTCCCGCCCGATTGGCTGGAAGTGGTGGTCCATCGGCACACGCCCATGTTTCACACGGAGTATTGTCTGTTCTGCGGCACGCTGGGGCAGGGAACGGGCCGTGGCGATTGTGGCCGCCCCTGCCGGCGGCACACACTCCGGCTGCGTGATCGGCTGGGCATCGAACACCTGCTGCTGGCCGACAGCCAATGCCGCATCACGCTCTTTCATGCCGAGGCCGAGGATCTTTCCGACGCCGTGCCGGCTCTCTGTCAGCGGGGCGTGCAAAACTTCCGCCTGGAACTGCTGGCGGAGAATACGGCCGAACAAGTGCGGCGGGTGCTGGCGGCCTATCAATCGCTGTTGGGAACGTCATGACGCAAGGAAGCAATCGACCGCAGCCGGACGAAGACTTTCGTGCCGCCACAAGTTGGTGGTCGCGCCGTTGCGGCGGACGCGACGTGCTCACGCTAGCAATCCCGTTGATCGTCTCCACGGGCTGTTGGACGGTGATGAACTTCATCGACCGCATGTTCCTCCTCTGGCATTCGACCGACGAGATGGCCGCGGCGATGCCAGCCGGCATGGTCCATTTCGCGCTGGTCTGTTTGCCGCTGGGCGTGGCCTCCTACGTGAACACGTTCGTGGCCCAATATCATGGCGCGGGCCATCCCCAGCGGATCGGGCCGGCGGTCTGGCAGGGAGTTCGCGTGGGGGCGCTGTGCGTGCCCCTCTATCTGACGCTGATCCCGCTGGCCCCCTGGCTGTTTCGGCTCGTCGGGCATGAGCCAAAGATGGCGAACCTGGAGGCCATCTATTTCCAAACCGCCGCCTGGGGCGCCGGGGCTGAGGTGATGGCCGGGGCCCTGTCGGCCTTCTTTACCGGGCTGGGCATCAATCGCGTGGTGATGATCGTCGACATGTCGGCCGCGCTGCTCAATGCCGTGCTCGACTACGGCTGGATCTTCGGCCATTTCGGCTTGCCCGCCCTGGGCATCGAAGGGGCCGCCTGGGCCACCGTGACGTCGCTCTGGTTTCGCGTCGTGGCCTATGCCGTGTGGATGATGCTGCCGCGCTATCGGCTGCCCTATCAGTTGTGGAGCAAACGGCGATTCCACGCGGCGTTGTTCCGCCGGCTGCTGCGCTATGGCGGTCCCAACGGGCTGCAGATGCTGGTGGAAGTCAGCGGTTTCACCGTGTTTCTCCTGCTGGTCGGCACGCTCGGCCCCCAGGCCATGGCGGCCACCACCCTAGCCTTCAACGTAAACACTTTGGCCTTTGTGCCCATGCTCGGCTTGGGAATCGCCCTGAGCACGATCGTCGGACAGCAGCTCGGCCGCGATCGGCCGCACCTGGCCGCCCGCGCCGCGTGGACCTCGTTGTGGATGGCGGAAATCTACATGGGCGCCATGGCCGCCGTATATGTGCTGTTGCCGGACGTGCTGCTGCTGGGCCATGCGGCGGGAACCTCGCCGGAACAGTTCCGTCAACTTCACGCCACGACGATCGTGCTGCTCCGTTTTGTGGCGGCCTACTGCCTCTTCGATGCCCTCAACGTGGTTTTCGTCAGCGTTCTGAAGGGCGCCGGCGACACGCGGTTCATCCTCTTCACCACGCTCTTGACCTCGCTGCCGCCGGTCGCGGCCGTTTGGGCCGGAATCCGCTGGTTCCAGTGGGGATTGCTCTCCTGCTGGGTGGTCGTGACCGTCTGGGTCTGCGCGCTGGGGCTGATCTATTTCGGCCGATTCCTGCAAGGGCGTTGGCGGCACATGCGGGTGATCGAGCCAGAACTAGTTGGCCAAGAAAACAGGTCCGCGTAGGATACTAAACCACCAGATTTTCCTGTGTCGGACTGCTAATAACCTTATCGGAGCCGTAGTGAGGGTACAACCAAGGCGTGAACGCCCAGGCGAGGAAAAGTCCGTTGCATATCCCTCGCATGAGTGAAGGATATCAACTAAACGAAGTATTTTCTTCCTGCCCGTTGAATTTTCTCCCCGCTGGAGTCATAGTTAGAGTTTCGGAAGGTCGGCCGGAGCCCTGGTCGACGGGGCAGTCATCGGGGAGGGAGAAGTCGCGTGCAACGGTTCATGCTGAGGTCAAAAATCCATCGCGCCACGCTGACAGGCACGGAATTGGACTACGAGGGCAGCATCGCCATCGATCGAGACCTGATCCGTGCGGCCGATCTCTTGCCCGGCGAACAAGTCCACGTCTTGAATCTGTCCAATGCGGAGCGGCTGATCACCTACGTGATCGAAGCCCCCGCCGGCTCGGGCACGATGTTGCTGAACGGCCCCGCCGCCCGGCTTGGCTCGCCCGGCGACAAGGTCATTATTCTCGCCTACGGTGCGGTGACCGAGGCGGAAGCCCGCCGGTTGAAGCCCACGATTGTCCACGTGGACGAACAGAACCGGATTGTCTGAGGCGCCGTCCGTTCTCCCTTTGCGTCCTGCGGCCTTTCTCCGGGCGTGCTAGAATTGCTGTGATGGAGCCGCTATTTCAACAGTTGGGGATTGCGCTCTTGCTTGGCCTGCTGGTCGGCCTGCAACGCGAGCATGCCGCCGCCGGAATGGCCGGCATGCGCACCTTTCCCCTGATCACCGTCTTGGGCAGCGTCTCGGCCATGCTGGCCGACCACTTTCAAGACAGTTGGATCGTGGCCGCCGGACTGTTGGCGATCGTGGCGCTTACGGTGGTGGGCCACTGGGTCCGCTTGCCGTGGGAGAATGGACAGGCGACAGGTCCCCTCGCCGCGCAGCACCCGTCGGACTTTCCCGGAAAATTGGCCCCGGCTCATTTTCCCGATCATCCGGGCATCACGACCGACGTGGCGATGCTGCTGATGTACGGCGTGGGGGCACTGGTGGTGCTGGGCCCCATGTCGGTGGCCGTGGCCGTCGGCGGCAGCGTGGCCGTGCTCCTGCAATTCAAGCCCGAATTGCACCGCGCTGCCCTAGCGCTCGGTGATGAAGACCTGCGGGCGATCATGCAGTTCGTGCTGATCACCTGCATCATCCTGCCGGTGCTGCCGAACCATGACTACGGCCCGCTCAGCCTCATCCGCTTTCGCGCCCCAGCCGCCGGCCACTCGCCGGGACCGTTCGACGTGCTCAATCCTTTCGAGATCTGGCTGATGGTCGTGCTGATCGTGGGCCTGAGTCTGGGCGGCTACATCGTTTACAAATTCTTTGGCCGCAACGCCGGCATCCTGCTGGGCGGCATTTTGGGCGGGGCCATTTCCAGCACCGCGACCACGGTCAGCTACGCCCGCGGCACGCGCGACGACGCCGCGGCCGCCCGTACCGCCGCCATCGTCATCATGATTGCCTCCACCGTGATGTACCTGCGGGTATTGCTGGCGGTGGTCGTGGTGGCGCCGGAGTTTCTCCTGACGGCTGCCGCGCCCGTCGTCGTACTGATGATCTTGACCCTGGTGCCGGCCATGGTGCTGTGGTTTCGCGTGCGGGGGCAATCCTCACCGATGCCCGAGCAGACGAACCCCACGCAACTGAAGTCGGCTATCGTGTTCGGCGTGATGTACGCCGCGGTGGTGCTGGCGTTGGCGGTGGCAAGACACTATTGGAACGGTCAAGGGCTATACGCCGTGGCGTTTTTCTCCGGCCTGACGGAGATGGACGCCATTACGCTCTCGACGGCGCGGATGTCGCTGACCGACAACATGATCGCCTCGGACGGCTGGCGGCTGATCGTCGTGGCGGCGATGGCCAACCTGGTCTCGAAGGCGGGCATCGCCGGGCTGCTCGGCGGCCGCCGGCTCCTGGCCCGCATCGCACTGCTATTCGCCATCCCCATGCTCGGCGGAGCGGTTCTGCTGGCCTTGCTTTAGCCGTTTTGATACAATGACGGCATGATCGACGTCGAAAGGCAGGTCGCATATTGGCGTGAAAGTGCCCAAGAGGACATGGCGGTCGGCCACGATTTGATTGTCCGCCAGAAACCTCGCCACGGCCTGTTCTTCGTGCATCTTGCCCTGGAAAAGGCGCTGAAGGCGCTCGTTTGCCGCGTGACGGGTGATACGCCGCCGAAAATACACAATCTGGTGCGTTTGTCGGAGCTGGCGCACGTTTGTCCCACGCCGCACCAGATGGATACGCTTGCTGACATGAACGTATTTAACCTGGAAGGGCGATATCCGGAAACTCTTCCGTCACCGCCTACCCAGGCAGAGGTTCGGGAGTTGCTTGCCCGTGCAGAGGAGGTGTTTCGATGGTTGACCAATCGGTAATGGTGGCCACGAGGAATTATTTGGACGCCTTGCAGCGCCACGGGATCCCCATCCGCTTCGGAATACTCTTCGGATCATGGGCCAGGGGAATGGCCCATGCCTGGAGCGATATCGATCTCGTTGTGGTATCACCCCAGTTCGATCAGTCGCCTTGCTGGGCGGACGTGAGGGTATTATGGCGTCAAGCCGCTCGCGTCGATAGTCGCATCGAACCCATCGCCTGCGGCGAAAGACAGTGGGAAGAGGACCGTTCCAGCGTCATTCTAGAAATCGCCCGACGCGAAGGAGAACGCATCGCTCTGGATGATGAGCATGCGCATCCCGGGTGAGTCATCTGATCGGCGGCAGGGGCCTTTGCTCGCCCGCCGTAGCCGGAACCGCCGGCGGCGGAAAGTTCCTCGGATCGGCCAGATTCACCGCCGCTGCGCCGGGATAACTCGGCACCGACCACAGCGTCGCCGGATCGCCCACCAGCCGATTGATCTCGACGTTGCCCAGATCGATCCGCATGGTCAGCTTGCTCGGCGGACAGTTAATGCTCACCGTCGTGGGCATGACCAGGCCGCTCAGCGGATCGCGGCGGTGGCCGCTGGCCACGGAACTGGCCAGCAGTTGGCGGCGGGCGTCGTACAAATGTTGCTCCAAGACCCAACCTTGGGAACCGTCGATAATCGTGACCTTCGTCAGCGGTCCCTGCGGCGTGTTGCGAATGGTGTCGATCCGCAGCCGGTCGTTCGGCAAGGGATTCGGCCCTTGGTGCGGTAGGGCGGGATCGAACTCCATGACGCCCAGCGCC
>Ga0182014_10006947_pt1 | contig 12002 bp, 12 predicted proteins | sample 612S2DmetaG_FD_120489 | JGI IMG/M metagenome (GOLD analysis project Ga0182014, IMG submission 120489) | Permafrost microbial communities from Stordalen Mire, Sweden - 612S2D metaG | ecosystem: Environmental > Terrestrial > Soil > Wetlands > Permafrost | place: Sweden: Stordalen | collected... | reverse complement strand
CGGCGCGTCGTTTACTTCGGTCGACCAGGTCAAGAAGCACATCGATGCCTTCATCAAAAATTACAATGAAGATGCCGAACCGTTCGTGTGGACCAAGTCGAAAGTCCACCAGCGCCGCGTCAAGGGGCGCCGTCTTAGTGACTTGTGATTCCGGGTACTAGAGCCCCGCTAAGATTCTATCGAAGCGGGAATGGCCTTAGAAAGCGTGCAGCCTCCGTGACGCGACCGGACAGGAGATCGACCTTGCAATACAAGCCTCTTGCGATCGTCCGCGCGGACAGCGACCGATGAAGCGGCTCGCGGTCTGGGTGTTTTACGGGGTTGGCGCCCTCGCGATCCTCTATCTCGCGCTCTTCGCCTACGCGGCGTTCAGCGGGCGCGGCCTGCGGCCGGGCGATCCGATTCACATCTTCCGCAAGCCCGATGCGCCGAATTACTCGGCGGCGGCCGGCGCCCTTGTCTGACGCAGCTTCGGCTGGCCAAACAGTTCCGGCGCGAGGAGGATCTCGCGCCGGGTCTGTTGCGATTGGCAGTGACGTCCGGGTTACGCCGATGCGGCGACGCGGTGATATTCGCCCGATCCGGCGGGCGTGATCGGCAAGCCGCCGTCGGCATATTCGTTCAGCTTGTTGCGCAGCGTGCGGATCGAGATGCCGAGGATGTTGGCGGCGTGGGTACGATTGCCGAGGCAATGCTTCAGCGTTTCCAGGATGAGATCGCGCTCGACATCGGCGACCGTGCGGCCGACCAGCGCCCGGGTCACCTGTTCGGCGGCGAAGGTGGCGTGCGCCACCGCCGGCACGGTCTTGGCGATATCGAGACGGTCGCCGTCCGGAGTGAGAATCGCCTCAACGCCGATCTCGTCGCCCTGCGCCATCAGCACCGAGCGGTGAATGGTGTTTTCGAGCTCGCGGACATTGCCCTGCCAGCGGTTGGACGTCAGCACCCGCCGCGCATCCGCGGAGATCGGCCGCAGCGGCACGCCGTTGGCGTCGGCATATTTCTTGGCGAAATGCTGCGCCAGCTCGAGAATGTCCGCCGGACGTTCGCGCAAGGGGGGAATCTTCAGGTTCACGACGTTGAGCCGGAACAGCAGATCCTCCCGGAAAGAGCCTTCGCGCACGGCGTCGGCGAGGTTGCGGTTGGAGGTCGCGATGATGCGGATATCCACCGGCACCGGCCGCGTGCCGCCGACCCGGTCGATGACGCGTTCCTGGATCGCGCGCAGCAGCTTGGACTGCAGCCGCACGTCCATTTCGGAGATTTCGTCCAGCAGCAGCGTTCCGCCGGTGGCTTCCTCGAACTTTCCGATCCGCCGCGCCACCGCGCCGGTGAACGCGCCCTTCTCATGGCCGAACAGTTCGGATTCCAGGAGATGCTCGGGGATCGCCGCGCAGTTGATCGATATGAACGGCTTCTTGGCGCGGTTGGAGCGGGTGTGCACATAGCGCGCCAGCACTTCCTTGCCGGTGCCGGATTCGCCGGTGATCATCACCGAGGCGTCGGAGCCTGCGATCTGCTGCGCCAGCTTGATCACCTTGGCCATCGCTTCGTCGCGATAGACCAGGTCGCGGCTGTCGTTGGCGACGGCGGCGAGCACGGCGGCGATCAGTTCCGGGTCGGGCGGCAGCGGGATGTATTCCTTGGCGCCGGCATGGATCGCGGCCACCGCCGCGCGGGCGTCGTTGGAGATGCCGCAGGCGACGATCGGCACGTGGATGTGCTCGGCCTCCAGCCGCATCACCAGATCGCGGATGTCGAGGGCGACGTCGACCAGCAGGAGGTCGGCGCCCTTGCCGCCGCGCAGTACCCGCATCGCCTGTTCAAGGTCCTCCGCATGCGTCACGGACGCGCCGTTGTCCATCGCGATCTTGGTGGCGGTCGTGAGCTGGCCCTTCAATGTGCCAACGATGAGAAGCCGCATGGTAGTCTCCTGTTCGTCTGTTCGCGCCCGTCGGGCGCCGTATCGTTAAGAGCGCCTCTTAGGTGCGTTCCGCCTTGATGATTTCCGTCATGGTCACGCCGAGCTTGTCTTCCACCAGAACCACCTCGCCGCGCGCCACCAGCCGGTTGTTGACGTAGATGTCGATGGCTTCGCCGACGCGACGATCGAGTTCGAGCACGGTGCCGGGCCCGAGCTTGAGCAGTTCGCCGATGTCCATCTTGGAGCGGCCGAGCACGGCCGATACCTGTACCGGCACGTCGAACACGGCTTCCAGGTCGGCGGCGACCCGCGAGGCCTGTTCGTCTTCGCTATAGGCGACGTCGTCGATCGCAGGCACGTCGGCGGCGTTGAGATCGGGAAGCGGAACCTGTCCGTCGGTGTCACTCATGGTCGATTCCTCATGGCCTTAGGTTTCGGCCTGATTGCGGGACGCTACATAGCGCCCGACGAGTTCGTTGATCTTGGCTTCGATCGCCGCGCGTTCCAGCACGACGCCGCCGTCCGCCCATTCGATCCTGCAGTCGCCGCTCGCGATTTCCGGCTCTGCCAGAATCACCAGGCGCCCCTCGAAGCCGCTTTGCTTCGCCAGCCGCTCGATCCGCTCGCGCGCGGCCTCGTAGAGCGAATCGTTGATGCGAACCACCAGATGCGGGGTCGCCACCAGATGCGAGAAACATTCGCTTACCAGCCCGGAGATCTCGCCGAGCGGCTCGTTGGCGATCAGCGCGGCGCACAGCTTGCGCGCGACCGCGACCGCGACGTCGACGGCCTCGGTTTCCATCCGGGCCTCGATACCGGAGTAGCGTGCCGCGATGCCCTTGATGGCGATCCCGATCTGCTCCAGCGCCAGGGCGGCACGGCGGTCGCTTTCCGCCTTGGCCTCGCGCTGCCCGGCGTCGAAGCCGTCGCGATAGGCGCGGGCCTCGGCGGCGGCGACCTTCTGCGCGATTTCCGACGCCGTGGCGGGCCGCTCGCGCGCCTTGTCGGGCGCGGAGAAGTCCATATCGAACAGGAATTTTGCGGGTGCAGCCATCAGTACACCAGCTCGTCGTCGGCGCGGTTCTTGGTCAGCGTGATTTCGCCCTTGGCCGCCAGATCCTTGGCGAGGTTGACCAGCAGCGCCTGGGCTTCGTCGACATCGCGCAACCGCACCGGACCCATCGCCGCCATGTCGTCGGTCAGCATCTTGCCGGCGCGGGACGACATGTTGCCGAGGAAGAACGCCCGGACCTCCTCGTTGGCGCTCTTCAGCGCGATGCCGAGCTTGTCCTTGTCGACGTGGCGCATCAGGGTCTGCGCCGAGCCGGAGTCCAGCTTGATGAGGTCGTCGAAGGTGAACATCAGCGCCTTGATGCGTTCGGCGGACTCGCGGTTGTCCTCCTCCAGCGAGGTGATGAAGCGAGTTTCGGTCTGGCGGTCGAAATTGTTGAAGATTTCGGCCATCACCTCGTGGGCATCGCGGCGCCTGGTCTGCGACAGATTCGACATGAATTCGGTGCGCAGCGTCTGCTCGACGCGCTCGATCACTTCCTTCTGCACCGCTTCCATCTTCAGCATCCGGTTGACGACATCGAGCGCCATGTCCTCGGGCAGGATCGCGAGCACCCTTGCTGCGTGCTCCGGCTTCAGCTTCGACAGCACCACCGCGATGGTCTGCGGGTATTCGTTCTTCAGGTAGTTGGCCAGCACCTCTTCCTGGACGTTGGAGAGTTTCTCCCACATGTTGCGGCCGGCGGGCCCGCGAATTTCGTCCATGATGCCGGTGACGCGCTCTGCCGGCAGGTATTGCTGCAACAGCCGTTCGGTGGCGTCGAAGGTTCCCATCAGCGCACCGGACGCCGACATTCTCGAGACGAATTCGAGCAGCAGATCCTCCACCACGTCGGCTTCCACGGTGCCGAGCGTCGACATATGCATCGACAGTTCGCGCACCTCGTCATCGTCGAGCAGCGACCAGACCTTGCCGCCATATTGCTCGCCCAGCGCCAGCATCAGGATCGCGGCGCGCTTCGGACCGCTGATCTTCTCGCCCTTGGGACGGTTGGCCTGCCGGCTCGCCAGGTTGGCGATGACGGCGGAGATGTCGTTGGCGTTGGTGGTTTGCGGTACAGCCATGTCAGATCACGTTGCCGGTTCGCTGAGCCATTGACGAACAATGGTCGCCGTTTCGTTGGGGTTGCGTTCGGCCAGTTCGCCGACGCGATGGACGGATTGGGCGTGGACCTGGCCCTGAACCTGGGCGACGTCGATCAGCGCCGCGGCGGAGCCGGGAACGAGACTCTGGCCGGGAGCGGCCTCGCTGCCGTCGGTCAGCGCCGGCACCGGCGCAGCGCCGGTCAGCGCGGCGACCTCTTCGGAGGCCAGAATGCGTTTGACCAGCGGCCGGATCACCATGAACATCACCACCAGGCTGAGCAGCATCATGACGCCGAGCTCGATGACGTACATCACGTCGTCCTTGGTGAACTGCAGCATGCCCAGCAGTCCGGTCGGCTCGGCGACCGGGGGAACCAGCGGCGCTTCGGCGAATTTCAGGTTTACGACCTCGACCTGGTCGCCGCGCTTCTGATCGAAGCCGATCGCCGAACGCACCAGGGCGGCGATGCGGTCCAGTTCCTGCTTGCTGCGCTCCTGATAGACCATCTCGCCTTTGTCGTTCTTGGTATAGGTGCCGTCGACCAGCACGGCGACCGAGATACGGTTGACCCGGCCGGCCTCGGTCACTTCGGTCTTGGTGGTGCGGGAGATCTCGTAATTGTTGGTTTCCTCGGTCTTCTTGCTCTGGTCGCGCGCCGTGGCGGCGTTGTCCCTGTTCTGATTGCCGGGCAATTCGTTGTTGACGGTGACCTGGCCGCTGTTGTCGGCGGTCGCAGACGATTCTTCCCGGGTCTGGCTCGAGCGCAGTACCCGGCCCTCGGGATCGAACTTGTCCGAGGTCTGGGTGATCTTGTTGTAGTCGAAGTCGGCCGAGAGCTGGACCCGGGCGCGGCCGGCGCCGACCACCGAGGAAATGATGGCCTCGACCTGATTGCGCATCCGCTTCTCGAAGCCGGCGCGGCGCTCGTCCGCGACGGCGTTGTCGCCGTCGCCGCCGGAGCCGTCGGCGAGCAGTTGACCGGCCTCGTCGACGATCGACACCCGCTGCGGCTTCAGGCCGTTGACGGCGGAGGCGACCAGATGGCGGATGGCCCTGATCTGCTGCGGCTCCAGCGCGCCGCGCACGCGCACCACGATGGAGGCCGACGGCTCGGGCGTCTCGCGCGAAAACAGCGGCCGCTCGGGCAGCACCAGATGCACCCTGGCCGCCTGGATGCGGTCGATGGCGCGGATGGTGCGGGCCAGCTCGCCCTCGAGCGCGCGCAAATGATTGATGTTCTGGACGAAGCTCGTGGTGCCCAGCGCGTCGGATTTGTCGAAAATCTCGTAGCCGACGCCGCCGCCCTTGGGCAGGCCGCCTTCGGCGAGCTTCATGCGCAGCCGGGTGACCTTGTCCTTCGGCACCATGATCGCGGCGCCGTCGTTGCGGATTTCGTAGGGAATGGCCTGGCGTTCCAGGTCCTTGATGATGGCCGAGGAGTCCTCGATGCTGAGGTCGGTGAACAGGGTGGTCATCTGCGGCGTGGTGACGCGCATGATGACAAAGCCGAAGAAGCCGATCAGCGCGGTGGTTACCGCGACCATCGCCATCAACCGCGAAGCGCCCAGACCCTTTAGGAAGCTTACCAGACCCTGCACAAACCGCCCCTGAGATTCGGCCCCAAGAGCCGACTGGGCAATTATTGCCTATGGGATGGTTTCGATATGGTTAACGAAGGTTAAGGGGTCGACCGAATCTTTGATATGATGAAGATCGGCTTCGCGATGCGAAGCCGATTTTCGTCAAATGCGGTCGATTCTGGAGAGGGGCTATTGGCGATATTGCTGGATGCGGGTGGTGCGCAGTCCGGCAAGGCCATGCTGATCGATGGAAAATTGCCAGGAGAGGAATTCGTCGACGGTCAGCGTGTAGCGGCTGCAGGCCTCCTCGAGGGAGAGCAGGCCGCCGCGCACTGCGGCAACGACTTCGGCCTTACGGCGAATGACCCACCGTTTGGTCCCGGGCGCGGGCAAATCCGCAATTGTTAACGGACTGCCGTCAGGCCCGATGACGTATTTTACCCTCGGGCGATGGGGTTCTGTCATGGCGTACTCACAAACTCTCAACCACTGAACTCACGGTAACAACCTACGCCGCCCGGCTTAAAATTTGCCTAAGCCCGAGGCTGCAATACGAATCTCCTTGAAATGACCGCAAAAGCCTTCGGCCCGGCGTCTGGAAACGCCGGGCTGAAGCAGGCCGCAATTGAACGGATCGTTGGTCCGGGGGCCCGACCGAGGGGGTCTGGCTTGGCCCGGCCGGGGGACTTAGTTGACGATACTGGCGATCTGGCTGACCGTGTAGGTCTGGCCGTTGATCGACAGCAGCGGCGGCGACTGGGTGAGATCGACCGAACTGACCACGCCCTGGATCTGGGTGGTAATGGCCACCGTATTGCCGGAGCTGTCGGTGCCGGTCGCGGTCATCTTGTACTGGCCGTCCGGATTCTGGGTGCCGTCGGTGCCCTTGCCGTCCCAGGTGAAGGGCTGACTGTTGCCGGCGTTGACCGAGTAGTTGCCGGTGTACACGGTTTGCCCGGTGCTGCTGGTGATCGATATGTTCACGGTGGAATCCTTCGGAACGCTCAGGTCCCAGGTCGCCGAGCTGTTGGTCAGGGCCGCGGTGCTGCCATTGACCACCGCGGTCTTGCCGACGAAACCCAGCGCCTGCGTCGATTGCGCGGTCTGCTGCAGCGAGACCAGCGTCGACAGGGAGTCGTTGGTGTTGAGCTGTTGCTGGACGCCGGCGAATTCGACGAGCTGTTGGGTGAACTGGTTGGTGTCCAGCGGATCGAGCGGATTCTGGTTCTGCAATTGCGTCGTCAGCAAGGTCAGAAAGCTCTGAAAATTGCCGGCAATCTGCTGGTTGGCCAGCGCGCTCGCGGACGAGGCCGACGAACTCGATGAAGACGAAGAGCTCGATGTGGGCGTCGTTCCCGAGACGACCGGACTGGATACGCTGGGTGTCGCCATGACTGTCTCCTCAAACCCGGATGTCGACGCCGCTGCTCGACCCGAGCATGCGGCCATAGCTGCCGGCGACCGCCGCCGGGATGGTATCGTCTTCGCTGATCACCAGCCGCTGCGCGTTGGGGCTGCTGCTGTTGTTGTTGCCGCTGTTCTGCCCGGAAGAGGACTGGTCGCGCAGGCTGAATTGAAGGCCGCCGTCGCCGGTCTTGAACCCGGCATCGTCGAGCGCTTGCTGCAGCTGGGGGGCGTCCTGGCGCAACATCGACAGCGTTTCCGGCTTTTCGACCGTCAAATGCGACGTCACCTGGCCGTTGGCATCGACATTGATGCGGACATCGATGCGGCCAAGGTCGGCCGGATCGAGCCGGATTTCAAAGCTGGTCTTGCCGCTCTTGGCCGATGCGGCGATCTCGATCGCGAGCCCGCTCACCGGTACCGGCGCATTGGTCGCAGCCGTGACGCTCAGGGGGCCCAGGGCAGTCGTGGCGGCCGCGGCCGGAAGCTGCGGCTGGATCGCGGCTGTCGCCTGGAGGCCGGCATCCGGGGAATCGACCGGCGTCTGGGCCGCCGCGGCGAGCTGTGAATGGTCATGGGACGATGGCGCGGCGGCGGCCGGTGAGGCAGTGGCGGCGGCATCTGTTTTCGCTGCGTCGGCGATATCGGCGCCGGCCGCTGGCTTGGCTGCGCCGGCAACTTGCGCGGCGTTCTGCGACGCCGTCTCCGCTGTCGCCGTCGCGGATGAAGCGGATGCGCCGGAATTGATACCGGTGGTCGCCGAAACGGCGGTCTTTGCCGGTGCGGCGGCCGGAACCTTGAGCGCCGTGGGTTTCAGTCCAACCGGCGCTCCGGCGGCGGTCGCGTTCAACGCCGCGTCCGTGGTTGTATCCGCCTGGGTGGCCGACTGCTTGGCGGCTGTGGCTGTGGCTGTGGCCGTGGCTGTGGCCGTGGCTGTGGCCACGGCGCCGGTCGCGCCGGCCGCCGCCTGCGCGGCGGTCTTGGCTGCCCCTGCCGTCGCGGCGGCTGCCGAAGCGGTAGTGGCGGCATCGGATTCGATCTTGACCTGGGATGAGGGAGCAGCCTGGGCCTGGGCGACCGCCGTGCTGGCCGCGATCGCCGCGGCGGCAATGGCCAGCGGCGCTGCGGGGGTGGCGGTTGCTGCGGGCACATTCGCCGGGGCGGCAGCGACGGGGATCGCGACGGCGACCGGGATCGGCGTCGTCACGGCCGGCGCGCCCTGCTGCGGCGAGGCGCCCGAATCTGTGGCAGCGGTGGTGCCGGAAGACGATTTCTGATCGGTTTTGGTGGCGCCGGCCTTCGTCGCGCTGGATTTTGCCTTGGATTGCTGGACCGCCGCAGTGTTGGCGTCGGCGTTGACGTTGGCTGCGGCGTCGGTAGCCTGCTGGGCTCGCGCATTTTGGTCGTCCGACGCGTTGTTCGTCGCCGGGGCGGCGGAAGCGTCGGGCGATCGGTTGGCGTTGGCGCTTGCCGGGGTATCGTTGGCGGAGGGCTGCGGTGCGGGTTGCTGCTGCGCGGTTGACGCGGCGCTGCCGGTATCGGCGGGCAGGCTCGAGTCCACCAGCGAGCCGAAGCTGTCGCTTTGCTGCGACGGGTCGGGCCGGGGGAGTCTCGACTGCGCGGACTGATAAGACGCGCTTGCGGCGGTATCTGACGTGACGCTCAACACGGGGCGCGACCTTTCGCAATGAACCAAACATAGATCAGCAAGGACCGGGCCATCCCGAGGTATAAAAAATATCGTTATATTTCAATAGCTTGAAGGAATACGGGGGAGCTTCGGAGCCCTTGCTGGGACCCCCTTTTCTGCCCGGCGGCAAGATTTGCCGTTTCCTTCACGCAAAACCGCCCGGTGTGATTGCCTGACGGGAATGCCGCCTATATTAAAGAGCGGCTCTTCAGCCGTTTCCGGCAAGGCAAGCCAGCTTTTTCGGAACTGCTGCCTGGCCCTCTAGTCGGAAACGGGCTCTTACTTGCCGCAAAGTGGCTTTCCGATCGCCAGCAGCGTTCGAAGCCGCCGCGATCGCACAATGACCGGAACCAATGCTCAACAGTCTGGATCTTGAAGGCCGTCCACAGGACACCAGGGTCGTCGTCGCGATGTCCGGAGGCGTCGACTCGTCGGCGACGGCCGCGCTGTTGAAGGCGGAAGGCTACGACGTCGTTGGCATCACGCTGCAGCTCTACGATCATGGCGCGACCGCGCACCGCAAGGGCGCCTGCTGCGCCGGCCGGGACATTCACGATGCCCGCGACGTCGCCGAACGGATCGGCATCCCGCACTACGTGCTGGACTACGAGAACCGGTTTCGCGAGTCGGTGATCGACAATTTCGCCGACAGCTACGCCTCGGGCGAGACGCCGGTGCCGTGCATCGAGTGTAACCGCTCGATCAAGTTTCGCGACCTGCTGGCGACCGCGCGCGAACTCGGCGCTTCGGCGCTCGCCACCGGGCATTATGTCGCCTCGCGCCGTCTCGCCGACGGATCGCGCGCGCTGGTCTGTGCCGCCGACGCCGACCGCGACCAGAGCTATTTCCTGTTCGCGACCACGCGCGAGCAGCTCGACTATCTGCGCTTTCCGCTCGGCGACATGACCAAGCCGCAGGCGCGCGAGCTGGCGCGGCGCTTCGGGTTGACGGTCGCCGACAAGCAGGACAGTCAGGACATCTGCTTCGTGCCCACCGGACGCTATACCGACATCATCAGCCGGTTGCGGCCGAACGCCATCGAGCCCGGCGATATCGTCGATCTCGACGGCCGCGTCATCGGCAGTCATCAGGGCATCGTTCATTTCACCGTCGGCCAGCGGCGCGGATTGGGCATCGCCTCCAGCGCACCGCTCTATGTGGTGAGGCTCGACGCGGCCAGCCGACGCGTTGTGGTCGGTCCGCGCGAGGCGTTGCGGATGGATCGCATCGCGCTGCGCGACATCAACTGGATCGGCGACGGCGCGCTCGATCGCGCGGTCGGCGAGGGGCTGGAGATCTTCGTGCGGGTACGCTCGACCCGCCCGCCGCAGCCGGCGTGGCTGCGGCCGGCCGAAGGCGGCTACGAAGTCGAACTCGTGGCGGGCGAAGAAGGCGTATCACCCGGCCAGGCCTGCGTGTTCTACGACGCAGCGTCTGGCCAGGCCCGCGTGCTCGGCGGCGGATTCATCCAGAGCGCGACCGCGAAGAGCGCCGTTGCCCGAGGGGCGATCCGGCCGCAGCCGCTGATCGAGGCCGTGCGCGGATAAGGTTTTCAGGCAGATAATCTTCAAGGCTGGGCATGGCTGCAGATATCGACCGCGCGGGGGTCGCCAAAGCTTATGAACGCTGGGCGCCGGTGTATGATCTGGTCTTCGGCAAGGTATTCGACCACGGCCGCCAGTCCACCATCGCCGAAGCCGACCGGATCGGCGGACGGATTCTCGATGTCGGTGTCGGCACCGGATTGTCGCTGTCGGATTATTCGCCGACCACGAAACTGTGCGGTGTCGACATTTCCGAGCCGATGCTGCGCAAGGCGCAGGCCCGCGTGCGGGCGCTGGGCCTTCGCAATGTCGAGACGCTGGCGGTGATGGACGCCAAGAACCTGGCGTTTCCGGATTCGTTTTTCGACGCCGTGGTGGCGCAATATGTCATCACCGCGGTGCCCGATCCGGAACGCACGCTCGATGATTTCATCCGCGTGCTGAAACCCGGCGGCGAACTCATTCTGGTCAACCACATCGGCGCCGAGAGCGGCCCGCGCCGCATCTTCGAACTGGCGTTCGCGCCGCTGGCGCGGCGGCTGGGCTGGCGGCCGGAATTTCCGTGGGCGCGGCTGGTCGATTGGGCGGCCCGGCACGGCGGCGTCACCCTGGCCGAGCGTCGTCCGACGCCGCCGATGGGACATTTCTCGCTGATCCGTTACCGCAAATCCTGAAACCGCCTTTCCGCGCGGAACCTCCGCCCGCGCCGGCGGTTTGCTCGGGATGCGGATAAAACAGTCGATCTTTCTCTCATATGCGCTGTTGGCGGCGTCCGGAGCGGCGAGCGCGCAGGCCCCGCCGACGCCGGCGACACCGCCGGCGCAAACCGCGCCCGCCGACAACTGCGCGCCGACGCGCGCCCTGCCGCCACGGGGCACCATCGCGCCGGAAGGCTCGACCACGGGCCGGGCCGCCGAGCCGCTGGGCGACAAACTGGCGAAGTCGGACGGCGTATTGTGTCCGCCCTCCGGCATCGACCCGGAAATCCGGGCGCCAACCCCGGAAACCGGCAACATGCCGGAGATACCTCCACCCGGCAGCCCGGGCGGCGATCCCAACATCAGGCCGAAATAAGCGGCATCTGCAGCCACTTGCCGGGGAGGGCGGCTTTGCTTGACATGCCCTTGACCGACTTCTTATATGCCGCGCGTTCGTGACCGCGGCAGAGAAAGCCGTGACGATGAACGCCGTGGCGGGGTAGCTCAGCTGGTTAGAGCACGGGAATCATAATCCTGGGGTCGGGGGTTCGAGTCCCTCTCCCGCTACCAAATCGCCGCTAAAGCATTGAATTCAATAGAACTTGATCTCTTGCCTCTCGTTACGAGGGATGTCACACGACTACATCTCCGAGCGCAATTTGGCAATGCCGGCGAGCGGCGCATGTTTCACGCCGGAAGTTGTGGAGCGGGCGCGTACAGACACAAGCCAGCCAACCTTCGCTGGGGCACTCTTGGGTTGGGGCACATCTTGGGCACCTCTCCATCGTTCGCGGCCTTCCGGACGAGCTTCATTTGCTGCTTTGAACTAGAGTAACAATTTCGAAGCGCGGTCATGAAAGGCCAGGTGCCATGACGGGAAAGAATTCCGCTGAGGCGCGGCTGCGCGACAAACTCCGGAAAATCGAAGCGCTCTTTGCTGGTGCCGGTACGGCTGGCGAGAAGGCCGCCGCTGGTGCGGCAGCCGATCGCATTCGCGCACTCCT
>Ga0182014_10006944_pt1 | contig 12005 bp, 3 predicted proteins | sample 612S2DmetaG_FD_120489 | JGI IMG/M metagenome (GOLD analysis project Ga0182014, IMG submission 120489) | Permafrost microbial communities from Stordalen Mire, Sweden - 612S2D metaG | ecosystem: Environmental > Terrestrial > Soil > Wetlands > Permafrost | place: Sweden: Stordalen | collected... | reverse complement strand
GGATGCCGTGGCAAGTTCAAGACCATGCTTGGTTTCAAGCAGTTCGTCTTCCGCCCGCTTGAGCATAAGAGCTTCCCTTTCCAGCTCCTTAATCCTTTCTTCCAGTTCTTCGTAACTTGGTTTATGAGTCACCGGCGAATTCCTCTCCTCGATCCCAAAAGCGAAAGCCTTCCTGGCGTAGCATTCCTTACATTAACACGTTCCTCGGGAGAAATAACGGCAGGCCCGCCTCTGCCGGGAATGTCTCTTAAACCTTTGAGGCCATGCTCCACAAAGCGCTTGCGCCACTTCAAACAGCTCTGCCAGCTCAATCCGGCCTCGGTTTCCATGTCCTTGAGGCCCACCCCGGCGGCTGCACACAGAATGACTCGAGCCTTTTTGGCAAGCCGATGCTCGCTTTTCCCGGCTGTAACCCACATAAGCAAAACAGATCGTTGTTGATTGGTCAGTTCAATGCTGGAAGGCTTTCTCATTTTCGGCCCCTTTTGGAGGCGCATTAGATAGAGTAATTTATGGAATGAGACGCTTGACGCCTTTGCTTGACACGATTGATAGAATATCCGCCGGTTCCAAAGCGAGAACAACGTTGAGCATCTTGCCGGGCTGAGTTCGTGGGTGTTGTACTGGAGTTGTTCATAAATCTCGTGCCCAATTTTATAGCACTGTAAGGAAGATTTTGGAATGCATATCTGGATCGTGAAAAATCATCGCAAGATTTATCCGCAAAGTTCAAGAGATCACCAGGCGCTCTCAACAAAGTTCCCATCTGTTGGCGAGTCATCGTCATCCCGGCGAAGCCTGCGCCGGAATGAAGGTTTGCGCCTCGGCGCCCTCTACAACCTGGCTGACAGTGCACTGGGTGCAGGAACCTTCAGCACTTTAGGTTATTGCTTTGTCCTGAAACAGGATTTTCTTCACGGTTGCAGCCAAGTCCCTCAAGGCTATCGGCTTCATGAGGAACCCTCTTATCCCCAGAAGCTTGCTCCTATTTTCATCAATGGCCTCACTAAATCCCGTGCAGAGGATTATTGGGCTATTGGGGCGGATCTTCAGAATTTCTCTTGCCAGATCGATCCCCGTCATATTAGGCATCGTCAGATCGGTGATTACCAGATCAAAGCTATCGGGGCGCGCTTTGAAAGCCTGGAGCGCATCGTAGCTGCTATATCTTCCGGCGACATCATAACCCAGGACCCCAAGCATTTCCTTTAGCATATCGACTATAGGTTGTTCGTCATCGACCACCAGAACGAGACCCTTTCCGGTGGGAAGAGGTTCCGGGACCTCAGCCTTTGGCGCCTGTAACGTTCTAGCCCTCGGAAAATAGATGTCGAAAGTGGCGCCTTGGCCGGGCTCGCTGGACACGGTGACGCCTCCGGACAGACTCGTAATTATTCCATAGACCAGGGCCAACCCCAGGCCGGTCCCCTCAGATGGTCCTTTAGTGCTGAAATATGGATCGAAGATTCGCTGTCTTACCGCTTCGTCCATTCCGTGTCCCGTGTCGGCGACACTTAGTTTCACGTAAGATCCCGGCGCCAGGTCCGGAAGTTCACTTATGCCGACCGAGCCGATATCCACATTTTTTAGGGTGATGGACAGCACTCCTGCTTTCTCGCGCATGGCGTGAGCGGCATTCGTGCACAAGTTCATCAGCACCTGGTGAATATGGGTGGGATCCGCCAGCACAGTGCTATCTATTGCATCCGCATCAAGGCGCCGGCGTATCTTTATGGTAGAGGGCAATGACGATCTAAGCAGCTTAAGCGTTTCTTTTACCAGAAGACTGACTTGCACCGGCCTGCGTTCTTTTTCCGTCTTGCGGCTGAAGGTGAGTATTTGCTTGACAAGCTCCCTGGCGCGGTTACCGGACAGAAGAATCTGTTCTATGTTATGGTGCAAACGGGCGCCTTTGGGAACTGCGCTCAGCGAGAGCTCCGCATATCCGATTATCGGCATGAGTATGTTGTTAAAGTCATGCGCAATTCCTCCGGCCAGCGTGCCGATAGCCTCCATCTTCTGGGCTTGATACAGTTGGGACGAAAGCCTCTTGCTCTCGGTGATTTCCTGGGCCGTGCCCTCCATGCGGATAATCTTGCCATTGACATCATGAACAGCATGTATGTTGACGGATATCCATGCAACGCTCCTGTCCTTCCTGAAAACCTGGGCCTCAAACTCTTGAGCCATTCCCCGCTCTTCGATCAGGCGGAGCAGTTCGAAGCGGCGCTCGGGATTGACGTATACTTGCCGGGGCAGGTCGCTTACCTCATTTATTAGCTGTTCCGGCGAATGATAGCCAAGAATACGAGCAAGAGCCATATTGAGGCTTAAGAGTCTTCCTTCCGGGGTCGATTGAAAAATGCCCATTACGGAATTCTCGAATATGCCCCTGTATTGCGCCTCCGCCTCTGCGACAGCTTCTTCCATGTGCTTGCGCTCGGTGATGTCGCGAAAATACCAGACCCTTCCGTAGTACCTTCCATCGGTGCCATTCATAGGCGCTGAGTAACGTTCGAAGGTCCTGCCGTCTTTGAGCGCGATCTCTTCCAGACTGGTTTCATTTCGATGGGCATACAGGTAGCCTATTCTTTGGAGAAACGCCTGGGGGGCCCTCACCTTGTCCGATGCCGACTGCAGCAATGGAGCGTGGACTTGGGCTTCCACTGCTTCGCGGGAGATGCCCCACATGTCTGCAAACCGATGGTTTGACAAGATGACAGTGTCGTGTTCGTTAACCGCCAGGATTCCATCGATCGAGGTTTCCTTTTGTGTGAACAGCAGGATGTTTGCGCGCCTCAGGGCCTCCTCGGCCTGCTTGCGCTCTGTATTGTCGCGTATCGACTCGATCGCTCCGACGACATTTCCCTTGGAGTCAAACAGGGCGCTTGCCTTGCCTGAATGATATACTTCACCACCCCCGAGCGCCGGCATGTATGCTTCGCCCGCGATTGCCCCGTCCGTCCTTTCCAGCGCTGCATACCTCCGTTCGATTTCCGGCCGGGGACCGAGAACAAGGTCGATCAGGATGGGTCTTCGTTCTCCGTAAAATGGCAGGGCGTACTCGTAATTGCCTTTCCCCAGCATATCCGCCGCACTGATCCCCGTCATGTCCTCGATAGCCCGGTTCCATGCGATGACCTTGCCTTCTTTATCGATAACAAAGGTGGCGTCAGGCAGGAAGTCGATCATGTCCGAGAGTTGTTGACGAGATTCTCTAAGTTCTTCCTCGGCCTGTTTGCGCTTGGTGATGTCGCGGGCAATACCCAGCACCAGATGCTGCTCCCGGATCACAGTTGGAAATGTTCTTGTTTCCAGAAAGACTTGTTTGCCTCCTTTTTGATTCAGGACGAACTCATCGGGCCCCGAAGGATAGCCAAGTCTATTCCCGGCCAACAGCTCGCGGGCCTTGGGGATCTCTTCCGGGAGCATAAGGTTTGATTCAAAAATGTTTTTTCCAATCAGTTCCTCCCGTTTATAGCCTGCCGCCTCTTCCGCCGCCCTGTTGCCATCCACAAAGTTGCCCTGCATGTCACACAGGTAGTAAGGGTCAGGGGCGCATTCGAACAATATTTTAAACCGCTCCTCCGAGCGCCTAAGCTCTTCCTCCGCTTTCTTACGCTCGGTGACGTCATTTCCCACGCAAAAGACTTCCACAACCCGCCCATTTTCATCCAGGATGGGTTGGTTGGTCCAGGCGACCCAGACCCTCTCGCCGCTGCGGCGCATATTTTCGTTGATGTTGCTGGCGTAGCGATCCGGGTTCAAGGCGATAGCCTCGATCATCAACCGCAGGTCCCGCCGGGTCGTTGATTCAACTTCCGGAACGATGGCGCCTACCACGTTTTTGCCCAGTATTTCCTCTTCGCTGTAGCCGAAAAATCTCTGGGCGAACTCGTTGAAGAAGGTCACGTTGCCCGCGTTGTCCATTCTCAGGATAATGCTGTTGGCATTTTCGACCAACTCGCGATATTTCTCCTCGCTGCGTCTCAGCGCTTCCTGCGCCTGCCTTTGTTCGCTGACATCGCGGATGGATTCAATGGCGCCCACCCGGTTTCCATGTGCGTCGAACAGAGGTGCGCCTGTGCAGAAAACGTAAGCCCCCTTGCCTCCATAGACACAGGGAACGTAAGTTTCCGCACGCAGAATGCCCCCCTTTTTCGTGACATGCTGGTAGCGTGATTCGAGATCCTCATCGCAGGCGTCGATGAGATCGAGCAGATGCAGCCGCCTTTCCCCGTAAAAAGAGACAGCACAATCGATGTCATCCTTCCCCATCATCTCCTTTTTGCTAACCCCGGTCATCTTTTCGATGGCGCGGTTCCAGGCTATGATCTTCTTATCCCTGTCAATGACCAGTGTCGCATCGGGCAGGAACTCTATTATGTCGTTCAATCGCCGGTTGGCGGAAATCAGCGCATCCTCCGCCTGCCTGCGCTCGGTGATGTCAAGAAACGAGGCGACGCTTCTTTTTGTGTCGGCAATCATATCGACGGTGAGTAAGCAATCTCTTGTCTGGTCATGTTTGTCGATAAGGCGGAATTCGTATTGTTGCAGAGCAGCCTTTGCGTCGGCTCTGCGCAGGCGATGCTGGTCCAGCATCCTCTCCAGGTCCTCTTTCACGACAAATTCCGTCCAACTCTTCTTGTTTTCAATCTCATCTCTCGTGTAACCTGTCAGTTTCTCGAATTCCGCATTTGCAAGTGATATGGTGGTATCTTCTTCGAGTATGAGTGTGGCCGCGCCCGTGTTTTCAAAGATGGCCCTGTAGCGGTTTTCAGATTCTCTCAGGACTGCTTCGGCCTTTTCGCGATCGGTGATGTCTTCAAGAGTCTCGATGGCGCCGACAATAGCGCCTCTGGAATTCCGAACGGCGGCAGCGGTGAAATGCAGCCATTTCCCGGTCTCACCCAAGTTCGGGAAAAATTCCGTTGCTTCGTATGCTCCATCGAGGACCTCTGACTCGCCGATTCCTTCACCATACCAGCCTACAGCCCCCTCCCGATTATCATCGACGAGCAGATCGGCTATACAGGGCCTCTGCTCCCTGTAAAAGGCCCGCCAATGTTCCTTGGTCCCTACCACCTCGTTTGCCTTGATTTTGCTCATTTCCTCCAACGCTTTGTTCCAGTAGACCACCTGGTGGTCTTTCCCTATCACAAACGCGGGAAGCGGGTAGCCCTGGATTATGCTTCGAAGTTGCTGCTCGCTGTCTTTCAGCTCTTTTTCAGCCCGCTTGCGCTCGGTTATATCCAGCATAGCCCCGATCAGTCCGCCGACAGAGCCGTCCGGCCTGGAAAATGTAGCCTTGTGGAAAACCACACTATGAACCGATCCATCGGCGTCCCTCACGGATGATTCATAAATCTGGATACCGGGACTCCAAAGCAGGGCAAGGTCCTTTTCCCGGTAAATATCCGCGAGTTCCTCAGGCGCAGTTTCAAAGACCGATTTGCCTATGATTTCGTCTTTACCCCTATTGAGAAAGCTTTCGTATGCTTTATTGCATCCGAGATAGCGGCCCTCCGGGTCCTTAAAAAAAACAGGCGCCGGCAATGCGTCAATCAACTGCTGCTGGAACCACGCCGACTCCTGCAATGCTTTCTCAGCCTGCTTGCGGCTTGTAATGTCCCGGACAATCCCCTGAATGAGTATCTCATTACCCAATTCCATGCGGTTAAGGCCTACCTCCGCATCAAACGGCGTCCCGTCGCTCCGGCAGTGTCTCCACTCAAAAAACTGCGGCGCCCCGGAAAAAGCGCCGGCCATCTTCTTAACCGCCTCTTCTTTGGAATCTGTTCCATTGGGCTGGACGGGCGGCGAAATGGCATAGGGATAATTACCGATAAGTTCCTCACGTGTGTATCCATACATTCTTAGGGCGGCATCATTGCAATCGATAAATTTGTTGTCCCGGACCAAAAATATGGCGTCAGTGGCGCTTTCAAAGAGCGTTCTGTGCTTGACCTCACTTTCTCTCAGCGCCTGCTCGGCCCGCTTGCGCTCAATACTCCTCATCTCAAGAAGTGAGGCCATTTCATCGAATGATTCAGCGAGCTGACCAAGTTCGTCGGGCGTGTGCGGCAGACCCGTGCGCGTTCCCAACTCCCCCCGGCCGAATAGCTGCGCAGCGGCGACCAGCCGTTTGATCGGGGCCACAAATGTGAGATTCCCGAAAAGCCACGCCAGAAGCATCGCAGAAAGAGCGGCGAGCCCCAGGATCGACAGGTTGCTAAGCATTTGCATATTTGCTTTTTGCAGAATCTTTTCTTTAGGACAACCTACAGACACAAATAAATAGGGAGGCGAATTCTCACTCAGGCGCAATCGTTTAAAGGCGTAGATACGATTTATTCCGTCGCCGCCGAGCCTCTCAAAAATGCCATGATCGCGATCACCCGACATAAGCTCAAACGTTTCCTGGGCAATCTGCACGCCAGGCGCAGCGGCGTCATTATTGGGCAAGTGATACAAATGCACTCCCCGGTAATCTAAAATCGACATCACGTACTCTTCGGGCAAATCTACACTCCCAAAAAACCGGGCATATTCGTCCAGCTTGAAAGTGGCGATGACGATGGCGACAAGGTCCCTGTTTCCATCGAAGACAGGATGAGCGTAGCTGAGCGTCTGGACATTGCTCAGCTTTCCAACGACAAACTCCCCGGCTGAAAAATCGAGTGTCCGTATTGCGTCCCTGATGTACTTCCGGTCGGAGAGATCGGTGCTTCCGGGAGCAAACGGCGCTGAGGCGGCAAACAACTTTCCGTCCGGGGCAGCGGCGGAAATAGTGGAATAGAAAGGGCGCCGGCTATTCAGGTTACGGAAAAGTTCATTGCAGGAACTTACATCCAGGTTTTGCACCATTGGCAACTGGGCTATGGTGCTCAGCATCTGTTTTGTCCCGATGGCAATCTGCTCCTGCTGGGCAGCGAGGCTCTCAGCCAGCAATAAAGTGTTTCTTCCCGCCTCCTGGATTGCATGGCCCCTATGGTCCAATCCGGATGCAATAATGGCTCCGGCGGCAGGCAGGAAAATAAATAGCAGCAATAACAATAACTTCGTGCGAATGGGCCAGGAGGTTAAGATTCGTAAGCCAGGCATAGTCCTTCCTCCCAATTGCAAAACCTCAAAAGCGTTGGCCGGCGGCAGTGAATTCGGCGCGCGAATACGCGCAAAATATTTGACTTTCTATGCAAGCATCAGTCCCCGGTCGTTCCGTTAATGGCCCGATCTCGGCTTGGGGGCAGGCGGAATGAAGCAGAAAACCACTCAATAGGATCAGGAGGATTAGAGATGCATATTTCATGACTTGCTCCCCAGGATTCCGGTATTTCGAGATTGCCGGGCGGACAGCAAAAACTACACAGAGCCAGCTTGCTTTGTCCAGAAAAGGCGATCTTCAAGAAGAAAACCTGAACCGGACAGTTGAGGACGAGGATTCCAAATCGATGTAAGCCGACCGCAACAATGCACCTTATAGTGGTTTCAGTCACAAACCTGCCCTGGCTGCTAACCGCAGCAGCTTTAAGGCCTTAAACAGATTAACAGAATAGTCGGCAATCGCGAATTGAATCGATAGTAAATAATAACTGGATCCTGGATACCCTCGGGACTCCGGACACCCCCGGCGGCAGGGCTGCGAGGATAGGAAATCTCTCACTTTGGCCTCATCAAACGGGATTAAATGCTGAGACATGCCATGCCTGCTCATCGAATATGGTTATCACGTCCATGCAATTTTTCTCGTGTTCTGATTCAGCCACTTTGCAATGAATTGCTTAGCGGAGCTGATGTCCACTGTCTTCATCATTAATAATTAGCATCATAGCTATTTGATCACTTTCACTATATAATAACAGACTTAAGAATGTCTCGTTATTTCCCGGCAATGGCGACGATCTGGATTATTGGCGGCAGGGGACCATTGGCATATATGGCAGGACCATCTTTACTGAACCACGCATCAGCAGTTATCTTTTAGTCCTCTCTTGTGGAAGACCGTAAGGCGCAACTCCAGGATGCAGTAGATCTCCGGGGAAAGGAGACTGTAGAAACTCAGGCAATTCCGATCGAGCGCCACAGCCGCCGCAGGCGAAAAACAAACCCGCTTTTCAGGAGGGAAACGCAGTCATCTCATTAAGCCGTTTTTTGATATCCACCGGGACCATACTGTTTGCAGATTCCAGGATAATTTCCGGCGCACCGCCGAAGACCTCGTATGCATGGTTGAGAACCAGGTCATCCCAAACGGTATTGAGAGTATTCTTATTAAAGGTTTCTGAGGTTAGGGCCTGTCCCCATCCTCCCAACCAGCCGACTAAAACGTGATTTGCCATTCTGGGAAACACTTTGCTTGTATCCATGAAACCATTCTTTTCCACGTCGGGGATTGTGCGCCTGTTTTCCAGAAGCCAGGCGAGTGATGCCATATCATGGGCGACCACCGACTCAGAGGCGATCACCAGGCCGGTATCCGGCTGGAAGATATATCCTTTGTCCGGGCCGTAGGTGGCAAGTATCTTGTCTGCCGCCGTGACAACCAGCCGCTGTTTCTTACGCAGGGTTTCCACCGTATTGGCTTCGGCTGTCTTCTCGTGGAGGGTGGATGCATCGTGATGGTATTCCAGACGTGTGTCGTGCCGCCAATAGCCTACGGCGGCCTTCAGACCCAGCGTGCTGCCTGCCAGCAAATGCCTGCCGCAACGGGGCATGAGCACGATATGCTGAACCTCCTTGAGGATGTCCGGCATCATCAAGGCATGCTTCCAGTGAGAACCGGCAAGCGGTATGTCTTCATAAAAAGAGCCCCATCCTGCCTCCTCGAAGAAATGCAGTTCGGCGCCTGAGGCCTGCACGACCTTAGCCATACCGGAGGCCTCCATCAACTCGCGGGAGCTTCCTTTCAGTCGCGTCGGTGAAAATTTCAAATATTCAACACCGGACATATCTCCCACGATTATCCGGCCGGCCCCCTTTTCCTTGAGGAGTTCGACCATAGCAGCGACAGCAATGGGGCTGGCAGTGGCAGGATAGGGGTTGCCGGAATTGATGGCAGGCTTGATGAACACGGCATCGCCCTTTGACAGCCAGGAAAAATCAGTGGCGGCTTCGGCTGAGCAGCGAACCGCCCGTTTTACGCTATCTTCAGGAGCATTTTTGCTTACTCCTGCAAGGAAGACCTTGGTTTTGGGGCCTGGCGCGGGCGGTTTGCCTCTCCGGGGAACCTGGGATGCATGCGTATTCCCTCCGAGAGGACAAACTGTCATTGCCGATGCCCCGGCCATCAGTTTTATAAGCCTTCTTCGTTCCAATGGGTTCTCCTCTAAGATATATTTGCCCGGCGTAATACAACAAGTTGCACGCTATACATCCGAATCACATTTTCGGGCTGGATTATGCCCTTAAAAACTTTTGGCGCGGTCCCAAAGCTCGTAAAATCATACGAGTTCGCAATCGAACATCCAAGTGATATGTCAATGAGACCGGTTTTGTATTTTCAGGACACACTCATTCCCCAGAAATAAACTTGGCCATGTCCAGTTGCTGGAATATCGCCTAATTTATAAATGTCCATTATTTTAGATTGCTCGATGGTTAGCATGTTGAGTCTATAATAGGTTATCACGTAAGTTAAAGATAGTTTTTTTGATTCCATCCTTTAGCACCGGGTGAACTCACCACAGCATTTCATGTCCCTTCGGGCTGCCCTAAACGATGGAAAGGACCGTAGGCGGGGTGCCGGACGCAAGCGGAGCGCAGCCCACCAGGCCTTTTCGAAGCAGTTTTTCATGTCCCTTCGGGACACCCTGAAACCATGAAAAGACCCGTAGGATGGGTGGAGCGAAGCGCAACCCATCAGTCCTTTTCGTAGCAGGGCGGCCTAACAGGGTGATGAAAAAGGGTTCACTGGTGGGAAAAACACCTTAAAATTGTTAATCATTTCGTCATTCCGGTGGACCCTCACTTCGTTCAGGTCCGGGCTTAAGGATGCCAACGTGATTAAACGCTTCAAGTCCGGGCACGATCTTTTGTGAGTGCCCAGACCGGAGTCCAGACTTTTTACCAACCTATTGATTTTAAAGCAAAAGTCACTGGACCCCGGCCTCCGCCGGGGTGACGTCTATAGGGTTTTTCGCCCTGATGTGGGAATTCCAATCCTTTTTCATCACCCTGCTAAGGAACTTTTCGTAACAGAACTTCCGGCAAAAAGCCGGTAAGACCTAAAGACCGACGAGAGGGCGGACGGACACGGCGACAAGACCATCGTCGCATCCATCGCCGGCCTGCCTATGACCGGTCACCCCATCCCCCCGTCAGCCCATGTTTCCTTCTGCGCCTTCTCTTTGACAGGACCATGTCCCGCAGGGACATGAAATGCTGCAGTGAACGCTTGCCTCAGGGAGCGGCCGATATGCCATCGGCTGCTCCCTCATAAGCGGTCTCGAGATCAAAAATCCGGGACTTCCGCATCATCAAAAGGAATCACCTGCTGCGGACCCGAATTGCGTTTGCCGAGAGGGACCGAAGCCTTTCCATTGCCTGCCTTGAGATGGCCGTTTGCTTTCTTTTCGTATGCTATAATCTTCTTAGGCCAGTCACCGGCGACATTCGATGCGTCCTGTTTCCGTGTCGCCGTGGCGCCTCCGACCAGGGCTACGAGTCCTCCCACAAACTGTTTCATTTGTACTGCCTGGGCGCTCATTTCCTCAGAGGCGGCGGCCGATTCCTCGGCGTTGGCCGAGTTTTGCTGAACCACCTTATCCATTTCACTTACCGCTTTGGAGATTTGTTCAATCCCCTGGGCCTGCTCATCGGATGCGGCTGATATCTCACCTATTAATTCCACCATCTTGGCGGCGGCGGTTTGCACCTCGGAGAATTCGGCGTTAGTCTTTTTGACTATCTCAGAGCCTTCCTTTATCTTTTTGACTGTCCCTTCAATCAGATTGGCGGTATTTTTTGCCGCCTCGGCAGCTCTCATAGCCAAATTTCTCACCTCATCGGCGACAACCGCAAATCCCGCTCCCGCCTCACCGGCCCTGGCGGCTTCCACCGCTGCATTGAGCGCCAGCAGGTTCGTTTGGAAAGCGATTTCGTCAATGGTCCTGATGATCTTCGAGGTCTCTTCACTGGATTTTGAAATTTCATCCATGGAAGCTGTCAGGCGCCCCATCGATCCGTTGGCCTGACCGACAATCTGCTTGGTCTTCTTCATCAGATCGTTTGCCTGATTAGAGTTTGTGGCATTCTGCTTTGTCATGGAGGCCATCTCTTCCAAAGAGGAGGAGGTTTGCTCGATGGCCGCAGCCTGCTCAGATGCTCCTTCGGCAAGTTCCTGGCTGGAAGATGCAACCTGGCTGGAAGCGGCTCCAACATGGTCCGCTCCCTCATTTAGACCTGTCAACAGGTTTTTTAAAGGGCGGGTGATGCTGAGGATAACAAGAATGCATATTAATGTGCCGAGACCAACGGAGATGGTCATGAGAATAGCCGCAATCAGTTTCGCCTGTTTCGAAAGAGATCGGATGCCATTTTCGGTTTCAGCCATCCGCTTACTGCTCTCGCTGGAAAAATCTTTCGTTGCCTGCTCGAGCGTATGGATTGCGTCTTTGTAATGACTAATTGCGGCATTGCCCTCTTGGGGTGTTCTTATCTTGCCTTCCTGAATCTGGTTGAAAACCTTTGTGAAACCATCTTCGTAGCCGGCCAGGCTGGTCCTCATTGTTTTGACATTATTCTTATCCTGCTCACGAGTGGCCGCCGTTTCGATATCGTTTAGCCGAGCGAGCAGATGCTCTCTTTCGTTCCTCCACTCTTCCCGGTATTTCGCTATTGTCTCTTTTGATTCTATATTCAGAAAGATGTCTTTTTCGAATCGCCTCAAACCTAAGACGTTGGAGCTGGCGCGCGCGCGCGTCGAAATGACAACCGAAAATTGACCACCCGTGATAACCGAATTTTGACCACCCCTTGAGCGTCTATGGCTGTGGATGAATGGGAGT
>Ga0182014_10006943_pt1 | contig 12006 bp, 14 predicted proteins | sample 612S2DmetaG_FD_120489 | JGI IMG/M metagenome (GOLD analysis project Ga0182014, IMG submission 120489) | Permafrost microbial communities from Stordalen Mire, Sweden - 612S2D metaG | ecosystem: Environmental > Terrestrial > Soil > Wetlands > Permafrost | place: Sweden: Stordalen | collected... | reverse complement strand
CGGAGATATCGCGGTCGAAAATCACGCTGCCGTTGTCTTTCGAGGAAATCAGTGAACCAGGAATAGATATCTTCGGAACGGCGATGTTGTGCGCTCCGCCAGATAACGGCTAAATCATCGTCCCTCATAATCATGTTGTTCGTGTTGCATGGCGTAACTCCACAATCTCGTCGGAGAAAACGCAATTTGGCTACTAACTGACGCCGAATTCTCAACGATATATTGCTATGCATGGTTCCACTTTTTCCGGGTCCACAAAATCTTTTCGTGGCTTTGGCTAAACGCAATAGCCACACCGAATTGTAATTCGGAACTCAGGCGGACTAGGAGCGCCGTGGTCAGAAAAAGCCGGGGCTCAAATCCACGCCGTAGGATGCGAGCATCAAGGATACAGTCAAACCGACACAGCAAAACATGACCAGGGTTTTGATCGTTTCGATATCAACATCAGTACCAGAAGCGCGCGAAAGCACTCTTGCGATAGTAGCCATTTGAGACCTCCAAATATCGAGCTCAACAATAAAGCTAGTTTTGCACTCCTAAAACGCCATTGGTGTGAACTAGGTCACACTCAGGGTTATCAATCCTCGTTCTTGACTTGCCGGGGCGGCCTTCCAAAATTCGTCGATGAAATGACATAGCACAGAGCCAGCCACACCGTTTCTACCGGCACTTTCGGATGGCCGACAGCGAAGCTTTGCAAGACTGGTGGTAGAAAAGACCGATGATGATTTCCAACATGATCGAACCCCGCTGTTTGATCGACGCCAGTTGAGCGGATCTTCGTTTCAGGATTGCTTCGTCGGCTCTGGAAAATGGCTTCGTCGTCTGCGGCAAGTTGAGGCATGTCCTTTCTACCTCCAGGAGCAGACCTCGTTAGACTGCACGCTTAGGTCAGTTCAGTGCCAATTTCGGAAGTGGCTCTCGTCGGTGGTTGAATTTACGCCGCTGTTGGCTGGACCAAAGCCTTAAGCCTTAAGCAGCGCGCACCGAACTCAGGAAGCTGCCGACCTCGGACCTGAGCCGGTTGCTCTCGACCGACAGCGACTGCGCCGCCGACAGCACTTCCGAAGAGGCCGATCCGGTTTCGCCGGCGCCGCGCTGCACGTCGGCGATGTTGGCGGACACCTGCGTGGTACCAAGGGAAGCCTGCTGCACGTTGCGGGAAATCTCCTGGGTCGCCGCCCCCTGCTCTTCCACCGCCGCCGCGATGGCCGACGATATCTCGGACAGTTTGGCGATGGTGCCGCTGATAGCCAGGATCGCCCCCACCGACTCCTGGGTCGCGGCCTGGATGCCGGAGACCTGCTGGCCGATCTCGCCGGTCGCCTTCGCGGTCTGCTCGGCGAGCGCCTTGACTTCGGAAGCCACCACCGCGAATCCGCGGCCGGCTTCGCCGGCGCGCGCCGCCTCGATGGTGGCATTCAGCGCCAGCAGATTGGTCTGTCCGGCGATAGTGTTGATCAGTTCGACGACGTCGCCGATGCGGGCGGCGGCCTTGGACAATTCGCCGACCCGGTCATTGGTCTGGCGCGCCTGATCGACGGCGTCATTAGCCATCCGCGCCGATTCCTGCACCTGCCGACTGATCTCGTGGACCGATGACGTCAATTCCTCCGTCGCCGAAGCCACAGACTGCACATTGGTGGAGGCTTCCTCCGAGGCGCCGGCGACCACGGTGGCGAGCTCCTGCGAGCGCAGCGCGGTCGAAGTCAGCGCGGTAGCGGAAGCCTCGAGTTCGGTCGAGGCCGACGACACGGTCTCGATGATCTCGCCGACCGCCGCTTCGAAGTCGTCCGCCATCTTGATCATGTCCGCCTTGCGCTGCCGCGCGACCGCCTGATCCTGTTCCATCTTGGCTTCGGCCTCGTCGCGCGCCTTCTTCTCGGCATTGACCTTGAAGGTCTCGACCGCCTGCGCGATCTCGCCGACCTCATCCGCGCGGCCAAGTCCCGGCAGGACGATCGCGGAATTGCCGTTGGCAAGCTCGATCATGGCCGCCCGCATCGCCGATAGCGGCTTGGAAACGGACCGCCCGACGAAGAATCCGATGCCGAGCACGCCGGACGCGATCAGAAGGATGGCGACCTGCATCTTCCGTGTGATGGCTTCAAGCCCGATGATGTTTGACCGCTCCGCCGCCACCCTGATATCGCTCACCGCCTTCGACCCCGCCTCGATCACGGGTTCGATCGCCGAAAAGGCATCGGACATCGCCTTGCTCTCATTGGCGAACTTCAGGGCGGTCTCAAACCAAGCGAAAACGTCACGCTGGTAGTCGGCGAGCTTCTGCTTGAGTTCCGCCTTAGCGGCGTCCGGAATATCGGCCTTCTCGATATCGGCGGTGAATTCTGAAGCCCGCTTTTTCATCTCGTCGCCGTACTTGGCCTCGCGGCGCAACATGAAGTCCTTTTCATGCCGGCGCATCATCAACATGATGACCGCAAGACTTGGCTGGTGCAGTTGATCCACACGCGCTTCGATATCGTGAACCGAGTCGCGCAGGTGCCCCTCGAGGCCTGACTTCTCATCGAGGCCGAGCCGGACCTTCTCTGCGACGACAGCGAAAAAGTGCGTCTGGTACAGCTTCAACGACGCACCCATGCTCTCAATCTGGCGCGCAAGATCGGCGTTGCCGATGGCCGCAACTTTGCTTCGAAGCGTGTCGATGTCTGAGAAGGCGCTCCGGATGACTTCGCCCTGCGCGTCCGCCCGCTTCTGATCGCTGCGGAGCAGGAAATCCTTCTCCGCGCGGCGGCCCTCCAGCAGTTCGATCTCGATCTTGCTATTGAGTTCGAAAATGGTTCGCGCGTTTTCGGCCGCGTCCCTGTAGGGGGCCATGGCGGCCTCGCCGTACATATGCATGCCGCCCACCAGGACGACGCCGAGGACGCCGACGATCCCGATCGCGGTGATCTTGTGGGTTAACCGAAGAGCAGAAATGCCAAGCAATGCCATTTGAACAAATCCCCGCAACTTTCTCGCCGGATTGGAGGCACCAGAGTGGCCTTAATGCGATTCATTCTCGTTAACGAACTCCCGTGTTTCTACGGATGGTGCGAATGTTATTCGGCCGGTCGCGCGATGAAATTCTAAGCATTACTGAAGGCTCATTCAAAATACCGCCCGGACGTCCAAGCTCTACTGCAACCCAAGTCCAACAGCCTGCAGCCTCTGTAAACTTGAGATCTATGTTTCCTTCTTCGGCGAGCTTCGGTCAAAGGCGCTGGCACGCCGAAGACCCCGAGATGACCCTGCCAGTGCAAGTCGAATAAGGCCTGCAGTATTCTTAGAACCCAATTTCTTCAGAATCTTAGCTCGGTGATCTTCGACGGTACGCGGACTGATGCCGAAAATCAGTGCGATTTCCTTGTTTGAATTGCCGGCCATCACTTGATGAAGAATTTCACGTTCACGGCGTGTTAAGGACTCCCATCCGTGGAAATCAGGTGACATCCTCCCTTTTGCGTCAGGCATGCGCTGCGAATAATCTTTGACAGCAAGGTCGACGCGCTGCACGAGATCGTTGCAGCCAATCGGCTTTAGAACAAAATCGGCAGCACCTTTCTTGATGGCGCTGACCACCGTACCAATTGTTCCCCCGTCGGAAATCATAATCACCGGTGCCGGATAATCCAAAGCACCGAGTTCTTCCAAAGTCAGCAGCCCAGATTTCGACGGCAACCCGAGATCCAATATGATGCATGTCGGGCGTCTCCAGCGCGCAACCATCATCAGCGCATTCCCGTCCGCAAAGTATGTGACCTCGTAGCGCGCCCAGGAAAGCCCGGTCGAGAGTTCGCTGCGGGAAATAGGGTCCGGTTCGACGATGAAGATGTCGCCCCTGCTGTACGATTGAGTTGTCATTCAAGTACTGCTTCTAGGTTGGGTTCATATAAACGTGGCAGCAGCCAAGGGCCTTAACCCTGCTGCTCCAACGGTACGCGCAGTAGACGTGCCTTCTGAGCTATAGCGTCAGAACTGCGCTTCAACACTCTTGCGATTATCGGAACGCCAACTTTGCGTTTGGCTAAGCCTCTAAACTTATGGATTTCTGTCGCCGTCCATGGGCGTAGCGATGCCGTCTTGTTGGTCATCGTCAGTCCTCTTATATAAACAGTGCGCTGCCGTTTCCGGGAAAAACTCGCTGAAAGCGCGTGGTGAGAGGATGCCAAAACAACCAGCTCTGCCGGGTAGGATGGGCATCAAGTTTGAAATACTTGAAGCGTTTCTTTTTTAGCTTCCCGAAGGAAAAACTACTTGGTCGGCTGCAGGCACCCGAATATCGTCCCTTACTAACTCGGCATCGCGAGCAGCCGCGCGAAAAAGGCGTGTAGACATTTGAAATAATTCATCAGCAAGCTTCTCATTGCAGCACTCACGTGAGAGGCGCGCGCACTCCTTCGAGCATTCCAAGAGAATATCTGAAGCGTGCATGGTAACTTCCTATGCGAATAAGACCGCAAGCCTACCTGGGGCGCGCGGGTCAATTTATTTTGAAATGGCGGTCGTCGGCATTGACTGAAATTGAACGGTAACGCGAAGCCCAGCGCTTGTGCGCTCTCGCTTCACCAGTTCGACCGCGAATGTACACCAGGGCGTCCCCGGCCATTTGACCGATTGGGGCATTTGGTTTACATTTCGGGACATTGCCTGGATACGCGCATGACGGACCTGATTCGGAGCTCCTGCCTGACGCATTACGCGGAGGTCGCCCGGTCGGTCGGAATCGATCCGGCCAAAATGCTACGGAAATTCCGGCTTCCGCTTGCCTGCCTGAACGACCAGAACATGCGCATCACGGTGGACAGCGTCCGACGTCTCCTTGAGGCTTCAGCGGCTACAGCCGGTGTCGAGGACTTCGCCCTGCGGATGGTTGAGCGTGCCGGCTTCGCAACTCTTGGACCTGTAGCGCTCGTCGTTCGGGAACAGGCAACGGTGCGAGCGGCGGTGGAAGTGCTCGCGCGCTTTATCCACCTTCAAGATGAAGCGATGCGCCTGGAAATCGAAGATCGGGATGACGTGGTCACCATACGCCTCCTGTTGCGCGGAGGACACCAACGCGCCACGCGGCAGTCAACGGAACTAGCGTTAGGAAGGGTCTATGCGATCGTACGCTCCTTGTTCAACGGAGATTGGCGACCTCTCGAAGTTCATTTCACGCATTCGTCCCCAAGCAATCGTAAATACCATCGACTTTTCTTTGGCTGTGACGTGATTTTCAATTCCGTATTCGATGCGATCCTGTGCGCCTCAACCGCCATGGACCATCCAATCCCGACGGCCAATCCGCTGATGGCTCGCTATCTGCGAGGCCGCGTCGAGGCGATTGATGTCCGCTCCGAAACCTGGGACGACAAGGTTGGCGAACTGGTGCGCACGCTATTGCCGGGTGGCCGTTGCACGGTACAGCGCGTTGCCGAATATCTTGGGTGCGATCGACGCACCATCCATCGGCACCTCTCCGAGTGTGGAACGCACTATTCTGCTATTATCGATGCACAGCGCGCAGAGCTTGTGACGCGATTGATCGAGGACAGTAACCGACCCTTGGCAGGGATGGCGGAGTTGCTTGGCTTCTCGGCGCAAAGCGCTATGGCGCGCTGGTTTCGAGGACATTTCGGATGCAGCATTACGCAATGGCGCAGCGGCGTTCGCCCGAAGGCGCTGACCGTTGCAACGACGCGGCGGATCGTCAATAGGAGCCCCCCAGCAAATAAGCTGGGGCAGGCTTCAGTAGGTAACCGACGCTTGAAGACGCGCTGAGTTCGGAATGCCTGACGATTTTCTGACGCTGTCCACCCCATGTCTGGGATGCCCCCCGATAGCGACCAAACTGAGGGCCGGCGGCTATCCCAACCAACGGACATCATCGGCACCGGTCGGCATGTCGTAAAGGTGCCAACATCTAATTTCACGCGAACGTCGGGATTAGTCGAAGACCACGCCGATCCGGTCCTCTTCGCGCCAAATAACGTGACAAGGAATGAGCGTGCCGTCCGCCCTAAAGACAAGATTGAAACGCTCGGGGATGTCGTGGGGGTTAGTAATATCGAGCGCCGCCCCCGAAATGGAAAGGTCGCGGATTAAGCAGTTAATCGTGCTGCCCGCGAACTGGATTGCTCCGGACATCAATATAGGTTTGCGAGGGTTCGCGCGTCTTTCCATGAAACCTTGATATGTCGAGATTCTTAAAAAATGGGCCTATTTGTTGAATTTGCTTCTGCTCAAGAGAAATCCATCGAGCGTTCCCAAAAAAGAGCCGAACATAGATTTCTCGCTGTGTCTGTACGGGACCGAACTCAGGCACAGCGTACCGCGTATTTCCGCTGCCCGCGTGAAAACAGTCTGCTGAGAGATGAGCGCCCGACGGTGAAAATCCCTCGGGCGACCCACCAAAAGCGCCGTTTGGTTGTGGGCCAGTCGCTTTCGCGGTAGGGACACCGCGCACGATCCCAGGCGGCCTGGTCCGACCGTGCAGCCCGATAACAATCAGATCCCCCATTGCGATGGACTTCGCGACTGATGGTTGACGCAGATCGTCCCAAGTGGGTCGCTATCGACCGCAACGAGCGACGCATGCTCAGCCCTCGAGAAATCTCCTCTCGTTCAGAAAGGCTGAGTGTCTGCTTGGAACGGCGCCGATCCGGAGGACGAATTCCGCCCGTTGGCGAGATCACCGAGAAGACAGAAGAGGACTCCCGGTCAAACCGGCGCCCGATCGCGCTCATCGGCTCCCCAGCCTGCCAGCGATCCCAGATCTCAGACCGTTGGGCCGCCGAGTAATAAATGCGACGTCGCTGTTTCATATCCACACTCCATCCTTGAAAAACGGTTAGAGTGTTGCGCTGACCAATTGAACCCGCCGTCAAAACCGGCCCTGACGAACCCGAAGAGCCACTTTCGGTCTACCCCTGTCAACGGACATCGCCAGACGGGACTCGTTGGTCCGTTCTGTGCCACGCCCGGGCGGCTGTTCCGTAGCTTCTCTTTCTATTTTTGCTGTATCCGTCTGAGATAGTCGACCAAAATAAGAACACGGCCCCGTATGAACGCCTCCTGATCATAAGGAGAACCAGGAAAGTGTTCAGCGGCACTGACCGCGTATTGTTTTCCCCAATTAGGCATTTCGCGTGAGCCATGGCTTTTTATCTGTGCGCGGCCATCGATTACGTCGATCATGCGGTCGGTAGGAAACACGCCCGCATTGTTCCTGGTAAGCAATGTCAGGTCAGGCGGCGCGACTTCGAGATTATAGGCGTCTGGGCCATTACCCTTCGCATCTATGCCGTGGCAGCTGGCACAGTGCACCTGAAATTCCAGCTTACCGACATCGACTTTTTCTTTTTGAGCGAATGTCGTTGTGCTGGGCGAAAATGTGGTTGTCAGCACTAAGATCGTGAGCATTGCTTTCTTCATAGCTGCCTTCCTTGGCTTCTAAGTACAACTGATCTGCCATGACATAAATCAAACTTTGGTCTGCCACATGGCAGAGGAAGAGGCGAGGAACAATGAAGGCCGATCTTACTCCCCCAGCAACGCTGTGGCGGGGAGTAGCGCCGCGATACTTTGATGCTAATGGTCGGCGGCATCCTGGAGGCGAGCCGAATGTCCGAGATGGGTGGCCTGTGTGAAAACGCGATTTTTCTGGCAGGCAAGATCGACATGGTGACGCCGGGCTTGGCTCAGGCCCGGATCGCCTCCATCAAACCACCCACGCCCAGAATGCTGATTACCCTTTTCATGTTGTAGGCCAGGACGTGTAGCGCCATTTCGGTGCCGACATTCTTGAGGGTTTTCATCTGGAAGTGCGTGGCTCCCATCCAGGACTTTATCGTACCGAAGGGATGCTCGACAGTTTGGCGGCGGTCTCGCATCTTAGCCGGGTTCCGATCGAGCCGCGCTTGCACAACCTCAAGGACGGCTTCGTGCTCCCATCGTGAGATCCGCCGCTCCTTGCCCGTTGTGCACTTGCTCTTCAGCGCGCAGGCCTGACAGGCAGTGGTCCAATAGCGACGTAGTGTCTTGCCCTCTTCCTCATTGGTGTAGTGATAGGTTAGCTGCTCACCGGCGGGACAAAGATAAACGTCGTCGGCAGCGACATAGACGAAGTCCTGCTTGCCGAAGCGGCCTTTGGCAAGAAGGCCCGAGGTCATTGGCTTCGGCAGATAGACTGTAATGCCGGCTTGCTCGCAGGCCACAATTTCCTCGCCGCTGTAGTACCCGCGATCGGCTACAGCCTCGATGGCTTCAGAACCAATCGCTGCACGCGCCTGCTCAGACATACGGGACAGTTGGCTCCGGTCAGAACCAACATTGGTGACCTCATGGGTAACAATGAGATGATGCTTGATGTCGACGGCACTTTGCACATTGTACCCGACCATCCCGCTGCCTCGGCCACTTGTGGCCATCGAACGAGCATCGGGGTCGGTCAGGGATATCTGCTTGTCCTCAGTCTGCATCATCTCACTGTTCAGAGCATTCAGGCGTTGAATCTCCTGGCGTAGCGCCGCAATCTTCTCGTTGAGCCGGGTGATCTTGGACTCCGGTAAAGCTTCCCCTTGGCGATCGGCGCTGTCGAGCTGCGAGAGATAGCGGGCAATGCTCTCGTCGATCTGCGCCAGACGGCGCTGCATCTTGGCTTGGGTAAAGTTCCGATCCCGCGTGTTGACGGCCTTGAACTTGCTGCCGTCGATCGCAACGCTCGCTTCGCTGAACAGCTCAAGGCGCCGGCACAGCACCACGAACTCGCGGCAAACCCTGCGGATGGCCTCGCCATTGTTCTTCCGGAAGTCGGCTATGGTCTTGAAGTCCGGCATCAGGCGGCCGGTCAGCCAAACCAGTTCGATGTTGCGCTGGCATTCCCGTTCCAGGCGCCGGCCATCAACCCGCGAGGTGCACAGGGGAAGATCCTCTAATTGCTGAGCGAGGCAATCCATGACTCGATAGCCTCGATGTGAATTGCAACAGCATTCTCGATGTCGTTGGGGATCGGCCGTCGATTGGCTTTGCAAAAATCGGCAACGGTCTTGTCAATATCGATCCACGGCGAGGCAGCGACGCCGGCGGACGTCTCTTCGACATCTTTTCGCCGGTTGGGACGGCGATCGAGTTCGTCGGCATCGAGGCTTTCCAGTAGGTCGACCATGCGCTGATAGACCGCTCCATAGCAGTCGCCCATGGCGAAAAACGGTGCGACACCCTGCTGGTCGAGATAGTCGGCCACGGCGGCGCTGGTGCCGTAGATGCCTTCGGTCTTGGGGTGCGGCGTCAGGTGGCCGAAACTCTCATTGCCGTCAGCATCAACCCATCGGGCCAGCGGATAGAGCCGGCAGGCCAGCGGCCGGTCGGGATGAACGCCGCAACCTTGCTTATTGAGGAAAATGCATGCGCGATTGTGCTCATCCTGCATCCGCAACACGGTGCCGCCGGCCTCAGTGTGGCGTTCGATGAACTTCGTCGTCGTTATGCCGAGGCGCCGCGCCAACCGCAGAATTTCGTAAGCGCCGACGCGGATCGCCTTGTTGTGACAGCAGCGTGAGCACGCATTGCACTGGTATGAAAACGCACTGTCGCGCTGAAGTTTGAAATCGACTTCGGCAAGCGTGTCCTTGTATGGCATCGCGTTGGCTCCAAAGGGACGCGCCACCAGGGGCGGCGCGTCCGAATTTATCGAGCCCGGGCTTACATCTTTCCTTCGCCCTTGCCTTCCATCTTTCCGGCGCCCTTGCCCTCGTGCCTGTGCTCGTGCTTGCCCTCGTGCCTGTGCTCGTGCTTGTGCTCGTGCTTGTGCTCGTGCCTGTGCTCGTGCTTGCCTTCTCCCTTGCCTTCCATCTTACCGTCGGCTTTGCCCTCCTCCTTGCCCTCCATTTTGCCCTGAGCCCAAGCGGTTGGGGCTCTCATGCCCATGGCGGCGCCGAACGTGGCGACCGCGGCTGCGAGGGTGAGGGTTGTGCGACGGGTGATTTCCTTGCTGGGCTCATTGCCGCCTGTCTTGTCTTGCTCGCTCATGTTCGCTCTCCTGGTTTGTCGTTCTGGACTGAATGATTCTTTCATCACAATCGAAACTGTGCGCGCGTCAAACAGCAACCGTGCACGCCGCGCCATGCGTCGCCGCACTATTTCGGCGAGATGCTCGTTACCTTGTCGATGATCTCCTTGGTGAGATCAGCACAGGTCCTCATGGATTCGTCTTCGGCGCACTTCACATCGATTGATGCGGCGTCGCCGTCGATTTCAACCTTGATGTGGCCGGGCTTGCCTTCCCGGCGGCCTTCCTTGCCTTCTCCCTTGCCTTCTCGCTTGCCTTCCCACTTGCCCTCACCCTTACCTTCGCCTTTGCCCTCTCCCTTTCCTTCCATCTTACCGTCGGCCTTGCCTTCCTCCTTGCCCTCCATTTTGCCCTGCGCCCAAGCCGCGGGTGCTCTTATGCCCATGGCGACGCCGAACGTGGCGACCGCGGCTGCGAGGATGAGGGTTGTGCGACGCGTCATGTTATTGTTGGATTCATTGCCGCCCGTCTTGTCTTGCTCGCTCATAGTCGCTCTCCTGGTTTGGGGTATCCGGTTTGGATCGACGTATTGAACTGAAGTCTTTGGGAGTCCGGCGACGAAGAAGACAAATTGGCGTCTCCCGGCACCGCCTTTACGCATCGACAAGTCCCGACGTTGCGTGAAGATTTGGAAGAAAAATATAACCTTGAAGCGAAGACAGCCCGATCACATTGAGCCAAATCAACCGCGCCGGATGCCCGTGAGATACTTGCGACCCTGGCGATCGATGACGGATAGATGACAAGTCACGGCGGTCCCCGTTACCGGAGACCGACGTGCCTTTATGTTCTGGCCGCATTGCGGATGTCGTCAGAAGGGGGGGCTTCAAACGAGGCTCTACAAAGATCGGCGCAATCTCAACACGATCGAGGCAAGATGGTTCCATCGCCTCAGGGTCTGGCGACGGACCGCAAGCCAGGCGATTGCGCCATGAGGGTGCGGGCCCTTCGGTGGGCCGACCAGGTCGGCGTGGCCGTCCTCATGCTGGATGACCGAGGCATGGAGGAAACCACGCTCGAAACGGCCTTGAACCGTGACCGTCTCGTTCGGTTTCACCAGCCGGCCGCCTTCGCCCTCACGGCCGGTCTCGACCAGGGCGCGTCCGCTGGCATCCGCGATGATGAACTTGTTGCCGAATACCTCGGCGACCTGCCCCTTGATCGCTGCAGGCGTCCATTCGGACATCGAAGTGATCGGCGAGGGTTGCAGGACAAAAGCGGTCTGCGATTGCACCCCGCCCGCGAGCCTCAATGCACCGGCGCCAACGATGGCGCCAATGAGAATCAGGCTAACCGAAAGGGCGGTGGTTCGCCCACGGCGGCCCAGGCCAAATTTGCGGGGTTTGGCGGCTGCCGGCGCCGGTTCGGGCAAGGGCGGAGGCGGAGGCGAAGTATGATTGTCGGACGATGACATTGGATTCTCCTTGTTGTTCGAGATCGCTTGATACCGAATGCACCGGGACCCCCAAGCTGAACCGTCCAGTTCAGCTTGGGTTAAGGTGCCCCCGATAGGAATGCGCTGCGTTGGGCGGCTGCGCGGCATATCGAGAAGAAGTTTCCGAGCGCTTAGGTGAGCATTATATCGGACAAAACGTGGATGCCCTCGTTATCGATTTTGGGACGCCGGCGAGCACCTTCAAGATGAACAGCGGGGACACGTCCTATATTTGGCAGCTCGGGAACCAGACCAATGCAGTTGGCGGAAACGGAGCCGCAATCGCCAGCACGCGCTTCTGCAAGGTTAGCGTGGTCGCCTCGAAAACCGGGATCGTTACGCTGTTGAATACCGAGGATTCGAACGCCGGTGGCGGCATTGCCGGCGCGGTCAGCATGTATGGCTGCGCATACCGGTGAAGGCGACCATGCTGTCCGGCGCATGGAGACCGCGTGATCCGGTCGATGACGACCAGGGCGGCGCACGAGCTTGGTGGCGCCGTTGGAGTTATTTTCTG
>Ga0182014_10006939_pt1 | contig 12008 bp, 9 predicted proteins | sample 612S2DmetaG_FD_120489 | JGI IMG/M metagenome (GOLD analysis project Ga0182014, IMG submission 120489) | Permafrost microbial communities from Stordalen Mire, Sweden - 612S2D metaG | ecosystem: Environmental > Terrestrial > Soil > Wetlands > Permafrost | place: Sweden: Stordalen | collected... | reverse complement strand
GGGATTAAACTGGAAGTGTGAAGATCGCACTGGCCCAGATCAATCCGACTGTCGGAGATTTCACCGGCAATCTAGAAAAAATTATCGCTGTCAGCCGCCGCGCCGCCGCTCAGGGCGCGCGGCTTACCGTCTTTTCCGAGTTGGCCCTTTGCGGTTACCCCCCTGCCGACTTTCTGGAAAAGCCCAGCTTTCTGGCCCGCTGCCGCGCCGCCGTCGATGAACTTGCCGCGGCCACCCGCGAGTTGTCTACCGCCGTGCTGGCGGGCGTGGCTCTGCTGGCAGAGCGCGAGAGTGGAAAGCCGGCCGTCAACGCCGCCGTTCTGCTCGATGGTGGCCGCCTGCTCCTCGAACAGCACAAGCGCCTGTTGCCCTTCTACGATGTCTTCGACGAACAGCGCTACTTCGCTCCGTCGCGGCCACAACAGGTGGTCGAGCTGGACGGCCTCCGGCTGGCGATCACCATCTGCGAGGACGCCTGGAACGACAAGAACTTCTGGCCACGCCGCCTGTACACGGTCGATCCGGTCGAAGAGCTGATGCGCCAGCAGCCCGCAGTACTCATCAACCTCTCCTCGTCGCCCTTCTGGCACGGCAAGCGCGCCCTTCGCCGCCAGATGCTCTCGGCCCTTGCCCGCCGGGATGGCGTGCCGGTGCTGTTCACCAACCAGGTAGGCGGCAACGACAGCCTAATTTTTGACGGCTCCTCGATGGCCCTCAATGCGAGTGGAGAGCTGATCGCCCAAGCTGCCTCCTTCGAAGAAGATCTGATTGTCGTTGACCCCTTCAATGCGCCGGTCGTGTCAGCCCCGGAGGAGGACGACACCGAAGCCGCCTACCGAGCCCTGGTTCTGGGCACCCGCGATTATGTGCGCAAGTGCGGCTTCAAGAAAGCTTTAGTAGCTTTGAGCGGCGGCATTGACTCCGCGCTGGTGGCGGCCATCGCCACCGAGGCTCTGGGAGCGGAGAACGTTCTCGGCATCGGAATGCCCAGCCCGTATTCCTCCACAGGCTCCATCGACGACAGCAGGGAACTGGCGGCCAACCTGGGCATTCGTTTTGAAGTCATCCCTATCAGCGGCCTCTTTGCCGAGTTCACCCGCACTCTGGAACCGCTTTTCGCGGGAACCACGCCCGACACCACCGAGGAGAACATCCAGTCCCGGATTCGTGGCTGTCTGCTCATGGCTCTCTCCAACAAGTTCTCCGCGCTGGTGCTCACCACTGGCAACAAATCTGAGATGGCTGTGGGCTACTGCACCCTCTACGGCGACATGGTCGGCGCGCTGGCCGTCATCGGCGACCTGGTCAAGACCCGCGTCTACGCCGTCTGTAGCTGGATCAATCGGGGCAGGGAAGTCATTCCCCACTCAATCCTGGAAAAGCCGCCCTCCGCCGAGTTGCGTCCGGACCAGAAGGACACCGACTCGTTGCCCCCCTATGAGGTTCTCGACCCCATCCTCGAAGCCTACGTCGAGCGCTATGAAACCCCCGAGCAGATCGCAGATGCAAACCAGTTTCCCTTGGATCTCGTCCAACAGGTGGTGCGTCTGGTCGAGCGCAGTGAGTACAAACGTCAGCAGGCCGCGCCGGTGCTCAAGGTGACCTGCAAATCCTTTGGCATGGGCCGCAGATTTCCCATTGCCGTCAAAGTTCAGGTATAAGCTAGATGATGGGAGCCTTCCCACAGATTAGCTTTTCACAGTAGAAGGAGAAACAGCTTGATCCGTCCGTCGATTCGTTTTGCCAGTGCTCTGGCTCTGGTTGCTCTGTCCCTGCCTCTCTTCCAAGCCTCCGCCCAGCAGGATGTGCCCGCGGCGCCTGCGGCGGCCCCATCCTCGCCGGCTCCCGCCGCGGCGCCCACGTTTCCCAAGCCCGTTCCCGCAAATTTCAGCGCCGCTTCACCCACCAAGGAGACCGTCAATGCCTTTATTCAGACTAGTTGGGGTTACGATGAAAGCCGCATCTGGGAGGTCTGGGCGATCAAGAATACCCAGGCGGAGGGCGTCAGCAGGGTAACCATCCTGGTTGGCGATAAGAGCGGTAAGCAAAAGCCCACTGTAATTGAGTTTTTTGTTCTTCCTGACGGCAAGCACATTCTTACCCGGAACGATATTCTGCCTTTCGGCGAGCATCCCTACGCGGAATTCCGCGCGCTGGCGCAGAAGCGTGCCGATGGTCCTTATCGCGGCTCAGCCATGAAAGACATGGAGATTATTGAGTTTGCCGACTTCCAATGCCCCCACTGTAAGGATGCGCAAGCCAATATGGACAAGCTGGCAGTGGATTTTCCCAAGGCCCGCATCATCTTTCAGACCTTTCCGCTGTCGAGCATCCATCCCCAGGCCGCGCGCTCGGCGGCTTATGGCGTCTGCGTGACCAAGCAGGGCGGCAGCAACGCTTTCTTCACCTTTGCCTCGGCCGTCTATGATGGCCAGGAGGGATTGGCAACAGAAGATGGCGCCACGCTTACGCTGAATAGCGCCGTCACCAAGGCCGGCCTTGACCCGGCCAAGATCGCAGAGTGCGCCGCTACCCCCGCCACCGTTGCCGCGGTGGATGCTATGGTGAAGCTGGCAGAGGATTTGAACATCAATGCGACCCCCACTCTGCTGGTCAATGGCCGCCAGGTTCCCGCCAACGCTCCCTATGACACCCTGAAACAGATCATCCTCTATCAGGCCAAGCTGGACAACGTGGCAGTTCAGTAAGCGAACTCACACCTGAGTCAAGGCATGAAATGAAACCCCATCGCCAGTGCGATTCCGTTCCATGGGATTACTCCGACGATGGGGTTTGGCATTGTGCGGTAAGCAAGCGATCTGCCAGCAATATGAATAGACCTAATGTCTGATAACGTATATTCTGTATACTGAGCGACGAGATAATACCTACTCTCACTTATTCTCGTGATTCTTATACTTCGAATCCGGCAAATGCCTCGATTATCAGGAGTTCCCTACCGTGCTGATCGGCACGCTTCGTCAACCTATTTCCTCGGCTACATCTTGTACCGCCCCAGGTCTTCGTCGTTCAGCCCTTCGAGCCAGCCGCGCAACTGTTCGGCCGCCTGCCCCTCAGCCGGCCCCGTGGTGTTCAGCTTGGCGGCTTGCATTACCTCTTCCGTAACATAAATCGGACAATCCGCGCGCAGCGCCAATGCGATGGCGTCCGACGGCCGAGCGTCAATCGCCAGCGGTTCATCCCCCTGCGTAAGCCACAGTGTCGCGAAAAACGTGTCGTCATTAAGCTCTGATATAACAATACGTTCCAGCCGCGCATTCAAGTGTCGGATTAGATTCCTGGTCAGGTCGTGGGTCATAGGGCGCGGCACCGCCACCTTCTCAATCTCAATGGCGATGGCGTTGGCCTCGAAGATTCCCACCCAGATGGGCATCACCGTATCCGAGGCAACATCCTTGAGCACAATGATGGGCATACTGGTGGCTGGGTCCAGCGTCAGTCCGCGAATCCGCACTTCAACGTCCATGGCTTCCCTTTCCGTTATCCGCTTCTATCTTAAACTGCCTCGCCCGCCAAACTGTTCGGATGCGTTGCGGTGATCTTCACCTGCACGTAGCTTCCGGGTGCTGGCGCGATCGCTTGCGAACAGGTGAAATTGACCGGCTTGTTCTGGCTGCTGCGTCCGATAACTTGCCCCTTCGCCGGATTCGCCCCCTCGACCATGACTTCCATGATCTGCCCCAAATGCTTGGCATAATTGACTCTTTGAATCTCGCGCTGACGATCAAGAATGACTTGAAGCCGGCGCGCCTTCTCCGCCTCGGGGATGGAGTCGATCATCGTCAACGCCGGCGTGTTGGGCCGGCCCGAGTACTTGAACCCGAAGACGCAATCGTACTCGACCTCGTTTAAAAGGTCCATCGTCTGAATCAGATCCTCCGCCGTCTCGCCGGGAAAGCCGGCAATAATGTCGGTCGAAATCGCGATGGGCCTGCGCGCGGCCTTGATCCAGCTGATCCGTTCCAGGTAATCCTCGCGGGTATACTCACGGTTCATCGCCTTCAGAATCCGCGAAGAGCCGGATTGCACCGGCAGGTGTACGTGATCGCAGAGCGCCGGCACGGCGTCGATGGCCTCGACGATGTCGCGGGTAAAGTCGCGCGGGTGGCTGGTGGTGAAGCGCACTCGCCTAATGCCTGTAATCTCGCCCACCGCGGCCAGCAACTCCGCGAAGCTTCGCTTCCCTTCCGTATCGCGGTAGCTGTTCACGTTCTGTCCCAGCAGTTGAATCTCGGTATAGCCCTGGTCGGCGATGCGCCGCGCCTCCGCCAGTACCGAATCGGACCCGCGGCTGCGCTCTTTGCCGCGCGTGAACGGCACCACGCAGTAGGCGCAGAACTTGTCGCAGCCTTCGATGATGGTGATGTAGCCGCGATAGGGGTTCTGGCGGGCGGTAAACTCGGTCTCGAAGGTCTCGTCGGTCTGGCGGTCGTCGAGCCCTGTGATGCGCGTCTCGCCGGCTTCCAGGCGCGCCAGCATCTCCGGCAGCTTGCGATACGAGGCCGAGCCAGAGACCAGCGAGACGTAGGGCGTCCGCTCGAAGATCTTCTCGCCCTCCTGCTGCGCCACGCAGCCCAGCACCGCGAAGCGCTTGCCCTCCCGGTGCTGGCGTTTGTATTCGTCGAGCCGGTGGAAGACCTTCTGCTCGGCTTTGTCGCGGATGGAGCAGGTGTTGTAGAGGATCAGGCCGGCATCTTCTTCCGACTCAACCTGTCGGTAGCCCTCGTGCTCCAATGTGCCGATGACCTTTTCCGAGTCATGGGCATTCATCTGGCAGCCGAAGGTTTCCAAATAGAATGTTTTCTCGGTTGCCATAGCAACTCTCAGTATACCGTGATGCACTTTGCGCCGGTTCCGCTGCGGCTCGGTCTCAGCGCAACCCGGTGTGCAGGTAGGCGATCAGCGCGGCCAGTTGCTCCTCGGTGAAGCGGCCGCTGAAGCCGGGCATCATTCCCTTCCCTGTCAGCACATTCTGCCACACGGCCGCGTCGGTGGCCGGAGCGCCGCTGGGCAGGGTCTTATGGTCAAAGACGCCGTGCAGGTCAGGCGGGGCCTTCTTGAGAGCAAGGTCGTTGTCTTCATGGCAGTGGGCGCAGCGAAGCTGATAGAGGTGCTTGCCTTCCACTTCCTGCGGAGTAAGCGATGTCGCCGAGCGGCATCCGCCCATGCTGATTGCCGCTCCAAGGCAAACCACCGCCCCTATTGATGAATGCATAGTCAGGCTGCGCTGCAAAGAGAACTACGGTTGCGCCTGCAGGGAGGGCGCGGTCTGAATGGCCGCCGCATCCTGCTGGCCCTTGGAGGCGAACCAGTTCCGGTCCCAGAGGTTCTTGTAGAATTCGCCGGTCAACTCTGCGGCGCGGGGACCGAAGGTGGGCCTTCCGCCTTCGAGAAAGAAGACCGTGACCAGGCTGCCCTGCGGCGAGTCGGACCAGGAGGCGAACCAGCCGAAGCGGGTTCCCTTGTCGGAGCAGGTTCCGGTCTTGCCGAAGACGGGCAGCTCGTTGAAGCTGGCGCGCAGGCGGCGGGCGGTGCCGTATTCGACCGCGCCGGCCATGCCGTCCTCGATGTCGGGAACGTAGCGGGCGATGTCCAGGGTACGCTTGACCTTGGGTTCAAGCTTAGCGGCCTCTTCCGGCGTGGCCGGATGCTGCAAATAGTAAAGAGTTCCGCCGTTGGCGATGGCGGCCACAAAGGCGCCCAGTTGCAGCGGAGTGAGCGAAACGCCCTGGCCGAAGCTGCACATGCGGCCCACGCCACCCTCGGCGGCAGGCAATTCCTGATCCGGATAGACGCCGAGCTGCTCGCCTTCGATGTTGTAGCCGGCCAGCTCGCCCAGGCCGAACTGGTTGGCGTAGTGGCGCACGCGGTCAAAGCCCAGCTCCCTGCCTAATTCCTCGAAGTAAAGGTTGTTGCTCTTGGCCAGCGCCTGAGTCATGTTCATGCGGAAGCCGGCCAACTGAACGGGCGTGTCGCGCGTGACCAACCCTTCGGACAGCGCGGCCATGGCGACCGTGAGCTTGATAGTGGAGCAGGGTTCGGCGCCGGGCGAAAGGGCCAGCTTCTGGTTAACCATCGCCAGAATGCGCCCGTTGGAGGGGTCGATGACCACGGCCGTGCCGTTCATGTCGCCGAGGGCGTCGATGGCCGCCTGGCGAACCACAGGATCCTCGCCGGCCGTTACATCGCCGGCAAGAAAGTCTCCACTGGCGAAGGAGCTGGCGGTAAAACGCTCATAGGAGTGATGGCGGCGGGAGGCGAGGGCGCCGCGGCGCGCATTGGCTCTGGTGCTGCCTCTTGCGGTCAGGCGGGCCTGTCCCCCAGGAGCGGCTTTCGACGCGGAATGAGCAGCTCCGGCGTGAGCGGTCGTGGACTTCGTAGCAGGTTGGACAGCTTTCGCAGCCGCGGCGTGATGGCCGGCGGTGCGATGAGGCTCTGTCAGATGCTTTTCCGTTGCCTTGGCGCGGTGCGGCGAGTGCGGCGCGTCCAGCGCTGCCGCGCTCCCGGCGAAACCAGTCAAAACCAATGCAACTGCCCAAACGCGGGAAAATTTCATCTAGCCAGATTCCTCTCTCCTTACGGAGTGCCGTGCCGCGCGCCCTCCTCGGAGGTACGCACTTCGTGCCATCGCAACCGGAATACCACTCTTGTCGGCCAATTCGCAAACAACGTACAGCCCTGTTGCGGATAAAGCCAACTCTGATCCCGGCGCACTGTCTGTCGGCGCAAGAGGCAGTCTTGCATATATAGAGCTATATTGCACTATACTCCTCTGCGACCTATTGTGATACAAACCCAAGTACCGTGGTCTCCTAAAACCCCAGCCGCCGTAGAAAGGTCGGCTTCTCCAGATCCGGCTGCGTTTCTACGTTGGTCTCTACGTACGGCGGGGTGTAGGCCGGCTCCTCGGACAATTCTGCAAACTTCGGCCTTGCGGGATTGACCGCCGGTTCCACTTCCTCCTGCGGAAGTTCCCTGTCCGTCTCGACAATTTCTGGCTCAGCGCCGGTTGTCTCCGCGGAAGGCGCGGTAGCGGAGAAATAGTTAGGCCCGTCTTCTTCATCGGGCTCAACCACATCCTCGGCTTCGACCGTGTCTTCCGGCTCTTCATCCTGCGAGAGGAAGCGCGGCGGAGCTGCGGGCGCTAGAACCTGCTCGGCCAGAACCGGCGCGGAAGCAGTCGCCGGAATCCTGCTTTCAGGCGCAGCCAGAGGAACCGAAGCCATTGAATCTGAATCCAGCGGAATCGAAACCACGGACGGCTCTTGCACGCTCAACATACGTTCGCGCCGCTCCGGCATCTGGTTGCGAAAGCCGGTGGCGATGACGGTAATCTTGACGTCTTCTCCCATCTTCTCGTCCAGCACTGCGCCGAAGATGATGTTCGCGTCCTCGTGAGCGGCGGACTGGATGAGCGACGAGGCCACGTTAACCTCGGAGAGCTTGAGCGAGCTGGAGCCGGTGATGTTGATAAGAATGCCGCGCGCGCCGTCAATGGCGCCGGCTTCGAGCAACGGCGAGGCCATCGCCGCCTGGGCCGCTTCCTTGGCGCGATTCTCGCCCGACCGCACCGCCGTGCCCATCACCGCGTGGCCCATGCCGGCCATCGTGGTTTTCACGTCGGCAAAGTCGCGGTTGATGATGCCGGGGATGGTGATGATGTCGCTGATGCCTTGCACGCCCTGGCGCAATACGTCGTCGGCGATGCGGAAGCTCTCAAAGAAGCCGGCGTCCTTGGCCACGGCCAGCAGCTTCTCGTTGGGGATAACGATCATCGTGTCAACACTTTCCAGCAGTTCCTTCAAGCCTTGCTCGGCCTGCCGCTGGCGGCGCTTGCCCTCGAAGCCGAAGGGACAGGTGACCACGGCCACAGTCAGAATGCCCATCTCACTGGCCAGCGAGGCGATCACCGGGGCGGCGCCTGTGCCCGTTCCACCACCCAGGCCGGCGGTCACGAAGACCATATCCGCGCCTTCCAGGGCTTCGATGATCTTCTCCGAATCTTCCAAAGCGGCGCGCCGCCCCACATCGGGATTAGCCCCTGCGCCCAGCCCGGAGGTGAGCCGGACGCCGAGCTGCAGCTTGACCGGCGCATGAGAAACCTTGAGCGCCTGCACGTCGGTGTTGGCGGCAATAAACTCCACGCCCTCCAAACGGGCCTGGATCATGCGATTGACGGCGTTGCCGCCGCCTCCGCCTACGCCGATGACCTTGATGCGCGCTCCGCGCGGGCTCTCCTCGTGATATTGAATGCGCATCTCCCCGCCTTCACTCTTCTGCTCTTCCATTTGGACTCCGTCCTCTTGATTTCTGACATCGAATGATCTGACATCGAATGATAGCGGTTAATAACTTCCTGCAAAAGCGGCGCGCACCCTGGAGCGCCATGTGGTGCTCTCTTCTACATGATTCGATCGGGTGCGATTGGCATATAGAATCATGCCAATCGCCACCGAAAACCCCGGATGAACCAGATCGCCGGGCAAATGCGAGAGGCGAACCGGGAGTCCGGTGCGCGCCGGAACCCGCAACTGGCTCTCTGTAATGTCGAGCATTCCAGGCAACATCGCCCCGCCGCCGGTGAGCACGCAGCCAGCGCCTAATGCCTCCAGCACACCGCCCTGGCGCAGGTTCTCTTTGACGTATTGCAGCAGTTCGCAGCCCCGCGGCTCCAGAATCTCGGCTACCCTGCGCAGGCTCAGCATCTGCGGATGGGGGTTGGCAATCTCAATCTCCTCACCCTGCGGCACATCTGTCACCACGACGTTACCGTATCGGCACTTCAACTCCTCGGCCAGGGCCACAGGCATCTGCAAGCCCACCGCCAGGTCGTTGGTAAAGTGCTGGCCGCCAATCGGAATGGAGCCCGTATGCACCACCGAGCCCTCGAAGAATACCACCAGATCGCTGGAGTGGCAGCCGACGTCGAGCAGGCAGACGCCCAGCTCCCGCTCGTCAGCCGAAAGAACGGCCTCGGCGGCGGCAATCGATTCGAGAATCGCTTCAGTCACTTCCAGCCCGGCGCGATTGGCGCAGGTGACTGTACTCTGAAGCGCGCTGCCGGAGCAGGTGGCGATGTGTAGTTCGGCTTCCAGCCTCTTGCCCACCATGCCCACCGGGTCGAAGATGCCCGGCTGATCGTCGAGGATGAACTGCCGGCGCAGCAGGTGCAGAATCTCGCGGTCGGGAGGCCGCTCCATGGCCCGCGCCCGCTCGACTGCGCTGCGCACATCCTCCGCGTCGATCTCGCGCATGCGGCCGCCCAGCTCGATTCCGCCGTTGGTGTTGAGCCCGCGAATGTGCGGTCCGCCCACGCCCACTATGCACTCGCCGAAGTTGGCGCTGGCCACAAACTCGGCCTGCTCAATCGCCGCCTTCACCGACTTGGCGGTCGGGCCAAGTTCGGCGATCAGCCCCTTGCGCATCCCCGCCGACGCCACCACTCCATGTCCGCAGTAGCGCAACGCGCCTTCATACAACTCCGCCGCCAGCACGCGGGTCCACGCGCTGCCGACGTCCAGCGCCACGATCAGATTCTCTTGCCTCTGGCTCATCTCACTCACTGACCCATTCCGGCCGACGTGGCCGGACGAATGGTTGGGGCGCTCTTCTGCCTGTTCGCGTTCAGCGCGGCGGGTTTGGCCTCCGCGCGATTCTTTGTTTTCGCCGCCTTCGCAGCGGAGACCTTCACGGCTTGTGTCTTCTTATGTACTGTGGAATTGATCGTCTTGGTCGAGCGATTCCCGACCGGCTTTGAGCCCGCTTTGCCTGGCTTCACTGGAGCATTAGACCGCGGCTTGCCGGTAAGGGCGGTAGCTCCGGGCTTTAGCCCGGAGATTGCGCCGGCGGAATCAACGGGGGCATTAGCCCCTGATGGTTGCTTTTCAGAGGATTCGCCCGCAGCCTGCCCGTCTGAGGGCTTGCCGTCGCCGGTCGTGACCGCGCTCTGCTCCTCGGCCGCGGCTTGCGCCACGCTGGTTCCAGCTGCCATCTCCAGTACCACCTGCTGCTCATAACGCAAGTCCACCGCCGCCAGCTTGGGATACTGCTGACGCCACTCACTAATGTGCGCCTTGTAGCGCTGGTAGCGCTCAAGAAACTGGTCTTCGCCGAAGTGGGCCAAAATGTCCCCGCCCTGCTCTGGCATGAGTACCTTGGCGTCCGCGGGATCGGTCAAGTCGATCTCCGAAATTTGTTCGGAGAGCTGTTGGCCGTTCGAGTCCAGCTCGGCCAGCAAGCGCTGATAGACCGCCATGCGCGCCTTGCGCGATGCGGGCGGGTCGTGAGCATCGAAGCCGGTCACCACCGGAAACGAATAGTGCCGCTGGGCCATCAGAGCCGCTGGCATCGTCAGCAGAACGCCGCTCGCGTCCACTAGGCCGATCTGCTGCCCCAGGCGCACAAAGGCCACTGGCCGCCGCTCCACCACCGAGACGCGAATCTGGTCCGGCAGCAGGCGCATCACCGTAGCCCGCTCAACCCAGGGCAGTTGTTCCAGTTGCCTGCGCCGTTCGCTCAAGGGTACAAAGAAGATATTGCGCCCGATGTCTTCGCCGAAGACCGGCAACATCTCCGCGCGGCTGACTTCGGTAAGCCCGCTGATCGCGATATTGCCCGCCCCGGCAATGCGAAAGCGCTCGTCTCGGTCCAGATAGCTCTTGAGAAGATAAGCGGAGGCAGAGAAGCCGCTCAGCACAACCAGCGCGACGATCAGCACAAGCACGCGCCCCGCCGTGCTCGCCGGACGCCACCAGGGATTGCGCGGACGCTCAAAGCGGCCTCCGCCCTTGCTTCCCATCTTCATCGGTGGTGAGTCATCGTCGTCCGGGCCGGAGCTATCCAGCGGCATGGCGGGCAGCGCGCGCCGCGCCGGGGGCGCAGCCTGCCTCATGCGCCGCAAGCTGGGTTCCGCGGGCGCTTCATCTTCCCAAGCAAGGGAACGAGTTCGATTGCCGCTAATTGTCGTCACGCCTGAGCAAGGTCGTGAGAGTCGCCAGATTTCACTATAGCCGGGCCTTCGCCCGCGTTTTCCTCAACCGGCGCTGAGGGAACCAGTAACGTTACGGGGGATCGATTCGATACACCCGTAATAGCCGCCAGGATCTGAACCCTCCGTGGAACTTTTTACGCCCACTGCAGCGTATGCACAGAGTTGGCGGGCAGGTCGATTTCGAGCATCTGCGAGTCGAGCAGCAGTTGCACCCGCTTTTCCGGGCCGCGGTTGGCCAGCACGACCACGAAGCTGCCATCCGGATTGCGGAAGCCGGAGTGAGAAACGGAACTGGCAGTTCCCTGCTCCACTTCCTGGCCTATCTCATTGGTCTGAAAGACCTTTGCACCTCGGCGGATGTGCCTGGAATAGTGCGCAAATGCCCAGTACTGTCCGCTGCGCGTCACCTTCTTGGTGGCATTGTCCACTGTGACCACTCCGCCGCAACTGAACGGGCCGATATTCGGCCTGCCCTTCTCGTCGAGAGCCACATTCCATGCGGTGATCGACCGCGCCCAGTTGCGGGCGATGCCGTTGAAGGTCTCCGCCCAGGTTGTGAAGTCGGTCAGGTAGTCGGGAGCGGTAATGTCCGGGCCGCCCTCGGTCCAGTAGGCGCTCTTCTGCGGAAACGCGTCGAGGACCCGCGTCATCGCCGACGGCTCGCCGAGATAGCCGTGCCAGGCGATGCCGTCGATGTATTGGGCAGCGCCGGGGAGGCTCAACTCGCCAATCGCGCGGCCCCAGAGATTGTAGTTGTGGTCGATCACCCAGATTTTGGTCGAGAGGCCCGCCTTACGCAATACCGGGCCGAGGTGGTTCTCGACGAACTCGGTCTCATATTCCTGGCCCCATAAGCAGGCGGGCATATTGCCATCCTGGTCGGTATCCACTTCATTCTGCACGGTGACGGCATCAATTCCCACGCCCTCCGCCTTGTAAGCCTCCAGGAATTTGAGGAAGTAGCGGGAGTAAGGCCCGAAGCTGTGCTTGCGCATCG
>Ga0182014_10006938_pt1 | contig 12008 bp, 9 predicted proteins | sample 612S2DmetaG_FD_120489 | JGI IMG/M metagenome (GOLD analysis project Ga0182014, IMG submission 120489) | Permafrost microbial communities from Stordalen Mire, Sweden - 612S2D metaG | ecosystem: Environmental > Terrestrial > Soil > Wetlands > Permafrost | place: Sweden: Stordalen | collected... | reverse complement strand
TCGCCCGCTTCGAGCGAGTTCATCAGGTGCGTGGTTTTGCCGATCGACTGGACCACCAGGGTGATGGTGCCTTTTTCGGAGTCGGACCCCTCGATGGTGAGGGGAATTCGCTCGCCGTTTTCGTGCAGACGCACGATCACGAACTGCCCTGGACGCTGTTTCTTGGCGATCCGGGGCGCTTCGATTTCAAACTGCTTGATGTTGCGGCCCAGAAGTTTTGCTTGCACGATTCGGTACATAGAAGCCTTTGTCAGTCCCCGGGGGTCAATGAGAGAGAGCCCGCCGTCTCGCAGATAACTATTTTCCGTTGGAGCACGCCCGAACCAGCGTGAGGTTAATCACATCGATATGTGACGGGTTACCGGACGCGGCCTGGTTGGCGAGCGCGCCCCTCAGCCGGCGAATCCATGTCCGGAGGGGATTTCCAGCGATTTGCGGCCCGAGCCGTAGCCGAGCGCCTCGACCAGTTCGTGGGGCGAGTCGATCAGCACGTCCGGAGGCGTGAACTTCAGCGAATCGGGGGAGAATCCATAGGTCACGCCGACCGACCACATGCCGGAGTTTCGCGCCGTGAGCACATCGTTTTCTGAATCGCCAATCATCACCGCCTCGCCGGGGGCCGTCGAGGTTTCGCGCAGCAGAGTCAATGCCCCGAACGGGTCCGGCTTCTTGGTCTCAAAGCTGTTGCCGCCGTAAACCCGGACGAATAAATCCTCCATGCCCAGGCCTTTGACGATGCGCCGCGAAGGGTTTACCGGTTTGTTGGTGAGCACAGCCATGGCTACGTGGTCGTTGGTGTGCCGGCGGATGGCGCGCAACGCCTCGATCATGCCCGCGTAGGCGTAGGTATTGTCCAGCGTGTGTTCGCGATAGTGCCTGATAAAAACGTCGAAGGCTTCGCGGACGAAGTTTTCGTCCGCCGGATCGCCCAGGGCGCGGCGAACCAGCATGTTGGCGCCATCTCCGATGTAGCTGGCGATGAGGCCGACGGGCAGCTCCGGCCGCTGGTATTTGCGCAACATGGCATTGACGGCGTTGGCCAGGTCCACTTGACTGTCCACCAGGGTTCCGTCCAGGTCAAAGACCAGCAGTTTGATATTTTCGCTTGGAATCGCTTTGTGCTTGCGGATCATCCATTCAAGTATATGACGAGGGGCTTTTTCGCTCATGGCGGGGTGTCGGCCCGGAGCGATAGATTTTTGCGAGCGACCTGCGACGGTGCCATCTGTTGGCAAATCTGGGGATGTCCCATCGCCGGCGTGAGCTGCCGGTGCATCCAAGGCCTTGGAAAGGTTTTCCCGCGGGTGCGCTGTTGAACCGCATCTCAGCTGGCGGTGAGCAGTGACCCTCGAGTTTGCCCGATCGAGGAACTGAATGGCGACGATCAAGGCTGAATTGAGAGCGGCATCGGTCTACGAAGGTCTAAACACCAACCAACTGATCGAACTCTACCGGCTGATGTATCTCTCGCGCCGGATCGACGATCGTGAAATTCTGCTCAAGCGCCAGCAAAAAATCTTCTTTCAGATTTCGGGAGCCGGCCACGAAGCTTTGCTGGTGGCGGCCGGATTGGCCTTGAAGCCGGGTCACGACTGGTTCTATCCCTACTATCGCGACCGCGCGCTGTGCCTCACCCTCGGAATGACGGCGCTCGATCAGCTTCTGGGCGCGGTCGGAGCGGCTGACGATCCTAACTCCGGCGGGCGTCAGATGCCTTCGCACTGGAGCAGCGCCCGGCTGAACATCGTGACCGGGTCATCGCCCACCGGGACCCAGTATTTGCAGGCCGTCGGCTGCGCCGATGCCGGCCGGTACTTCAACCGAAACCCGCAGGCGGCGGAGAACGCCACGGGCGACTATCGCGAGTTCAAGCAAGTTGTGCATCACGCCGACGAGGTGGTGTACGTATCGAGCGGCGAGGGCACAACTTCGGAAGGCGAATTCTGGGAGGCGATGAACGTCGCCGCCAATCTTCGTCTGCCCATGCTGTTCATGATCGAAGACAATGAGTACGCCATTTCCGTGCCGGTCGAAGTGCAGACCGCGGGCGGCAGCATCAGCCGTCTGGTGGCGAATTTTCCAAATTTTCACTTCGAGGAGTGCGACGGATGCGACCCTCTGGCAAGCTATGCGGCCGTCAGGCGCGCAGTCGATCACATTCGCGCCGGCAACGGTCCGGCCATGGTGCACGGTCACGTCATACGTCCTTACTCGCATTCGCTGTCGGACGATGAGAAGTTGTACCGGCCCGCGGCCGAGCGCCGCACCCACGTGGAACGCGATCCGATCCCGCGCTTCCAGCTTTTTCTCATCCGCGAGGGCATTCTCGACGAGGGCTCGATTGGCGAGCTGGAAAAAAACGTCGATGAGGAAGTCCAGCAAGCCGCCGATCAGGCTTTGAGCGCTCTGGCTCCCGCCACCGGCAGCTACACCAAACACGTCTACTCCGCTGTCCTCGATCCCACCTCCTCCGGCTTTGAGACAACGCCGCACTACGAGCTTCCGGCCGAAACGAAGGCGCGCGACGGCATGGAAAAAACCATGGCGGACCTCATCAACTCCTGCCTGCGCGATGAGATGGAGCGCGATCCGCGCATCGTCGTCTTCGGCGAAGACGTGGCCGATTGCTCGCGCGAACCATACCTGGAGGAAAAACTGGTCAAGGGCAAGGGAGGGGTTTTCAAACTCACCCATGGCTTGCAGTCGACCTACGGCACCGACCGCGTCTTCAACACGCCGCTGGCCGAGGCCAGCATCGTGGGACGCGCCATCGGCATGGCTACTCGCGGGCTGAAACCAGTGGTCGAGATCCAGTTCTTCGACTACATCTGGCCGGCGATGCAGCAGTTGCGCAACGAGCTGCCGCTGGTCCGCTGGCGCTCGAACGGCGCTTTCTCGTGTCCGGCGGTGGTGCGGGTGGCAATCGGCGGTTACCTGACCGGCGGTTCGATCTATCATTCGCAGAGCGGCGAGAGCATCTTTACGCACACCCCCGGTATGCGCGTGGTCTTTCCCTCCAATGCGCTCGATGCCGCCGGACTGCTGCGTACGGCGATACGCTGCGATGACCCTGTGCTCTTCCTCGAGCACAAGCGCTTGTACCGCGAAGCCTTCGGGCGCGCGGTCTATCCCGGCCCCGACTACATGGTTCCCTTCGGCAAGGCGAAGGTGGCGAGAGAAGGTACGGACCTGACGGTCATCACCTACGGAGCGACTCTGCCGCGCGCTTTGCAGGCGGCGCAGGAACTCGAGCGCGAGCTGGGCGCGAAGGCCGAGGTGATCGATCTGCGCACCTTGAACCCCTACGATTGGGAGGCGATTGCGACTTCAGTCAGTAAGACCAGCCGCGTGCTGGTGGTGCACGAAGACATGCTGAGCTGGGGCTATGGAGCGGAGATCGCGGCGCGCATCGGGGATGAATTGTTTGGCCAGCTCGATGCGCCGGTGCGGCGCGTGGCGGCGAAAGATAACTTCGTGGCTTATCAGCCGATCATGGAAGATGCGATTCTGCCGCAGATGCACGACATCCTTCAGGGTATGCGGGACCTTGTGCGGTATTGAGGATCGAGGCTGCGACGAGAATTGGATTGAGTCCCACATCTGCTAACTGCGGCAGATGTGGGGCACCAGCACATCTCCTCGGCAAACTCGCTGGATAGACACGCAGGGTAAAGGCCGTTCAAGAAACTACCCCACGTTAGCCAAAGGCGGGCGAACGTGGGGCACCATCGGTCGCGCCACTTCAAAACCGAGTTGTGAAACAATTTGTAAACTCGGCTGGTGTCCCAGATCTCCCATCAAGTCCTGACGGTGGGCTGGTGGCCCGGATCTCCCATCAAGTTCTGACGGTGCCCCACATCTGCCGCGGTTAGCAGATGTGGGATTCTGATTCGATTCAAGCGGTGCCTGCTCAATTCTTATGTGCCAACTCGGGGCGCTCTTTGGGTGCGAGGTCGATGGCCTGCCGCAAGGCCTCCAGCAAGCTGCGTTCGTCGGCTTTGCCGGTGCCCGCAATGTCGAAAGCGGTGCCGTGATCGACCGAGGTGCGCACCACCGGCAGCCCGACCGTGATGTTGACCCCGGCCTCGATGCCCAGCACCTTGATCGGCCCGTGACCCTGATCGTGATACATGGCGACGACGCAATCGAAGTCTCCGCGCGCCGCGCGAAAGAAGAGCGTATCGGCCGGCAAAGGGCCTTCCACTTGCCATCCGCGCTCCAGACATCGGCGAATTGCCGGTTCGATCTTCTCTGCCTCTTCACCGCGTCCGAAGAGGCCGTGCTCGCCGGCGTGCGGATTGATGGCGCAGACGCCGATGCGCGGGTTCTTGATGCCGGCTTTCACCAAGGTGTCCTGCGCCCGCTCGATGGTGCGCTCGACCAGGCCGGGGTTGATGGCGGCGATGGCATCGATCAGGCCGATGTGGGTGGTCACATGAATGACCCGGAGCTTGGGCGCCACCAGCAGCATGCTGACTTCCTTGGTGCCGGTGAGATACGCCAGCATCTCTGTATGGCCGGGGAAGATGTGTCCCGCCATGTGCAGGGCTTCCTTGTTCAGCGGCGCGGTGCAGATGGCGTCCGCCTCTCCGGCCATGGCCAGCTTGGCGGCGCATTCGATAAAACGGTAGGCGGCTTCTCCGCCGTCGCGAGACAATTTTCCGAAAGCCAGATCGGGCGGCACCACAGCGATGTCGATCACGTCCGCCGTGCCCGGCTGGTACTTGCCGTCGGCGGGTTTTAGAACCGCATGGATGGCGAGCGTGACGCCAACGATCTTGCCGGCCTGGCGCAGGCGCGCGGCATCGCCAATGACCAGAGGACGGCAGCGCTCGAAAAGGTCGGCGTGGGCCAGGCTCTTCATGATGATTTCGGGTCCGACCCCGGCGGGATCGCCCATCGTAATCGCAATAATTGGACGTGACATAAATTTGATCTTTGATCCTAGCGGCGCAGTCGCTCCAGACTGCGTCGCAAACTGTGGGCATCGCCGAAAGCCCCGGCTTTGGTGACGACCGGAATCGATACGGCGCCGATGGTAATCCCCAGAGGCACACCCGGCTCGACTTCATCGTGCAGACGGATGCTGTGGACTCCCAGCTTCGACAGCAGCGCGTAGACCGTGTCGCCGCCGGTGGCGATCAGCCCGGCGAAAGAACTGCCGGCGCTTTCGACGAACGCGGCCAGCCGCTCGGAGAGCACGGCGCCGCGCGAGAGATCGGGATTTGCCGCCTGCTCGAGTTCCAACAGGACATCTTGGTGCGCGGCGAAATGCCGGGCAAGCTCTTGGGACGCCTTTTGCCAGGCAGGTGAGCAGGGGCCGGCAAAAAGCGCGTCGGGAGAAATCACCAGGTGACGCACCAGCCCCGTCCCGACCAGAGTCTTAGCCTGCAAACGCGAGGCTTCGGCGAGCGTGCCGACCACGATCAGCACGTTCTTTTGCCCGGAGAGGAGAGGCGGCGTCTGCGCCGGCTGCGCCGAGCCGGTCTCGACCGTGGCCAGGGCGGCGGCCAATCCGGCCGAGCCGACCCAGATCACTTCGTCAGCCATGGGTAACGAGCCGGTCGCCACCGCCGCCAGGTCGGCTTCGGTTTTGGCGTCACAGACGACAGCCGCCAGGCCGCGCCAGCGGGCGCTGACCAGGCGAGCCAGAACCTTTTCCGGATCATGACCGATGTGCTTCGGATCATGGCCGGTAACATCGAGCGGCAGAACTTCAGCGCTCAGGCCGGCGCTGCCCAGTATCTCCACCAGGTTGGCGCTGGCGTAGGTGTGGTCGCGCGCCCACAAAGGGGTTTGTTCCAGCGGAACTCCCTGCACCACGATGCTGCCGTTGACGGTGATGCGGCCGGTGCCGGGGAAAGCGGGCGCCACGATGGCGAGCCGCGGACGGCCCTCGGACTGGGCGGGCGCATAAGCCAACAGACCCGCCAACTCGGCCGCCGGCTGGCCTCTGACGGTCGAATCGATCTTCTTATAGAGACGCAACCCCGGGCGGTAATGGGCGGCCAGCACCTCGACCTGCAGCTTGGCTGCCTGCGCCGGAGGCAGGCGGCGGGTGGCGGCATCAACCGAGAGCACCTGCACGCCCCCGGCATCGCGGTGTTTTTCCCAGGCGACGACCGACTCCAGACCGCATTTTGCGAAAGCGATGGCGCAATCGGCAGCGCCGGTCAAGTCATCGGCAATAATGAGCCAAGGTGACGTCATCCAGCCCCTCCGTACCTTCTCGGGTGAGTATCGCTACGAGGATAGCACCACCAGGGATGTGGACACAGAATTGTGATGGGCCTTGACTCCAGCCGTCAAAGTACGCATTATTTTTTCACTCCAGCCGGATCGCGGCGCGGGGCTGGTGGCCCATGCGCGTCATAGGCTTCGGGAAAGATATCGGCAATCACGCCCCCGCCTTGAATGCATTATTCTCACAACCCGTTCAGGGTGCGCCAATGAATCACCTTCGGCCAGATAACTGGCGATAAACCGCTTCTCACCAGCGAGGACGAAACGAAAGCTCTACCCGAGCTTTTGCTTGGATGGGTACCCCCAAAAGCGCCCTTTTCCGCGTAGATCGCCGCCAATCCGGAGCCAAGTCAAGACGATGTCCTAAGCAGCCGATATTTACAGCAGCGAGCAGTTCGCCACTTAGCTACTGCTGTCGCTGATATGGATTTTCTGGTGACTGTTTTGTATGAACCCCGTGGCGTCGCGAGAGCGAAGCCAGCCGGGCAGGTGAGGAGCTGTCGCTCAATGTTTGCGATTATCGGAATTGTTTTGGTGATCGGTGCTATCGTCGGAGGCTACCTGATGGAGCACGGACATCTCCTGGTCCTCATGCAGCCGGCCGAACTGATCATTATTGGGGGCGCGTCGATTGGAACCGTCCTGATCGCCAACCCATTACACATCCTGAAAAATATAACGGGCGGGCTGATAGGCGTATTCACTGGATCGAAATTCACCAAGCAGCGCTATCTGGATACCCTGAAAATGATGTTTGAAATGCTCAACAAGGCGCGCCGTGAAGGGCTGCCCGCGGTCGAGTCGGATATCGAGGACCCGGAGCAGAGCAAAATCTTCTCGCAATACCCCGCCTTCATGAAGAGTCACCACCTGCGCAACTTCGTGTGCGACACCATGCGCATGGCTATTTCCGGCGGCATCGAGCCGTTTGACCTCGACCAGATGATGGAAGTGGACATGGACATCATGCATCACGACGCCAGCGAGCCGGTTTCCGCGCTTTCCACCATGGCCGACGCCTTGCCGGGGCTGGGCATCGTGGCCGCCGTGCTCGGGGTGGTGATTACCATGGGCGCGATCGGCGGCCCACCGGAAGAGGTCGGACACAAAGTTGCCGCGGCCCTGGTCGGAACCTTTCTTGGGGTTCTGCTCTGCTACGGATTCGTGGGGCCGGTGGCGACGGGCATGGCGAAGCTGGCCGAGGACGAACGCGCCTATTGCCACGTGCTGCGGGTAGTGATGATCTCATTCATCAAGGGCAATGCTCCCATTCTGGCCGTGGAAATCGGGCGCCGTGCGATTCCCGGTCATTTGCGGCCTACGTTTTTACAGGCCGAAGAGGCATGCCGGGGTGCGTCGCAAGTCGCCGGTGCCGCCGAGACCGAGACCGAGCCCGAGCCCGCGGCTGGAGTATAAATGGCTGGTCAGCCAATCGTCATCAAGCGCAAGGCAGCTCATGCCGGCCATCACGGTGGCGCGTGGAAGGTGGCCTACGCCGATTTTGTCACCGCCATGATGGCCCTGTTCATCGTGCTGTGGCTGGTGAATTCCAGCAAGCCGATTAAGGACGCGGTGGGCGGCTACTTCCGCGATCCCAAAGGAACCGCCTCCAAAGCCGGGTCCAACCTGAGCGGCACGGGAGAGAATTTAAACCTCGCCAAGCAGGATATGCCCAAGCTGAAGGAGCAGTTGGAAAGCGCGATCCGCCGCGCCGTCGAACTGGAGAAACTGAAGCAACAAATCGACATGACGGTAACCTCGGAAGGACTCCGGATAGAGTTGCTGGAGTCCGACGTGGGTACGTTTTTTGAAAGCGGCAACTCCCATCCGACCCCGAAGTGCAAGGAACTATTGCAGATACTTGCCCAGCAATTGGGCAAGCTGCCGAACAAGGTCTCGATCGAAGGCCACACCGACTCGCGAGCCTTCGCCGATGGAACGACGTACGGGAATTGGGAGCTTTCCGCCGACCGCGCCAATGCGGCACGCCACCTGATGCAGGAAGACGGCCTCGCCGCCAACCAGATTTCACAGGTGCGAGGCTTTGCCGACCAGAGACTGCGCAAACCCGAGGCGCCGTTCGACTCCTCGAATCGCAGGGTTTCGCTCATCGTGCAATACCTGCCCGTCACCAATCTTGAGGAGCCGCCCGCCGCGCCGGCAACCGCCAAGCCGGGGGAAAAGTCATCACCCTCACCGCCGGCAACCGCCAAGCCGGAGGAGAAATCATCGCCATCACCTGAGCACCACTAGGGCGCTTCCAGGCCCGCCGTTTCCAAGCGGCCGCCCAGTATGACTCTGACAACGATCACGGCAAGGCGGCCACCGCATGCTGGTTGCGAATTCGCTCCATGTTGTTGATCAGCTCCGCGAGTTTGTGCTTGGAAAGCGCTTGCAGCCGATGCCTATGGAATGCATCGACCGGCGCATCCAGATCGTCTGCCAGCCGGCGGCCTTTCAGGGTGATCGACGCGGTCACCAGGCGGCGATCCTTGGCCTGCCGGGAGCGCCTGAGTAGTCCGTGCTTCTGCATGCGATCCAGCAACCGGGTCACATCCGGGTCGCGCTTGATCATGCGTTCGCCGATCGCGGAGCAGGTGGCGCCGCGATCGCCCGCTCCGCGCAGGATGCGCAGCAGATTGTATTGAGTCGAGGTGAGGCCGTAGGGTTTGAGCATGGTTTCAAGATCACGGGTCAAGCCGTCGGCGGTCCGCAGAATGTTCAGCAACGCCTCTGCTTCAACGCTGGTGAAGGGCTTATGCTGTTGTATCTCCGCCTGAAGTTTTCCCACCATCTCGCGGTTTCTCCTGCTGGTGCGCTGTCCCGTAAGTTCGCCGCATATCCCCCCCCAACTTCGCTCGCGAGGCTCGCCCGGAATGACACTTCAAAAGGTAATTGCCGCCGCCTAGGCCGTTTTGCGAAGTGCGGACCGATCCATCTTCACCACGCCCGAGCTGCCCCGGCCGCTCAACCATCGGTCGACGGAGAGGGCGCCCGAGCCTTGGACGAGAATGACCAAGCCGAGGCCCAGGGCCAGCAGATGATATTCATAACCTTCGCCCCGTTGGGCACCCGTCCAGTTCATGAAGAAGCCGATATGGCTGTGAACCATGGCAACCGCAACCGCCATGTTGCACATGATTCCGAAGGAAGCGATGCGTCCCAGCAGTCCCACGATCAGGCCCAGGCCGCCGAAGAACTCGGCTGCGATGGCCAGAAAGGCAAACATCACCGGAACGTGCATTTTACCGGTGAACATGGCCATGGTGGCGCCGAAGCCATGGCCGCCAAACCAGCCCAGCATCTTCTGGGCGCCGTGGGCGAAAAACACTACGCCCAGGATCAGGCGGGCAATGGTGAGGAAGTAGTCGTGGTTGGTGTTGAGAATCCTTTTGAACATGTTTGTCTCCTGGTGAAACTGGTGAAATCGGTTGCGGGAAAGCCGGCGGGCCCATCTTTACCCACTCCAACAAGCCAACGGCGGGCTTGCCGGGGACCTTCTGGCGTCTCGAATCGTGGGCCGCGGAACGAAAAACCTCGGCATAACGATTGTCGTTATAACAGATGATTTGGATGGATCACGGGATGCAAAAGAGTGGCTCCGCGTGGGCGAATCAGGCCAGAGTATCGTAAAGAAGGTTAAGGCTAACGCCGCGGCGGGGTCTCAAACGCAGCAGCGATTGGTGTTGACGGCGACGTCGCCCGAGCGTTCGCCATTCTGATGCACGCTGAGCTTACGGATTTTGAAGGGAATGCCTACCCGCGTGTAGGACTTGGCGAGTAACTCTTCGATTGCGTCCAGGTTGTTTTCGGCAAAGGCGGCGATGGACGGGCCGGCTCCGCTCAGGCACACCCCGAGGAGGTCGGGGTGATCGAGCGACAGAGCATCCTTGAGCCCCGGCACCAGAGGCTCGCGGTAGGGCTGATGCATGCGGTCCTGGAAGGCTTCCCGCAGCATCGAAAACTCGCCGCTCTGCAAGGCCTGCAACAGCAGGGCAATGCGCTGCAGATTGAAGATAGCGTCGGCGCGCGGCAGCCGTTGCGGCAAAACGCTGCGAGCCGCCGAAGTGGCGAGCGCCAGTTGCGGCGTCAGCACGATGCAGCACAACGATTCCGGCCAGTGCAGGCGCGCCGCAAAGGCGGAGCCGTCGGAGAGTTGGCAACTGGCGGTCAGTCCGCCGAGCAGGGCGGCGGCCACATTGTCGGGATGACCCTCCAGGTGGCAGGCCGCGTTCAGCAGTCCCTGCGATGGCAGAGGGCTGATGATTGCCTCATAGAGACGCAGTCCGGCGACGGTGGCGGCGGCGCTGCTGCCCAGGCCGCCTTTCATCGGTATGTCGCTGATGACCTGGACCGACATGGAAGGGAACGAGCCTCCATGTTGCACGGCCAGGAAGCGGAAGGCGCGTTCGATGTAGTTTTCGCCATCGAGCTGCTGATTGAGAAACTCGAATTGGAGGTCGTTATTGCCTCCGGTAAGCCGCACTTGCAGGCGCAGGTAAAGCTGCACGGCGAGGCCAAGAGTATCGAAGCCCGGTCCAAGATTGGCGATCGAGCCTGGAACCTTGATCTCCAGTTCCGCGGGTCGCGCCCGGTTCATGGGTTCGTTACTTGACATGGACTTCGGACGCCTCTCTCGATCCGGACTTTTTGCGGTGCTTGATGACGTAGTCCGTGTCCTTCAACACGTGTCCGGTGAGCACGGCGACGACCACCGCATCGGGATCGAGGGTTCCTTCGGAGCGCAGCTTGCGCAGCCCGGCGAGGGTGGTTGCCGAGGCTGGTTCGCAGCCGATGCCGTCCTGCCCGATCATGGCCTTGGCTTCGCCGATCTCTTCGTCGGTCACATCCATGACGAAGCCGCCGGTAAATTCGACGCCTCGCAGAGATTTTTTCCAGGAGCGCGGGTTGCCGATGCGGATGGCGGTGGCCACGGTTTCCGGCTTGTCCAGCGGCACCAGTTGACGCGAGCCCGAGCGCCACATGCGGGCAAAGGGATTGGCCCCTTCCGCCTGCACCACGATCATCTTGGGAACCTTTTCGACGAGGCCGAACTGCTTAAGCTCTTCGAAGGCCTTGCCGAAGGCGGAGGAGTTGCCGAGATTGCCGCCGGGAACTATCAGGTAATCGGGAATGTTCCATGCGAGCTGTTCGAGCAACTCGAACATGGCCGTCTTCTGGCCTTCGAGACGGAAGGGATTAATCGAGTTCAAAAAATAAAGGTCCGGGTTGACCGACTGCAACAAAGCGTTCAGCGCATCGTCGAAGCTGCCGGGGATTTCGATCAGCTCCGCTCCATAGTCGAGCGCCTGCGCCAGCTTGTTCATCGAGATCTGCCCGGCGGGCAAATAGACTTTGGCGATCAATCCGGCGCGCGCGGCATAAGCGGCGAGCGAGGCGGAGGTGTTGCCGGTGGAAGCGCAACCGACCGCCTTGGTGCCCACGAACTTGGCCTCGGTCATGCCGACGGTCATGCCCAAATCTTTAAAGGAGCTGGTCGGATTCCATCCCAGGTGTTTAAACCAGAGGGTGCGCAGACCGGCAAAGCGGGCCGTCCGGTTGCCGCGCACCAGCGGCGTATTGCCCTCGCCGAGAGTAATCACCGTGCCGGCTGGGTATTCCGGAAGGAAGTCGCGGAAACGCCATACCCCGCTGACGTCGCGGGGATCGAAGGAGAGTCGCCGTTCCCGCCATTGCCGCTTAAGGGCCGGCGGGTCGAGGGCAACTTTATCGACCACCACCTCGAGCAAATCGCCGCAACGTGG
>Ga0182014_10006937_pt1 | contig 12009 bp, 15 predicted proteins | sample 612S2DmetaG_FD_120489 | JGI IMG/M metagenome (GOLD analysis project Ga0182014, IMG submission 120489) | Permafrost microbial communities from Stordalen Mire, Sweden - 612S2D metaG | ecosystem: Environmental > Terrestrial > Soil > Wetlands > Permafrost | place: Sweden: Stordalen | collected... | reverse complement strand
CTTGCCGCATTACAGACTCAAGTGACTACCTTGCAGACGAGCTTTTCCGCCCTGCAAACCGCAGTGAACAACTACATTGCCACAGGCGTCGCCGACGATGCGGCTCTTCCGGCTGTAACTACAACGATCTCGTCTGTTCAGACCGGCATGGACGCGCTTGCGGCGTCCCTGGCCCCCCCGTCGGCGTAGAGAGGATGGACGGCAATGCTGGACGATCTTCACAGAAAAAAGTTTCTAGAGGTTTTAGCCGAAACCGATAATATATCGTTTTCGGCTAAAGCTATTAGTTATACACCTGAACACGTTCGCGTTCTCATTAAAGAAAATCCCGAATTTGCGGCTCAAGTTGAAGAGGCTCAGGAACAGGCTATAGACAAGTTGCTTTTAGAAGCGCGAAGACGGGCGCACGATGGTACAAAAAAGCCTGTTTTTTGGCAAGGCTGGCAAACAGGCTATATTCTGGAGTATTCCGATTCGCTTTTAATGTTTTTGATTAAAGGCAAAAGGGAAGAATTTAGAGACAAAGTTAAATTTTCAGGCGATAAAGAAAACCCGATTGAAGTAAAAGGAACGATTGCACTTGTGGACTTCGACCCTAACGACCCTGAGTCAATCAGAAGAGCGCATGAAGCGGTGTTTGGAGCACCGGAAGCTCTTACAGTCATCAAAGGCGGTTCAAGAGCTTGAAATTGCTAAATGCGCGATTGATCCGTTTTATTTTCTTTGGAGTGAACAACGTTATGTTTGGACGTTTGACAGCTATGAAGAAAGCGCCAATAAAGTTAAGCCGTTTCCTTACCATGAATACCTATACTATCTTTTGTGGCGCATTCATAATGATAAAATTTTATTCATTCCAAAGTCGCGTCAGATCATGGTTACATGGCTTATGTGCTTTTATTTGTGGTGGGACGCCCGTTTTCATCCTTTTGAGCTTAATTTTGCTCAGTCCAAAAAAGAGGAAGACGCCGCGAATCTTGTCTTTAATAAAGAGTGGTTTACGGCACGAATTAGCTTTATGGAAAAAATGTTGCCTGGATGGATGCAAGATAAAAAGGCAACGGCTTCTTTCGGCAAAATCAATTTTTCAAACGGTTCCATCGTGTGGGGAATACCGCAGGGCGGCGATATTGTCCGATCTTATACCCCAAGCATTGTGTTCCTGGATGAAGCGGCTTTTCAGCCTGAAGCGCAACGAGCTTACACGGCGGCTAAAGCGGCGGCAAGAAAGATTATTGCTGCTTCAAGCGCCGAACCAAGCTGGTTTGGAATAATATGCGGACTTCAGAAGGGCCAAGCACGCCATATGGGGTAACACATTGGATGACCGAAGAGGGTATAAGTGTTGCTCGCGTTCATTATACGGCGGATCCGAAGAAAGACGCAACCTGGGAGCAAAGACAGCTTGAAGGCTATCCAGGGGGCAAAACGGGCATATCCTGGCGAAAAGAAATGGAAATAGATTTTTCAGTTTTCGGCGGCAAAGGGGTTTATCCCACATTTACAAGAAAGCGTCATGTTTCCGACACGCCTCTTTTGCCTTACGTTTTGACCGGAATCGAAGCGGGCAAAAACAGGCAGGTTATAAATGGTTGGGATAATACCGGGCTTTCTCCTGCTTGCGTTTCAACGTATATCAACAGTCTCGGTCAGTGGATGATTTTTCAGGAGTTTTGCGGCGAAGACATTGGAATAGAGGATTTTGGAGATGCGGTAAAAATGTGGTGGGGTCAGAATTTACCGCCGAATACCAAATTTCTTGATATTGGCGACCCGGCGGGAAAGATACGCGACAGCCGCAAGAAATCACCGGCAATGTATCTTGCCGAGCATTGCGGAATACACATTTACGACGGAATACAGACCTTCAAGATTCGTAGAGAGTGTGTCGAACAGCGCCTCAATAAAACGGTTTCCGGCGGAGAGCCCGCAATTTTGATTGATTCGAGCTGCACGACGCTCATAATGGGCTTTGAAGGCGGCTACAGCTACCCGGAAATAGGCAGCACCGGCATGTATCATACCGAGCCGCAAAAGAATCAATACTCACATCCTCACGATGCGCTGCAATATCCGGCTACGATACTCTGGGGGCCAAAAGATGATAGTGACGACTACGAAGAATACGACGAATCGGAACGAAGACAGGGGCGAAGCGAAATCGGCGGATATTGAAAATCCGTTATTTCGTGAATGCTGCTATTGCGGTAGAAAATTTAAAGTTAAGTCGGAAGAACAAATTTATTGTACTGACGGCTGTTATTATAAAGATGATGAAGAAACCTATATAGAACAAGGAAGGTCTGAAATTGGCGGATATTAACCCAAATCCTCAAATGCAACAACCGGGTCAACTTGAGGCTCCTAAAGATTTTAAGGTTTTGGAGCCTGAAATCAAACCCGAAGAATATGTACCGAAACCGCTTCGTAAGCTGCATTCGTTCATAAATCATCCGAATATTGCCAGAGACCTTAAAGCTGAAGAGTTAGCCACACTTGCTTTTAAAGTTGTGCGCGAGTTTGAAATTGACGAACAGTCTTGTGAAAATTGGCGAATGAATGTTGAAAAAGCAATGAAGATTGCTTTGCAGATAATTGAAAAGAAAAATACCCCCTGGATTGATTGCGCTAATGTTAAATATCCTTTGATTACGATTGCGGCAATTCAATTTGCTTCGAGAGCTTATGCTGAAATTGTAAAAGGCAATGATGTCGTAAAGTGTCGAGTCAAAGGCGAAGACAAAACTGGTGAGAAAAAAGCAATCGGTCAGCGTGTGGCCGATCATATGAGTTGGCAATTAACTGAGGAAATGGAAGATTGGGAAGAAGATACCGATAAGTTGCTCCACGTTTTGCCTGTAATTGGTTTTGTGTATCGCAAAACGTATTTTTCGCCGCTTTTGCAGCGAAATGTTTCAGAGATGGTTTTACCCACAAAATTTGTTGTTCATTACAACACAAAAAACCTTGCTACTTGTAGGCGCGGGACTGAAATTTTAACGTATTTCAAAAATGATATAAGAGAGTTTGTATCCGCCGGTTTATGGCTGGACCCGCAAATAGAGACTCTTTTACCTGATTCGGAACACGCCGATGATGTTGACGATCCGCCTCATGAGTTTTTAGAGCAGCACCGATGGATTGATCTTGACGGCGACGAATACGCGGAGCCTTACATCGTAACTGTTCATCGGCAAAGTTTGAAGGTTGTAAGGATTGTCGCCAGATTCGATGAAGACGGAATTATCAGCGACGGTGAAAAGGTGGTAAAGATTATTCCCGATGATTATTATACAAAAATACCTTTTATACCCGCCCCTGACGGTTCTTTTTACGATATTGGTTTTGGAATCTTGCTTAACGCGATTAACGAATCTGTGAACACAATCATCAACCAGTTGCTTGACGCCGGCACTATGGCGAATACCGGCGGCGGATTCGTGTCTAACGGGGTCAAATTGGGTGGAAAAGCAGGCGGAACGATTAGTCTTAAGCCTAATGAGTGGCGCACCATAAACGCCCCTTCGGGGCCTTTAAAAGATGCTTTTTTCCCTGCTCCGATTCGGGAGCCTTCGGCTACTCTTTTCCAACTCTTGGGAATGCTCATCGAAGCGGGCCGGGACATTGCCCAAAATCAAGACGCCGTTATGGGCAAACAGGCGACTCCAAATACTCCGGCGGCGACTACGCTTTCACAGGTTGAGCAAGGTATGCAGGTTTACGGCTCGATTCATAAGCGTATCTACAGAGCGTTTAAGATGGAATTTAAAAAGCTCTTTATGCTTAATGTTAAATACGGCAAGCCAAAAGTTGAATTTCATTTCAATGATGAAGGGCAAACGGTCTTCCAGGAAGACTATAAACACAAAGGTTTTGATATTGTGCCTGTTGCCGATCCAAAGCTTTCGAGCGACGTTCAGCGTATTGCCAGGGCGCAGGCGGCAATGATGGTTACGGGCAGGCCGCATGTAAACGAGGATTTCCTGACGAGTCTTATGGTCGAGGCTGTTTGTCCTGAACACAAAAATAGTATCATGCTTCCGCCTGAAGTTTGGCAAAAAATGCCGCCTCCTTTGCCTGTACGTCAGATTATGCTTGCTGAAATGCAGCTTAAACTCGATGCCCAGCGTATAGCTGCTCAGAACCGCAAAGACGAAGCGGCGGCGATCTTGTCACTTGCCAGGGCTAAAGATGTAGGTGACAGCGACAGCGTTGAATATTTTGAAACTGTTCTAAATAAGATTGAAGCCGAACGCGATAGAATGCACGAAATTCAAAAGCAGCAGAAAGACCAGGAAGCGCAAATGCAGCAAGGGCGGCAAGGACATCAAAACGCAATGGAACAGCAGGCGGAGGCGCAGAAAGCAGGACCGGGTAAATGACACGCGCTGATTTTGAAGAATGGAAAGACACCTATGCGAGCAAGAAATGGTTTGCATTGGTCCGGGAGCTTAGGGATAATTTAAAAGAAATGCTTTGCAACGGTTCAACGGTTAATCCTGTTTCGATTGAGGCGACAGCAATGCAAACCGCTAATTTGACGGCGAAAATAGAAGTGCTCGACGAAGTTTTAAATTTCAAGATAGAGGAAGGGGCCGAAAGTGAATAATCCTTTAGGTATTCAACCGATTGAATACAAAGTGCTGGTGAAAGTCGATGAAGTGCAGCCTGGGGAAGAAAAATACAAAGGCATTATTATTATTCCCGATACTGCGAATACGGTGCATCAGCGTACCGGCACACTGGTCGCCATAGGCGGCAAGTCTTTTGAAGATTTTGGATCGCCCTCGCCGCAAATTGGCGATAAGGTGCTTTTTAATCGGTACGCCGGTGTCGAAGTCAAGAATAGCAAGGACCGGGTTGAAGACTGGAGGATACTGAACGATAAAGACATTAACGCAATTTTGAACGAGGAAGTTTGCTGAACTAGCTAATTCAACAATCTTTGTGCTCCGGCTGATCCCCGTTGAGCACAGCCGATATTGAAAAAGCCGCTCCTAGCGCTAGGCTGAGAGCGGCTTTTTCTATTGGCGCACAGAAAAGGAAGAATAAGCCATGACGGACGAAAACGAACACCTAGAGGAAGAAATACAGCCTATTGAGGAAGAAATACAGCCTATTGAGGAAGAAATACAGGAGCCTAAAGACGAATCAACTCCTGAAGAAATAGCCCGGGCTCAACGCATGGGCTGGATTCCAAAAGACCAGTTTAAAGGCGACGAAAAGAAATGGCGACCGGCTAAGGATTTTTTGGAAGTGGGGGAACAATTACTTCCTATCCTTCGAGAGCGAAACAAAAAGCTGGATACCGACCTTTCAGAAATAAAAAAGAACATGGGTGAATTTGTAGCATTTACCCGTGCGGCGGCAAAGCGCGAATATGAGGCCAAACTTACTGAACTTGAAGCTAAAAAAGATGAAGCCTTTGATTCCGGCGACAAAGAGGCTTTTCTTGAAGCCGACAAGGAAATTGCAAAACTTGAAAAGCCTGTTGAGGCTGAAACTAAACCAAAGCTCGATCCCGACGTTCAAAGTTGGTTCGATCAAAACGGTTGGTACAAAAAAGATAAAGAATTGCAATCTTACGCCGATTCGATGGGCGATCATTTCAAACGTGTTAACGGCAAAGGCGGCATTGAATTACTTGACTACGTTAGGCAAGAAGTCGAAAAACGCTTTCCTGCAAGATTTGATAATCCTAACAGGCACAATCCGCCTAATGTCGGCGACGCTGGTGGAAACCTTACGGGCGGGCCGGGAGGCGGTAAGAAGCATTCGTTTAACGATTTGCCAAACGAAGCAAAAACGGCTTGTAATAACTGGATCAGAAATGGTTTAGGCACTCGCGAAGAATACCTAAAAGACTATGATTGGAGCTAAATATGAATAAGGAAGCCAGGGGAAGAAACGAAGAAACGAACCGCAAAGCAAGGATACCGCTCGGCACGCAACGGCGAAGACTGAGCCTTTCACACGACAAAGAGGAAGAAATGAAGTTCAGGGGCGTTGTCCCGCGTTGGATCAATGACCGGGGCGACAGACTATCCGAAGCGCAGGTAGGCGGTTACAGTTTTGAGACGGATTCTAAAACCGCGTCAAAGGTTGGGGATGTAAGCGGCTCAAACGACATTGCGGCGAGTCCCGGCGTTGATACTCGTATTCGGCGGCGCGTCGGTTACGATGAGGCGGGAAATCCCGTTTATGCGTATTTGATGACTATCCCGCAAGATATTTTCGACGCGGACCAAGAGTTAAAGATGAAGGAAATTGACGACATTGAAAAAGGTATGCTGGGCGGCAAAGGCAAAGATGGAAAACAAATTCCGGGCACTTATGTGCCGACTACGGGCGACGGCGGCCCGAAGATCGAATATCGAGATACTGAATAGGAGGAAATATGTCAAACGCGAACACGCCCTTTGGACTAAAGCCGGTTCAAATGCTCTCAGGAGCAAATTGGACCGCAAAGGTCCGGCTTGCTTATGTTTCAGCAAGCTACGCAACTGCGCTTTTTGTTGGCGATCCTGTTGATATTGATTCGACCAATTCCGAAAAAGAAGCGGCGATCAAGCACATGAGCGTCATAAAAGCAGCGATTGCCGGGCCTACCCTTGGCGTTATTGTGGGTATCCCGCAAGAGCTTATAGCTATTCCGCAGTTTACGGGAGCTTATGCGGGCGGATACCCGAATCTTAACCAAAACTACCTTCCCGCCTCAACAGGCGGTTTCGTTTACGTTACTTTCGACCAGGGCGACATTATTTATGAGGTTCAGGGCGATGGTTACGCTGCGCCTTCAGCCGGCTGGATCGGCTGGAATGCCAACTTGAAACAAACGGCTGCTGGTAGCACAGTGACCGGGCTTTCAGGCTTGAACATGGACACCGGTACGACAACCGCCCCAGCGGTCACTAATACTTTGGGGTGGAAGATCATCGGCGCGGTGGATCGTCCCGATAATGACATGACTTCGGTTAATGCGAAGTGGCTTGTAATTAACAACAATGTGCGGCTTGCGAGTCAAATAGCCGGTATAGGGAGCTAATATGGCTGGACCGATCACAACCGGGTCAATAGCTAAGGCTCTTTGGCCGGGTGTAAACAAGTTTTTTGGCATGGAGTACGCGGAAAACGCGCAAGAATGGCCTGCACTCTTCGAAACGGAGCCTTCGGATAAGGCTTATGAAGAAGAGGTTTTGGTCCCCGGTTTCGGGCTTGCTTCGGTTAAGCCGCAAGGTGAACCTGTAACTTATGACACTCATCAACAGTCTTGGATTGCCCGGTATGTACATGTTGTATGGGCAACCGGATTTTTAATCACCGAGGAAGCAATAGACGATAACAAGTATGAGAAACTCGGTTATCAGCGAAGTAAGGCGATCGGCTTTTCAATGAGACAGACCAAGGACATTAACGCGGCTAATATTTTCAACCGGGGCTTTTCGTCAAGTTACCTTGGCGGGGATCAGGTAAGTTTGTTTTCCGCTTCGCATCCAACGCAAAGCGGAAATCAAAGCAATGCGTTGACACCGGCGGCGGATTTGTCCGAGCAGGCACTTGAAGATATAGTAATCGCTATTTACCTGACGCTCGATGATCGGGGCAATAAAATCGCCCTGAAGCCTCGAAGCCTGCATGTTCACCCGAATGATTGGTTTGAAGCTCACAGGATTTTGAAATCGGTCAAGCAAAGCGGAACGGCGAATAACGATACCAACGCTTTGCGCGACATGGGCATATTTCCCGAAGGCGTTAAGCTGAATCACTTCTTTAGCCTTCTGGACGCCTTTTTTATTCGGACAACGGCTAAAGACGGTACAAAGCACATGCAGCGCCGCAAAGTCAGGGTAAAAAGAGATAACGATTTTGATACCGAGAACCTCAAGTTCAAGGCTGACGAACGGTACGTATTTGGATGGACAGATTGGCGTCAGTGGTATGGATCGAATGGGCCCTGATAAGTAGTTGAAATTATTAGTGATTTTTGTTTTGTCTAAATTTGTCTTGACAAACACTAAGAGGAACACGGCTTTTAACATTTAACCTTTTCACTCCTGGCGGGTAAGCAGCCCGCCAGGGTGATTCCGGTAAGGAGACAACATGGCTACTGGCGCTCTTATAGGCGTAAATAAATGGACGAGTTATCCCGGCGGCTTTGGCGGCGGGGTTGTAATCCAAGAGATTCCAAGTCTGGGCAACTTTCCGGGAACTGTATTGTGGGTAAGCTCCACAACCGGATCGGATAACAATCACGGCACGTTTAAAAAGCCTTACGCGACTATTGTTCACGCCCTGTCAATGGGCAATACGGTAAACCGGCCTAATCTCGGTATTTCGACGGCTACAATTATTGTTTGTATGCCGGGACATGTTGAAACCGTTAAAACGTCCGGCGGGTTGATGTTTTCGACAATTAATAACCTTAACATGGGCGTAGACGTTTATTTTTGCGGCGGTGGCTTAAACCGGGCTTCTATCCAGTTTTCTTCTGCAACAACAGCCTCCATGATCGTTAACGCCGCGAATGTGCGTCTTTTTAGTCCGCTTTTTATAAACGGATCGATTTCTGCTGCAGGAGGCCCTCAGGCGGCCGGCGGCGTTGACGCGCTTGTAAGTCCCATCATCGTTCAGGCGAATGGTTTTCAAATGTTTAACGCCGAATATTACGATTCGCCCGCTAAAGCTACACTTGTTCAGGTTTTGACAAATGTCTCGGCATACTACATGGGCATTTACGGCTATCGGTACATCGCTTCGACAACCGGCACGCAAAAGACTTCGGGCATCAAGCTTGTAGGTGCAATGGATCATGTGGAGATAATGAACGCCAATATTTCAGGCGATTTCACAGGCGCTCCGGTAAATAACTCTTCCGGCGCGTTGACAAATCTCGTACTTGATAGTTTAAATTTGGCAAATTTAAACGCTACGCCTACTCCGGCGCTTGCTCTGGTTGGCACTACTCAAGGAGTAATGGCAAACTGTTTGTTTGGAATAGCTTCAGGGGCGCAATTTACAAGCGCTCATGTGCTAGGTATACGGCTTTGTTACGGCTATGTCATTGGGACAGGCGGTGGAACGGCTATCACAGTTTCCAACTAATCTTTGAGCGGGGCGGGCTGTTAGCGTCTGGACGCAACACAAAAAAAAGCTAACACGGGGGCTCGCCCCGCTACTAAAGGAGCCAAAATGGGAAGTGCGGGAGCAAGTAGCGGCGGTGGGGCAAGCTCAGGGTCTCCGGCGAGCAGCGGGGGATCAAAGAGCGGATCGGGCGGTAAACATTCTCAAGACGACCGCAAAAAGAAGAAATCGAAGAAGAAATGACCTATATTCGCGGCGAAAATTGGATGATTTGCGACGTATGCGGTTTTAAATACCGCCAGTCGCAAATTAAAACCCGTTGGGACGGCGCTAAGGTGTGCGAAGCTGATTTTGAACTTCGGCATCCTCAGGACTTTTTAAGGGGCATTCCTGACCATCCGGCGGCGCCCTATACTAATCCTGAGCAACCGGATCAATTTGTGCCACAGACTCTTCAGGTTGCGAATACGGGCGTTCCTGTTGTTACTCAGTCAACGGGCTTGCCTGTTGAATTTCAAGAGCCTGAAAGCTCTGAAGACATCGGAATTATTCAGTACAACGAAACGGTTGAAACGCCTTCGGACATAGTTCAGCCAAGAACACAATTAGGTTGCCCAACGGGAACTACAGGATGAAGATGCAATGACCACTTCAGGCACATACAGCTTTAATTTAAATGTTCAACAGATTATAGAAGGCGCTTTGCGCTTAGTTGGGGCCGTAGAAACCGGGCAGCCTTATTACCCGCAAAATATTACCGACGCTTTGCAAGCGTTAAACATTTATATTAAAGCTCTTCAAGCCGAAGGTATCGGGTTGTGGATGCTTTCTGACTTAACGGTGTTTCTCGATACCGTTTCGCAAAGCTATCAAATCGGGCCTGGTAATCTTGCAACAACAGATAATGTCGTCCAAACTTCGCTGGCTCTTCCGGCGATATTGGGCGCAACGTCCGTATCTGTTTCAAGCATCGCCGGACTTGTTACTGGCGCTCAAGTGGGCATTCAACTTGATGGCAACACAACACAATGGACAGTGATAAGCGGTCCTCCTGCTGGGAATACGGTAAATCTTGCGGCGGCTTTAACAAATTCAGCTTCGCAAAACAACAATATTTTTTCTTACAGCAATGGACCACAAAGACCGCTTGATATATCGAATGAAGGCCGAAGGCGTGATGTTTTCGGGAACGATACGCCTCTTCAGATTTTAAATCGTGAAGATTACATGACACTTTCGACAAAAGCAAATCAGGGATCAACTACACAAATTTATTATAGCCCTACTTTGAATAGCGGAACGCTTTACGTTTGGCCGGTTGCGTCTATTTGCACAGATAGACTTGTTTTAACGGCGCGGATACCTTTTCAGGATTTTGATAATATGCCTGATAACGCTGATTTTCCTGTCGAATGGATTAGACATTTAAAATGGGCGCTTGCGGCTGAAATCGGGCCTGAATATGAAGTGAATTTAAATAAACAAAAGCTGCTCGAAACAAAAGCAGCGGAAACAAAAGCGCTGGTTGCTTTTCATGATACGGAGTTTTCTTTTAGTTTTACACCTGATTTTAGCGGGAGGCAATAATCATGGCGACAATGGAATGGATTACACAAGCGCGGGACAATTTTAAACTCAGCCTTACCGGGTCTGTTCAACAATCAGGGTGGATTTTTAACGCTGTTTTGGCGGCGAATACGAGCAAACAGTATACTATACCGGGGGGCATAGCTTTACCGGCGACTGAAGCGAGTCAGTACGCGCAACTTGTTCTTTTTGCCGTTTCAGGCGGAGCGGATTTGTATGTTCAATTTCAGGCAACCGGGCCTTCGGCAATAGCTGTTCCCACAGTGGATGTAACAGACGGTTCAGGTGTCGAGCTTATTTCTTCGGCAGCGAGGTTGATTCGTAAAACTGATCGTTATATTTCGCTTATTTCCCCGGTTGCGTGTATTGTAACAATGGCCTTTTATGGAGCGGAAGTACGACAATGAGAAAATTTCTTTTTGCATTTTTGCTTTTGCTTTGCGCATCGGTTGCTTATGCCGGTACTTGGGGCGGATTGTTTGGCGGGTCTTCGGGAAATGCTCCGCTCACTAACTTGTCGGTTTCATCAAAAATTTCGACTACCGCCCCTCTAGGAACTGTTCTTTCTCTTCAAGGCAATCCCTTTGTCACAAGTCTTACCGGATGGACGGATTCGGGGTCAAATTGGACTTTCGATTCCGGCAACGGCGGTCAAGCTTTACATGCTACAGGCGCGACGGATACTCTTACGTCAGGAACGGCGGTTGTTTCCGGCCAGTCTTATTTTCTTACTTATAGCGTGGCGTTTACATCGGGTACGGGCGTAACGGCTTCAGCAGGTGGAGCCACGGATACACAAAGAGCTTCCAGCGCGACTTTTACTAAGTATTTTACGGCCTCAGCTACAACGGCTTTGGTTTTTACACCAAGTTCAAATTTTGTCGGCTCTGTTTATGCGGTTTCTCTTTGGCCGGTAGGTCCGGCGGTAACTAGTTGTGGAACCGGGCCAACGGTTCAACAGGGCAGCAGCAATGTAGCCGGATATGTTGCAGTAGGGTCGGGCTCGCCTACAGCTTGCACGGTAGCTTTTGCAACGGCTTTTACGAATACTCCGGCCTGCTCTTTTGAAGCTATCGGGGCCACAGTGGTTTCAACGTCGCTTTCCGCTTTATCAAATTCCGGTTTTACGGTTAATCTTGGAGCTACGGATACCGGGTTTACTTATCACTGCATAGGATTAAACGAATGAAAAAACTCATTGCAACCGCATTTTTGGCAATCCTTCTGTCCCTGCCGGGTTTGGCGGGGGCTGCAACTTACTCTCTTGCTTGTAATCCGCCCGCGTCAGGGAGTCCTACTATTGCCTTTTATTACCTGACGGGCTTACCCTCAGGGACTGTT
>Ga0182014_10006936_pt1 | contig 12010 bp, 9 predicted proteins | sample 612S2DmetaG_FD_120489 | JGI IMG/M metagenome (GOLD analysis project Ga0182014, IMG submission 120489) | Permafrost microbial communities from Stordalen Mire, Sweden - 612S2D metaG | ecosystem: Environmental > Terrestrial > Soil > Wetlands > Permafrost | place: Sweden: Stordalen | collected... | reverse complement strand
TTGCTCCCCTAGCTTTCGTGCATCAGCGTCAGTTATGGTCCAGTGAGCCGCTTTCGCCACAGGTGTTCCTCCTGATATCTACGCATTTCACCGCTACACCAGGAATTCCACTCACCTCTCCCATACTCAAGCACGGCAGTTTCTCCTGCAGACTCCGAGTTGAGCCCGGAGATTTCACAAAAGACTTACCGCACCGCCTACGCACCCTTTACGCCCAATAATTCCGAACAACGCTTGCCCCCTCTGTATTACCGCGGCTGCTGGCACAGAGTTAGCCGGGGCTTCTTCCACCGGTACCGTCATTATCGTCCCGGTCGAAAGGAGTTTACATCCCAAGGGACTTCATCCTCCACGCGGCGTTGCTGCATCAGGGTTTCCCCCATTGTGCAAAATTCCCCACTGCTGCCTCCCGTAGGAGTCTGGACCGTGTTTCAGTTCCAGTGTGTCCGTGCGCCCTCTCAGGCCGGATACTGATCGTTGCCTTGGTAGGCCGTTACCCTACCAACTAGCTAATCAGCCGCGACCCCCTCCTCAAGCGCATTACTGCTTTGACCTTGCGGTGTTATGCGGTATTAGCCCCGGTTTCCCGAGGTTATTCCCCACTCAAGGGTAGGTTAGTCACGTGTTACTCACCCGTACGCCACTTTACTCATGGATTGCTCCACTTTCTCGTGCGACTTGCATGTGTTAGGCACGCCGCCAGCGTTGATTCTGAGCCAGGATCAAACTCTCGTTTGAAACCTGAATAGTCTGCCGACAGGGTCGGGCAGACCGTCTATCCGAATCAATCGATCAATCGATAGACTTACCTTGTGAGACTCGCTTGAACTTTAACCCAAGCGTTTCTCACGACTGGCACGTTCAACCTGTTGTCAAAGACCGAAATTGCTTCCGCACTAGGCGGACGCTTCGGCAACGTCCGGACCAACCCTTAAGTCGATCCGTCTGTCCTCGAAACCTTTTAAACATACCGCGCCGTTCAGCCGCTTGTCAACCCGCTAGAATCTTTTTCGATTCGGCCGATCGATTTTTTTAATCGATTTGATTCAATCGATTGCTTCGATCGCCCGCGGGTAACGACATTTCGCTGAGCTCAACGCATTCCTGCGGAGCACGCGCGGTGTTTAATGCTCTCTCGTCTCCGCGCAGCCCCAAAATGGCGCGCAGCAGAACGGAGAGCAAACTATTTCAAAAAAGAACTCTTTGAGGTTCTGCGATGATAACCGCTCAAACCCTTCGGGAAGCTCAGTTCCCGAATTTAAGCCCGTGGCCGGGCTGATTCGCAGCTAATGGCCCAACTTCTAACATGCTGGAGAATCGCCAACGATTCTTTTGCTCCCAGCGCCGCTGCCCTCTTGCTGACAGAATTACTTATAACAGACTCGGCTTGCCTTATGCAACCCCTGCCGCAAATTATTTTAACTTTCTTTTAAATATCAACTGCGCTTCACGCCTTTAAATATCAAATGCATTCATCGCGCCGGCGCCTTTGCGCCTTACTTGACTCGACTTTTATAGCAGGCTCGGCGCCAACGCGCAACTCCGGCTCTTAGCAGGCTGCTGAAAAACAAGTTTCGGGAAAAACAAGCCCACAACATCATCTTGGGCGCTTCACTTCTGGATTACACATTCGGTAGCGCCTCGCTCGTTCCGCCCCAACCCGCGCAGTTTCGGAGCGTTTTTCAGCAGCCTGTCAGGGCCGCTTTCGACGCTAGCGCGCCAGCGTCCACCAGCACCAGAGCAGGCCCGACCCCACCAGCGCGCCCAGGGTTGCGCCCATCCAAAAGTTCTGGGAAAGCGTATTGGTGGTCTTCATCACCCGCGCGTTGTTGGCCAGCAGCAGAATGAACAGCAGAATCGGAATCGTAAGCACCCCGGCCAGCAACTGCGACCAGAAGAGCGCCTTGACTGGATTAATGCGGAAGAAGTTCGCCACCATGGCGCAAAACATGGAGACTGAAATCAGCACGTAAAACGGCGGCGCGTCCCAGGGATGCTCGCTCAGGCCGGTTTTCCAACGCATGGCTTCGCTCATGCTGTAGCACAGCGAGGCGCACAACACGGGCAGCGCGACCATGCCGGCGCCGATGATTCCGATGGCGAAAACAAAGGGCCCGAGCGCACCCACCGCCGGCGCCAGCGCCATTGCCGCCTGCCGCGTAGTCATATCCATGGGCTCGGGCAGCCGCAATACGGCGGCGGCACTGACCACGATGCAGTACGACAGCAGAATGCTGACCACCATCCCGGCATGCGATTCAAAGCTATGCGGCACTTCGCCGCCGGCCGCGGCATGCTCGCTTCTTGAGCTGGTCTGCCACACCAGCACGTATGGCGTCAGCAGCGAGCCGAAGATCGCGATCACCGCACTGGCGTAGGCGGAGCTGTGCTGCACGTGCGGGATGATTGTCCCCAACAGCACGATGCGCGGGCTCGGGGCTTCGATCACGGCCGCCGCCACATAGACGTAGAGCGGCAGCGAGAGCCAGAGCAAAACTTTCGTGATCTTGCGGTAGTCGCGGAAAATCAGGATATACCAGACGGTGAAGGCCACGGCCGCGACGAAGTAAATCCTGCGCTGGTTGAGGATGATCGAGACGGCGTCGGAAACCGCCATCAAGTCGGCGATGATCATGGCCATATTGATGGCGGCGATCACCGCGGCGCATCCCAGCGCCACCCAACGTCCGTAGTGCTCGCGCAGCAGGTCGACCAGTCCTTTGCGGGTCTCGAACCCGAGCCGTGCCGAAACCTGGAAGACCGCCAGCAGGAAAGGCACGCACAGCACCACAACCCACAGCAGCGAGTATCCAAAAGTGGCGCCCACCACGGTAGCCGTGAGCACCAGCGAGGGATCTACGTTGGCCGCCCCCGTGACCATGCCCGGCCCGAGCCGCCCAACGCGCCGCCAGGAACCGCCAGACGGGTGCTGCGGCTGCGCCGGCCAGCGCAATACTTTTTCGTCACCCTCCGAGCCTTCATGGGATCTTTGGCAGGTCACGATTCAGGTCCCGTTGGATTCTCCGTTCCATCCGCAGGCGAAACGGTTTGGCATAAGTGATCAGTCCAAAGGCCGTGATGGCCGACAGCAGCAGAGCGCTGCTGATACACAGAAACGCGATCGAGGCCTTGGTTTGGGCTATGCGGAGGATAATTTCTGCGTTGCCGGGCGTGATTACCAGCGCAAATGCCAGCGTCAACATGCCGAGGCCGGCGAGCAGACCGGTGATGTTCTTGGCCCATTTTCCCGTGGCGTGATACTCGGCGAAGAGGGTGAAGCCGTAAAGTACGAGTCCGCCAATCAACAGGAAGTTGCCGGCCAGCGAGATCGCTTGCACCGCGGTCTTGGGCATCACGCAGGTAGGACGCTCAGGCGGACCAGCGGGTTGGTAACTCCGGGTAGCTCTTTTCGAACCCGGCGAAAAGGCAGCCTGTTAGCGCCGGAATTGCCCGATAATCCAGAACACGAGCGAAAGCAGCACGCTGACCACGATGCAGGTGACCACGGGAAAGTAAATCACGCTGTTCTTGCCGCGCCAGGTAATGTCGCCTGGAAGCCGTCCGAGCGGCAACTGTAGTTTTCCCGCCGCCAGCAGCACAATTCCCAGCACCACCAGCAGCGCGCCCAAGCCGATCAGCATCTTGCCCAGCTCACCCATGATTTCGATTCTATCGCTCCATTCTCCGCTCCGTAACTTCTCTGCTGTAGGCCTTTAACGGACTGCTGAAAAACAGGCTTGCTCTGCTGTTGAGCTTACAAGCAATTGCGCTCGACCCCTTTGGGTCGCACATTCCGTCGCGCCTCGCTTGGTCTGCCCCACCACGCGCACCTACGGCGCGTGCCAGGGCCCCGGCTTCGGCGCTTTCTTCAGTAGCTTGCTATATCCGGCTCTCGTTCGCTGCCCGTCGCTCCCTGGCCATCCGCTGCTCGCCGCCGGCGAATGCGGCTGTTTCTGCTATCATCTAGGCTCCTTGGGTGAGTTCCCCGGCAGGCATGGGGCGTCGGGCGCTGTGTCCGGGGCAATTGACCGCTCCAATCCCGGAGACTCCCGCCAATCTGATCTGGAGGCGATTCCTGCAATGACGGAAGAAAAAGAGAAGGCCGCAGGTTCGCGTCGCGATGAGGACATCGCGCTCGACATGATGAAGTTCATTGCTGGCACAACCGGCTATGGCAAGACAGGAACGCCCGGCGCAGGCTTCCAGGGCGGCATGCCGTCCAAGCCGGAAGATTACGCTAAGCATCTACTGGAACTCTATGGCCAGTGCTTGTCAGCCGTAAAAGGAAAAACTTAGCGCGGCACTGTTCGGCTCGGTGCTGCAGTTGGCTTTGGCTAAGGTTGTAGGGGTTCGGGCAGGTTTACAATGACGCCGTGGCCGCTCCCATTCAACCCGGCAGCACACGGCGTATCTACGGACTCATCCTGATCGCTCTGCTGATCCTTCTGATCACCATTGCGCGCTTCTGGCGCCACATTCCCTGGAGCGCGCGGTGATGCCCACTCTTCACCCCGAACGCAGCCTCCTCGCGATGTCGCTAACGGCGTCTTTGTGGAGCGCGCGGTGATGCCCACTCTTCACCCCGAACGCAGCCCCTTCGCGATGTCGCTAACGGCGTTTTTGTGGGGCGCGCGATGAACCCGGGAGGCGATCCTCCGCTGCTGGTGATTCTGGGTCCCACGGCCAGTGGCAAGACCGCGCTCTCGCTGGCTGTGGCCGAGCGCTTCGCCGGTGAAATCGTTAGCTGCGACTCGGTCGCCATCTACCGGGAGCTGGTGATTGGCACCGCCAAGCCCAGCCCGCCAGAACGCCTCCGGGCGCCTCACCACATGCTCGACCTGGTCGCACCCGAGGAGCCTTTCACCGCCGGGGATTATGCCCGCCTCGCCCGCCAGGCGCTCGGTGAGATTGCGGCTCGCGGCCACCTGCCGATCGTGGCCGGCGGCAGCGGACTCTACCTGCGCGCGCTGTTGGAAGGCCTGTTCGCCGGACCGCTGCGCTCGGAGCCTTTGCGCGATCGTCTGCGGCGGCAAGCGCGGGAGAAAGAATCAGGCTACCTGCATCGCGTGCTGGCGCGCTTGGACCGCGGCGCCGCCGGGGCGATCCACCCCAACGACACTCCCAAGCTGGTCCGCGCCATTGAAGTCTGCCTGCTGGCCAATCGGCCGATGAGCCAACTCTGGCTTGCCGGCCGGCAGCCGCTCAGCGGATTCCGCATCCTGCGCCTGGGACTCAACCCCGAGCGCAGCCTGCTCTACGCGCGCATCAATCAACGCGCCCGCCAGATGTTCGACGCCGGATTGGTCGAAGAAACTCGCGGCCTGCTCGAACGATACCGCGACTCCAGCCTCGAGGTTCCCGACATCGGCTGTAATTCCGCGCTCACGGATGGAGCGGTCTCCGGCGCGCGCCACGCGGGTCGGGGCGCAGACACCGGGGTCCCCGACGTGCGCCACGCGAGTCGGGGTGGAAGCCGTCCCATGGTGTTGAATTCGCTCGGATACCGCCAGGCGGCGCAGTTTCTCGCGGGCGAGCTAACCCTCGACGAGGCGATCGCCGCCGCGCAGCAGGGACACCGCAATTACGCCAAACGCCAGATGACATGGTTTCGCCGCGAACCGGAGGTGTGCTGGCTGCAAGGCTTCGGAGACGATCCGCTCATCCAGCAGGAGTGCCTGGCGCGCGTCGCCGCGTTCGCGCAAGGCGAGGGGTTCGACGGTGCCCCATGTTCGCCAGTTTTTGGCTAACGTGGGGTAGTTTCTTGGACTGCCATGCGTACGTGGCTGGTAGCCTATCTCGCCTTCCAGGTTCATCGCAACTCGGTGACGCGCGGACTCGTCGAAAAGCCGGGGGATCGCTCCTGAAGTAGCTTTCGCCGCTGTGCGCATGGTGAGGCGGGTATCGTCAAGATTGAGTCGGAGTGGACAGCCAGAAGACGAGAATGCGAAGCGCCCTTCAAATCGCCACCCTACCGAACTACCCCACGTTAGCCAAAAACGGGCGAACGTGGGGCACCATCAACGTCTCTTATTTTTCGATACCTGGGCCACCAGGCCGGAATTCGTCCACAACTGACGAAGCCCGCGCAAAGCACGCCACCCCCGCTCTCGCCTGATTCACCCGTAGCCGCTACAATAGCCAGTTGGCGAATACGCGCCGTGTTTATTAGCATCCGGCATCAGCATCCGGCGCATCGCTTCAGCCAAACACTTATGCAAGCTCCAATCGTTACTATCTCTCAGCTCGGCAGTCATGAAGGCCAGTCGGTCACCATTCGCGGCTGGCTCTATAACCTGCGGGAGAGCGGCAAGCTGCTCTTCCCCATCATCCGCGACGGCTCCGGCCTGGTGCAGGGCGTGGTGGTCAAGAGCAAGGTCGCGCCCGAGCTGTGGAACGCGCTCAAAGGGCTGACGCAGGAGTCTGCCCTGATCGTCTCCGGGCAGGTGCGCGCCGATAAACGCGCTCCGGGAGGCTACGAACTCGAATTGGAAACCGCCGAGGTGGTGCAGCGCGTGCCCGAGAGCGATCCCTACCCGATCACGCTCAAGGAACACGGCGTCGACTTCCTGATGGAGCACCGCCATCTCTGGATGCGCTCTCCCCGCCAGGCCGCCATTCTGCGCACCCGCGCCGAAATCATCAATGCCGTCCGCGACTACTTAAACCAGAACGGTTACACGCTGGCCGATCCGCCTATCCTCACGCCGGCGGCCTGCGAAGGCACGACCACGCTGTTTCCGGTTGACTATTTCGAAGAGCAGGCGTTCCTGACGCAGTCCGGGCAGCTCTACAACGAAGCCGCCGCGATGGCGCTCGGCAAGGTTTACAGCTTCGGCCCGACCTTCCGAGCGGAAAAATCCAAGACCCGGCGCCATCTCACGGAGTTCTGGATGGTCGAGCCCGAGGTCGCCTACGCCACCCTCGACGACATCATGGAGCTGGCGGAGAATTTCGTCACCTACGTCGTCAAGCGCTGTCTGGAGCGCCGCCGCGCCGATCTGGAAACCATGGGGCGCGACGTTAGCCCTCTGGAAAAAATTGCTGCGCCGTTTCCGCGCATCAGCTATGACGACGCCGTCGCCATGCTGCACGAAGGCCACGCCAAGGGTGAGTTGGAGAGCAAGTTCGAGTACGGCAACGATTTCGGCTCGCCGGATGAAACCTACATCTCCTCGAAGTTCGAGCGGCCGCTGATGGTGCACCGTTATCCCGCGGCGGTGAAGGCCTTTTACATGGAGCCGGACGCGAACGACCCGGCCAAAGCGCTCTGCGTCGACGTGCTCGCTCCGGAAGGCTACGGCGAGATCATCGGCGGCTCGCAGCGCGTGGGCAGCTACGACCTTCTGTTGCAACGGATTCATGAACACCAGTTGCCCGAAGATGCTTTTCAGTGGTATCTCGATCTGCGCAAGTTCGGCGGTGTGCCGCACTCGGGCTTCGGTATGGGCATCGAGCGCGTGGTGGCCTGGGTGTGCGGCTTGGAGCACGTGCGCGAGACCATTCCGTTCCCGCGCATGCTGCATAGAATGTATCCGTAAGCAGTCTTCGCGGCTCCACAACCGAGAACTCATTCATGGAAAGCGTTCCCGCATCTTTCGGAAGCATTCTCAGCCGTACCATCAGGGTGATTGGGGTTCCGCTCGACCTTGGTCAGCAGCGCCGTGGTGTCGACATGGGGCCTTCGGCGGTTCGCGTCGCCGGACTCGAAGCCAAGCTGGAAGCTCTCGGCCACATCGTCGAAGACACCGGCAATGTTGCCGTAACCCTGGCCGAGCAGAAGAATCCCGGCGAGTTGCACGCCCGTTATCTCAAGGAGATCACCGCGACCTGTAAGAAGCACGCCGACTTGGTCTGCGCCACCTTGCGCGAGGGCGCCGTCCCGCTCTCGATTGGCGGCGACCACTCCATGGCGGTCGGCTCGATCTCCGGGCTGGCCGAGTTCTATCGCGGCCGCCAGCAGCGCGTCGGACTCATCTGGCTCGACGCCCACTCCGACATCAACACCCCGGAGACTTCCTTGAGCGGCAACGTCCACGGCATGCCCTTGGGGGCCATCATGGGACTCGGCCCCAAGGAACTGGCCGATTTGTATGGCTGGGCGCCCAAGATCGCCCCCGACAACTGTGTGCTGGTCGGCATTCGCGATGTCGATCTGCAGGAGAAGGAAAACATCCGCCGCGCCGGCATCGAAGCCTTCACCATGCGCGACATCGACGAGCGCGGCATGCGCACGGTCATGGAGGAGGCGCTGCGCATCGCCGGCTGCGGCACCGTCGGCTACCACATCTCCGTGGACATGGACTTCATCGACCCGGAAGATGCGCCCGGCGTGGGCACGCCCGTGCCCGGCGGCGTCACCTATCGCGAAGCGCACCTGGCCATGGAAATCATCGCCGACCACGGCCGCATGCTCAGCTTCGAGATCGTCGAGGTCAACCCGGTGATCGATGAACGCAACCGCACCGCCGAACTCGCCGTCGGCCTCGCTCAGAGCGCCTTCGGAAAGAAGATTCTGTAATGCGGAACGCGAAGGCCGGGTTCGTCAATCGTTCTGTAGCCGCTCCGGCATCGCCTTCCAGAAGTTCGCGTAATTACCCTAGAAGTGTCATTCTGAACGAGCGTAGCGAGCGAAGAATCCCAGCACGGCGTGGGGCTGCGGCGCAGCTGAAGGATTTCATTAGAGCCCTGGGCGGTACAGGGTGGGACAGTTTCACGGGATGCTTCGCTGCGCTCAGCATGACAGGCCAGAATGTTCTTCAGCGCCAGCAATCGGGAACTTCATTATGAAAAAACGTCTTCGGGTTGGAATCCTCTTTGGCGGACGAAGCGGCGAGCATGAAGTTTCGCTGCTGTCGGCGGCATCCATTCTCAAAGCAATCGACCCAAAAAAATACGATGTCGTTCCCATCGGCATCACCAAAGAAGGCCGCTGGCTCACCGATCTTCATGCCGAACACTTGTTGAGGGGCGAGTCCAAAGCGGAGGCGCAGCATCTGCGCGCCGGCGATCCCGAAGCCACGCCAGGCGCCGCCGTGCTTGCCCACGGCGAGTCCGTGCTGGTGCCGCCAATTCCCTCCGGCTCGGCGCACCCGTCCGCCATCATTCCCTTTGACACGGCCAAGCCCGCCATCGCCCCGCAGCACGCAATCGAGGTCGACATTATCTTTCCCGTGCTGCACGGCACCTTCGGCGAAGACGGCACCATCCAGGGTTTGCTGGAACTTGCCGGCATTGCCTACGTCGGCTCCGGGGTGTTGGGCTCGGCCGCCGGAATGGACAAAGACGTGATGAAGCGCTTGTTCCGCGATGCCGGCCTGCCGCTGGTCAAGCATGTCACCATACTTCGCCGCCGCTGGGAAGACGAACCGAAGAAGACGCGCCGCGAGATCGAGCGGGCGCTGAAGTATCCGCTGTTCGTCAAGCCCGCCAATCTCGGCAGCTCCGTCGGCATCTCCAAGGCTCACGACTCCGCCGACTTGGGGCCGGCCATCGAAGAAGCGGCCAAGTACGACGGCAAGATCATTGTCGAGCAGGCGGTAGGAGGCAAGCGGAGGAAAGCGCGGGAGATCGAGTGCTCCGTGCTCGGCAACGACGACCCCAAGGCTTCGGTTTGCGGAGAGGTGATTCCGGCCAAGGAATTCTATGACTACGACGCCAAGTACATCGATGAAGGTTCGAAGCTGCTGATTCCCGCCAAGCTGAGCCGCCCCCGGCAGAAGCAGGTGCAGCAGATGGCCGTCCGCGCCTTTGAGGCCTGTGACTGCTCCGGACTGGCGCGCGTCGATTTTCTAATGGACCCGGCGACGGAGAAGATCTACCTCAACGAGGTGAATACAATGCCCGGCTTCACCTCCATCAGCATGTATCCCAAGCTCTGGGCAGCCTCCGGAATCGAGTACCCGGAGCTGATCGGCCGGCTGATCGAACTTGGACTGGAACGTCACGCCGAGCGCAAGCGAAACCGTTATGTGAAGTAAAGTCCCCCGGTTTTCCGTTTTCGCCGCCTCATCATTTCAGTTTTCACGTGGCGTTTCGCGAGAAACTTGAAACGGGAAACTTGAAACTAGAAACTGTTCCTATGAAATCCGTCACCGTCGGCACCGCCGGACACATCGATCATGGCAAGAGCACGCTGGTGCGGGCGCTCACCGGCATCGACCCCGACCGCCTCGAAGAAGAGAAACGCCGCGGTATCACCATCGATATCGGGTTTGCCCATCTGGAGTTGCCCACGCCTGACGGCCGCGACCGTCTGCGCCTCGGTTTTGTCGATGTCCCCGGCCACGAACGCTTCGTGCGCAACATGCTGGCCGGCGTCGGCGGAATCGACCTGGTCATCCTGGTGGTCGCCGCCGACGAATCCATCAAACCGCAGACCCGCGAACACTTCGATATCTGCCGCATGCTTAACATCCGTCGCGGCCTGACCGTTTTGACCAAAGCCGATCTCGTCGATTCCGACACGCTCGAAGTGGTACGCCTTGAAGTGGAAGAGTTTCTGCGCGATTCGTTTCTCGATCCCGCAACCGCGCCGCTTGTCGCGGTCAGCGCCACCACCGGACTCGGACTCGAACGGCTCCGGCAGGAACTGGCGCGCGTCGCCGACGGCGCTCCGGCGCGTGATCCTCAAGCCGCCTTTCGCCTGCCCATCGATCGCGTCTTCACCATCAAGGGATTTGGCACGGTCACCACCGGAACGCTGATTTCAGGCACCGTCCACAAGGACGAAGAGGTCGAAGTTCTGCCCGGCGCGCGCCGCCTGCGGGTACGCGGAATCCAAAATCACAACCAAGCCGCCGATCGCGCCATCGCCGGACAGCGCACGGCGTTGAACCTCGCCGCGGTTTCTCCCGAAGAACTCGCGCGCGGCATGATGCTGGCGCCAGCCGGGCTTTTCCGCGCCGGCAAGCGCCTGGATGTCGAGATCGACTTGCTTCGCTCGGCGCGGCCGCTCAAAGACCGCGCCCGCGTTCACCTGCACGCCTACACCGCCGAAACCATCGCCGAAGTCGTGCTCATCGGTCAGAAGCAACTCCGGCCTGGCGAAACCGGGCTGGCTCAACTGCGACTCGCCGATGCGGTGGCGCTCGTTCCCGCGGACCGCTTCATCCTGCGGCAGTTTTCGCCCGTCGTCACCATCGCTGGAGGCTCCGTGCTCGACGCCGCCCCGCAGGCGCGCCGCCTCAGCGCCGCTGACCACGCCGGCTTTTTGCGCCGGCTGCAAAGCGCTTCGCGGGAAGAACTGCTCGCGGCCCGCATCGGGCGACGCCAGGCGCGCGGGTTGTCGCTCTTCGATGCCGTGGCCGAAACCGGCTGGCTGGCCGCGCAGCTTGCACCCATGGTCGCGGCGCTGGCGAAAAGCAAGCAAATTGTCCAAATCGGTGAATTACTGGTCGCTTCCGATCACTTTCAGGGCGCGCGTGCCGGGCTGCTGAACCGGCTTACATCGTTCCACGATAAAAATCGTTTGGTCGCCGGGATGAATCGCCAGGAGTTGCGCGATCAGCTCGGACTGGAGCCCTCTGTCTTTGCCGGAGTGGTCGAGTCGCTCGTCCAGGAACGCCGGATCGAACTACAGGAAGAGCTGATCCGCATTCCCGGCCGCGGCGTGGCCATGCAGAGCGACGAAGCCGAATCGAAAAAGCGGATCGAAGAGGCGTTCCTCAAGGCCGGACTAGAAGTTCCAGCGCTCAAGGACGTGCTGGCCTCGCTCAAACTCGACCGCGCGCGCGCCCAGCAAATTGTGACCCTTCTGCTGCGCGACCGCACCCTCATCAAGGTGAATGAAGAGCTCGTCTTCCACCACCAGGCGCTCGCAGACCTCAAGGCGAAGTTGCTGGAGATGAAAAACAGCTCGCCGAAGATCGACATCTCGCGCTTCAAAGACATGACCGGCGTAACCCGCAAGTACGCCATCCCTCTGCTTGAGTACTTCGATCGCGAGCATGTGACCAGGCGGGTTGGCAATGAAAGAATCATTCAGTAGAGCCCGTTTCATAAATCATCGTTT
>Ga0182014_10006934_pt1 | contig 12012 bp, 10 predicted proteins | sample 612S2DmetaG_FD_120489 | JGI IMG/M metagenome (GOLD analysis project Ga0182014, IMG submission 120489) | Permafrost microbial communities from Stordalen Mire, Sweden - 612S2D metaG | ecosystem: Environmental > Terrestrial > Soil > Wetlands > Permafrost | place: Sweden: Stordalen | collected... | reverse complement strand
GAGGTTCAGGCGCTGGCCGCAACGCTGAGCCGCGCAGCCACGCCGGACGCGCAATGGCTAGTGTCAGAATTCGCAGTTCCGCGAAACGGGTTTGGGCGCCTCATCGCGCAGCCGCTCGTCAGTCTTCTTTACTTTGCTTTCGCGCGCCTCACCGGCCTCGCGCAGCGCTCGTTGCCCGATCATCGCTCCGCGCTAAGTCAATCCGGCTTCACGCTCTTTCACCAGCGCGCGTGGCTGGGCGGCCTGCTCTCCAGCGAACTCTGGAGTTTCAATGCACACGAGAGCAAGGTCAACGCGGAATCTACTTCCTGAATCAGAACCGCACGTCGAGCGAATGCATCATGCGTGAATTGGGCTTGCGTAGATCCCAATCCGGCTTCTCATCCACGAGTTGAATGTGCGGCGCGCGCTCAACGAGCGTTTGGAACAGGATCTGCGCTTCAGTGCGGGCCAACAGCGCACCCACGCAGAAGTGAATGCCCATGCCGAAGGAGAGATGCCTGTTCGGTTGTCGCCGGATATCGAATTCGTCGGGATTCTCAAAATACTCCGGATCTCGATTGGCGGCATTAAGCATTTGAAACACCACATCGCCCTGCCGGATAAGTTTGCCGCGGACCTCAATGTCCTCCTCGACGACGCGCGGCTGGCGCGCCACCGGGCTCTCAAAGCGCAGCATCTCTTCAACTGCAGACCCGAGCAGCGACGGCTCCCGGCGCAACAGATCCCATTGGTCCGGATGGCGAAGGATGGTGTAAAGGCCGTTGCCGATTAGCGACGTCGTCGTCTCGTGGCCCGCCACCAGCAGCGTGATGCAGGTGTACGTCAGCTCCTGTTCCGTGAGCTTGTCGCCTCCAGCTTCCGCGGCAACCAGCGAGCTGAGCAGGTCGGCGCGCGGTGTACGGCGTCGCTCGCGGATCAGTTCGCCGATGTAGGCACGGAAATCAATGAGCGCCTGCTGCGAGATTTTCAGAATCGCCTCAGGCGGCTTGTTCAGTCCCTGAAAGGCGAGCAGTTCATCGGCCCATCGCTTCACGTTGTCCTGGTCGGAAGCAGGAACCCCGATGATGGCGCCCACAATCGTAAACGGAAGCGGGACAGCAATGTCGTTGATGACATCCGCGTGGCCTCTGTCGAGGGCATCGCCGACCAGCTTGTCTATCAGTTCTGTAATGCGCGGGCGCATCTCCTCCACCCGCGTCGCGTTGAAGACCTTGGTGACCAGGGCTCGCAGCCGCGTGTGGTCGGGAGGATCGGAAAAGATGAGGCTCTTGGCGCGAAAGTGTTCTTCAAGCACCTTGTAGTGGGCGCGCGATTCGGCGGGCAGATACTCCACTACCTTTGAAAGCCGCCCTTCGTTGGAATACGTGCAGACATTACGAAAAGTGGGAACGATGTCGTCGTAGCGCGTAAACAGCCACGCGCCTATGGCATCGCACCAATGCACAGGATCCTCCCGCTGCAGGCGACGCAGCGTGGGATAAGGATCGATCATCACTTCTTTCAGAACCAGTGAATCGCCCAGCGTGGCCACAGGACTCGTTGACATGAAGCGTTCTCCCGGTCGTTGAAATGCCTTGTTGTCGCGGTGTCGCCTGCCGACTGCTCGCTCGCGCGCCCCGGCTGCCTTGTCTGATGCGTCGCGCTACCCCATAAACTTGCAGAAAGCAGAATATACATTTTGTCCGCTGCTGCGGGCCATTGCGGCTCGGCCGAGGCCCTCAAATTGTCATGAATGATGTCGGCTGGGCCTTCAGCCTCCCACCCGGGTTTTTGCCCAGCGTTAGCGCGTAAACCCTGATCCACTGCTGCCTTAGCCGCGTTTCAATTGTTACAATTGTGTTAATATCGGATTCCTGGGAACGGGCTCGATCGGCCCCCTTCCCCGAATTCTTCGCTATGATCCTCTACCTCATGCGCCACGCCAGTGCCGGAATGTTCCGCGAGAACCCCGTTCTCGACGCCAAGCGGGGCCTCGTCAAGGAGGGCAAAGACCAGTGCATGCTCATGGCGCGCATGCTGAGCGCCCTCAAGGTGCAGGTGGACGTAATCGTCTCGAGCCCCTTGAAGAGGGCTCTTCAGACCGCACAGTTTGTCGGCACCGAGCTTGGCTACGACGGAAAAGTGGAAGTCAGCAAAAGCCTGCTGCCCACTGCCGACTTTGCCGAATTCCAGGACATGCTGGTCAAGTACGCCGGCCGCGAAGGCATGCTGGCCGTGGGACACAACCCGGTCCTGTTCCAGTTTCTGGGCCGCCTCATCACCGGCAACGGCGGCGCAGCCATCCGCATGCGCAAGGGGTCTATTGCCCGTGTCGATCTTGACCGCCATCCGCCCCGGCTGCAATGGCTCATCGATCCGCGCACAGCCCGCTCCATCTATGCCAGCGTGGGAAAGAGCTCTCGCCCGAAAACTTCGCGGAAGTAGTCCGCCTCTTTGCGCAGCGACCACAACTCCAGCTCAGCGCCCGTCCTGCCCGGACGAATTTCCAGGTAAACCCGCTTTGGATACAGGGCTACCGATACGCGCAGCACGTCGCTGGCGCGATCCTGGTTCAGCGCCACCGCCAGCCGCAGCAGCACCACCGCCCGTTGCACGTTGCGGTGGTGCTCGGCGGGAATATTGCGCAGCGCTCGGTCGCCCGGCTGCGGCCGGCTCTTGCCCAGGTAGCGCGCAATGGCCGAAACCAACGTCCGCTGCAGCTGGCCGTAGCCGTAGATTTCTGAACTCGAAACTATGTACTGCGTGTGCCGGTGATGTCCCTGGTGGTTGATGAACTTTCCGGTGTCGCGCAGAATTGCCGCCGCCGCAAGCCAGCTTTCGTACTCGGCGGGCAGCTCGTGCAGAGCCTTCAGCTCGTGGAACAGTTGCACCGCATGCGCCCGCACCGGCTCGGCCTGCTTGGGGTCCACGCCATACCGCCGCGCCGTGGCCAGCACGCTCTCCCAGCGTTCGTGTTCGAACGCTGGGTGAGCCGTGGCCCGCGCGTCCTGCTCGGCCAGCATCGCCGCCAGCATGCCGTCGCGCAAGCCCAGCGGAGAATAACGGAACCCCGCCAGCCCGAAACTTTCCAGCAGCTCCGCGTACACCGCAGCTCCTGCCACGATTATCTCGGCCCTCCGCGGACCGATTCCCGGCACCGCCTCGCGCTCCGGCAGCGTCATCTTCGCCAGGTAGCCTGACAGCTTCTTCACTGAACGCGTCGGCACAATCTCCGGCAGCACATTGCCTGCCGGCCTTCTCTGCGTTTTGCCTGCGCGGCCGTTGTCGGCGGCCACCATCCGTGCACCAGCCGCATACGCATCGCTCAGCGCTGCCGCTGTGCCTGAGGTGGCAATCACCAATCCCACTTTTCCCGGCTGCACTTTCTTGTGCGCCCGCCGCAGCTCCCGCGCAATCCACTGCCGCATGCGCCCCAGCCCGTCGGCGGGCGCCGGGTCCGCCGACAGAAAGTCCTCCGTCAACCGCACTGAGCCCAGCGGAACGCTGATGGTTTCCTTGATCCGCTTCTGCTCTGAGAGCGTGATCTCGCAACTGCCCCCGCCCAAGTCGATCAGCAGCACTTTTCCGCCCGCGCCCGGTTCCGTGCCAGTCACACCCAGGTGGATGAGCCGGCCTTCCTCCAACCCGGAAATGATCTCCATCGTCCAGCCCGTCTCCGCCTTCACCCAGGCCTGAAACGCGGCGCCGTTGCGCGCATCGCGCATGGCACTCGTGGCCACCACGCGAATCTGATCCACGCCATGCGCCTGCACCGCCCGCTGAAAACGCTTGAGCGCTCGCAGCGTCAGCGCCATCGCCTCGGGAGACACAAGCCCCGACTCAAAAACGCTTGCTCCAATCCGCGTCACTTCGCGGTCTTCCGCCAGCGTCTTCAACTGGTGCGCCACAACCTTGGCGATCTTCAATCTGCAGGAATTCGATCCGATATCGATGGCGGCAAACGTTGGCATGGGGATCTAGCGCACACTCCGAGAAGAATTTCGTCTCTCGGCTCAAGATACACGAGCGCGCCCTCCACAAGCCGCGTGGAAAAGCCGCCCAGCAGAAGTCAGCCGGGTACCCCATCCCTGCCAGCTTTCCTGGAATCGCTGAACAGTCTACCGGGAGTCGTTCCCTGTTCCCTATTCCCTATTCCCTGCCTCTCCCCCCTGATATCCTTAATCAAATGGCAAATTCAGCCGTGACTAACGATACGCACTCATACAATCGTCCGCAGCAAGCCCCCTCCGCGCTGGCTGTCTGGCTGCTTCTGGCTGCCATCTTTGCCGCCGTGCAGTTTGCTTCTCTCTTCTCGCCCCCCTTGCTCGACGACGTGGATGCCGCCCATGCAGAAGCCGCACAGCACATGGCTGAGACCGGCGACCTCATCACGTCGAAGATCAACGGCATCCGCTACATTGAGAAGCCACCCCTGCCCTACTGGATCGTCGCCGGAAGCTACAAGATCTTTGGCCAGAACACTTTTGCCACGCATCTGCCCAACGCGCTCGCCATGCTCGGCCTTGCCTGGCTCGCCTGGCTGTGGGCCCGCCGTGCATGGGGCTCCCGCGCCGGCCTCTACGCAGGCCTCGCCGTGCTCACCTCCATGGGCCCGTTTCTCTTTACACGCTTCATCATTCCCGAGGCGGAGCTGAGCCTATTTCTGCTCATCGCGCTCTACGCCCTCATCACCGGACTCGAAGACGATCGCCCCAATCGCTTTTACTGGATGTATGCCGGCGTCGCGCTGGCCACCCTCACCAAGGGACTCATCGCGCCCGTCTTCTTTATCGGAGCCGCCGTTCCCTACCTGCTGCTGACCGGCCAATGGCGCCGCTGGCGCGTGCTCAGGCCCTTCACTGGAACGCTGCTCTTCCTGCTCATCGCCGCGCCGTGGCACATCCTCTGCGGCATCTACAACCCCGACCAGGGACACCCCTTCGGCAACCACCCCACCTTCGGAAACGTTCACGGCTTCTTCTACTTCTATTTCATCAACGAACACTTCCTGCGCTTCTTCGGCCAGCGCTATCCGCACGACTACAACAAGATGCCGGGCATCTTCTATTGGCTTGGTCACCTGGCATGGCTCTTCCCGTGGAGCATCTTTCTGCCCGCCACGTTCTATGCTGCCTGGAAGACGCGCCGCAGTTGGCTCCAGCACCTGCACCGCGATGCCGGCCAGACCGTCGACTTCTATCTCGACAACGCCGTGCGCGCCGACGTGGCCAGCTACGTGGCCCGACTCAAGTTCCGCGTCCGCACCATCTGGCTGCTCTCGCTCTTCTCGGCCTGGACGCTGCTCTTCTTCTCCATCTCCACCAACCAGGAGTACTACACCTTTCCGGTGTGGACGCCGCTATTCATCCTCATCGCCTGCATTGTGGCAGGCATTGAAGAAAACCGCGCTCCCAACGGCGCTCCCGCCGAGAGCGGCTCACTGCTTTCAACGGCATGGCTGACCGGCGCGCAGGGCGCCTTTGCCGTCATCGGCATTCTCTCAGCCATCGCACTCGGGTGGGGACTCTGGGTCTCGCGCAACTTGCCTTACGTTCCTGACATTGGCACGCTGCTGGCGCATCGCGGTGTGGGCGACTACACGCTGTCCATGTCGCACCTGTTCGACCTCACCGGCGCGTCGTTCGCAGCGTTGCGCCTGCCCGCCGCACTCGCCGGCATCGCTCTGCTCGTGGGACCTCTGGCCGGCTGGATCTTGCGGCTCAGAAGTAAGCACCTGGCCGCATCCGTCAGCATCGCCCTCACCTTCACCGTCTTCCTCGTCGCCGCGCACATCGCCTTCGCGCGCTTCGAGCCCATGCTCAGCTCCAAACCCATGGCCGACACCATCATCGCCAAAGGCGCGCCGACTGACACCTTCATCATCTATGGCGACCAGTCCGACGCCTCCTCGGTCATCTTCTACACGCATAACTTCCTCCAGCGCCGCCTCACCCTGATCGTGACCGAACAATGCGGACAGCACGGCGAGGGTTCCACGCTGCTGTGGGGCTCGTGCTATCCAGACGCACCCAGACTCGACATCGGCGAAGACCAGCTCTCGAAGATTTGGGGAACCGGCGACCGCAAGTGGATCTTCGCGCAGGACGTAAACCAGTCCAAGGTCGAGCAACTCCTGGCCGGGCGGCTTTACCCCGTGCAATCGCTCGCCGACAAGACCCTCTGGACCGACCGGCCGTTATAGTAGAATTCGACCTTGGCGCGGAGCAGTTTTCGGCGTTCTCCTCCTCCGTTCAAAGCTCCGGGGAGAGCGGATTGCGCGCAGAGCGGGCTTTGAGATCGAATCTGTCACCATGACCTACGGCCACATTGTTTCTCACGCTCTTTTCGCGCTTGCCGTCCTCGGCATCGTTAGTTCCACCGTCTATAGCCTGTTGGTTGGCGTGGCCGTCCTCCGCTTTCGACGCCGTGCATCCAAAGGCCCGCTCGCTTCCTTCCGCCCCCCGGTCACCGTGTTGAAAGCGCTCCACGGCGACGAGCCCGATCTGGAACAAAACCTCAGCAGCTTCTTTGTGCAGGACTATCCGGACTACGAGATTCTTTTTTGTGCGCGCCACGGCAACGACCTGGGCCTGCAGGCGGCGCGCCGGGTAGCCGCGCGTTTCCCTCAGGTCAACGCCCGCATCCTCACCTGCGGCGAACCGCCCTGGCCCAATGCCCGCACCTTCTCCTTCGAAATCATGCGCCGTGAGGCCGCGCACCAGATCCTCGTCTCCAGCGACAGCGATGTCCGCGTGGGCCCGGACTACCTCGCCTCCGTGGTTGCGCCGCTCGCCGATCCCAACGTCGGCATGGTCACCTGCCTCTACCGCGGCGTCACCCGCCATGGACTATGGGCGCAACTCGAGGCCATGGGCATGAGCGTCGAGATGACCTCCGGCGTGCTGGTGGCCGACACGGTCGAGGGAATGAAGTTCGCCCTTGGTCCCTCCATGGTCATGCGCCAGAGCACCATTGAAAAGATCGGCGGCTTCGAGCCCGTGGCCGGCTACTACGCCGACGATTTTGTCCTGGGAAACTGGACCGCAACGAAGGCAAAGGAAACCGTGGTGCTCTCCTCCTACATCGTCGAGCACCACGTCCTCAATGCCGACTTCAGAAAGAGCATCGCGCATCAGCAGGGATGGGCCACGAGCACCCGCTTCTCCCGGCCTGCGGGTCACGTCGGCGAAGTTCTTACCTATGCCGTTCCTTTTGGCCTGCTCGCGCTTGCGGTTCTTGCCGCTTCAGGCCATCTCGTCCTGGGCCTTGCGCTGCTGGCATTCACGCTCCTTGACCGCGTGCTGCTCTGCCTGCTGGTGGCCGGCGCAGTAGTCAACGACACCCCCGCCCTGCGCAAGGCATGGCTCTATCCCCTGCGCGACTTCATGGGATTTTGTTTCTGGGTCCGGAGTTACTTTGGCTCGCGCCGCACGCGCTACCGCGGTGAGCTTTACGAGTTGCTTTCTGAAGGAAGGCTCCGCAAGGTCGCGGAATAAGCCCCGCGGTCAGGCCTTCTTCGCCGTCACCGTCTTCGGCACCACCACGGGCCGGCGCATGGGCACAATCGCCGCGCCTCCGCTCGGCGCATTCTGCTGGAAACGCGTCAACATCTCCGTGCGCACGTACTCCACAAAGCCCTGCATCTGCCGGTTCATCTCTTCCATCCGCTCGCGCATCTGCAGAATGATGGCCATCCCCGCGATGTTCACGCCCAGGTCCCGCGCCAGGTTCAGGATGAACTCCAGCCGCTCCAGATCCTCGTCTGTATAAAGCCGCGTGTTGCCTTCCGTGCGTGACGGCTTCAGCAAACCCTCGCGCTCATACAGGCGCAGCGTCTGCGGATGGATCTCGTACATCTCGGCCACCGCCGAGATCATGTACGCGCCCTTCGATTTGCGTTTTGCCGCCATCGCCGTCACCCGAAATCAGCTTACCGTAACCGCCAACCAAGAAAAGTAATCACCAAGGCACTCAGCTTTTCAGGCCCTGTTCCCTTGTTCCCTTGGTCCCTCGTTCCCTGCTTTACTCCCTGCCCTTTTCAAACAGCGCCACCCGCGGATCCTGGTTGTTCAGTTTCGCCAGCTCGCGCATAATTTCCCTGCTGCGCTCGTCCTGCAAATGCGGCACCACCACTTCAATCGTCACAATCTGGTCGCCGCGCTGCTCGGGCCGCTGCGCATTTTCCACGCCCCGCTCCCGCATCCTGAGCTTCTGCCCGCTCTGCGTGCCCGGCGGAATCTTCAACTGCGCGCGCCCGTCGATCGTCGGTACATCCACCTTGGCGCCCAGCGAGGCCTCAGGCACCGTCACCGGCACCGTCAGCTGGATATCGTCGCCCACCCGCGTAAACACCGGGTTTGTTCCGGTGCGCACAATCAGGAACAGGTCCCCGGCCGCTCCGCCATTCAAGCCCGCGTTGCCCTTGCCCTGCAGCCTGATCCGCTGGCCGTCCCGGGTTCCCGCCTTGATGCGAAACTCCACCGTCTCGGTCTTGTTCACAGTCCCCTCGCCATGGCACGTCGCGCACGCGTTCGACGTGCGCCCCGTCCCACCGCAGTTTGGACAGGGAATGTTGAACTTCATCCGTCCGCCCATCTGCGTCACTTGGCCCGTGCCGTTGCACTCCGGACACTGCGTTACGCCGCCCGTATGCGCCTGTCCGTGGCAGGTGGGGCAGGTCTCGCGCCGGTTCACCATAATGCGCGCCTGCCCACCGCGAATAGCCGTCCAAAAGTCCACTGTCGCCTGGTACTCCAGGTCGGTTCCCGGCTGCGGACCGCGCGGCTGTTGCTGCTGATGCTGCGCTCCTGAAAAAATTCCAGAGAAAATGTCCTTGAAGCTGCCGCCCCATCCCGCCTGTCCCGGCTGCGGCCCTGCCTGCTGTCCGTGTCCGCCAAAGCCGCCGCCCTGGAAACCCGAAAAATCAAACCCGTCAAAGTCCACCTGCGACCGCCCGCCGCCGCCTGCGCTCTGCTGCCGCGCATAGGCCTCCGCCTGCGCCGGGTCAATCTGGTCGGAGTAGAAGCCCAGCTGGTCGTACACCTTCCGCTTCTTGTCGTCGCTCAGTATGTCGTTAGCCTCGGAGATCTCCTTGAACTTCTCCTCCGCCTTCTTGTCATTCGGGTTCACGTCCGGGTGATACTTCCGCGCAGCTTTCCTGAACGCCTTGCGAATCTCATCCGACGTGGCCGTTTTCTTGACCCCTAGCGTCGCGTAATAATCCTTGTTCTGTGTCGTCGCCATGTGTATTTTCTTATCTCAGTTTCGCGTAATGGTTGCGTTGTGCCTTTCCTGCACTAAACCTGCCAATGTTTACTCACGCCCATCGGCAAAGACTCATGCGATACGAAGCGCCTTCTGCACGGCCTTTGGTTCGCGGTCGATCACCATCAGGTAAGCCCGCGTCGGACCCTCTGGAACACGCCGTCCCTGTTCCCAATGCCGCACCGTGTTCACGCTGAATCCAAAACAGACCGCGAACTCCTGCTGCGTCATTCCCAGACGCCCGCGAATCGCCTTCACATCGATCTCGGCGGGGATGTGGACAACATACGTGCCTTCTTTTGCGGTTCCCTCCGCAAATGCAAGTGCCTGCTTCAGTCCACGCAGAATACCGTCGGCAACTCTCCTGCTCATCGTCCCGCCCTCCGTCGCTTGTAGGATTCCACAATTAACTCCGTGGCCTGCCGCAGCTCGTGACATTCAGATTGGGTCAAATTCGCGCGGTCGTTTTTGGCGAACGCCTCAAGGATGTACAGCGGCATCTCCATATCGTGAAAGAAGAAGATCACCCGCGCTCCGCCTCGCTTCCCGCGTCCTTCAAGACCCCAGCGAATCTTGCGCACGCCACCGGTGCCCGGAATAAGATCGCCCGCGGTTGGATTGCAAGCCAGATACCCAACCAGTTCTGCCCGCTCCGCGTCATCCATCAACTTCTTCGTCGCACGGAGGAATTCGTCCATTTCCACTACCGTGATGGGGCGCGTATCACGCAAGATTCATTGTAGTGCATTGCACTAGTTAGCGCAACGCGTTTGGAGAGGTTGAACCGAATTCACATCACGCAAAAAAGAGAGTATCCTGTGCTATCTTTCCGCCATGCGAAAAACGACCTTCGTAAACCTTCTCTGCGGCCGTGCGACGCTGTTTTGCCTCGCCGCACTCATCGCAGTTACCCCCCCTTCTTTCGCCCAGACACCCACCACCCCGGCCTCGCCGAGCGACCCCAAGGAACTGATGCTGCAAGCCGCCAAAGTGGGAAATCTCACCGGCGAGGGCATCAAGCCGTGGCACTTCAAGGCCAGCTATACGCTCTTCGACGAGAACGGCGGCGTCAAGGATCAAGGCACGTTCGAGGAGTCTTGGGCTGCACCGGACAGGTACAAGTTGACCACGACCGGACAAAACTTCGTTCAGACAGATTACGGAACCAGGGATGGCATTCTGCGCTCCGGACAGGAGCAGGACCTGCCACAGATGCTCACCGATGCCTTGCGCGAGTTGGTCGCGCCCTTGCCGCCTCCGGAAACCATCCATCAATCCTCCTACGCCATACAGAACAAGGACAACGGAAGTACCAGTCTCTCCTGCCTGACCCCGGACCCTCACCAAGTTGGCGCACCCTTGGTCTATTGCTTGGCCGGAAATCCCCAGGCGCCACGGGCCGATATCTACAACTCGACTGGGCTCCAGGCGCTCCGCAACCGGATTCTCCAGTTCAGCGACCGGACCGTCGCAGGGGACGTCGTCTTCAAACAGGCTGGCAAAACTCTGCTTTCGACACATCTCGAGAATCTTGAGTTCATCGTCATTGCGTCGGACGCCATCTTCACTCCACCCGTTGGCACACTCCTTTTGCCACGGCGCTTGCCAGGGCATGTCGAAATGTCCGCGGGCATGGCGCAGGGCCTCCTCGTCAAGAAGGTTGCTCCTGTATATCCACCCATCGCCCGCGCTGCGCACGTCTCCGGGACCGTTATCCTGCAAGCGGTCATTGGCGAGGCGGGGCGCGTTGAAAGCATGCGCGTTATAAGTGGTCCCGCTATGTTGCAACAAACCGCATTGGACGCGGTGAAAGATTGGATTTACAGACCTTATCTCCTCAATGGGGAGCCGATCAAGGTGCTGACCACGGTCAATGTCATCTTCAGCCTGAATTAATCCCCAGGTGGTCTGCTGAGCCCGTAACCATCGGTGTCGCAGATTCATCATTAACAATCCGGGGTGGACAACATTCCGTCGCCCACCCCAAAGTCTTGCCGCCTTGCTAACCACGCTTCCGCGCGAGCTAATCCGCCGCGGCGGACGAACTCCGCTTCACTTCTTGTCGTCCACGTCCACGTACTCGGCGTCGATCACGCCCTCGTCCTTCTTGGCTTCTTCAGCAGGAGCCTGGCCCGCTTCTCCTGTCGGCGCACCACCGGCTGCCGCTGCGTTGGTCTTGTACAGCACCTCCGCCAGCTTGTGGCTTGCCGCCGTCAGCTTCTCATTCTGCGCCTTCAGCTCGTCCGATGTCGGCGTGCCTTCCAGAACCTTCTTCGATTCCGCAAGCACCGTCTCCACCTCGCCCTTTTCCGGACCCTGGATCTTGTCGCCGTTGTCCTTCAACATCTTTTCGATGTTGTAGACCATGCCGTCCAGAGAGTTGCGCGCGTCAATCTCCTCGCGCTTCTCTTTGTCCTCGGCCGAGTGCGCTTCGGCTTCCTTCGCCATCTTCTCTACCTCTTCTTTGCTCAAACCCGAGCTCGAGGTGATCTGAATGCGCGTGTCCTTGCCCGTGGCGTTATCCTTCGCCGTCACGTTCAAAATTCCGTTGGCGTCGATGTCGAACGTCACTTCGATCTGCGGTACGCCGCGCGGCGCCGGAGGAATCCCAGCCAGCTTGAACTTGCCCAGCGTGCGGTTCTGCGCGGCCAGCGGGCGCTCGCCCTGCAGCACATGCACTTCCACTTCCGTCTGCGAGTCCGATGCCGTCGAGAACGTCTCCGTCTTCTTGGTCGGAATCGTCGTGTTGCGCGGAATCATCGAAGT
>Ga0182014_10006933_pt1 | contig 12013 bp, 10 predicted proteins | sample 612S2DmetaG_FD_120489 | JGI IMG/M metagenome (GOLD analysis project Ga0182014, IMG submission 120489) | Permafrost microbial communities from Stordalen Mire, Sweden - 612S2D metaG | ecosystem: Environmental > Terrestrial > Soil > Wetlands > Permafrost | place: Sweden: Stordalen | collected... | reverse complement strand
CGAACAGCATGGCGTCGATATCGTCTGCCAGAGACGCCCCGTCGTGGCCATGACCGTCAATCCGCTTGATCGGGTCGCACACATGAAATCGATAAAACGCCATGAAATATTGATGCCAAGGCCTTCGATCGGCGCTTTGACATCGATCAAATCGGCCGGTTTTTGCGCTGCGGGAACCCTGGCCGGCAACGGCCGCCCTGGCCTCCATTCCACGCCGCCGGCTTCCCTTCGATGATATCGACAAGCGTCGCGGACCGTCAGGAAAGCTTGCGAGCCGGTTGCCGGCCCAGCGCCTGGATCGCCTCCTCGACGCTGCGAAAGGAGTGATCCGGACCCAGGAGTTCGTCGACGCCGAACCGCGCCATCGCGGCCTGGGCGCGGACCGATTCCAGCCGCGCCATGGCGAAATCGACGCCTTCGGCGTGACAGTGGCGGATCAGGTCCCGCAAGATCTGCGCGCCGGTAAAGTCGATCTCGACGATGCCGGTGGCTTCCAGCACCAATAGCCGTGCGGCCTGCGTCTGCGATTGCAGGGCGGCGAGGAAGTCGCGCCGGAAGGAATAGGCGTTGAGAAAGGACAGCGGCGCCTGGTAACCCGCGACGATGACGCCCGGCTCCTGCTCGCCGGGAAGTGCCGGGCTCAACGGCCACCAGATCGAGGTGCCGGGCACGCGTTCGAACACGACCAGACGGGCGCGCGTCGTGCTCCAGATGCCGTGCAGCAGCGAGAGCGCTATTCCGATGCCGACGCCCTGCTCGATCGGGAGCACGATGATCGCCGCCGACGTCGCGGCGATCAGCAGAAATTCGCCCAGCGACTGCCGGTAAATCGTGATGATCTGGCCGACGCGAACGATCCGCAGGGCGACGAACAGCAGCACGCCGCCGAGCGCCGCGTTCGGAATTCGACTGAGCAGCGCCGCGCCGAATGCCAGCAAGGCGGCGAGGATCGCCGCCGCCGCAAGGCCCGCGAGCTGGGATCGTCCGCCGGTTTCGCTGACCACCGCCGTGCGCGGCGGACTGGCATCGACCGGAAATGCGCCGATCAGTCCCGACAACAGGCTGCCGATGCCGACGCCGACGAAGTCGCGATCGACATCCGGCGGCTCATCGGCGGAGGACGGAAAGGAGCGCGTCGTCGCCGCCGTCTGCACTATCACGACGATCGCGATGATCAGGCTCAGCGGCAACAGGCTCGGCAAGCGGCTCAACGGGATATTCGGCACCGCGAACGCCGGCAGGGCGGCGGAAACGGCGCCGAGAACGCTGACGCCGCGGCTTTCCAGCCCGAGCAGCGCTACGGCCGCCCCCGCCAGCACCAGCGCGATCAGCGCGCCGGGAATTCGCGCATCGATCCGCTCCGTTACGGCAACTGTCGCCAGAACGCCGAGGCCGATCGCGAGCGTGAACGGGTTGGTTTCGCCGAGCTGCGCGGCAAGGGTCGCCAGTCGCTGCAGCATCGGCCCCTCCGGCGCGGCAACTCCGAGGATGCCGGGCAACTGGGAGATCAGGATGTGCACGGAGATGCCCGTGAGAAACCCTGTGGTCACCGGTATCGACAACAAATCCGCGATCCAGCCGAGGCGGAAAACGCCCGCCGCCAACAGCACGAGGCCCACCATCAGCGCCAGCGCCGCCGCCAGCACCAGGTATTGCGGATCGCTGGAGACGGCGAGCGCCGCGAGACCGCCGGCGAAAATGGGTGTGATGGTCGAATCCGCGCCGCTCGACAGGAAGCGATTGCTGCCGAACATGGCGAATGCCAGAGCGCCCGCCAGGAACGCGAAGAAGCCGATCTGCGGGGCAAACCCACCGAGCCGGGCCGTCGCCATCTGCTCCGGGATCGCGATCGCGGCAAGCGTCACACCTGCAAACAGATCATGCGCGAGGAATTGCGGGCAATAGGATTGCAGCGAACGGAACACGGGCCACGCCTTGCCGGCTAAACCGGAATCCGGACCACCGGAACTATTCGCCATTCCTCGTCGCCTCCCCTTGCAGATACCGACTTCCGATCCGATCAAATCGGCCATCTCACGCTATCATGCCGGCCTGCGATATCGAACACCCCGTTGCGACTGGCGGCCGGGCTATCCCGCAATGCGATATAGTGCATGTCCCTGCCCGCCATTTCCGGCGCCAAAACCCCGTTAAACCTTAAGTAACCGGATTTCCTAACCGGGCCGCCATTTGTGCGTCGTATTCATGTTGCCCGGGAGTTGGGGAATGCGAGAACTGGTTTCCGACAACAGCAGGTTTCCTGAAAGCCCCGCCATCGCGGCGGCGCCGCCGCGAATGGTTGCGCCGTTCTGGCGCGGTCCGGTGCTGTGGCTCGTTCTCTCCGGCTTCGTTCTGGTCGCAGCCATCACGATCGGCACGGTGGTCGTCATCGACCAGTTTCGCGAGCGCGCGCTCCAGAACAGCGAGCGCGAACTCGAAAACACCGTGCTGCTGCTGACCCGCCACTTCGATCAGCAACTGAGCGATCTTGAAATTCCCCTGAACGACCTGATCTCGAAGATGCATCTGGCAGGCATCGCGTCTGCCGACGATTTCAGGCGCCAGATGTCCACGCCGGAAATGCATCTGCTGATGAAGGCCAAGGTCGGCGGTCCCACGGAATTCGCTGGCATCAACGCCTACGACGCGGACGGAATCCTGATCAATTCCTCGGAGGTCCCGGTCGTTCCGGCCGTCAACATCGCCGACCGCGCCTATTTCAACGCTCTCAAATCCGGCCCGGACCAGCAGCAGATCGAGCTGGTCCGCAGCCGGTTTTCCGGTGGCGTGAGAACGGTCATCGCCCGCAAGGTGACCGGGCCCGACGGCGAACTCATCGGCGTGATTTCGCGCGCGATTTCTCCGGCCAAGTTTGAGAATTTCTTCTCGTCCGTGGCGCTCGGAGAGAATGCCGCCATCTCCATGTTCCATCGCGATGGAACGATGCTGGCGCGTCATCCGCACACCGATGCGATGATCGGGCTGAAATTCCAGTCCGCACCGCTGCTCGCGAAGGTGCTGGCCGAAGGCGGCCGTCAGACCCTGCGCGTGGAAAGCCCCATCGACAATCGGGACCGGCTCGGGTCGGCGGACGAATTGAGCCATTTTCCGATCGTGGTGGTCGCGACCACCACCGTATCCTCGGCGCTCGCCGACTGGCGGGCGCAGACCAGGCTGTTTATCGCCGCCGCCGCGCTTTCCGCGCTGGCGATCGCGTTCATTCTGTCCCTGATCATCCGGCAGATCGTCCGGCAGAACCGGGAATCGCAGCAGCGGCTGGAATCGGAAAAGCACCGGCTCGACACCGCCCTGAACAACATGACGCAGGGCCTCGTGCTGTATGACGCATCGGCACGCATCGTCACCTTCAACCAGCGCTACATCGACATGTACGATCTGTCGACGGATGTCGTGAAGCCGGGCTGCCACTTCTTCGACCTGATCCGGCACCGCGAGGCGACCGGATCGTTCGACGGAAATGTCGATGAATTCTGTTCGAACGTTCTGCGCAACGTTGCCCGGGGCAAGGTCACCCATAGCATCATGGAATGCGCGGACGGGCGCTCATTTCAGATCGTCAACAAGCCGCTGGCGCAAGGCGGCTGGGTCGCGACCATCGAGGACATCACGGAGCGGCGGGCCATCGAACAGGAACGCGACCGCAACTTCGCGTTCCTGCGTCAGATCATCGATCACATTCCGACCCAGATCACCGTCAAGGACGTGCGCGACCGGCGTTACGTGCTGGCCAACCGCGTGGCCGAAACCCAGTTCGGGATACCGCGCGATGCCATCGTCGGCAAGACCGCGGTCGACCTGTTTCCGAAAGCCGCCGCCGATATCATCGCCGCGGACGATGAAAAGGCCACGCACTGCCCGGACGGCCTGTTCCTGGACATCGGCCCGTGGCAGAGCCAAGCGCTGGGCCAGCGCTTCATCACCTCGCGGCGCATCGGCATTCCGGACCAGTCCGGCGAAACGCGGTACATCATCAACGTCGTCGACGATGTCACCGACCGCCGGCGCGCCGACGAGAAGATCGCGCATCTGGCGCATTACGACGCGCTGACCGACCTGCCGAACCGGGTGCTGTTCCGCGAACGGATCGAACGCGAGCTGCGGGCGACCGGCCGCGGCAAGCAGTTCGCCTTGCTCTATATCGACGTCGACGAGTTCAAGGGCATCAACGATTCGCTCGGGCATCATGTCGGCGATGAGCTGCTGAAGGCCGTGGCCGGCCGCCTCAGGAACTGTGTCCGGGAAACCGATCACGTCGCAAGGCTCGGCGGCGACGAGTTCGCGGTGATCCAGGCCGACGTCGGCAACCCCGACGAAGTCGTGGAGTTCGTGGCCCGGATCCAGGAGGCGATCCGCCAACCCTATCAATGCCTCGGCCACCATCTGTCGAGCGACGCCAGCATCGGCATCGCGCTGGCGCCGCAGGACGGCACCGACCTCGACCAGCTGATCAAGAACGCCGACCTGGCGATGTACGGCGCCAAGGCCGACGGACGCCGGACCTACCGCTTCTTCGAGCCGGCGATGGATGCCCGCGCCAAGGCAAGGCTGACGCTGGAGCGGGACCTGCGCCAGGCGCTGGTCGATGGCGGCTTCGAGATCCACTACCAGCCGCTGGTCGATCTCGTCACCGACGAGGTGACCGGCTGCGAGGCGCTCTTGCGCTGGCGCCATCCCGTGCGCGGCATGGTCTCGCCCGCCGACTTCGTACCCGTCGCCTAGGATACCGGCCTGATCGTCGAACTCGGCGAATGGGTGCTGCGAACCGCCTGCGCCGAGGCGGCCACCTGGCCAAATCATGTCCGGCTTGCCGTCAACGTCTCGCCGGTTCAGCTGAAATGCCCGACGCTGGCGCTGAAGATCGCCAGCGCGCTGGCGACCTCCGGTCTTGCCGCCAGCCGGCTGGAGCTCGAGATCACCGAGGCGGTGCTGATCCGCGACGACGAGACGGCGCTCGCCATCCTGCATCAGCTCCGCGCCATCGGCATCCGCATCGCGCTCGACGATTTCGGCACCGGCTATTCCTCGCTGAGCTACCTGAAGCGCTTCCCGTTCGACAAGATCAAGATCGATCGCTGCTTCGTCACCGACATCGCGGAAATCGACGGCTCATCGGTCATCGTCCAGGCGGTGGTGAACATCGCCGCCGCCGGCAACATGACGACGACGGCCGAGGGCGTGGAGACATCAGAGCAAAAGGAAATGCTGCGCAAGCTCGGCTGCACCGAGATGCAGGGTTACCTTTTCAGCGCCGCAAAGCCCGGCCCCGAGGTGAGGAAACTGTTCGGCCCGCGCCGCGAGAGCGTCGCGGCGGTGGCTTGATGACAACAGATCTGGATTTATCGGACGCCCGACGAAATTGGGCCGTTCCGCACAACACCGCCGCATCATCATAAAACAGCGGCACTAGGGAAGGATTCGAGATGGCTCGTACAAGAAGCCCTGAGCTCGCGCATGCCTACGCCGTGCGTTTGATGCAGCATTTGGTCGTCCCTACCTTCGTGATCGACCCCAAGCGGCGCGTCGTCGTCTGGAACCGCGCTTGCGAGCGACTGACCGGCGTCGCCGCCTCCGAAGTCCTCGGCACCTCCGGGCACTGGCGCGCTTTCTATCGGGAGCGCCGTTATTGCCTGGCGGACCTGGTGGCTCTCGGGCGGCAGGAAAAAATGGGCGAACTCTACCCCGAACACACCATTCCGGACCGCAATGGGCTCGGCATCGGCGCCGAGAACTGGTGCGTCATGCCGAAGCTCGGCAACCATCTGTATCTGGCGATCGACGCCGGCCCTATCCACGATGAGGACGGCAACCTGATTGCGGTCGTCGAAACCCTGCGCGACATGACCGACCAGAAGCGGGCTGAAATGGCCCTGCAGACCCTGGCCTCCAAGGACGGGCTGACCGGCCTTGGCAACCGGCGCTGCTTCGATCAGGCCCTGGAAATGGAGTGGTTGCGCGCTCGACAAACAGGCAAACCGCTGGCCTTGTTGTTTGCCGATGTCGATCACTTCAAGCTCTTCAACGATCAACACGGTCATCAAGGCGGCGACGAGTGCCTGCGTGCAGTGGCCGCCACCATCGGCGGCGGCGCGCTTCGGCCGACCGATCTGGCTGCGCGATATGGCGGCGAGGAGTTTGCCATCATCATGCCCGACACCGACCAGCAGAGCGCTTGCAAGGTCGCCGATCGCCTTCGCAAGGCCGTCATGGAGCTCCGGATCAAACACGGCGCTCCCGGAGCCGGACCGTCGGTAACGATCAGCATCGGCGTGGCGGCACAGGTCCCCGGTGGCGACGTCGGCACCGAGTGGATTCTCGGACAGGCGGATCAAGCCCTCTATGCCGCAAAACGCCTGGGCAGAAACCGGGTGATTTCCGCCGACACCATGCTGGCCGAATTTGCCAGACTGGATCGCGGAAACACCGGCGCTCAAGCCCGGCCTCGCGCCGCGCGACGGTAGCTTCGGACCGGATAGCCGCGTTTTCACGGCTATCCGCCGGCGCTGCGGACCCAGCAAGTCCCCGTCATCTCACCGCCCCGGGATTCGTCTCGCGGGTGGCACTTGTTTAACCATGACCTCCTATTTTGACGCCGATTGACGTTGGAGGCATCGATGACCCGATCGAAGCTGTTGTTGGCGATGGCCGCATTTTTCCTGAGCCTTGGCCAGGCCCGGACGGAAACACCGAAAAGCCCTGCCGGCATCTGGCTTACCCAGGCTGGCGATGCGAAGATTCGCATCAATCATTGCGCTACCGGGCTTTGCGGCACCATCATCTGGCTGAAGGACCCGGTTGATCGGAAGACCGGAAAACCCCAAGTCGACGATAAGAATGCCAATCCTGAATTGGCGAAACGCCCGGTCATCGGCATCAACATCTTCAACAGGATGAAATCCGTCACGCAGAACAAGTGGTCCGGCACCATCTATAACGCGGACGACGGAAAATCCTATTCCAGCGACGTCATCGTTACCGGGCCGCACAAACTCGAAGTGCGCGGCTGTGTGATGGCCGTGTTATGCGGCGGCGAGACCTGGACCAAGGTTGGGGAAGTCACGTTGGCCGACGCCAACGACTGACGGACACCTCAGGCGCGACGCCGCCATCGACGCGCCCGATACCCAGTCCTCCCGGCGGTCGGGCCCACCAGAATCGGCAAATACTCAAAACCCCGCTTGCTCCGCGGGCCTCCAGAGGCTGATGTCCGGGAGGTCTTTGCCGTCTTCTCCCGGCCGGAACTCCCGCCTTGGCGCGGCGCGTGCTGCTCTGGGCGCAAGACGCGATTCGAACCTCCGAGTGGTGCTTTTCGGACTCTGTTTTCGCCGATCGCGTCCCACGTTTGGGACGCTCGCCTGCATCCCCCCGGATCGTCCAGCGCCGCCGGAAAACGCCACAAGCTGTCGTGCTCGAACGTGTCAGTGTCCAGGTCAATTTCGAACCCACCTGCGCCTGTTACCTGCGGAACAGCGCCTCCTACACCCCCGAGTTACGGTCCTCATGTCGCCGCAACAAACCAACCCCGGCGAAACAGGAGATCAAAATGAAGACGCTTCGCACCACTCTCGCTATCGCAGTCGCCGTCGCGATGCTCGGCATCGGCGCCATCACCGCCTCCTCGCCCGCATCGGCCCGCGGCTTCCATCACGGCGGCGGCTTCCACCACAGCCACGGCCACTTCGGTCACCGGCACTTCGGGCACCGGCACTTCGGACGGGGGCACAGGTTCGGCCACCGCTGGGGCTACGGCTGGGGCGGCGGACATCGCTGGGGCTACCGCTGGGCTGGCTATCGTCACATCGGCGGAGTTTACGGCGTCGGCGCAGCACCCCGCGCCTGCCCCCTGGGAACGCACCTCGGCTACGCCGGGAGGTATTGCTGGCCCAATCGCTACTGATCGAAGGGCCTGATGAAATTGCCACATCGGTCGGCCGCGCCAAAGGCGCGACCGCCCGAGCCTGAAGCATCACGAACCAATCCTCGAAACCTTTCACCTCCCGAAGGAGAACTCACATGCGCAATCTTCTCTATCCCGCCATTCTGGCGTCGGCCATGCTATGCCAACCGCTGACGCTGGTTGGCGCATTCACCACCACGGCTTCCGCTCAATCGGGGCCCGTTCGGCCAGCCGCGGCACCAGCAGCCGCGGATACGTCCCAGGCCGACGTCGAGCAACTCCCGCTGACCGAAAAGCAGATCGAAGCCTTCATCGCCGCTCAAAAGACGATCAGCGCGATCGTGGACAAAATTCCGGAGGACCAGCTGGAAAACCCGAATCCGCAATTGCAGACGAAGCTCGACCAGGTGGCCCGGAAATTCGGCTTCAAGGATTACGGCGAATACCAGGATGTCGCCGATAACATCGACTTCGTCATGGATGGGTTCGACGAGGACAGCAAGGCGTTCGTCGGCCAGGAGGTCGTTCTGAAGAAGCAATTGTCCGAAGTCGCCGCCGACAGAACAATGTCCGCTCGGGAGAGGTCCGAGCAGATCAAGGAATTGAATGAAATGCTGAAAGCCGTCGAGCCGGTGAAATTTCCAAACAACATAGTCGTCGTGACCAAATACTACGACCGTCTAAGCGCTCTGCTCGACGATGAAAAACAATAGCCGGCGCGAGCTGCCACGACGACAAGACTGAAGCTCTCGCGAGGTTCGCGGGAGCTTCACGTTCACGCCCGCAGCAGGGCGCGAGGGAGCGCATCCGCCGGCAATGGTCCGTTGTTCCGATCCTCTCGCCGAAGACGCCATGACAGGCCCAGCGAAAGGTATTAGAATTCCGACCTGCATGCGCCAATCAATCGTGGCGGCTGGGGTCGGAGCGAAACGGGGATGAACGATAGCGCCGTCAAGCGCGCATTGACTGCAATCGTGATGGCCGACGTCGTCGGCTACAGCCGCATGATGGGCGAGAACGAAGCCGGAACCCTGCAGCGGTTGACGCAATATCGAAGCGATTTCATCGATCCGACAATTGCACTCCATCGCGGCCGGATCGTCGATTCCATCGGCGACAGCCTGCTTCTGGAGTTCGGCAGCGTCGTCGACGCCGCCCAATGCGCGATCGCCCTGCAACAGATGATAGCTGACCGCAACGCATCTCTTCCGGATTCCAAGCGCATCAATTTCCGCTTTGGCGTGAATATCGGCGACGTCATCGTCAAGGATCGCACTCTTTTCGGCGACAGCATCAATGTCACCGCCAGACTACAGACGCTCGCCGAGGCCGGCGGGATCTGCTTCTCGAGCGCAGCCTATGATCAAGTTCGAGGAAAGATCGACGCCGAATTCACCGATATGGGCGCCCACCAGCTGAAGAATATCGCGCGGCGGATCGAGGTCTTTGCGCTCTCGGCGCAAGCGATCGGCGAAATGCAGAGGCGGTCGCCGCCCAAGCCTGCGCCATCGCGGCGCGCGCTCGCTCTGTCGGCCCTCGCGGCGGTCTTGCTCGTCGCTCTCGGCGTCCTGGCGACCTATTTTGTGCGTCAGTCGACCAAAACCGAACGAACTGCGCAACTCGGCACGATTCTCGACGCCACCCAGGCCAAATTGAACGAAAGAACCCGCGCCAAGCTGATCGAGGAATATTTCGCGATCGGCCTGCATCGCGCCTTCGCAATCGCACCGAAAGCTCAGGCCCGCTGGTGGACCGGAGACTGGTCGACTTCCACCGCTGCCGAGGAAAAAGTGCTGGAACGCTGCCAGATCGCTTACGACGAGCCCTGCGCGTTGGCGGCGCTCGACGAAGCGATCGCGGTGCCCGCTGGCGAGCCCCCGCGTCCTGGCCGAGATATGCCGAAAGTTCATTATTCCGGAGATTTCGATCCCGCCCAAATTCCCGCAATCCGGCAACTGGTGAGCTTGCGCGCCGACGTCGTCGGTTACCTTCAGGCGCCGGAACCCAAGGCCGCGGCGATCCATCCGCGCGGGATCATCGCTATCGTCACTGGCGCGACGGCGCAACGCCGCGCCGAGACGCAGGCGCTGAAGCTCTGCAACGAAGATGGTGCGAGAAAGGAAGGAGACGGGCCCTGCTTCCTTTATGCGGTCGGCAACAAGGTCGTATTACCGCAGCGCCGCACCGTTCCCGTTTCAAGGCCGTGACTGCGGCGCGGCGGCAGTCCCCTCGGCGTCGCATCGACAGCCACATATTTTGCACCATCGCTCGATGGCTGTTCCGCAGGTGACAGCACGCAGGCGCAGGCTCCGGTAGCCTCCCTCATCGGCATTGGGGAATGGTCCCCGACAAACCCGGGAGGCAGGAGCGTGAATATCTTTTCTCGCGGAATGGTCGTTGGACTCGCCTTGTTCGGGACTCTGGCCGGCGCTCATGCGCAGGACATGCTCGTCACGCCAAAAGGGCAGTGGCTCGCCCAGGAGCTGGATCGCCTGGACGTCGAGACGAAATGGATCGCCGGCGCGCACGTGAACTGGCGGACCGGCTTGCCCGACGGCCTGCCGGAGACATCGCCGGGACGTCATACGCATTGCAGCGCCTTCGTCGCGGCCGCCGCCGAAACGCTCGGCGTCTACATTCTGCGCCCGCCGGAACATGGACAGGTGCTGCTGGCGAACGCGCAGAATGAATGGCTCGCCATCGAAGGGCTCTATGCAGGCTGGCGGCGGCTCGGCGGTCCGGCCGAGGCGCAGGCAGCCGCCAACCGCGGCCAGTTGGTCGTCGCCAGCTACCACAATCATAGCGACGACATGCCGGGTCATATCGCGATCGTCCAGCCGGGAGACAAGACGGCGGAGGATATTGCTGCAGAAGGCCCGAATGTCATTCAGGCGGGAAGCACCAACAGCGCTTCGACAAGCCTCAAGGCCGGCTTCGCCGGGCATCCCTCCGCATGGAACAACGACGAGATCGACTATTACGCCCATGCGGTGCGCGACGCCGGAGGTCGTCCGCGATGAGGACGCGCCAGAGTCTGTTGCCAAGGCGCTTTCGCATTCGCTAGTCTGGCGCCATGCGGAACCAGGCGGAGCGCCAGTCCCGGTTCATTGGCTGACGCGAGCATGACGGAAAGTCTGATGCCGACGAGCGGGAATGAGCATATCTTCGGCCTTCTCTCGCGCGCTCCCTTGTTCGGAACTTTCGCACCTGATGCGCTGGCCGCGTGCGCGGAGAAATTTCGGGAGGTCCGGTTCGCAAAGGACGAAATGCTGTTTGCGCGCGGCGATCCGGGAACGCATCTATATATCGTTGGGGAAGGCCAAATCCGGTTGGCGATCGCGACCAGCGAAGGGCGCGAACTGAGCTTCCAGATCGTCGGTCCCGGCGATCTTTTCGGCGAAATCGCCTTGCTGGACGGGCAAAGCCGCAGCGCCGGCGCGACTGCGCTGGCCGCCACGACCGCCTTCAGCCTCGATCGCAACGCCTTTAATCGGTTGCGCGTCGCATACCCTGCTATCTCCGACGCGGTGATCTCGTATTTGTCCCGACGCCTGCGAGAAGTCAGCGACAAGCTGGAAACTCTGGCGCTTTATCCCCTTGAGAACCGGCTGGCGCGCTTTCTCCTGACGGCGCTGCAAGGCCGGCCGGATCCCGTGGGAAGACGCACGCCTCTCGAACTCGGATACTCGCAGGGCGAACTGGCCATGTTGCTCGGCGCCAGCCGTCCCAAACTCAATGCCGCGTTGGGCGCTCTCGAACGCGCCGGCGCCATCCGCCGCACCTCCGATCGCCTGTTCTGCGACCGGACGATGCTTGCCCAGATCGGGCAATGGGACGAGCCCTGACCGCGCAGCTTCGAACCCGGCGAACAGCTGGAGGGCGCACCGATTTGCGCCATGGGGCGCGGCGATCGCCGCGATTGCCTCCGCGCGCGTATCATGGGGTCGAAAAGCGGCTGCTGCGCGCGCCCGCCGCCGCTTCAAGCGCAAAAACGGCCGGTTTTGGCGTGCCCAGTTCTGTACCGAAGTGGAGCGCCAGACGCGATTCGAACCTCCGAGCGGTGCTTTTCGGTCTCTGTTCCCGCCCATCCCGGCCTCT
>Ga0182014_10006928_pt1 | contig 12017 bp, 13 predicted proteins | sample 612S2DmetaG_FD_120489 | JGI IMG/M metagenome (GOLD analysis project Ga0182014, IMG submission 120489) | Permafrost microbial communities from Stordalen Mire, Sweden - 612S2D metaG | ecosystem: Environmental > Terrestrial > Soil > Wetlands > Permafrost | place: Sweden: Stordalen | collected... | reverse complement strand
TCGTCGCAGCGCGAGTACCACTCGTTGAGGTCGATGCAGCCGAGGTTGATCACCCAGAGTAACCCTGCGACGTCGTCGACGATCGGAAAGTCGATCACGCTGCCCGAGCCGTGTTCGATCGCGCACGTGCGCAGCCACGGCGGCCGGCCCGGCGGCGTGCGCTTCATGTAGAAGAAATCGCCCGACACGCCGTTCGGATACCGCTTGAGCACCATCGCGCGGCCGGTCAAGTAGGGAACGAGCAGCGGCGCGACGTCGGCATAGTACTGCAAGAGGTCGCGCTTGGTGATTCCCACGTCGGGAAAGAACATCTTGTCGAGATTGGTGAGCTGAACGCTGCGCCCCGCGATGGGCGTGAGCACCGCGTCGGACCGGTCGGTTGGGATGACCACGGCCTTCACAGCGCTAAGTCACCTCGCGTGTTCCGCATCATCACGTGCAACCTCAACGGCATTCGCTCCGCGGCCCGCAAGGGCTTCTTCCGCTGGATGCACGAGCAGCGAGCGGACATCGTCTGCCTGCAAGAGACGAAGGCGCAAGAACATCAGCTCCCGCCCGAAGCGCTCGATGCCCCGGATTTCAACACCGCCTTTGTCGACGCCGAGAAAAAAGGCTACAGCGGCGTTGGGATGTACGCCCGGCGCAAACCCGATCGCATCGTGCGCGGGTTGGGTCTTCCGGAGTACGACGCCGAAGGCCGCTTCGTGCGGATGGACTTCGGCGACGACTTCTCCGTGGCATCGCTGTACGTGCCCTCCGGCACGAGCGGGCCCGCGCGTCAAGCGGTGAAGGAAACGTTTCTCGAGCACTTCATCGCGCAGTTGGTCCAAATGAAAAACGAGGGCCGGCGCTTTGTGATCTGCGGCGATTACAACATCGCGCATCGCGACATCGACGTGTTCGATCCGAAGTCGTGTGCGCGCACCACCGGCTTCTTGCCGCAAGAACGGGCGTGGTTCGACGACGTCACCGACCGCGTGGGCTGGGTTGACGCGTTTCGTGTCGTCAACACCGAGCCCCGGCAGTTCTCGTGGTGGCCGAACTTTCCGGCCGCCTGGACGCGCAATCTGGGCTGGCGCATCGACTACCAACTCGTCACCCCAAACCTTGCGTCCACCGTCCGCGCGGCGTCGATCTACAAGGACGAGCGGTTCTCCGATCACGCCCCCGTGACGATCGACTACGACCTCTAGCTCGACTTCTTCTTCGGGACTTTCTTGCCGGACCGGCGCGCTTCGGAAAGACCGATCGCGATCGCCTGTTTGCGGCTCGTCACCTTCTTGCCCGAACGGCCCGAACGCAGCTTACCGGCCTTCATCGCGTCCATTTCCTTGCGCACGCTTTCGCCCGCAGCCTTACTGTACTTGCGGGTGCTCTTCTTCTTGCGCGCCGTTGTCTTCTTCCGGGTCGCCTTCTTTGCGGTCGTCTTCTTGGCGGTTGTTTTCTTCCGGATCGTCTTCTTCCGGATCGTCTTCTTACGGGTGGCAGCCATCGAGAGCTCCTTTTCGGGAGAGGCCGTTTACGGGGCTTTTCCCATCTTTGACCCGAATCTCGCACCATGACCGACCGGCCTAAACCCGACGAAAAGGTCGACGCCCACTCGCACGTGCACACCCATGCCGACGGCATCGAGCACCGGCACGCGCACGGCCACGTCGACCACGACCACCGGCACGACCACGCCGAGGGCGAACCGCACGATCATGGCGACGGGACACCCCATACGCACGACGCGCCGCCGCCCAAAGACAAAGGCTGCTGATGCCGCGTCCCCGCGGGACCACGACCGGCGCCACGCGCTCGATGCGCCTCCCGATCGCGCTCGACGAATGGCTCGAGGCCCGGATGCGCGCGCATCCGCACCGTTCCGCCAGCGACTTGCTGGTCGAGCTGGTGCACGGCGGTCTGCGGCTGCGGGATGCCTACATGTCGATCCACCGCTACGCGCTCGAAGCGCGCGTGGCGACGCCGGCGGCCTACGCCGAATACCGCGCGTGTCTGAACGACACGTTCGGCCCCGAGTACGTCGAGCATCTCGAACGTTGGCTCGAAGCCGACGGCGTCACGGTGAACGTACCGGCGTAAGGATCAGCCCGCGGCGGTCAGGACCTTCGGCGCGGTTTCGTACTTATCGAACTGCGGCGTCACGCCGTTCTTGTGCATCTCTTCGAGCCAGAGCGCGTGGATGCGCGGATCCTGGTCTTCGTATTCGATCTGACCGCCGCCGTCCTTGACGCTTCGCGCGACGGCGCCTTGCGCCGCATCGGTGCCGGAGTTGACCCGCGCCGCTTCGGTCAGCGGGTAGCGCTGGTTGCTCGTCCCCGCGGCCATGTAGCGTGACGGTTCCTGGCTCGTGACGAAGTGCTGATGGAACTGGTTCTCAACCGGCGGAAACACGACGCCGGGGCGCCAGTCGACGCGCTCCCATTCCGCCTCTCCTTCGTACCACAGCAGTGAGTAGCCCTTACCGGTAACGGTGAAGACGTGGCGGCCTGCGCCGTGACGATGCGCCTTCTTGTACGTTCCGGCTTGAATCTGCGAGACGTGCGCGTGCATGTTGCTGTCGGCGAGGATGAACATAAGATTGGACGATCCCGCACCGCGCTCGTTCCAGGTGTGGAGTTCGATCGAACCCAAATCCGGTACGAAGTTCGTCTCCCAGATGTTGCTGCCGGGACGAATCATCGTCAGGTCGCCGGACCCGTTGTAATGCGTATCCTTGCCGATGCGATCTTCGAAGAAGTGGGTGTTCTCGAAGATGAAGCTGTCGTTGTGGAAGATCTTCATCATCAGCGGCATCGACGTGACCGTGCCGAGAATCGCGCGGTTCTTGCCGTCACCGTTGTGCAGGCGGTACTTCGCGTTCAGCGGGATCGCGAACATGCTGCGCGGCTGCCACTCGAAGCTGTGCGTGCGGCCGTCGGCAAACTCGATCTGCGTGCTGCCGCGGCCTTCGACGACGTACACGACCTCTTCGTAGAGATGCCGGATCGGCTCGGTCGACTTCCCGGGCGGAATATCGATCAGGAAGAGGTTGCTGAAGTCGCCGCGTCCGCGCAAGTGCACGGCAGCGCCGTTCACGCCTAGTCGCGGCCAGAATTTAGTCTCGGCCGTAAGGAGATCGCAGGCCAAGCCTTCGTGGACGATGAGGCCTTCGCGTTCAACCCAGTCGTTGTACGGGTTGAGTCTCAGCCGTGCGCCATTTCCCTCTGCCATGATGCTCTCCTCACAAGTGTCGAGCACTTTTTGGCCAGGGCAACGGAAAGACCCTCGGGCGGCGGACCGTTTCAGCCAGTGACGCCTGGGGCGGGCTCCAGCTCGTCGTAACGGCGCAGCCGGTAGACGGCCGTCGAGATGACCCAGCTCAGCACGAAGATCCCGATGATCGCCAAGCCGATCAGGCCGAAATTATCACTCATCCGCGCAACCGCGTCCCACAGCGTGCCTTTGTAGCCGAGCTGCGGGCCGATGATACTCAACGCTTCGATCGTGCCGACCAGCACCGCAACGAGCACGGAGACGAGCGTGATGGTGAGGTTATAGTACAGCTTGCGCACCGGCTTGACGAACGCCCAACCGTAGGCGCCGAGCATCAGCACGCCGTCGGTCGTATCGAGCAAGCACATCCCGACCGTGAAGAGCAGCGGGAACACCATGATCGTGTAGACCGGCAAACCCTTCCCGGCTTCGAGTGCGGCGATCCCGAGGATCCCGACTTCCGTTGCGGTGTCGAAGCCCAGACCGAAGAGCACGCCGAGCGGATACATGTGCCAACTCGAGCCGATCATCTTCATGAACGGCGCAAACAAGCGGCACCACAGGCCGCCGCCGTTCGTGGTCGCATCGCCCGCCACGTCCGCGTAGGCTTCGCCGTGCCGCACCCGGCGGAACGTGCGGTAGACCTGCACGAGCACGACGATGTTGATCGCCGCAATCGCATAGAGGAAGAGCGCCGAGATCGACGTGCCGATCAGGCCGCCGATGCTCTGCAGCCCCGGCAGCGATGCATGAACGACGGCCGCCGCAAACGCGATCGCAGCCGAGAGCGCGACGACGATCGTCGAGTGCCCGAGCGAGAAAAAGAAGCCGACTGAAACCGGCTTCTTCCCGGTCTGCATCAGTTTGCGGGTGACGTTGTCGATCGCCGAGATGTGGTCGGCGTCGACCGCGTGCCGCAGGCCGAAGGTGTAGGCGAGGAGCGCCGTACCCAGGAGCAGCGGCCGGCCGGCAAACGCGGCGAACGCGAGCACCCAGGCGCCGACGTTCGCCAGCACGAGCAACGCGTAGATCGCCGCGATCTTGGACCGTGTCTCGCCCGGACTATCGTCAAAGACGCGCCCCAGGGCGCGCGGGCCAAAGCTCACGCTCACGGTTGCTTATCTACCACGCGCCGTTGGCCTTGTACTCGTATACACCGTAAGACTTACGCCGAGAGCTTAGCAAGCTGCGCCCTTGCATCGTCCGCGAAGGTGGGGTGAAACTGCGGATTGAGGGCCAAGGCGCGCTGGAAATCGGCCTTGGCCGCGCTCACGTCGCCAAAGTGCTGCGCGATCACCCCGGCATGGTAGTCGAGCAGCGAGTTTTGGGTGCCGTAGCGCATGGCGCCGGCGATGCGCGCGCGGGCCTCGCTCCAGCGGCCGTCCATGGCCGCGGCCCACGCGAGGGTGTCCTCGGTGAAGATGTCGTCGCGCGACTTCAGCTCGTTCTTGGCGATCGCGTACGCCTCATCGGGATAGAGGTGATGATCGGCATAGTAGATCGCCAGCAGCCGGTCCGTGATGTGCTGCTGGTCGCCCAGTTCGCCGACCGTGTTAATCAGGTCGGCCGTCTGGCCGGCGCCGGCCGTATCGCCGAGCGCGCGCTGCGCGTCGGCTTTGTAGCCGAGCGTTTCCGGATACGGCACGATGTTGGACGAGGCAACCGCGTCGGTGAGGCACTGCTGCCAATCGTGCCGCGCGCACTCGATGCGCGCCAACGTGCGCAGTGCGTCGGCGTAGTTCGGAAACACCGTCACGGCTTCGCGCTCATCACCCAGCGCCGTATCGTTGTCGCCCGCTTCGAACGCCATCTCGCCCGCGCGGAAAAAGTACCAGGCCCGTTGCTGCGCCGGCGCATCGAAGTTCGCGTTCTGGTAAGCGGACGTCGTCGCCAGGAGCGAACGCGCTTCGGCGAGGTGCCCCGTCAGCTCGAGGTAGCGCGAATCGACCACGCGCCAACCGTCGTCGCGCGACTTCTCCGGCACGGCGGCGAGCAGGTGTCCGGCCTGCGCGTACTGGCCGACTTCCATGTCGAGACTCGCCTCCCGCGGATACATCGACGGATCGCCGGAATCGTAGGACTCGATGTGCTTGGTGACCGCGATCGCGTCATAAAAGCGATGGAGCGTGAGGTCGATCGATGCCAGCTCGAGTTCGCCCGGCATATTGCCGGCGGGTTGTGCGATCAGGGATTGTTTGGCCGCGCGTTCGGCGCGCAGGACGTCATCGATGTCCATGCGCTCGCGGTAGCGCTGCAAGTACTGTTGGGCGAGGTTGTCGGGGCTGATCATGTCGCCCGGATGGTGCTCGTTCTCCGCCTTCTCCCAGTACGCGACGAGTTTGTCGCGCATTTCGTAGTCGGCGACCACCGGGGCCATCGTGGGCAATGCGGCCGCCGCGGCCACGTTGGCACTGCGTTCGATGTAGTGCGGCCAGAGGGCAGCGGCAACGACCGCGCCCAGCGCGATCGTCACCGCTGAAATTCCCGCAGGACCGGTTTTCCGCATCGCCGTCCTAGTGCGGAACGGCGAGGTAGGGGAAGGTTGCCGGCGGGGTTTGTGAGGCCCGCTGCGGAGTGTTGTCGTTGCTGATGCAGTTGTTCTCTTCGTTGTCTTCGGGTTGAAGTTTCAACGCCGGGAGCGTTCCGCCGAACACGGCACCGAGCGAGATCGCGATCACGTCATCCGTGATGGCGCGTCCGCCGAAGGTGCTCTTGGTTGCCGACGTGGCCCCGCCGGTTTCATTGCCGAGATAGGCTGCGCCGCCGGTTTGCGAGATGTCGGCCGTGATCCAGTTGGGATACAGCACGCCGGCAAGGGCCTTGCCGTAGTCGCTGCCGATCGTCGCATTCGGCGGACGGAGCGCATCGGTGAAGGATTGGATCTCGCCTTGCAGCGTGGTGTCGGCGTACGGTTCCGACGCGTTGGAGATTTGGTGATCGACGAACTTTTCGAACAGCTCTTTGACCGCGGGACGCGAGAGCAATTCGATTTGGACGTATTTGGGGCCGGCGGGCGATCCGGGCGCCGGAACGCTGTTGACGCTGTTCGCGCCGCCGCAGGCGGCGAGCCCGAAGCTGAGCGCGCCGATGGCCAGAACGTGGAGAGTGTGTTTCATCGTGGCGCTCCTATGACCCGGTCGACGAGTTGACCGTCGCCCATACGTGAAGGATGGAACTCGAGTAGCCGGCCGTCAGCAACGACCGCGGAACTTCGACGACGTAGGAGAGCACGTTGAACCCGCCGTTGATGTCGGCCAACGCGTTTTGCGGTGCCGCCGTGCTGCAGGCGTACGCACCCGCTCCCGTACCCGACATCGTACCGGCGGTGAAGCCGTTGAACGTCAGCGTGCCGGTCAGCGTGTCGCCCGTCCCCGGATCGCTCTGCGAGGTGTGGTTGGAGTAGTTGCGATCGCCGAGGAACTTGAAGAACGCGAAGAGGTCGAAGAAGAACGGATCGGCGCGCGGCCCTGCAAAGACTTGAATCCCGTTGGCGAGCGTGGCCGACGAGTTGTAGTTGACCGTTCCGCTGGCGGGGACGAACGTGTTGGACGTTCCGACTTCGTTGGGCTTCGCCGGGCCGTACAAGGTGACGACTTGGCTCGCGTTCGTGCCGCTGACGCCGAGCTGGATGACTTGATCTTCAACACCGCTCGTGCCGTGTGAAATCTTGAATTGCCACATCAGCGTCGGGTCAAAGAACTTTGCCGTGCCCATGCCGGCGGGAATCAGCGGCGAGACGTTCATCACGAACACCACGTTCGCCGCCTTGGCGGGTGAGGGGAACACGTACACGTCGGTGATGTCGGCCGAGGTGTTCGACCGCGTTGCGAGGTTGTAGGTGTCTTGGTGATCTGAGCCGCGAACGGAGTGGGTGCTGTACGCGAAGACCGCTATGACGAGCACGGCGATCGCGCAAAGTCCCCCGATCGCTCGTTGGATCGGTTTCATGTGTCCATCTCCTTGAGTGGTGGGTGAAGTTGGGACGTTCATGCGGCGGCCTTTGCCGGTAACGCATAACGGGTCGTCCGAACGATGATGAAGGCGGCGATGGCCGCGATGGAGAGCCCGGCGATGGGAACGGGCGAGGGCACAACGCCTTGGGCGACGAGCCCCTCGCCGATCATCACCGAACCGATGATCGAGATGGCGCCGCCGGTGACGAGCGGCGCGTAGCGCGCGAAGCGATCGAACTGCGGACGGCGCGTGAGCCACGCGGCACCGCGAACCACCGCCACGCCGAGCAGCGTGAGCGTGAGCGCGAGACCGATGCTGAACGCGACGATGAGGATGAGCCCCCAGCCGATGCGGTGGGTCGCGATCGCGGCCAGCAGCACGACGAACGCCGCGGGACACGGTGCAACGTTGCCGGTGCTCGCCGCGATCACGGCGCTGCGGAAGCTGATCGGCGCGGTGCCCGGGATAAGGTGCGAGTGCGCATGCACGGCTTCGCTGAAGCCACCATCGTCGTGGTGATGATGATCGTGGCCATGCGAGTGGCCGTGATCGTGATCGCCGTGCGCAACTTGTGTGCGGCGGCGGTCGATCTCGCGCGAAAGAGCGCGCGCTCCGAGGAAGGCGACGAACACGCCGGAGAGGAGCGCGATCCACGGATAGAGCGCTTCCGGCACGATGTACTGCGCGAGCGTCAAGACGATGACGCCGAACGCCAGCACCCCGATCGTGTGGGCCACCGTGAGTGCCGTCGCGAGGATCATCGCTTGCGGTACCGTCGCGCGGGCGCCGACGAGCGAGATCGCCAGCAGCGTCTTGCCGTGGCCCGGTTCGAGCGCATGCAGTGCACCGAGGCCGATCGCGAGCAAGAGTGCGCCGAGCAGCACGAGCGGATCGGAGAGATTGCGCGCCAGGACGTCGGAGAGGTCGTTCATGCGCGCGGCCGAGGCCACGCCGAAGAGCGGCTGGGTGGTCGTGTCGGCGACGATAAGCGCACCATTGGCAGCAACGGTCATCGCGACCGATGTGCGATCGCGCGGCGAACCGATCAACTCGTCGGGATAGACGAGCAGCTCGTGCGTCGGTTCACGCTGCGGAAGCACGACGACATCTTTCCAGCCGATGCGGCCGAGCAGCGTATTATCGTTGTACTCGATGCGTTGCGCGCCGGACTGCCGCGGCGCGGTGTAGTCGGCGGTGAAGTAAAGGATGGACAATCCGGCTGCGCCGGGGCGAAGCCGAACGCGGACGCCGGTGAACGTCAGCGCGGCCGGCTGACCCCCGACCGTGAGCACGAGATCCGACGCAATGTCCTTCGCATGTTGCACGGCCCACGCGTTGAGCACGGGCGGCGACGGCTTGCCGTGCGCGTCGAGGGAACGCAGCAGCGAGAACGTGGGGATCTCGGCGTCGTCGAGCACGTAGTGCACGTCGATCGAGGTGGGATGCACGGCAATGCGCGTGAGATGATTGCTCGTGAAGTTGCCGAGCGGATGAGCTTGCAGCGGTAAAGGTATGGCGAACAAGGCGACGATCACGATCGCCGCGAGCCGGAACATCCGCACCCGTTCTCCTTCAGTTCATGGAGTAAGCGATGTCATCCCGAGCGGAGCCCGTAGGGGCGTAGTCGAGGGACCGCCACACAGACGTAACGGAGCAAAGGTAACCTTGGATTGGGTGCCTTTGCTCCGTTCGCTGGTATCGGTTTAGCTGATGAAGCCGCTGTACGGTTGGGGTTGGCCGAGCGCGGTGGCGAGGATGCCGACGTGCATCGTCTCAACGCCGAGAATCGACGCTGCGGCCTTCGCGAGCGCCTTGTCTTGCAGCATCGGAAACACGCCGAGATAGGCGCTGGCTGCTTGCTTTTCGACGGACTGCGCGAACACGAGGATGTCTTTTTCGGTCTTCAGTGACGGGTAGACGAGCTTCACCGTCTCTTCGCTCGGCACGCCGCCGCCGGCTTTCACCGCGGCGATGAGTGCATCGCGATGCGCCATGTGGTCGGCCATGAAGCCTTTCGCGACGGCGAGCACGCCGGGCGAGAGAATTCCGAGCGATGCCGCATCGGCATAGGCCTTGATGCCGGCGCGCTCGAGTGGAATCGCCGAGTTCAGAACGGCGAGATCACCGGGCGTCGCGGCAACGGCCGCTTTTTGGAACGCGAGCATCAAGCTGCTCGCGGTAAGGGCGACGACGGGAGCGGCAGCAAGTAGACGGCCGCGCGTAAACGTAGACATTGTTTTTGTGAACCTTTCAGCTTTACTAGAACAACGGGCCGTTGCTCCGGCCATACAACGGACCGGCACCGAAAACGGATTGGGCTGCGGAACCTCGCCCGGCCGCCAAGCGTTTATGGGTGCATGAAGGCACGCGCGATCGCGACGCTGTCGGTCCTGGCTCTCGCCGCGGCGTTTGCGCCCCTAACCGCCCTGCCAGCGACCCCGCCGGCGATGAGCTACGACCTGAACACGCGCGAGTACGACCCGACGACGGCCGGCGAGTACGATGGCCGCTTGCGATTGTCGATCTCAGCCGACGGCATCGTCTCGGGATCGTTCCTGAACACCGAGGGCCAAATCTACGAGGTCACCGGCGGCATGAAGGGCGACACGATCTGGCTGCTCATCGGCAACGGCAACCGCATCCAGAACCACTACTTCAACGGGACGCTCGTGGACGGGAAGCTGCTTGCTACGGCGCCGGGGAACGGTCTCCACACCTGGACCCTCGAGGGCAAACCGGCCAAGCACTGACGTAGGTCGACCCAGCGGGGCTAGATTTCTATCGCGCCGCTTCGGTCCAAGCACAAGTCGCGAAGCAAGCCCGCGAAGCCGGGCTTCTGCGTGCGGCGATCGGCGCGGCGCGAATCGTCCTCAACAGTTCTAGAAACGTGCCTGCGGCATTCACGCCGGCGATTCGGCTCGTTAAACGCGCCCGCTAGTTCATCGTTAATAGAAGTTTCCAAAATAGAAGTTTCCAAAGTATTGTAATGTGCCCCGAATGTACGGCGGTGAATCTCGAATACCGTGGCAGGGCGTCGGCTAGGCACAGGGCAACAGTCTCCACCTTGACCCCCTAGGGCAAACCGGCCAAGCACTGACTTAGGTCGACCCGGACTACCCCGGGGAGGGCAGCGAACCCGGCCGGTGAAGCAATCGCGTCGGCCTCCGGGCCACGCCGAGATAGCTCAGTCGGTAGAGCACAGGTCTGAAAAACCTGGTGTCGCCAGTTCGATTCTGGCTCTCGGCACCACTCTTGAAACCCTGATAAACATTACGTTTTTCGGGGTTTTTTCTTTCCAGACGAGGGCGCCTTTTTCGTCCGCGTACCCTCATTCGTACCACCAAACAGGACGTCGAGGCGGTCGGCAAGGGGCTTCTGAGCGGCCACCGGGAGCGTCAAATAGATGTCCGCCGTGGTCGCCGAGCTCGAATGTCCCAGTCGCTGCTGGAGGGCCGCGAGGTGCCGATCGCCGAGCAGGGTGGCCCCGCTATGCCGCAATTCGTGGAACGTCACTTTGGGTAGGCGAGCACGATACTGGCAACAGCCACATGCCTTACATGACTTAGGCGCATCGGGCGCTCGTCGGTTAGCCTCGGCCGGCTCGAGTCTCGCGCCGGTGGCATCCGTGTCGCGCCCGGCGTGCGGCTTGTGCCCACACGTGCATTCGTCGAGGACCGGGTAGAGCCACCGCTGGAGAACGTTCTGCCGGGATAACGGCTTACCGGCCGCAGACGGGAACACGAGTGCGTCGTCGGTTGCCGATCGGGGTTTGTGCCGCTGAAGGGCTCGCACGGCGACTTTCGGCAAGAGCACTACGCGCTCGCCAGCATCCGTTTTTGGTCGGTCGCCTATACGCGGGCGCCCCCGCTCATCATCCTGAAGCGTTCGACTAATCCGGACGGTGCGCATCGGTAGATCGACGTCGCCCCAAGTGAGTGCAAGCAGCTCGCCTTCGCGGATCTGCGTCAGCAACGCTAGTACGAATAGCGCCTCTCCAGGATGACCATCAAGTGCCGCGATGAACCGACGCGCCTGCTCCTGGTCGAGCACCGTCTTCTTCTCTGGCTGGTACGCCGGTGGATCGATCATGGCGGCGACATTGCGGGTGACCTTCTCCGTCTTTACCGCATAGGTCAACGCTGCGCGGAGGGTTGCATGAGCCTTTGCGATCGTCCGCGTACCAACGCCGCGCTTCGCTAAATCGCGGTAAAACTTTTCAAGATCGTCGGGCCGTAAAGATACAAGGGAACGGCTTCTGAGCCAAGGCGTCAAGTAGAGGCGAGCGGTGCGCTCGTATGTCCCAACCGTCGACGAAGCCTTGCGACCGCGTAGCGTCTCCAGCCAGTGTGTCAGAAAAGCTGATTCTGAGGTGCTTCTTGCCGGCGCAATACCGTCGGCGATCGACTGTTGAGCCTTGAGGAGCTTACCGCGCACTTCGTCGCGGGTCTTGCCATACAATGATCGCTGGAGGCGCTTCCCTTTCGAATCGTACCCAAGCGAAACGCGAGCTTCGAAGCCAACGACCCGAACCTTGCCATCTATTTTCCGCTTGCGCTCGCGGATCGTTCCCTCGCCGCGGGCCCGCCGAGGCTTACCGTCACTCATCGCTACTACCCAAGGCCGTCTTCACCCATGCCTGCCGCAGATCGCGCGCAAGTTCGGCAACAAGACCTCCGAGCTGCCAACTTACGCTCATTCCCTCATGTTTCTCGGGTCGCGACCGATCTCAACTCGCCAGGGGGAATGGGATCGGTCGCGACGCAACCGACACAAATGAAGAAGGCGGAAATGACAGAGGCGCAGGC
>Ga0182014_10006927_pt1 | contig 12018 bp, 6 predicted proteins | sample 612S2DmetaG_FD_120489 | JGI IMG/M metagenome (GOLD analysis project Ga0182014, IMG submission 120489) | Permafrost microbial communities from Stordalen Mire, Sweden - 612S2D metaG | ecosystem: Environmental > Terrestrial > Soil > Wetlands > Permafrost | place: Sweden: Stordalen | collected... | reverse complement strand
TCCGCCCCACCGCCGTCGCCCTCACCCGGAAACGGTCGCTCATTGTGTTGGTGACGGTCGAGGCCAGCCACAAGCCTTCGGCGGTGGCCTCGCCGTCGAGCCGCTGGAATACGCAGTGCAGGCACGCCCCGAACCCGGCCGGCATCACGGCCAGCCCGTCGCCGTGATAATTCGCGCTGGCCTGCGCGCCGATTTCGTTCCACGGGATGGCAGTAGGGGTGTTGGTGGCCGGCATGGCTGCGGCCGGCGTCAGCCGCAGGGCCAGCCAGAGCGTGAAGCTCATTAAGCCAGGCAGGCATTCCTTGACCGCCGTCATGGCGGGGGTTTTTTTCATGATCCATTCCTTACTGGTCGACTGGAGCGGAGGCGCGCCCGCTTGTACTTGGCACTGCGCGGGTGAGAGATTTGGCTGTCCGCATGGAGGGTTCCTTGGTGCCCATTGGCCATTCTGCGGTCGGCGATTATACTTAGGATTACGTTACCTACACCGGGACACGCCCCCTGTCAAATGGCGCTGTGACCGGGTCAAACCGTGACCGGGTCAAACCGTAGGTTCGCAACGGTAAGACAGCTCAACTTAAACCAACGGAGGATAAACCGGCCAAGGGCCGCCCGCCATCGAACTCTGCAGGCAGCCAAACCTCAATCTCCGGTTTGACCCCAGCCAGGAAGAGGGAGTCCCATGTTACGGCAGCCGGACCACCTTGTAATATCCCGTGCCGGAATTCGTCGCTGAGGTATCCATGAATGAAAGTGCAGTTGCCGCGCCAGCGAAGTCAAACAGGTCACTCCAATTGCCTGATGCCGGGTTCTTCGTGCTCAGGATTCGATAACTGGAGCCCGGTTGGGCAAGGACACTGATTCCCAATCCACGGCTATCCACGGACGCGCTGATCAATGGCACCGCCAGCGCATTCGTGAGAGTTGATGCACGAATTGTACCAGCGTCCCCGACCGCAACGTAACGCCCATTGCCGAATGCGATGCTGCTGATCTGCGGATCATCTATGTCACCTTCGATTCCGCGTGTGACCCACGTCATTCCATCAACGGACGTCACATAGACATTCCCGAAAGTAGTCTCCTGAGCGCCCATTGCTAAGAATACTCGATCACCAAAAGTGATTGGGTCCCGGGAGACGGGAAAGGAGTTAGAGGTCCAATTGGTGCCGTCCGGGGAGGTCAGGATTTGGAAGTCACACATGGCCGCGAAGAGCCCGTTGCCGTAGGTAATCGAAGATGCATCAGCGGGATTCTGAGTCGCCCATAGCAAGCCGTCAGGAGAACTGAGTATTGGACCGGATCCACCGACAGCCACGAACATGTTCGTGCCGAACGCAACCTGCGCGTGAAAATTGGGCGCCGCAACCCAGATAGGCAGCGAAACCGGGCCGGACCAGCCTTGCCCATCCGGCGATTCATATACCACAGCCGCCCCCCCTAGGAAAGGACCCGGGGAATAACCCAAGGCCACATAGCGGCCGTTGCTATATGCGACTGAAAGCAGTCTCATTGTCGGACTCAGGCTTTGGCTGGTCCAGTCAGACCCATTCGTGGAGACGAGCACCAAGCCTTGGTCCCCAACAACCACGAAGCCGTTGCTGCCGCAGGTTGCAGCGTTGAGCGGTCCGTTGGTGCCGGTGAACTGCGTATGCCAATTGGCGCCGTCAATCGACGACAGAATGACGCTCGTTGAATCTCCACCAACCGCGAGGAATTGCCCCTGCCCAAAAGTGACGCCTTGGAGAGTCGCCATGGTGCCGGAATGTCCGGTCAACCAGGCTATGCCGGCTTGTACAGCCCCCGCCGCACCCACCGCCAGAAAATTACCGTTGACATACAACAGTCCGTTAAGATCGTTGGACACCCCGCTTTGCTGGGGAATCCAGCCAACGCCGTTCATCGCGGTCATGAACACACCCCCCTGCCCAACCGCGCCGAAACGCCCTTGGTTATCGTTGGCGACTGCGTAAAGATGACTCATCGTCCCGGACGTCTGCACGGTCCAGATTTGACCGTCTGGAGATGTCAATACTGTCCCCGATTCGCCGACGGCGACGATCAGCCCCGTGTAAGCGCTACACATAGACACCGCCGTCAGGCGATTGAAAGTCCCCGAAAACCGAACCGTCCAAGCCAAGCCGTCAGGCGATGTCAGGATCAATCCTGAGTCCCCGACCGCGAGAAAGAGGTTCCCCACGTATGCACTGCTGCTTATATACCCGGCGTCGGTGCCAAGCAGGTCGTAAGGCGCCCCAGTGTGGCTGGCCGTCCAAGCCAACCCGTTCGTGGAGCTAACGACTGTCCCCTTGCTCCCAACCGCCACATAGACGCCGGACCAGTAACTGATCCCGGCGAGGCTGTTTGTCACCGGACAAACACGCTGACTCCAGTTTACACCATCAACTGAAAGGAGAATCGTGGCGGGTGTTCCTGCCGCGGATTCACCTACCGCGATAAATCCGTTGGCTCCGTACCTGACGCCGTTCAACCGGTTCGTCGTGCCGGACAGCCGTGGAATCCAGGTAACCGTATCGGTCGAAGTCAAAATAGTCCCGCCGTCCCCCACGGCCACGTAAGTGTTGTTGCCGAAAGTAGTGCTGCGCAATTCCTGTTGCACCCCTGAAAAACGCTGAGATAGCACATCGAACGGATCCGCGGAAGCCCTGCAAACGAAACAAGCCACCAATCCACATAGGAATGTGGTTTTGGGGAGCCGCCATGTATTGCGCGCTGCCCGGGTGAGCACCCAAAGACTTGCACCGCAATTCAGTGCGAGAACGGCGCTGATTTGGGTATGAGCACGAGGTATCATTTTCATATGCGCAGAGTTTAGTTTCCAGTTGGTCGCTATAGCTATTGACATTTAATCATGAATCCTAATCCCTGTCAAACCCTAATCAGCAAGTATTAACCCACGTTGAGTGCAGCATTAGTCGCTAATCCGAGAACAAACACCAACAAGTTGTCGCTGTGCGCGCAAGCGCCCTCACTATTGACACAACGGCAACTCCTACTGAATGCGCAGCTTGCGCGCCATGCGCCGACATTGCTCTCCCTTCCGCTTTGCGATCAACAGAATATTACAATCCGATTAACCCCCTTTTGAGCTTCACGTCAAGAGAACCGGCGGCTCCTTATCGGGTGAGGAGAGGACCTGGCCGATTGCCGCTTGCGCCGCGGTCGGCTCGCGGGTCATTCTCCCGCCGTGCCGAACCTGCTCGTCATCCTGCTGCTGACCGGGGTGGTTCACTGCCTGGACACGGCCTCCTACGCCTCGCGCATCGCCGGGGTACGCACGGGGCGGCTGGCCATGACCGGGGCGTTGTTCAATATCGTTAGCCTGGCCAGCCGCGTGGCTTACACCTTGCAGGCTCCGCTGCTGGGCTCGGCCGTGGACCGCATGGTGCATCAGGCGAACCTGGGTGGCCTGCTCCGCGATTTCCATTTCATTCTGGCGGCGGCTAGCGTCGGCACCCTGCTGGGGGCAGTCCTGGTTCCGTCCTTCACCGCCATCTTCAGCCGCGCGGCGGTGGCCTACGAATCCCACGGCTCATTCTCTACCCTGCTGCTTCATACCCTGTCCCTGCGCGGGTTCAGCCGCGTCACGTCGCACCTGCGCCTGCCCCTGCCGGAGAGCCTGCAAAAGGCAAGCCGCTTCAACCTCCCGCGCTCTTTTCTCCTGCTGAACATCATCGTCACGGCCGTTTACACCGTGGGCATCAGCGCCACGATGTATGCCAGCGCTCTTGCCCCTGAGCTGGCCCGCACCGCCACGACTCTGAGCGGCGTCGTCAACGGGGTCGGCACTCTCCTGCTGGTCATTCTCATTGACCCAGTTTCGGCCCTGATTACCGACCAGGCCCTGCGCGGCAAACGGCCGGCCTCAGAGGTCAGCCACATTGTCATCTGGCAGGTCACCGGGCGTTTCATCGGCACGCTCCTGGCTCAGCTTCTCTTTTTCCCCGCGGCCCTCCTGGTCGTCCATCTCGCGCGCATGCTGGCCACGCTCTTGTGAAACAGTAAGCACTGACGCTTCCTGGGAATGGCTTCGCCCAAATATTTCACATTCTTGAGCAGCCGGGAAAGCTCCGTTAGGAGCGCCATGTCTATAGCCCCGTTCCACCCAGGGAGCCAAGCTCCTTTAGGAGCGGCATGTCGTCACATCACGCCTTCGTCCGACTGTCTATGCCGCTCCTAACGGAGCTGGAGAATCACCTGTTGGCCAGCCTGGCTATAAACATGGCGCTCCTAACGGAGCTTGCGCGACGCGTCCAGTGCATCGGTCCTCTCCATGTGCGAAAAATGAGGGTTAGCCGCAAGAAGGCGCAGAAAACGCGAGCGCAGGCCTGGTATCCGGCCCCTTTGAGCCTTTTGCGCCTCTTTGCGGCAAGTTCTGTAATCGACTTTGGATGTCCGCCTGGGATGTGAAAAGTGGTGTGGAAGCCCTGCACATAAAGGGGATTTTGTGACCAACACCGGGCACACGCCTGTATATCACCGGGCAACCGCTGGGGCATCACCGGCTCAGCACGGGGCGGGCAAGCCAAGCAAAGGGGAAGGATGAAGGATGAAACCTGAAACCTGAAAGGGGGCGGGGCAAAGCCGAAAGCTGAATAAGGGCGCGAAATCGGCCAATGCGACCCCAAAGCCACCCCACCCAGAGGCTATATGGCAGAAAGCGGGGGCACGGATGAGGGATGAAACCTGAAAGCTGAAACCTGAAAACTGACCGCCACTTCAAAGCCTGTTGATGGCCAACCGATTGCCACGCCAAAGCCACCCTAAAGCCATCCCAAAGCCAGGTGCAAGCCAGGTGATAGCCATGTGCTCTCTTGTGTTCCTCTTGTGTTGCTCTTGTGCTCCTCTTGTTCTCCCCGGCCTCCTCAGGCACCCCGCCGCCACCCTAACCGCACCGCTGCTGGCGCTCAGTCTTCCTTTGACAGCGCTGCGACAGCAACGTTCCGCCTGGATCAGACGCTCTTCGGGCTGCCTGGGTTACATGCCCCGTGCCCGCCGCCATTGGCCACGGGTCCCGCACCACTCAGCATACATCTCGCCAGATGCCGACAGGAATGTCGGCGCTCCAAGTGGCTCATGGGGAGGCCAGGGCGGGTTTGTACCAGAGCGATTCCCAGTATTTGCGTTCCACCGCGTAGCAGTTGATGGGGACGGCGGGGTCCAAATCCGCAGGCAGGATGCTGTAGCGCTTCATTTCGCGGACCCAGTCGGCGCGGGGCCGGAAGCCGGGCATATCAAAACGCCGCGTGTCCTGGGCAAGATCATCCTTGCCGGCGGCGCACAAGGCCAGCAGGGCCTGATAGCCGGGATCGGTGGTATCGGCGAACACCGTCTTGCGTTCGCGGGTCTTCGGGTCGCGGCACAGACCCCAGCCGCCGGCGGATTCGGCCAGCGGCGCAAGCAGGAGGAGCGACTGCGCGGGGCGGGAGAGGTTGAAGACGATATGGCGGCTGGTGAGCAGGCGCGGGTCGTCGAGGCTGGGCTCCCAGAAGGAGACGCCGCGCTCGTCGGCCAAACTGAGCGGCAGGAGGCGGGCGGGTTCCGCGTGGCAGGCGGCGCAGCGCTTCTCGATCACTTCGGCCGCGGCCCGGGTGGCAGGCCAATCCGCCCCGGTGTGGATTTCCTGGTTCTCGGCATAGTTGCCGACCATGCCACAGCCGAGCGCGGCGTAGGTGCCGGGATAGGCGGCGCCGCTCTCGATCCAAAGGCGCAGCAATTGCTTTTGGCGCGGGGTGGCCTGGACGCCGTAGTGGGCGCCGTCCAGCAGCGTCAGGAGGCGGCTGGCGGAGGAGCCAAGCTTGCGCGGGGCGTAATTGCTCTGGGGAAGATTGCGGCCATCGGAGATCAGCCGGGCGATGGTGAGCATGTAGTAACTGTGGCTGTAAAGCGGGCCGTGGTCGCCCGTGAGGATGAGCTTTCCGGCGCGCGGGCCGCCAGTGGCGGTCTTCTCGTAGCCGTGGCAGCTCACGCAAAGCGCGTCGAGGACCGGCTGGATGTCGCGCGGATAATCAATCACCTCGGGGACACCGGCGATGGGCTCAATGCGGCTGGGCGGTCGGCGCACCACCGCCAGGTCCGTGGGCGTGGGCCGGGGCGTTTGGGTGCGCTGCTCGTGGCAACCGACGCAACTGGTCGTCTCGCCGGGCTGAACAGTCAGGAAGCTTTGCATGCGCTTGACGGAAAGGTCGTTCTTGTCCAGCGCGACGAAGAAGAAGCTGCGCAGGGCCGGCAGTTCGAGGTAAGCCGAGCCGTCCTCCTCGACCGGCACGGTGCCGACGAGTCGCTCGAGCGTGAAAGTGCCACCGTAGCTGATCGGTTCCATGCCGCCGGTGTAATGTATCGGCATGGGCAGCGATTCGAGCACAAGGAGCTTCTTGATCTCGCCGCGTTTGATCCCGGCCATGTTGCGGCCGTTGTAGATGTCGGCCAGCACGAGGCGGCCGGTGGCTGCCTTGGGATCGCACCGGTCGGGGATGATGCGTTCGCGGGGCCGGGGCGTGAGCGGGCGGGGCTCGTGCAGTTGGAGGCCGGCCTGGCGGTCGGCGTCCGGCAGCTTGAAGACTTCCTGCTGCGCGCCGGTGTCATCCATCACGACCAGGGACGACCCTACCGCCGCCATAAAGCAATGCTCCGAGAAGGCCCACGGGTCGCGGAACTGGTTGCCCCGGCTGACCGGGCGCGCGAACGAGAGGGCGTCAGGGCCGGCGTTGGGGTCCACGATGGTGATTTCACCGGCGTGCTCGGGCTGGCCGTGACCGGGCGAAAAGCTCGCCACGATCTTGTCCGAGCCGGGGATGGGCTTGGCGTCAATCATCACGATGCCGGGGTGGAGGTTGCCGTACCAGGTCATTTGGGCGGTGCCGTCGGGGTTGGCGACCCAGAGATGGTGGTAATGGACCTGGCTGCGATCCACGTATTCCCAGCGGGTGTAAAGGACGCGGCCATCGGGCAGCGGCCAAGGGGTGTTGTCCTGCTCGCTGTTGCTGGAGATAGGGTGGATGTTCTGACCCTGGGCGTCGCAGCGGTACATGATGGCGACCTGCGTGAGCCAGCAGTTGACCCAGCGCTTGCATCGCGTAGAGACGAAGACGATGTCCCCGTCGGGCAGGTAGGTGGGCTCGATGTCGTCGTAAGCGCCGTCGGTAAGCTGGCGCAGGCCGGTGCCATCGGCATTAATCTCACAGAGGTGATACTGCTCGGTGTCGCCTTTGCGATAGCTGAAGAGGATCTTGCTGCCGTCGTAGTGGACTTGGGGGTCGCGCACGCCGCCGCGCGGGTCATCGAGCAGGGTGGCGAGTTTGCCGGTCGCCACGCTCAGGCGGTAGAGCTTGGTGCCCTCCCGCCATGCCTTCCGCTGCGGGTCATGGGCATAGTAGCCGATATTCGCATACCAATGGCCGTCCGTCTCATTGACCTTGCGCGCGGCGAAGATGATATCGTCCACCCCTGCCATCGGGCCGGCACGGAATTGATCGAGCAGGGTGTCGATGGCGGCAGGCGCGGCGGGCGGCGAAAGCAACGTCGCTCCGGTCAGCAAGACGGCTAGTGCCAATGCGCGACGAACGGTCCTGGCAGGAAACGCGAGGAGGGGATTCAACGCAAAGACGCAAAGACGCAAAGACGCAAGGTTGGCTTTCACGGGCGGCGCGGGGTCGAGGGTTCCAATGGCAGCGGGCGGAGTTTCATGGGCGCAGTTTGCGCATTGCCGGAATGCACTACAACGAAAGAAGGTAGGCCGCGAGGTCGTCGATTTGCTGCGGCGTCAGGTGGGAGGTCTTGCCATGCTTGTCGTGCGGATTGCTGGTGGTGAGCACATCGCGCATGGTGGCCGCCGAGCCGTCGTGGAGGTAGGGCGCAGTCCGCCAGCCTTCGACCAGAGTAGGCGTGTCGAAGCGGTCGGTGGGCTGGTCAAAACGTGCCCGCGTGCCGACGTCGTAGGTCTTCAGGTCAGTGAACAAGCCCGGCGGATGGCACGCAGCGCAGCCGACCTGGCGATCCTTGAACAGCTTCTCGCCCCGGCGCGCGGAGTCGGAGAGCTTACCATTCACGAGGAGGGGACTCGGCACGGGCTTGAGTGATTTGAGGTATTTGTCGATGGCCACGGCGACTTCTTCGGGCTGCACCGTGAAAAGGATGTGTTGGATACCGGCGCGCACAGCCGTTTCCGCCGTTTCGCGCACGCCCATGCTCATGGCGGGCGGAGTCTTGTGGGCCAGCAGCAGGCTCTTGGTGTTCTTGGGGTTGCCGATGCCATCGTTGAGCAGGTCCCAGTTGAGCCCGTCCACGCGCGCCTGGCCGGGATGGCAGGTCGCGCAGCTTTGCCAGCCCTGAAAGCAAATGCCGGCGTCGTTGAAGTAGAACTCCCCCTTACGCGTGAGAGGCATGCGGTCGAGTGGAGAGGTGAGGCCCCCTGCGCCGGCTCCCGCAGGCTGAAGGAGGAGAGGGATGGACTGCGGCCTGGGCTGGGGGCTGCCTAGATCGACGAGGCTGAGGGAATCGGAGAAGTAGTTGGCGATATAAGCTTTGCGGCCCAGAAGGACCACCGCGCGCGGGCCAAGATCATTCTGGGACAGCCGAATCCGTTGCCGCATGCCGACGAGAAAGGCCAGGTCGTTCGGCACATCGGCTTGGACGCGGGAAGCGGAGATAGGGTCTGCCGGCTTGGACGCGTCAAGCGTGGCGGGCACCTTGGCGAGCCGGGCGAGCGTGGCAGCAAAGTCAATGACGCTGATTTCATGGGTGCCCGCATGCGTGATGAGCAGGGTCGCACTGTCGGCCGACCAAGCGATGCCCCAGGGGTCGGCGGCGCCGCGATCAATGTTGTCCAGCAGGACGGTGTTGACGATTTCCATCCGCGCGAGGTCGATGATGGTGGCCGCGTTGCTATTCATCCAGCCGCGGTCAAGCTGGGTCGCGGGCAGGCGGAAGTGGGGCAGAATGTGGGTCACCACAGCGTATTTACCGTCCGGCGAGACGCGCAGATCATTGAGCAGCCCGCTGCCGTCGGGAAGGGAGAGTTCCTTGATGACCTTGCGGGCGGCGGTGTCGATGACGCTGACAACCGCGGCGACCAACTCCGCGTCGGCGGGGCCGGTGTGCAGATGATTCGCCACGAGGAGAAACCGCCCGTCGCGGCTGATCGCGGCAGCTACGGGCTCGCGCTGGACCGGGATGCGGCATTGCTCCTTCCCCGTCTCCAGGTCAAAGAGGCTGACATCGTTGTTAAAGCGGTTGCACACGAACAGGGTTTTGCCATCAAGGCTGAGCACCGGGGCCGTCGCACTGTGGCCGGCGGGAAGGGTGGCAAGGGTCTTGCCGGAGTCGGAGTCGAGCACGCGGACGCTGCTCTGTGGCGCGGCGCAAGTCACGTAAAGACGGGCGCCATCGGACGAGAGTGCCAAGCCAGAAGGAGTATGCGGCACCGGGATGTGCCTGGTGATTGTGCCGCTGGCAACGTCGAAGACCGCCACCTCATTCGCCGTGGCGCAGGCGATGAAGAGCCGTGTGCCATCTGGTGTGGCGGCAAGCGCCGCAGGTGAGAGAGAGCCTGGCTGCGGGAGCGACGCCGTGTGGCCTGCCGGAGGGGCAAACCAGACCAGGTAAGCGGCCAGGACTATTAAGCGAGAAATGTAGAGCGAGAACTTCAAATGGCGCGTGGGTGGCGTGCTTAAGGTTAAGGCTTGTGGGTGTGAGCGTAGGCGCACAAGGCGCGCAAATTCTCGGCGGGCGTGTCGCGGGGCACCTCGCAGCCAGCCCCGACGATGAACGGGGCACCGGCCTGGCGGTGGCATTCCGCAATGGCGGCCGTGACGCCCGCAGCGTCGCCATTGCGCAGCACGGCCACCGGGTTCAGGTTGCCGAGCAGGATAGTCTTCGGTCCCATCTGCTGCCGCGCCTCGGACATAGGGGCCATCGAGTCCAAGTCCACGATTTCGCAACCGAGCTTGCCCATCCCCTCCAGGATGCGGCGGGTGTTGCCGCAGATGTGCAGGCGCACCTTGCCGCCCAGCGCGTGGATTCCGTCCACCAGCTTCTTCTCGTAGGGCCAGACGAATTCGTCGTAAATGTCCGGGCCGACCAGCGAGGCGGCGGCGTCGCCGACCCCGATCAGATCAGCGCCCACCTTCAATTGCTCGCGGGCGAAGCGCAGTTCTATCTCGATCACGAACGCGAACAAGTCGCGCACGAACACGGGGTCGTCGAAGAAGTCCAGCATCAGGGTGTTGATGCCCCGCAGGTCGGCCCCTTCCGCAACCGGGCCTTCGACCCAGCCCTCGACGATCATCTCTTTGCCGACGCGTTCCTTGTAAAGGGCCAGCCCCTTGAGGCTGTTGTGCATGCGGCCGCCGCCGAGCGGGTCGGGAATCTTGAGGGAAGCGAGCCTGGTCTTATCGGCCAGCAGCGCTTGGTCCTCGACGAGGGCAACGGGTTGCTGGTCGAAATACTCGACCACCGCGCCACAATCCGCCGCCTCGCGGGCGGGATCGGACATGCTGTTGACGTAGTCGAAGCCAAAGGCCTCCGCCGTACGAATCTGTGCCTCAACCATCACGCGGTAGTCGGTGCAGTAATCACGGTAGCGCGCGCCGATTTGGTCGCAGGCGAACATCATGGTAATGGGCATGAGCGGCAGCCGGTCCACCGGGCGGCCTGCCACATGAGCTAAGACTCTTTCGCGACTGGTCATGGGCTTAAGGGATTGGAATGATGGAGTATTGGAGTGTTGGGATGGCACGCCGGATTAACAGCCATCGCTGGAATGGTCCCGGAGCGGCATTCAAGGCTCTCGGGCCGCCGGCAGGCAACGGCTAATGGCAGCAATGAAATCCGGCCGCGTGCCGCAACAGCCGCCAATAAAGCTCGCGCCGGCCTGGATAAGCTCGGGGATGTTGCCGGCGAACTCGTCGGGTGTGGCGCTGTATCTGGCGCGGCCATCGACCATGGTCGGCAAGCCGGCGTTGGCCTTGATCCAAATTGGCCGCTCGGTCGCGGCGTGGAGCCGCCGGCAAATCGCGATGAAGCCGGCAATGCCCTGACCGCAATTGGCGCCGATGACATCCGCCCCGGCCTCGGTGAGCGCCTGGGCCGCTTTCTCAGGGGTGGTGCCCATCATCGTGCGATCTTTATCCTTGCCGCTGTCAAATACCATGCAGGCGACCACGGGCAAACCGGTTTCGCGCGCGGCGCTCACGGCCAGCTTAGCTTCTTCGAGATCCGACATGGTCTCGACCACCAAGCCGTCAGGACGCGCCTTGGCCAGCGCTTGCGCTTGTTCAGCAAAAGCCGCGCGGAGTTCCTCCGCCGTGACCTCGCCGCTCATCAGGAGCTTGCCGGTCGGCCCGATCGAGGCAAAGACCCGGGCGCGTCCGCTCGCGGCTTTGAGGGAAATCTCTACGCCTCGCGCGTTGATTTCGGCGAGGCGATCCGCCCCATCATGTTCGCCCAGCCGAATGCGGTTCGCGCCGAAGGTATTGGTCAGGATGACCTGGCTGCCTGCCTCCACATAGGCGCGGGCGACTTCGCCGACGCGGTCGGGATGGGTCAGGTTCCAAGCATCAGGGAAATCGCCAAGCGCGAGACCGCGCGCTTGCAATTCGGTCCCCCACGCGCCGTCGGTGATCACCAGCCCGTGTGAGACGAGTTGTCGAATGAGCGGGTGCATCGCCGGTAAGGCGTCCGGCCGATGCCTATCAGGCCGCCGTTACGGCCTTCTTCGCCAGGGCCACAGCGCCGACGGCGTTTTCGCTGTAACCATCAGCGCCGATCTCATCGGCATACTTCTGGGTGATGGGAGCGCCGCCTATGAGGACCTTAACCTTCTCACGCACGCCGGCCTGTTTGAGGGCGTCGATGGTGGTCTTCATCGAAGGCATTGTCGTCGTCAGCAAGGCGGACATGGCGATGATATTGGCCTTCTTCTCGTTAATGGTAGCGATGAACTTCTCCGGCGTCACATTGACACCGAGGTCGATGACTTCGAACCCGCCGCCTTCGAGC
>Ga0182014_10006926_pt1 | contig 12019 bp, 12 predicted proteins | sample 612S2DmetaG_FD_120489 | JGI IMG/M metagenome (GOLD analysis project Ga0182014, IMG submission 120489) | Permafrost microbial communities from Stordalen Mire, Sweden - 612S2D metaG | ecosystem: Environmental > Terrestrial > Soil > Wetlands > Permafrost | place: Sweden: Stordalen | collected... | reverse complement strand
TCAGGGCAAACAGGATCAGCCCGATGATGCTGAACCAGAGAGGGAAGCCGACGCCGCCGTAGCCGTAGCGCATGTACATGGCGTCACTCTACGCCGGGCCATCTTTCGGGGAGATGACGAGTCCGACGCGGTCAGGTGGTCCCGACGGCGAGCCGGCGAAGACCCTCGGTGCCGAAGGTGCCGATGGTGACGGCGGCGAGGCTCAAGCCCTCCTCGAGCGCCGCGGGGAGGACGGCGTCGTCATCGCGCCCCGCCGCTGCGCAGAGACCCAGTAAACCTCCGGCGACAGCGTCCCCGGCCCCCGTCGGATCGATGACCACATCGACCGGGGCGGCCGGCCTCTCGAGGGTCGACGTGGAGGTCATCAGCACCGCCCCCGTCGGCCCGGCCTTGACCACCAGTGCGCGGAGACGGCTGCTGCCGAGCAGGCTCCGGGCGGCGGCCGCCCAGTCCGGCGCCTGGGGGACCAGGCTGCTCAGCTCCAAGCGGTTGAGGAAGACGATGTCGCAGCCACCCACCACGTCGAGGACGGCGTCGCGCTCCGGACCGGTGAAGCAGGTCATGCTGTCCATCCCGATCAGCCGGGCCGAGGACTGGGCCAGGATCTCCCTCTGCAGCGACGGGCGCATGCTGCCCAGGAAGAGCACCTCGGCGCGGGCTGCCTCGGGACTGAGATGGGGACGCCACTCGGCCTCGCAACCGGGCTCCTCGGCCACAGTCTCCGCGACCCAGCGCTGGAAGTCATGGACCGCGTGCCAGCGGAAGGTGGGGCCGTCGCTCACGGCGAGCCCGGCCAGGTCGACGGGGAGGCCATCCAGGGTCCGGCGCAGCTCGGGCTCGACGTCGTCTCCCACGATGGCGTTGAGGTGAACGGGGGCATGCGGAGCCGCGGCGAGGGCGAAATAGAGGGCCGACCCGCCGATCTGCCGGAATCGCCGCCCGTGGGGGGTCGTGATGTCGTCGAGGTGGACGGTGCCCGCGACGGTGATCTCCCAGGGCATCGTGCCGGCGGCCGGTCCCCCGCCCTTCAGCCGGCGGGGAAGAGGGGGATGATCGGAGCGAGCTGGGGCTGGCGCTCCCGGCGCGCCTCCTCCTGGAGGATCTCCTGGGCGGCGAAGAGGACATCGCTGACGTGGTCGGCGCTGCGGTCGATCCCCAACTCGTCCCGCAGCTGGGGCTCCACGGCTCCGACCAGCCGCACCACCGCGCTCCAGAGAGCGGGGGGGAGCGGACGGATGCCGCGGATGCGGCACTCCTCCACCAGGTCGAGCAGGGTGTCGGATTCGCGAAGGTGCAGGCGTGACCGGAAGAGGCGCTCCCGCCGGAAGCGCGCCCGCATCTCGATGTCGAAGAGCTCGGCGCGGGTGGCCGCGAGGGGGCCCGGCCGGCTGCGGAGCACCGCGGCGGAGATCATCCGAGCATTCTAGTGAGCCCGACCTTTCCGGACCGTGCGCACGAGGTGACGATCCCGCCCTGGGCCACCCGCGGGGAGGGGGGCGAAGCGCGGACGCAGGCCCGGGGAGCCGGCCGTCCCGCGCCGCGGTCAGGAGGCGACCGCCGCCTCCACGGGATAGGAGAGAGAGCGCCACCGGCCCTCGACGGCCACCAGGTGCACGGTGCGGGCGAGCTTCACCAGCCGGCGTCCGGCAGCGAAGCTGTACTCGACGTCCAGCTCGGCGACCTGGCGGTGGGTGTCACCGTGGTGGGGGTCGACCCATTGATCCAGGTGGCGGACGGCGACGACACTCACGCCCTCCAGCTGCTGGAGGGAGCCCTCGCGATGGGCGGCGGCGAAGCGCTCGGCACTCCCCCAGCGGAGCTGGCAGTCGGGAGCCAGGAGGGCGAAGGCCCGGGCGTGCTGCCCGCCCCGGATCAGCTCGACGAAGAGCGCCTCACTGAAGGCCGGGTTGCCCGACGGCCGGACACCGCTGCGCCGGGAGCCCCGGTCGTGAGCAGCCACCATCGTCCGGACCCGGTCGCGCAGCGGACGGGCCGCGACGGCGGTGTCGGACTCGACCAGGGTCACCGGCTCGTCGGCTCCCCGCGACCAGAAGGTGCGGGTGGCGGCATCCACGAGCACGCGGCTAGCGGGTCGGACCCGGGACTCGTTCACCGGCGCCAAGGCGAGATGGGGAGCGCGCTCGTCAGCGCCACGGCGGCGTCTTACGACAGGGAGGTTCGGCCGCGCCCAGCCCATTCCGCCGTCAGCATAGCCGCTGCGGGCGCTCTGTGGCATGAGACTGCGCCATGCGGCTACGATCCACCGCATGGCGGGCGCACGCATCCTGCTGGCCGAGGACGAGGTGATCGTGGCGCGACCGCTGATCCTGGCCCTCCGCGAGGGGGGTCACGAGGTGCGCTGGGTGCGAGCCGTCCGCGAGCTGCGCGCCGAGTTGACGGCCTTCGCTCCCCAGGTGCTCCTCCTCGACGTCAGCCTCGACACCGATGGGCTCGAGTTCCTTCAGGCCATCCGTTTCACCGCCGACTGCCCGCCGGCTGGGGTGGTGGTGCTCGCCGAATCCGGGGACACCGCCTCCCGTGATCGCGCCCACCAGCTCGGGGCCGTTGCGGTGGTCAACAAGCCGGTGGAGGAGGCGCCTCTGCTGGCGCTCGTCGAGGAGCTGATCGGGTTCCTGTAGAGGGACTACGCAAGGTGGCTCCACACCAGCGCGCCCTGGTCGACACGCGGGGGGGCACCGGCCAGTTGGGTGAGGAAGTCCTCCATCCGCCCCTGCAGCGCCGGCTCGGTACCGTACGCCATCGTTCCCATGATGATCACGCTCACGCCCAGCGCATGCAGATCGCTGCGTGAGGCTGGGATGACAGACGTCCCGCAGGGAGTTGCGGAGAGCGACGACTCCAGAGCGTCCATCACGCAGGCGAGGGTCGTCCCCTCGCCACCATTCGAGCTCGGTGCTGCGGGGGTTGCGCTGCTGGAAGTTGAGCGCATCGACGACGGAAGTGACCAGGGATGCTGCTCGTTGATTTGAATCACGCTGGGCAGCCCGATGGACATCCCGTCAGGGCCCCCGGTGTAGAGGGCGGCCGACACCATCCGCACGTGGAAGCCCGACTCGGCCTGCCACAGCAGCGGTTCAAGAGTCAGCTCGCTGTATGCACCGAACGGAACGACCAGCGCGGTCGTGCCGGTGGGTAGGCTCGCGATGTCTCCACCCGCCAGGAAATACCGCGGGGTCGCCGCGCTCCGGGCGGGAATCGGCATGTTCGGTGCGAGAGTCGCGCAAACGAGAAGAATTGCCGCCCCGCCCGCGACACGCCAACGCCACCTCTCGTGGAAGAACGTCCGGTCGGTAAAGACGGCGACGACCACCGCCAGACCGAGGTCAATGAAGAGCGCGAATCGAGAGGGAAGGATGTTGTCGAGCAGCGGAAGATCCGCCAGCAGGCGTCCGGGGAGCGGAAGGAGGTGATGGGTCACGCCGTCGATGTGGAGGTATGGGCCGAGGCTCCACACCAGGGCCGCCGCCGTTCCGCAGCCGGCGATCAGCAGCCAGCGGTCCCTCCGCCATCGCAGGAAAGTCCAGAGGCTGACGAGGAGCAGGGGGATCCCTATATACGCATCGTGCTCGCCCGTTCCCCCGGTCCAGTGGCCGGCAAGACCGTGGGTGAACGGTGGCGCCAGGGCGGTGGAGCCGTTGGGCACGATGAAGTTCAGGGCATCGGTCACGTACACATTGGGTGGCTGGATCAGTCCGGTGATCCGCCCCGGTCCGAGAAACTGATAGGCGAGGGGGACCCCGGTGATCAGCAGAAACAGCAGCGCAGCGATACCGAGCGTCTTGGCCAGGGGGACGACGCGCTCCGCCACGCTCCGCGGGGACAGGAGGGCGGCGATCACGATGGTCGTACCCACCGCCACCACGAAGAGGGCCAGAACCTCCTCCTCGAGGAGTAGCTGGATGGCAGCCAGCAGCCCGATGACGGCGCCCCAGCGGAGGCTGCTGCGCTCGGGGTGCCGGATCACGGTCTCGACGGCGATGAGCAGAAGCGGCACCGGGAAGAAGAGCACCAGGACGAGGTGGTCGGGGGCCTGGCTCGCGACAAACGGCCCGAGGACCATGAGCAGCCCGCCGAGCCAGGCCGCCGTCATGTGCCGCACGTGGCGGCGAAGCCACAGCCACGTGCACCAGCCAGCGAGGGCTAGCCCCAGGAGGAGGGCCACGTTGTAAGAGACGATGACCCCAAAAATCGCGGTGACGGGCCACATCGCCACCCCCAGCAGAGGGGTGCTGAAGCCGTTGAACATCATGTTCGACCCCTGAGGCAGGTTCACGTAGGTGTCGAGCAGGGGATTCAGACCGTGGCTCAGGGCGAATGGGTACCAGCCAAGGATGCCCATGGCAGCCATGGGATCGCCCGGATTTCCGGGCCACTCCATGGACGGGTCACGCCACGCGGGGAGCGTCAGAGCCAGCGCGACGAGCAGGTAGGCGCCGAAGGACCACAGACGTGCCCCCGGCCGTGGGATGCGGAGGCGCCCCAGCCACGCGGTGACCACGCCGTGCGGTCCCTCGCCCTTCTCGCCCACCCCGCCATCCCCGGCTATCAAGCTCGCGAGGGGGTGACGTCGCGGCGTCCTACGATAGGGAGGTTCGACCACGCCCAGCCCATTCCGCCGTCAGCATAGCCACTGCGGGCGTGGTGTGGCATGGCAGTGCACCTCGCTGGCTCAGATCGCCCCCGCGGCGATCGCCTGCTCGATCCAGGGGATGACCTCGTCCAGCAGCGTGTCGAGCGATGTGGTGGCCTCGAACCCAAGCACCCACTTCGCCTTCTCGGTGGACGGCACCCGCCGCTGCACGTCGTGCTCGAAAGGCTCATCCGACACGTAGCGGAGCGGCACCGCCGCTCCGCGCACCCGGTGCCAGATCCTCTCAGCCAGCTCGAGCACCGTGGTGGAGGTCGCCGTGGAGAGGTTGAAGTCCTCGTTGAGCGCGGCCGGGTGCTCCATGGCCGTCACGATGCCGCGGGCCAGATCGCCGCCATAGGTGTAGTGGCGTATCTGCTCACCATCACCCAGGATGTGCAGGGGATCCTGACCGCGCAGCACCTTCTGCACCAGGTCCGGAACCACGTGGCTCATCGCGAGCTTGACGTTGCCGCTCATGACCTCGACGTCGCCGAGAGCCCGACCCTCGCCGACCCCCACGCAGTTGAAGGGCCTGATGATGGTGTAGGGCAGCTGATGCTGCTCCCACGCCGCGTGGGCGAAGTACTCGACGGCGAGCTTCTGGAAGCCGTATGACGAGAGCGGGGGTGCGCACCGGCGCTCGTCACCCTCCCGGGACGGCCACGTCGTGGTGGATTCGAAGACCATGGACGAGCTGAGGTAGGTGACCTTCTGGAGCATGCCGCTCCGGTGGGCCTCGATGGCGGCATCGCAGGAGGCGGCGATGATGCGCTCGTTGGTCGCTAGTAGGTCGTACGCATACGCGTGGAAGTAGGAGATGCCTCCGATCATCGCTGCGCCGGCGATGAAGTGGTCGCAGTCGCCGAGCAGCCTGGTGAGGAGCTCGACGTCGCGGGCATCCCCCTGGACCAGGCGATACCCCGGATGACTGTCATACGACCGACGCACCGCACCGTACTTGGAGAGGTTGTCGAGGCCGACGACCTCATGCCCGCGGCGGAGGAGCTCCTCGACCACGTAGCCGCCGATGAAACCGGCGGATCCGGTGACCAGCACCCTGCCCATCACATCCCCACTGGTGCCGGCTGGGCGCCGGCGGGCCGATCCCGGGCTCGTCCCGGATGCTACCAGAGTGCCATGTCACGATCCCGAAATCGCCCGTATACTCCGGGCCGAGGCACTCGGAGGCCGTTCCGGGCGACATGGAGGTCCAGCCGTTGGCTTTCGAACGTGACCTGGTCATCTTCGGCGGCTGCGGCCACGTGGGGCTCCCCCTGGGCATCGCGTTCGCGACCCGCGGCCGGACGGTGGCTCTCTACGACGTCGATGCGGCCGCGGTGGATCTGGTCAACGCGGGCCGGATGCCATTTCTGGAGCAGGGTGCCGACGAGCTGCTGCCCGCGGCCCAGGCGAGCGGGCGCCTCATGGCGACGACGGATCCCGGCGTCATCGGCACCGCCGCGGCCGTCGTGGTTGTGGTCGGCACGCCGGTCAATCGCCACCTCAGCCCGGACATCGGCGCGGTGATGAGAGCTCTGGATCCCGACATCGAACACTTCGTGGAGGGCCAGCTCCTCGTGCTCCGCAGCACCGTCTACCCGGGGGTCACGGCGATGATCGATCGCCGGTTGCGGGAGCTCGGCAAGGAGGTGCACGTCGCCTTCTGTCCGGAGCGCATCGCGGAGGGGCACGCGCTGGAGGAGCTGAGCTCACTCCCCCAGATCGTATCGGGGTGTGACGAGGTCGCCATCGAGCGCGCCACCGCCCTCTTCCGCAGCCTGACCGACGAGATCATCGAGCTGACCCCAGAGGAAGCCGAGCTCGCCAAGCTCTTCACCAACACCTGGCGGTACATCAAGTTCGCGACCGCCAATCAGCTCTTCATGATCGCCAACGACTGCGGCCTCGACTTCGAGCGCATTCGCGGCGCGATCACCCACGGGTACCCGCGGGCAGCCGACATGCCCGGCCCGGGGTTTGCGGCCGGGCCGTGCCTCTTCAAGGACACGATGCAGATCGCGGCCTTCAATGTGAACCGTTTCACCCTCGGTCACGCGAGCGTGATGATCAACGAGGGGCTCCCCCTCTACGTGGTGAGCCAGCTCGAGCATCGGTATGACCTGTCGACGATGACCGTCGGCATCCTGGGCATGGCCTTCAAGGGCGGCTCGGACGACGTGCGATCGAGCCTCAGCTACAAGCTGAAACGCATCCTCGCCCTCAAGGCGCGGAAGGTCCTCTGCACGGACCCTCGCGTCACGTCGGACACCGATCTCGTCCCCCTCGAGACGGTGATCGCGGAGGCGGACCTGGTGATCATTGCCGCTCCGCACAAGGAGTACCGGGGGCTCGAGCTGAGCGTGCCCGCGGTGGACCTCTTTAACCTGCTCGGGAAGGGTGTCGTCGTCTGATGCCCCGGGTCTCCATCGTCGTCCCCGTGTACAACGAGGGAGGACGGATCACCGCCTTCCTGGACCGCCTCTTTGAGGCGGTGACCCTGCCGTGCGAGGTCCTGGCCGTCTACGATCGCCCCACCGACACCACGGTGGCCCCCCTGGGGGCTTACCGGAAACGCGAGCCGCGTCTGCGTCCGGTGCTCAACACGTACGGCCCCGGCCCGGCCGCCGCCCTCCGCTTCGGCGTCGACAATGCCCAGAGCGGCGTGGTGGTCGTGACCATGGCGGACGGCAGCGACGACCCCCTCCAGATCGACCAGCTCACCCTGCTCGTGGAGGGTGGGGCCGCGGTGGCCGCGGCCTCGCGCTACATGAGGGGCGGCCGCCAGCTCGGTGGCCCCTGGCTGAAGGGAACCATGTCATCACTGGCCGGGAGGTCCCTTCACCTCCTGGGGCGGGTCGGGACGCACGACGCGACCAATTCGTTCAAGGCGTACTCCCGCGACTTTGTCCGGCGGGTCGGGATCGAGTCCGACGCCGGCTTCACCCTGGGGATCGAGATGGTCGCCAAGGCCAAGCGGCGGGGACTGCCGGTCGCCGAGATCCCGACGGTATGGCGCGATCGCACCGAGGGAACGTCAAGTTTCAGCATATCCAAATGGTTGGGGCGCTACCTGCACTGGTACGTCCTCGCCCTGAGGCCGGCCGGCCGACGCCCCTCGGGCTGACACGGGACCGTCGCACTCCCCCTGCGGGCACGGAGTCGTGCTTACCTTCCCCGGATGCGACCCAGGCTCTTGGCGGGCGTCCTCGCCGCGGTGGTGATCGTCGGCGGGAGCGCGGCGTTCGTCGTCGTCCGGCTCTCGGGCAGCTCGCGTGGCGGTCACGCGGTCGCCGTGGCGACCCCTGCGGCCTCCAGCCCTTCGCCCAGCCCCGCGCCGACCGCGGCGACCCCCACCCCGGCGGCGACGCCCTCCTCCACCCCGACCGCCTCGCCAAGCCCCGCGGTCGCCGACGCTTGCGCGAGCAGCCAGCTCAACATGGTGGTGGGCGCGGGCTCCTCGTCGGCAGGTGGCCAGCGAGGTGTCACCGTGCTCATCGGCAACGAGGGCGCAGCCGCCTGCGACCTGAGCGGGACCCTGCAAGCCCGGCTCCTCAGCGCCGCGGGAGCCTCCCTCTCGACCTCACAGGGGGCGGTCCCGGCCGGCGAGGCATGGCTGGTGCCGGATCGGGTGGCGCTCGACCCCTGGGAGCCGCAGCCGGGCGAGGCGACCGTGCTCATCTCCTGGCACACGGGGGACACGGCGCCTGGCGTCTGCTCCGGCTCCGCGCCGGTAGCCGGCGAGCTGGGCCTTACCGTCCCCGGCGGGGGCAGCATCACCGCGCCCGTCAACCCCTCTCCCTCGCTCCCCGAGGGAATGGCCCCCTGCCGCGGCGTGCTGACACTCGGGGCGATCACCCAGGTCTCATCGGCCGCGACCTTCACCACCAATGCGCAGGACGCGGCGGTCTCCGAGATTGAGGAGGAGGAGGGGGTGACCGTGACGAGCAGCTGCACTCCCGCCCCGGGACAGAGCTGCCTAACCCTGGTCGGGGAGACGTCCGGCACCGGCACCGACGCCGCCGACTTCGAATACCAGTCGTACGGGACCGGGGGCGGCGCCGTCTGCTACGCCTACGTCTATCAGGACGCCGCCGGCTGGCACCCGCTGGACGTGCTCTGCACGCAGGACACTGCGCCGGCCGACGGCAGCACCGTGGTGGCCACGGCCCCAGGTGGGGGCTGCGTCGACGTCCACTCCGCCCCGGGCCACGCCTCGAGCGTCCTCTCCTGCGTCAGCTCGTCGAGCGCGACGACCTACGAGGTCGAGCAGGGGCCCGTCTACGTGGCTGAGACCGACTCCACCACCCACCTCCCGATGGGGACGATCTGGTGGTACCTCACGGGACCGGACGGCTGGGTGGCCCAGGACTTCCTCGCCGGGGCCAACGGATGATCCGTGCCCAGCGGCGAATGCGATATGGCCGGACGAAGGTCAGTCCGGCCCGGCGCTGACCGCACGCCGGCGCTGGCGCCGGCGGGCCCCCGAGGCCCGCCAGCAGATCTCGACGCTGCGGCGGATGTAGTCGAGGGACCGGCCCACATTGATCGATGACGACTCGATGGTGTAGCGGGTGGGGATGGCCACCTCCTGTATCCGGTAGCCGCCCAGCACCGCCGCCACCAGGATCTCGGTGTCAAAGACGAAGTCGTCAGAGTACGACTCGAAGGGGACGGCCTCCAGGAACCGACGGCTGTACGCCTTCATCCCGGAATGCATCTCGGTGAAGTGGGTGCCGAGCAGCAGGTTCTCGGTCACGGTGCTGAAGCGGTTGCCCCAGTAGCGGTACAGCGGCATGCCCCCGGCCCTCGGATCCCCCGTGCACGCGAAGCGGGAGCCGAACGTGAAGTCGGCTACTCCGGCGACGATGGGGGCCACCAGGGCCGGCACCGCCGTCGGGTCGTACTGGTAGTCGGGGTGGAGGAGGACGATCACCGTGGCGCCGAGCTCGAGCGCCTCCCGGTAGCAGGTCTTCTGGTTGCCGCCGTAGCCGCGGTTGCGGTCGTGGACCCGGACGTCGATGCCCAGGCGCCGGGCAACGTCGACGGTCCCGTCGGGGGAGGCGTCATCGACCAGCAGGAGGTGGTCGGCCGCGCCGGCAGGTAGAGCGCCGACCGTCCGCTCCAAGGTGCCCTCCGCCTTGTAGGCGGGGAGGGTCACCACCGTGAAATGCTTACCCGGGGTCATCAGGATTGTCGATGATACCGGCTGGCACCTCACCTGACGGGCCCTGACCCCGGGGGTGGGCCGATGCAAGCAAGGAGGCATAGCGGGTGGACGGCAGCGAGACGGGGCCCGATGGCGACCTCCCGAGGCCCGCCGCCATGACTCCCGAGGACGCGGAGAAGCGGAGGATGGGGTGGCGGACACGCCGAGGGCTCGTCGCCGCCGTCGCCGGCACGGGGGCGGTACTGGTGGCCGGCGTCTTCTTCGCCGGTTACGCCCTCGGGCGATCCGGTGCCCCAGGGCCGGCGACGGCGACAGCGCCCTCGATGACCGCCGCCGGCGCTCCGAGCGCTGGATCCGCAGGGCCGACCACCACGCCCGCCACGCAGCTGACCCCGTTGCCGGGCAGTGCCAACCCGACACCGGTCTCCTCGTTGCCCGCTGCCGGCTCAAGCGCCATCCCCGCGTCCGGCTCCCCAACCTTCGAGGTCTTCACTTCGACCCAATGCGATTCTGCTGCCGCCCCCGACTACACCTGTGCAACCGTCCTGGTGGCGGAGTTCACCGGTGGAGGCACTCCGTCGGAGTACACCGCACAGGTCACGTTCGCGGCTGCGGGCGTCAACGTCGCGACGTCCACGGACGGCAAGCCTGAGGCGAGCGTGTTCCAGCTGACAACCAGCGGGTCATTCGGCGTCTCCATGGGCGAGCTGTCGTTCCCCGCGACCGGGTCGTACGAGTACACGGTGAAAGTCACGGACACAGCCGACGGGCAAAGCGCGAGCTGGCAGGGCGCCCTGCCTGTGGGCATATGAGCCACTGGGGATCTCTGGAGTAGTCGCCGCCGCGGCTTCGACGCCCCGAGGTGGTCTGTCTGCGCCAACGCCCTGCCTCCACGGCCTCTCCGTCAGGCGAGCTCCCGGTCCGGCGCGCGCTCCCTCTGCTCGTCGACGTCGACTCTGGTCACTGAGACGTAGCCGACCAGGATCGCGATGAGAACGGTCAGTGCGATGCTGACTGTGCCGCGACCCCAATTCAAGCCGCCAAGCACATGAGGCACCCCCATCCAGTCGGCGAACGACGCGCCAAGGGGTCGCGTGATGACATAGGCGAACCAGAACGACAGCACGGCGTTGAGATGGGCAACCCGGTGGGCGACGGCGGGCACGGCGATGACCGCCGCGAAGAGGAAGCCGGAGGCGAGAAAACCCAGGTGCAGGGTGATGGCGGTCATGTCGCCGGCAGCCGTGCCGAGTGCAAAGGTGACGCAGACGGTAGCCCAGTAGAAGAGCTCACGGCGGAGGGTGCTGATGCGGTGGATCGACAGCGTCCGCTCCGTGAGGTACCAGGTGATGAAGACCAGGGTCAGGATGATCGCGAAGCCCAGCGCCGACACCGCATAGGGCACCCCCAGCTGGATGTGGAGAGCGTCGGCGACCATGGTGCCGAAGATGGCCACCATCACCACGGCCAGCCAGTACACCCACGCGATGTAGCGGCGGACTGCCAGTTGAAGGGTCAGGGCGGCGGCGAAGGCGACGGCCCCCAGGCCGACCGCCAGGTAGGGGTCGATCTGACGCACCGAGAAGTCCGACGTCGCCTCGCCCATGGCGGTCGTCAGGACTTTGAGGATCCAAAAATAGGCGGTGATCGCCGGGACCTTCCTCAGGTTCATACGATGATCCTTCCCCGCCTCATCCCCGTCCACCTTGAAACGCCCTCCCGCTCAGCTCACGAGCGCCACTTCAGAATCCGGACCGCCCCCATGGAGGCGGCTCGCCTATGCGCTCGTCGTCCTCCGTTGCGGGCCTGCTGAAGCCCTGTCGCCATAAGGAGTCCGAGGAAGTGAAGACAACGTGAGGGATCCCGAACTTAGCCGCCAAAGTGGAAGCAATGCGGGTCCCATCGACATTGGAACTTCACAGGAACTCCTTGTCCTTCACCGCGTGGGCCAGGATAGCAGCCACGCGAAAAGCACCGCTGAACTCGTATCGCCGGCAAAGCTCCTGGAGCTCGCCTAATGGACTGTCTCATGGGAACGTTGACGGTGCAGGGTGGCCAGGATCTCGTCAGCGGTCTTGATGAACCGCTGAAAGAATCCCCGCATGGGGACAAGCAGCAGTAGTGACCGGGGGATGAGGGTGCGGAGAAGGGGGCCGCACGTCGGTGGAAGATGTGCACAACCATCCTCGCCACTCGGTTTC
>Ga0182014_10006924_pt1 | contig 12021 bp, 12 predicted proteins | sample 612S2DmetaG_FD_120489 | JGI IMG/M metagenome (GOLD analysis project Ga0182014, IMG submission 120489) | Permafrost microbial communities from Stordalen Mire, Sweden - 612S2D metaG | ecosystem: Environmental > Terrestrial > Soil > Wetlands > Permafrost | place: Sweden: Stordalen | collected... | reverse complement strand
GAGAACAGCATGGGCGCGGCCACCGCGATCGATCACGAGCAATGCCCATGCCTGGACGAAAGTGGCCGCCAGAAGTACGCCTGTCATGATCCAGCGCCATCGCTCCCCCCGCTTCCAGGCCAGGAACGCGGCAATTGGCAGAAGGAAGAAACAGAATGGGCCTGTAAGTCCGCAAAGCGCCAGGAGCAGTAGATCACGCGCGCGGTCTGCTGTTCCGGCAGGCGATGACGAGACGAGCACCAGAAACGCGCAGAGCGCCAGCAGCCATTGCGCGCTGGTTACGATGATCAACATCTCGCGGCTGTTCGGCAGCGCCAGATAAGTAGCAGCAAGGCAAGCGCGAAAGCCCAGACTGCCCCACGCCGAAGACCGCGCGGAAAAAAGCAGGTTAGCCGGTAGGGCTTGTGCTGCCAAGGCGGCCAGGTTCAGGACCAGGGGAGCCAATGCGAGCGGCACAAGCTGCGCCAGAGCCGCCGCCAGTCGCGGAAAAGTTTGAACGTATCCATCCTGCGCGCGGAACAACGCGCTCCACCACCCCAGGTTATAGGCATCTGCAAACCACACGTGCCCATCTTCGGCGTAGAACTGCGCGTGAAAGATGGCATCGGGCCGCCGTGTCGCCAGAACGGCGCAGGCCAGCAAAAAAACCACGCCGTGCTGCCAAGTTAGAAGCCCCGATCGTTGTTGTGGTCGATGCAACATTCTGTCACCTATTGCCCCGCCGATCGTTTAACCAGTTTCATCTCCCAACCGTCCGGACATTCGGGAATTACGACAACTGCACCTGGGGGAGCAGCCTCAAAGCGCTTGACCGATGCAGGGAAATTAACATCGCGAAAGGCCGGATGACGCCAATCGTGAACGACTCCGAAGCACATCAGGACCAGAAGGAAGGTCGACACGAATTTGGGAAGGGGGCTTTGACCTCTAAAACACCAGATGAGGCACCATGCGAAAGCAAGCGTGGGGAAAAACCAATAGCGATGCCCCGGCGACCCAGCCAATACCCACCAAACGGGCGTGTCCGGGCGTCCCCACTCCACAGGCTTAATCAGCGAACTAATAAAGAGCATGCTTGCATAAAGGAGAAAAATCTTCATTACCATGGGTGCCCTCATAAGGCACCACGTGACCAGTACCGTTCCGCAAAGTGCTATGCAGCCCAATATTACCGAGACCGTGGTTCCGGATCGCGCGGAAAGCCCATTGCTTCCGAGTATTGTTGCGAGATAAACCTGGCCACCCAGGATTCTGCCAAATAGCGTCGGGCTCGCCCCGAACGCACGGTGCGCACGTGCAGTCGGAGCAAGAAACAAAAGTGCGAACGACTGAACGGCACACGACGCGCCAACTACACCGGCGATAACCCATCGCCAAGATTCGCGTTCCTTCCAGGCCAGATAGATTGAGATGGGAAGAAGAAAGATACAAAACGGACCCGATAATCCGCAGAGGAGTGTAATGCAGAAATCGAACAGGCGTCCGGAGGTGCATCGCGGCACCCGCGCCACGATCAATAGGAAGGCGCTGAGGGCAAGCGGGAAGTTTGCGTCGGTAATTCCATTGCTCAGTTCAGTGCAATTCGGCAACGCAAGATATGCAGCCGCCAGGAGGCCTCTCAACCGCAAATCGCCCCACCCTGACGAACGCGGCGAAACCAGCAGATTAACCGGAAGCGCCTGAACGGAAATCGCAGCGAGGTTCAGGATCAAGGGGAAGAAGCGGAACGGCGCGATCAAGCTGAGTGCGGCAGCAAGGCGGGGCAGGGTCAGAAAGTAACCCGTCCAGGTATGGAAAAGAGCGGCCCACCAACCGAGGTTGTAAGCGTCCGCATACCAGACATGGCCATCCTCTGCGTAGGGCTGCAAATGAAAGATTGCATCCGGTCTCCGCGAAATCAGGATCAGACAGGCCAGGAGAAAGATCGCACCGTGCTGCCAGAAACGCAAACCCTCGGCAGGCGTTTCTCGTTCCATCGCGCCTCGTTCCCTGCTGTTCATCAGTCTTATACTGTGCGTCCGTAATATTGTTGGTCGATTTTTCGTCCTTTGGCTTCAAAGCGCGCCGCGCGACGAATTCCCGTCTTGTGCGCAACAAAACCGATCGTTGTCGCCAGGACGCCCAATCCGTACTTCACACTGCGCTTGAAGTTGATCGACGAAGCCTCCTCGAAGTACTTCGTCGGGCACGAAATCTCGCCGATCTTGAAGCCGAACATCACGGCCTGCGCAATCATCTGGTTGTCGAAGACGAAATCGTCTGAGTTCTCGAGCAGCGGCAGCGCTTGCAGCAGTTCGCGCGAAAAAGCGCGGAACCCGGTGTGATATTCCGACAGCTTCACGCCCAGAAAGAGATTTTGAAACGCCGTCAGCAGCCGGTTCGAGACATATTTGTAGAGCGGCATGCCGCCTTTTCGGGCGCCACCGCCCAGGATTCTCGACGCCAAAACCATGTCGTAGACGCCGCTGGCCACCATGCCCGCCATGGCCGGAACCAGCAACGGCGTGTACTGGTAATCGGGATGCACCATCACCACGACGTCCGCGCCCGCCGCCAGCGCTTCGCGATAGCAGGTCTGCTGGTTGCGCCCATATCCGTAATTGGCGTCGTGGATGAACGTCTGCACGCCCAGCTTGCGTGATAGCTCCGCCGTCTTGTCCTTGCTGGAGTCGTCCACCAGGATCTTGATGTCCACCACGTTCGACAGCTCGCGCACGGTTTGTTCCAGCGTTCTCTCGGCGTTATACGCCGGCATCACCACTGCGACCCGCTTCCCGTTGATCATTACCTTGACTCCTCAAACGGATACGGCCTGACCCGCGCCGGATTCGCGCCCGCGTCGATCTGGTCTGGCTCGACCAACCACACGCTTCTGTCCCGATAGTACCGGATCAGTTCCAGATTCCCGGCAGATCCCATATCCCTTGCCCAAATCACTTTCGCGTGATCGATGTCGGACTGGTTGTACACCCACTCGTCAATAGGGTGGTGATCCGATCCGTAACGCACAATCGCCAATTGATCGCCGGGCAGGTTGCTCAGCTGAGCCTCCACCTGCGCGCGCTCCATTCCAAAGTGCTCGGGCCCGATCCAGGACAAGTTCCAGTTGCTGGGCGGCCATTCCGGCGGAGCCACATGCAGGGGCTTCGCGAAAATCCGCACGCCGCCGAGCGCTACACACAAGAACACAAGAAAACGTACCGCCGCAATGCCTATCGGCTTTCCCTCAGGCCTCCAAACTCGCAGATGCCGCATGGCCTGCAGTCCAAGGACATAAAAAGCCGCTGTAAATGGAGCCACATAGTAGGGCATCAGGTAGATTTCGATAATCATTCCTGCCCCAAGCACCAGCGAGCAGATCACGAGAAAGCGAATTCTCCGGTCCAGAAACAGGCGGCGCATCATGATCAGCGGAGGCAGCAGCGCCGGTCCGGCGTAAAACAGCAGCGCCATTCCGGCTTTGACCAACGTGAACGGCAAAAACCCCTTCACCGAGTGGATCTTGTTGTAGAAATCCATCTCCTCTTTTTCATAAAAGATCCGCATGTCCTCCGATCGGTACACCGGAGCCGGGCGCAGGTGCTGCCAGAAGTAGTACGGAACCACGGCGTAGGTAGCACGATTGATGGTGTAGGGAAGCGTCGCGGCTTTGCCAAATGCCTTCAGGTCGTAGTAGCCCATCCATGCGGCGGCGCACACCAGCAGCGCCGCAGGCAGCACGGCGCGTCTCGCCAGCACCATGGCGCGCGGCCGATTTTTTCCCTTCCACATCCAGTGGCCAAGAGTGACCGCAACGGGCAGGCACAGCAACACGCCTTCATAGGGGCGCGTGTATGCAACCAGCACCACTCCGATGCTCAGAAGCATGCCGTATCGCAAGCGGGCCGTCTTCATCAACCGCGGCAATGCACCCAGCACCAGCGTTCCACCCAGCGCCGCAAGCGTTCCCGCCGTATGGTAGGTATTGATCCAATCGCTGAAGAGCTCGAGACGGATCACAGCAATGATCCCTCCCAGCAGCGCCCAGTTCGGCGGCAGCCATGCCTGCAACATCCACGTGAGCACGCCGCAAAAAATGCCGGCCGCTAACAGCAATCCAAACCACGGATGCCCCAAGAACGCCTGACCCGCCGCCAGCAGCAGTCCCTGTCCGGGAAAGTACATCGATTGATATGTCGGCTGCATGGTAATGTGGATGCTCTCAAAGTGCGTCCACATGGCCGGCGTCGGATTGGCAAGCCGTCCATGAACAAAGGTGTCGCAGGCGAGCAGAAAGCTGAAGTCGTCGGGCACAAACGGCAGTGGAATCGGGAACAGCGGCAGCAGTGCCAGCCGCAGCACGATCGCGCTGGCCCCAACCGTTGCTGCAGCCAATCGCTTGCGGCGCGCCAGCCGCGCGAGAATCCTCTCCACGCGTGCGAACCATGCGGCGCCAAGGCCCGGCCAGGCGAACGCAAATGCCACCGCAATCGCCATCAAGCCGAATTCGATTCCCACGAATGTCATTTTTGCTTCATTGACTGCGAGGAGCGATGCTTCTGCGGCGCATTGTTTTGTCCCGGCTGTCTCGTCGCCGCGGCTCTGGCGCTCTTACCTTCCTCCGATGCCGCCGCTCATGCCTATCGGGTACGGCTGAATCCTTGCCGGAGTCGCATCTGGCTCGACGAGCCACACCGTACGGTCCTTGTAGTAACGGATCAGTTCCGGATTGCCGGCAGGATCTCCGTCTCTCGCCCAGATGACACTGGAGTGATCGATATCCGCCGCGTTGTACACCCACTCGTCGAATGGATCGTGATTTCCCCAATAGCGAACGATCACCAGTTGCTGCCCCGGCTGATGATCGAGCCACGTCTCCATCTGCGCCCGCTCGGTTCCAAAGTGCCCCGGACCAAACCAGTTGAAGTTCCAGTTGCTAGGCGGATATTCGCTTTGCGCAATATGCAGCGGATCGGCGAAGATGCGCAGCCCTGCCATGACCACGCAAATGGTTACCGTGAGCCGCGCCAGGGTTCGTCCCACGGGCTTCCTTTCGGGTTTCCATTGCCGCAGGTGGCGCATCATCTGCAGCCCGATCGCATAAAATGCCGCGGTGAAAGGAGCCACGTAGTGCGGCAGCAGATAGATCTCAATCGCCATGCCTGCCGCCAGCACCAGCACGCATATCACCAAAAAACGGATGCGCCGGTCGAGAAAGATGCGCCGCACCATCAAGAGCGGAGGCAGCAGTGCGAACCCTGAGAAAAACAGAAAGGTGAATCCGATCTTGCTCAGCGTCTGCGGCAGAAAGCCCGAGAGGGAGTGGATTCCCTTGTAATAATCCATTTCGCCTTTGTGATAGAAAACCTGCATCTCCTTGTAGCGGTAGTGCGGCTCGGGCCGGGCCTGTTGCCACACATAATACGGAGCAATCGCGTAGGTGTTGCGGTTCACGGTGTAGGGCGGCGTGAGCGGATTGCCGAAGGCGCGATAATCGTAATACCCCATCCACGCTACAGCGGCAATACCAAAGAGGAGCGGCGCCGCGGCCAGCCGCGCCATGGCGGCGAGGCTCGGACGGTTCTTGCCCTTGACCATCCATCTCAAGAGCACGAATCCAACCGGCAAGCACATCAGAATGCCTTCGTAAGGCCGCGTCAGGACCAGAATCGCAATGCCGATGCCGATCAGGACCGCATAGCGCATGCGTGCGGTCCTCATCAGTCGCGGCAGCCCTCCCAGGATCAGCGCCCCGCCCAGCGCGCCCAGCGATCCGCCCGCATGATACGTATTCGTCCAGTAACTGAACGTGCCCAGACGCAGCACGGCAATGGCTCCGCCCAGCAGCGCCCAGCTCGGCGGCAGCCATGCCTGCAGCATCCAGCACAGCGCCGCGCACATCAACGCGCTCACAATCAGCAACCCGATCCAGGGATTTCCAAGAATCACCTTGCTGGCCGCCAGCAGCAATCCCTGCCCAGGAAAATACATCGACTGATACGTCGGCCGCATGGTGATGTGGATGCTCTCGAAGTGCGTCCACATCGCGGGAGTCGGATTCGCCAGCCGCCCGTGCGCAAACGTGTCGCAAGCCAGCAGAAAACTAAAGTCGTCCGGAACGAACGGCAGTGGCACCGGAAAGAGGGGCAGAATCGCCAGGCGCAGCACGATCACGCTCAGCCCCACGCTCGCAACCGCAAGTCCTTTTCTTTGCGCCAGCTTCGCAAACCGCCGCTCTATGCGCGCAAACCATGCGTTGCCCAGACGTGGAAACGCGAAGACCAACGCCGTTGCCATGGCGGTCATGCCGCATTCAAGAATCAGCAGCGCCGGGTTGGTTTCGTGGGCGGTGGGCAGCAGCATTTCGGTCCGGTTCCGTCCCTGCGAATTTCAGTAAAACATGCGGGGGATCATCGAGATTCTACGGCATCGACGTGCGCTCGCCAGCCCCGGATTCAGCCGCCCGAACCCCTCTCGTCACCTTGGAATCATGCATCGATTGATTGGGAAATTGAACAGTGGCTCGCTTTCCCACCCATATCCCTAAAAGAGCGCGGAAAAGGATGGGGCACAGATGAAGTATTTTGTTGCCGAATCAATCACACAAAAAAGGCTGGATGCTTGCGGGGTTTCCGCCTCATCCAGCCTCTCTCGAAATAACGATCTTTTGAAGTTTCGTAGCCCGGTCCAAGGCCGAGTTCATTCGATATGTCCGGCAACGTGTCTTTATGACAAGTCTCGCTTCAAACTATGCAAGCGACGAGCTCACGTTGCTGAAGACGGCGGTAACGGCCGTAGCCACGTGCCTGACCCCGGCGATGCTTCCCAGCGCAACAAGACAGATGAGCAAGGAGTACTCGACCAGATCCTGACCGCGTTCGCTGCTTTGCAGGCTTTGTAGCGCCATGCAACATCTGAGGAAAATGTCGCTCATCTCAACTTTTTTCTCCACCTGGCTTTTCGTTTGCAATGACGCCGCCAGGGCTGTTCTTCAGGCTTTGGGGAACATGGCCTGCGTGGAGCAGGATATGGGTTCCAAATCGTTCTCGTTCGACGTTCAGTCCCGCGCGCTGCTCCTGGAATCCAGTGAGTGTTGCACGTTCCGTCTGGTTACGCGAGCGACGAACTGATGTTGCTAAACACGTGGGTCACCGCAGTGGCGATGCCGTTTATGCCGGAAATCAGCGTGAGTGAAATCAGGCTCATCAGCAACGCATACTCTACCAGGTCCTGACCTTGCTCGTCTCTCTTCAGGTCATGGAGTCGTATATACATCCTTGCAAGTATGTTGTTCATCCCTGCACCCCCTATCGGTGAATGACCTGCCCCGACCGGGGCAAGGCGTGCATTGTGCCTTGCTTTCACGATCTCTCGTGCCTTTCACTGACAAGGGAAGAGAACCCCCAAAACAATGGTCTGGAAGTTTCTCTCTTCCGCGTGGTTCGATATTCGATTCGATCACCAGGATGGTTCGCTCTCCACGGGAGAATGCGAAGACCCTGCACAAGTCCGAGCAGCGCATCCGCCCCACGAAAAGGCTGAGGCGCTGAGTTGCGTCATGCGCCGGAAATTGCTTCCCGGAGTTTAGGCAAGCGAGCTGCTGATGTTCGAGAACACGCCGTTCACGGCCGTCGCGACATTGCTGACACCGGAAATGCACACGAGTGCGATCAAGGCGACCAGTAATGCATACTCCACCAGATCCTGACCTTCTTCGCCGTTCTTCAGGCCCTGGAATTTCATGTACAGCTTCAGAAGTGTGTCGCGCATTTTGTTTCTCCATTTCGGTGATATTCCGGCCCGAGCCGGCGTGCTTGCTTCTACGAAGTCTCGTGTCGTTAAAAAAGCACAGGAGTTGGTGTGTTCGTTTCGACGAGAACGCAGGCTCTTCTTATCTGCTTGCCTCCTCGTTGCTCATGCTTCGAGCGGTTGACTTAACAGGAAAGGTACAGCCCAGCAGCATGCCAGCCTGTACCCTCCCGCTAAGAGCTGAGGTCCTGGGTGCGATGTGCTACCAGGAGTTACGCCAACGAGCTGCTGATGTTCGAGAAGACGGCCGTAACCGCAGTGGCGACCTTGTTAACGCCGGTGATGGCGGCCAGAGCGATCAAGCAGACGAGAAGGGCATACTCGACCAGATCCTGACCTTCGTCGCGGTTCATCAGGTTCTGAAGCTTCACATACATTGCCAGAAACAGGTTGTTCATTTTCTATCCTCTCCGATTCGTTTTCCCCAGCCTCAGCCGGGCACCCTGCTTATTGCATCTGGCGTGCCATTCTCAGAAACGTCAGCTCGCACTTTAAAATCAATGAACTAAGAAAAATCTTACCCCCATTTCGCTGCGCTTCATGTATACGCCTGTTTACAACCTTGGCTCCACAGACAGGCACCGTATACATTACCTTCGGGTCATGCCATGATGATTTTGCTCCGTCGCTTCGGCCGTCTTCGTTCCTTATTCGTCTTCCACGGCCCGTTTGTCGCTTTTCCCTTGTACCCGCCCACGCTCGCGGGCCTTCGCCTCCGCGCCTAAAGCCGTGCCGTAGAATAGCCTCCATGGCTGGCAAGCACGATCCTCCACAGGCGCAGGAGCGCCGCGACTTGGCGGAGTTCTCCATTGCGCTGGTTGCCGGGCTCGCGCTTGCGGTCGCTACCCTCTTCTTCTTTGCCGTGCCCGTCGTCGGTAATCTGGCCGGCTCGCGGGACTTCGTCTCCTACTGGGCCACCGGCCGCCAGCTCATCCACCACGCCAATCCCTACGACCGCGATGCCATCTCGGCGCTGGAACACGCCGCAGGCCTTGACGTGCGCGCCGTTCTCATCATGCGCAACCCTCCCTGGGCCTTGCCTCTCGCCTACCCGCTCGGTTTTCTCAGTTTGCGGGTGGCTGCAATCCTCTGGTCCCTGCTTCTCCTCGCCTGTCTGCTCCTCTCCGTGCGCATCGCCCGCCAGTTGTATGGATCTCCTTCGAATCATCTCCACTGGCTCGCGCTGGCCTTCACGCCGGCCCTGATCTGCCTCACCATGGGCCAGACCGCGCTCTTTGCCTTGCTGGGGTTGGTGCTGTTCCTGCGCTGGCATGGCTCCCGACCGTTTCTCGCCGGAGCTTCTCTGTGGCTCTGTGCCCTCAAGCCGCATCTCTTTCTGCCCTTTGCCGCCGCTCTGGCCGCCTGGATCGTCTTCTCGCGCGCCTGGAAGCTCGCGGCCGGCGCCGCCGCCGCTCTCGCGCTCTCCAGCGCCGTCGCGTCCTTGATCGACCCGTACGCCTGGCTCGACTACACCCGCTTGATGCGCTCGCCCGCCGTTGAGAACCAATTCATCCCCTGCCTTGCCAGTGCCCTCCGGCAATGGATCGATCCGCAGGCAACCTGGCTCCAGTACCTGCCGGCCGCGCTCTGCTGCTTCTGGGCGATCATCTACTTCTGGCGCCACCGCGCCACCTGGGACTGGAAAACCCACGGCAGCCTTCTCATGCTGGTCTCCCTTGTGGCCGCGCCCTACTGCTGGTTCTACGATCAATGCGTGGCCATTCCCGCTCTGCTCGAGGGCGCCTACGCCACGCGCTCCCGCAACTTGCTGACCGTCCTCGCGCTCGCCATTTTCGTCATGGACATCGAAATCTGCGCCGTCCGCGTAATCTCGCCTCTCTATCTCTGGACCGCCCCGGCATGGCTTGCCTGGTATCTATGCGCCCGCCGCATGCCCACCCATCGCGCCGCCGGCCCCGCCCCGTCAACTTCATGACCTCCGTGCCGTACCTCCCTGCTCGAAAACTTCTGGGCGTTTACTCGCCGGATGCGCCGCCCGCGGAATGCAGGGCTTGATACTCTTCGCTAGTTATAATCGCGTTGATTGCACGCAGAAAGGCGCCGATCGTTGAAGCAGCCGTACGACATCAGTGTGCCTTTGACCGCGATCGCGTACGCCCTCGCGATTTTATATACCGTTCTGTTTCTCTGCCTCCTGCCTTTTGATCGCCAGACTGTCGCCCGCCGCGACTTCATCGTCTACTGGGCCACCGGCCAGCAACTGGTTCATCACGGCAATCCTTACGACCCTGCAGCCCTCAATCAGATCGAGCACGACGCCGGATTTCCCGGCAGCGCATCCTATTACATGCGCAATGCTCCCTGGGCTCTGCCCCTGGCTCTGCCTCTCGGTTATGTCAGCCCCATGGCGGCAGCCCTTCCCTGGTCGCTGCTCATGCTGGGCCTCCTGGTCGCCTCCGTGCGCATCCTCTGGAACCTGCTTGGCTCGCCCGGAAACCATCTCGAATGGCTCGGCTATTGCTTTCCCCCGGCGCTCTTCTGCGTCGTCCTGGGCCAGACCTCCATCTTTCTCCTCTTCGGGCTGGCTCTCTTTCTGCGCCTGCACAAAACCCGTCCCTTCGCGGCCGGCGCAGCGCTTTGGCTCTGCTCGATCAAGCCGCATCTTTTCCTTCCCTTTGTTTTGGTCCTGCTGCTCTGGATCGCGCTCACCCGCAGCTATCGGATTCTCGCCGGAGGCGTAGCCGCCATGGCCGCCGGCAGCCTGGTTACGACATGGATCGACCCAGAGGCCTGGAGCCAGTACGCGTTTTACATGCGCACCTCCGTCGTCACGCACGAGTTCACTCCCTGTTTCGCGGATCTATTGCGTGATTCCATCCATCCTGCCTGGGAGTGGCTCGCTTTTGTACCGGCGATCTTCGGCTGCCTCTGGGCCGTGGTTTACTTCTGGCCTCGCCGCCATCGCTGGGACTGGCTCGAACAGGGCAGCCTACTCGTGCTCGTCTCGCTTCTGGTCGCGCCCTTCGGCTGGATCTTCGATCAATCCCTGGCCATCCCCGCCATCCTCTTTGCCGTCGCCCGCACGCCGTCCCGCGCCGTGCTCGCGGGCCTCGCCATTCTCTATCTGTTGCTTGAGATTCAGATCGTCTCGCCTTTCCCGCTCGCGTCCGCCGCTTATCTCTGGCCCGCTCCCGCATGGCTCATCTGGTATCTGTTCGCGCGCGCCTCTTGCCGCAAGCCGGGGATTATGCCAATGCCCGCTTCGCCCTCTCCCTCGGTTAGCTCCTCTCGCTAAGGTGGTCCATGCGCGCAATCGACATCCTCCTGAGTCCCTCCACCATCGCCATCATCGCCCTTTTTCTTTCCGTCATCTGGATGCTTAGGGACGAGAAAGACAAGGCCCGGATTGAACTTGTCTTCGCGCTTGTCCTCAATCTGTTCTACGGGGTGCTCCTCAACATCTTCATGAGCCGCGAAGGCGCCATCTTTCCCTGGAAGTTCGACCATGTCTTATTTCTCATGGATGCATCCCTCGGCATTCAGGCCGCCTCCATCGCGCGGCCGTTGCAAGGCTTTCTGCACATCCCGCTCTGGATCGTCTACCAATCGATGGTTCCCATGATGATCGCCTGGTTCCTCTTGACTCGAAACCGGCGGAGCCCCGGCTCAATCATTTTGGCTTACGTTGCGGAACTTGTTTCCGGCCCCCTGCTTTACACGATCGTCCCTGCATGCGGGCCGATCTATGCATTCGGGAAACAGTGGTTACACCCGCCGGCCGTTGCGCCGGAGGCCGTGCGCTTAGCAGGGATGCCAAACGCATTTCCTTCCCTGCACATTGGCACCGCTTTGGTATTTCTCATGTTCGCGCCGGGCAGAATCTGGAAGGCGGTAGCGCTTCTCTTTCTCGCCGCAACCTGCCTGGCAACCCTGTCCACTGGAGAGCATTACGTCATTGACCTGATTTCCGGATTGGCCTTCGGCGTGTTTGTCTCCGCCATCGGAATGCGCAACTTCCGCCGCGCAGGTTGCTTTCTTGCCGTCACGCTCAGCTGGTCGCTTGGGGTGCGATTCGGCTATATGATTCTGCTCGCGCATCCCATGCTTACGCGCTCCCTGGCAGGATTGACCGTGGTGTCAGCGGCTCTTGCGCTCCGTAAACAATGGAGCGCCACGCCTGCGCCTGAGCCGGGCCACGGCGACGCTGCCTGACGTTCGCAGCCTCTAGAGCCTGTTATTAACTTTGAAGGGTGCCGCGAGCGAGTGAAATGG
>Ga0182014_10006921_pt1 | contig 12025 bp, 8 predicted proteins | sample 612S2DmetaG_FD_120489 | JGI IMG/M metagenome (GOLD analysis project Ga0182014, IMG submission 120489) | Permafrost microbial communities from Stordalen Mire, Sweden - 612S2D metaG | ecosystem: Environmental > Terrestrial > Soil > Wetlands > Permafrost | place: Sweden: Stordalen | collected... | reverse complement strand
CCACCGTCTCATCCACGTCGCCGCATGACAGAACCGCGTGGCCTCCCCCCACGCGGGCCAGGAAGCTACTCAATCCATCCCCCTCAAGCCCGAAAGCGTATAGCTTCACAGACTCTGAGGAGCACGCGATAGCGTGCGTCTCGAAGGATGGCGGCATGCACCGGTGTTGCGGCCATCCTTCGAGACGCTTGCGAAGTTTATCATCGGGCCGCGCTTTGCGCGGACCCGTTGGCAAGCTCCTCAGGATGACGTCGGAGATGGCTTCACTGGCGCTCCAGACGAGAGACATCCTGTCACTTCTGCCCGCTCACTTCTGTCCCGTTCCCGGCAGCGTGCCCATCATCTTGCACAGCACGCTCAGCATCACCTCGTCGGCGCCGCCGCCGATCGAGGTCAGGCGGGTGTCGCGATAGGCCCGGCTGACCGGCGTCTCGTTCATGAAACCCATGCCGCCCCAGTATTGCAGGCAGGCATCGGTCAGTTCGCGCCCCAGCCGCCCGGCCTTCAGCTTGGCCATGGTGGCAAGCCGGGTGACGTCCTCGCCCGCGATCAGGGCTTCGGCGGCGCGATAGGTCAGCGCGCGCAACAGCTCGACCTCGGTCTGCATTTCCGCCAGCTTGAAGTGGACCACCTGGTTGTCGAGGATGCTCTGGCCGAACGCCTTGCGGTTTCGGGTGTATTCGATGGTCTCGTCGATGATCAGTTCATGCGCCTTGAGGCAGGCCGCCGCGGCCCACAGCCGCTCCTCCTGGAACTGCACCATCTGGTAGGTGAAGCCGTGACCCTCCTCGCCGATGCGGTTGCGCTTGGGCACCCTTACCTCGTCGAAGAAGATCTGCGCGGTATCGGAGGAACGCATCCCCATCTTGTCGAGTTTGCGCGCCACCTGCACGCCCTTGCTCTTCATCGGCACGCAGATCAGCGACTTGTTGCGGTGTTTCGGGCCGTCGCCAGTGTTGGCGAGCAGGCAGATCCAGTCGGCCTTGACGCCGTTGGTGATCCACATCTTGCCGCCGTTGATGACGTAATCGCCGCCGTCGGAACGCGCGCTGGTCTTGATCGAGGCGACGTCGGAGCCGGCGCCGGGCTCGGAGACGCCGACGCTGGCCACCGCGTCGCCGGCAATCGCGGGTGCGAGAAACTCGCGCCGCACCTCGTCGGAACCGAACCGCGCCAGCGCGGGCGTCGCCATGTCGGTCTGCACCCCGATCGCCATCGGCACCCCGCCGCATCTGATGGCGCCGAGTTCTTCCGCCATCATGACGGCGTAGCTGTAGTCGAGCCCCTGCCCGCCGAATTCGACCGGCTTGTTGAGGCCGAGAAAACCGAGATCGCCGAGCTTCTTGAACAGCTCATGCGAGGGGAACTGTTCGGCTTTCTCCCATTCGTCGACGAAGGGATTGATTTCCGCGGCGATGAATTTCTGCAAGGCGCGGCGAGGTTCTTCGTGGTCGGCGGTAAAGAGCATGTTTGTCATTTCCCTGTCATTCCGGGGCGACGCGAAGCGTCGAACCCGGAATCTCGACGTTGTAGCACTCGATCTCCAGATTCCGGGTTCGCGCTGACGCGCGCCCCGGAATGACGGCATTCTATTTTTCTCGTCACGCCCAATCTTCTTCTCCCCTCCCCCCGCGTAGCGGCGGGGAGGGGTCGGGGGTGGGGGGTCTATCCACGTGCACCGCTCGTAGCGAGTTTGCCGAAGCACCCCCCACCCCCGACCCCTCCCCACCACGCGCGATGCGCGTGGAGGGAGGGGAGCAGACTACTCGGGCGTCCCTAAAGTCCCATCTGCCTGCTCGCCAAATCCTTCATGATTTCCTCGCTGCCGCCGCCGATGGCGTTGACCTTGACCTCGCGGTAGATGCGCTCGACCTTGATTCCCCGCATGAAGCCGGCACCGCCAAAAATCTGCACCGCCTCAGAGGCGCAGAACGCCATGGTCTGCGTCGCCTGGTTCTTCAGCATGCAGATCTCGGCAACCGGACTTTCGCCCTGATCGAGCCGCCACGCCAGCATTTCCAGCATCGCCTGCGACGCCGCCACCTTCTGTGCCATGTCGACCAGCTTGTGCCTGATGACCTGATGCTGCGCCAGCGGTTTTCCAAATGTATGCCGCTGCTTCGCATAAGCGATCGCTTCATCGAGGCAGACCCGCGCCGCAGCGGTGCAGCCGGCGGCCATGGTCAGCCGCTCGCTGTTGAAATTATGCATGATGATCTTGAAGCCGGCCCCCTCTTCGCCGAGCAGATTTCCGGCCGGCACCCGACAATCGTCGAAATGCAAGGTCGCGGTATCCGACGCCCACCAGCCCATCTTCTTTAAGGAGGTGCGGGACAGCCCCGGCGTATCGCCCTCGATCACCAGCAGGCTGACGCCGCCGGGTCCGGGCCCGCCGGTACGCACCGCGGTCGTGATGTAATCGGCGCGCATGCCGGAGGTGATAAATGTCTTCTCGCCGTTGACGACATAAAAATCGCCGTCACGGCGCGCCGAGGTGCGCAGGTTGGCGACATCGGAACCGCCGGAGGGCTCGGTGATCGCCAGCGCCGAAATCTTTTGGCCCGACAGAATCTCCGGCAGCACCCGCGCCTTGAACTCTGGCGTGCCGGCGCGCGCGATCGGCGGCGCGCCGATCGAATTGCTCTTCAGGCTGGCGGAAACGCCGCCGGCGCCTGCCCGCGCCAGTTCCTGCACCGCCACGATCCACATGAAATTGTCGACGGGCGTGCCGCCATATTCCTCGGGAAAGCCGAGCCCCAACAGCCCGATCGCGGCGGCCTTCTGGTACAGCTCGCGCGGAAATCCGCCCGCCTCGTCCCATTCCGTGGCGTAGGGCTCGATCTCCTTCACGACAAAGCGGCGCACCACCTCGCGATAGGCCTCGTGTTCGGCGGTATAGAATGGGCTGGCCATTCGGCGGCCTTTCGGTGATTTGTGCGGCGCAGCCACGATGGCCGGATTCGCGCAGGCTAACTTGCGTCGAGTGGCTGGCAAGGACCACACTCTCGATCGTCATCGCCCGGCTTGACCGGGCGACCCAGTATTCCAGCGGTGTAGCGATGGAATCGAGAGAGCGCGGCGTACTGGATACCCCGCTTTCGCGGGGTATGACGAGCGGGATTTCGGTCGAACACACTCGACAGCCCCTCCCCCGGAACGGCCGACGAAGTCCTAGCCCAGCCACTCGACGCAAGACGTCATTTCCTACCAGCACAGTATCCGGCTTCGACCGGGCAGGCTGCCCAAAACACCCGCTGGCCAACGGGAGCGGAGTTGGGCATGCTGCCGGCCAATCAAGCCCAAGGCACGGGACCAGGCGGCACAAGACCGCGGAGCCCCCGGAGGAAAAATTTGCCCGTTCGTCACTATGACTGGATCGCGCATTTCGGCCGGCGCACGCCGGACAAGATCGCCGTGGTCGACCTCGGCAGCGGCCGACGGCTCAGCTATGCGCAGTTCGACGCCCGCATCGCGCGGCTCGCCAGCCATTTGCGCGAGAAACTCGCTATTAAGCGCGGCGACCGGGTCGCGGTGCTGGCGCTGAACACGACCGATACGCTGGAGGTGCAGTTCGCCTGCGGGCGCCTCGGCGCGGTGTTCCTGCCCCTGAACACCCGCCTCACGGTGCCCGAACTGCACTACATCGTCGGCGACGCCGCGCCGTCACTGATGATCCACGACACGGAGCTCGCCGAGACCGCATTGTCGGTGGCAAGACTGTGCAAGGTGGCGTCCACGCTGTCGCTCGGCCCCGGCGGCACCTATGAGGCGGCGATCGCGGCGGCAAAGCCGCTTTCTGCGTGCGAGATCGTCACGCTCGATGACATCTCCACCATCATGTACACCTCGGGCACCACCGGCCAGCCCAAGGGCGCCATCATCACCCACGGCATGACGTTCTGGAATTGCGTCAACCTCGGCGGGCCCGCCTATATCTCGCCGTCGTCGGTGCTCCTGACCGTGCTGCCGCTGTTCCACACCGGCGGGCTCAACTGCTACACCAATCCGGTGCTGCATTCGGGCGGCACCGTGCTGATCATGCGGGCCTTCGATCCCGGCCAGGCGCTGGCGCTGATCAGCGATCCCGCGCAGCGCATCAACGTGTTCTTCGGCGTGCCCTCGATCTACCAGTTCATGGCGCAGCATCCGGCCTTCGCGACCGCCGATTTCAGCCGGCTGGCGATCGGCGGCGTCGGCGGCGCGCCGATGCCGGTGCCGCTCTTGAAGACATGGGAAGCGCGCGGCGTCGCGCTGCAGCAGGGCTACGGCATGACCGAGACCAGTCCGGCGGTGTTGACGCTCGACCGCGAGGACGCGGTGCGCAAGGCCGGCTCGTCCGGCAAGCCGGTGCTGCATACCGAGGTGCGGATCGTGCGGCCCGACGGGGCGGATGCCGCGGTCGGCGAACTCGGCGAATTGTGGGTGAAGGGACCCAACGTCACGCCCGGCTACTGGAACCGGCCGGACGCCAATGCCTCGTCCTTCACCGACGGCTGGCTGCATACCGGAGACGCCACAAGGGTCGACGAGGACGGCTTCTATTACATCGTCGACCGCTGGAAGGACATGTACATCTCCGGCGGCGAAAACGTCTATCCGGCCGAGGTCGAGAGCGTGCTGCACCAGCTCGACGCGATCGCGGAAGCCGCCATCATCGGTGTCCCCGATGCGCAGTGGGGCGAAGTCGGCCTCGCCATCGTCGCGGTGAAGCCGGGGCATACCCTGAGCGAAGCCGAAATCCACGCCCACTGCGCCGCCAACCTGGCGCGATTCAAATGCCCGCGCCTGATCCGCTTCGTCGACGCGCTGCCGCGCAACGCCACCGGCAAGATCCACAAGCCGACCTTGCGCAAGGATTTCGCAGCGCCCGCGACGGCGGATAGCGCTAGGGAAATCGGCAAGGCGACTGCATCAGCCTGAACAGAAAACAATGTTCCACACCGTCATTGCGAGCGAAGCGAAGCAATCCATGCAGCAATCCGTCATTCCGGGATGGTGCGTCAGCACCAGACCCGGAATCTCGAGATTCTCCGATGTGCAATCGCACATCGCAGTTCGATGCTTCGCATCGCCCCGGAATGACGGCTTCGCATTCGCACGACCCGTTGGCTCCCTTTAGCAAACGCTTTGCGTTTGTCGCAGGCAATGACGCAAGAGTTCACCGCCCACCCTCACCCATGAAGGACCGCTCTCGATGAAGAAGACCAAGAAACTCTCCTGGCTCGCTGCCGCTGCGGCCGCGCTCGCGGTGCTGACGACGCAGGGCGCGCTGGCCCAGAAGAAATACGACACCGGCGCCACCGACACCGAGATCAAGATCGGCAATGTCGAGGCCTATTCGGGCCCGGCTTCCGCCTACGGCATCATCGGCAAGACCGAGGACGCCTATTTCAAGATGATCAACGAACAGGGCGGCATCAACGGCCGCAAGATCGACTTCGTCTCCTACGACGACGGCTACAGCCCGCCGAAGACCGTGGAGCAGATCCGCAAACTGATCGAGAGCGACGAGGTGCTGCTGGTGTTCAACGCGCTGGGCACGCCGACCCAGAACGCGGTGCAGAAATATCACAACGCCAAGAAGGTGCCGCAGCTGTTCCTCGCCACCGGCGCCAGCAAGTGGAACGACCCGAAGAATTTTCCGTGGACCATGGGCTTTCAGCCGAGCTACCGGGTCGAGGCGCGGATCTTCGCGAAATACATCCTGAAGACGAAACCCGACGCCAAGGTCGCGGTGTTCTATGCCAATGACGACTTCGGCAAGGATTACGTGTCCGGGCTGAAGGACGTGTTCGGCGACAAGGCCTCCTCGATCATCGTCGCCGAGGAAAGCTACGAGACCACCGAGCCCTCGATCGATTCCCACATCGTCAAGCTGAAGGGCACCGGCGCCGACGTGTTCGTCAACATCTCGACGCCGAAATTCGCCGCCCAGGCGATCAAGAAGATGGCCGAGCTGGAATGGAAGCCGATGCATCTGATGACCGACGTCTCGATCTCGATCGGCTCGGTGATGAAGCCGGCCGGCCTCGAGGCTTCCGAGGGCGTGTTGTCGGCAGGCTATCTCAAGGACGCGTCCGATCCGCAGTGGAAGGACGACGAAGGCATGAAGAAATTCATGGCGTTCATCGACAAGTACATGCCGGGTTCGAACGTCGCCGATTCCAATCTGGTTTACGGCTACTCCGCGGCGCAGACCATGGTGCAGGTGCTGAAGCAGGCCGGCGACGAGCTGACCCGGGAAAACATCATGAAGCAGGCCGCCAGCGTCAAGGATTTCGCGCCGGACACCGTGCTTCCCGGCATCAAGCTCAATACCAGCCCGACCGACTTCGCCCCGATCGAACAGCTCAAGATGATGCAGTTCAAGGGCGGCCAGTGGGTTCTGTTCGGCGACATCATCAGCGCCGAGACCGGGGGGTAGGATCGAAGCGGGTTTGCCTCGGTGCTTCAGCATCGGCGGTGATCCCCCTCTCCCCGCTCTTGCGGGGAGAGGGTTGGGGTGAGGGGCTCTCTCAACCGGCACCGCGCTCGCGGAGAGCCCCCCTCACCCGACGCGCTGCGCGCGTCGACCTCTCCCCGCAAGCGGGGCGAGGTGAACGAACGCGCTTGCGATTGCATCGGGCGCTTCCCACCTAACCGGAAGAGGCCGCGGCGGGCGCGGCCGGACCAACGTTCGACGGATCGCACGTGCATTATCTTCCGCTGACGCCGGCGCTGTTTTCGATCCTGGTGATCCTGGTGGTGGGGCTGGTCGTCCTGATCCAGCTCCGGATTCTCCGCTACGCCTATATGCGGCTCGGCATCAGCCCGGGGGCCGCGCTGCTGCTGCTGTTCGGCTCGCTGATCAGCAGCTATTTCAACATTCCGATCGGCTACCTGCCGGGGACGCTCATGCGGTCGGGTGAGGTCGTCGATTACTTCGGCATGCAGTATGTCGTGCCGCTGGTCGTACGCTCGCACGGTACGGTGCTGGCGGTGAATGTCGGCGGCGCGGTGATTCCGACGTTGATGTCCGCCTATCTCGTGATTCGCTATCAACTCTGGCTCAAGGCTGTTATTGCGACCGTCGCGATCGCCTTCATCATCCATGCCATGGCCACGCCGGTGGCCGGCATCGGCATCGCGGTGCCGGTGTTCGCGCCGGTGGTGACCACGGCCATCCTCGCCTTCATCCTGTCGCGCGAATACGCCGCTCCGCTGGCCTATATCGGCGGCTCGATGGGAACCTTGATCGGCGCCGACCTGCTCAACCTCGACAAGATCAGCAGTCTCGGCGCGCCGGTCGCCTCGATCGGCGGCGCGGGAACTTTTGATGGCATCTTCCTGACCGGGATCCTCGCCGTCCTGCTCGCCGGCATCGCCTCGCCGCCGCGGCCGCGTCCGGCCTGGTGACGCCATGAAATGCCGTGGGGCGGACAATCCCCGGCGCCGCGAGTTGCCCTCCTCCCCGAACCCCCATAAAAAGAAATGAAAACCAGCTGGTGATGGCGATCCGCGGTTGATCGTCCATTGATAAAAAACGAAGGGTAAGGGTCACGCCTATGCAAGCTCCGGTCAGCACCGCATCCGTCCCGGTCGGCAAATGGTCGCCCCCGCTTGATGCCAGTGCACTCGTCAAGAACATCCATGCGATGCTCCATCCGCGCAACATCGTGCTGGTCGGCGCCACCGACAAGCCGGGCAATTACGCCGAGCGGATCTGGAACAACCTGATCAAGTACAAATTCGGCGGCGGTCTTTATCCGGTCAACGCCAAACGCGAAACCATCTGGGGCGTTCCCTGCTACAAGGATTTCGCCAGCCTGCCGGACAAGCCGGATCACGTGCTGGTGCTGGTGCCCGCGCGTTTCGCGGTCCAGGTGATCCGCGATGCGGCGGCGGCGGGCGCGCGCTCGGCCACCATCGTCACCTCGGGCTTCAGCGAGTTGCAGGACGAGGAGAGCCAGAAACTGGCCGGCGAATTGCAGGCGGCGATCCGCGAGACCGGGCTTGCCGTCACCGGCCCGAACTGCCTCGGCAATCTCAGCGCCGGCGAAAACCTGTTCACCAACATCGATGACCGCATCGTCACCATGGAAGCAGGCCCGGTGGCGATCGCCGGCCAGTCCGGCGCGATCGTGATGGCAATCCGCCAGGCGCTGGAGGACCGCGGTGTCGGCGTCGGCTACATGGTCACGACCGGCAACGAGGCCGGCCTCGAGACGCCCGATCTGATGAGCTATTTCGCCGCCGATCCGAGCGTCCGCGTGATCGTGGTCTATCTGGAGGGCGTGCGCAACACCAAGGGATTCCGCGACGCCTGCAAGGCCGCGCGCGCCGCCGGCAAGCCGGTGATCGCGCTCAAGCTCGGGGCGTCCGAAGGCGGCCGCGCCGCGGCCATGGCGCATACCGGCGCGCTGGCCGGCTCGATCGAGACTTTCGATGCCATCTCGACCCGCGAAGGCGTGATCCGCGCGCGCGGTCTCGACGAACTGATCGAAACCACCGAATGTTTCGTCCATGCCGATCCGCCGAAAGGCAACCGGCTCGCCGCGGTGACCCTGTCGGGCGGCAAGCGCGGTCTTTTGATCGACGCGTTCTTCGCCGCAGGCCTGAATTTCGCGCCGCTGAGCCAGAACGCCAGCGACAGACTGGCGAAGATGCTCGGGCCCGGCTCGATCGTCGGCAACCCGCTCGATGCCGGATTCGCCGCGGTGGTCGATCCCTCCGTCTACATGCAGTCGATCAAGATCATGATCGACGATCCCGACACCGACATCGTCATCATCGACGCCGAGCTGCCGAAGGCGCCGCACGAACTGCGCGAAAGGAATTTGCGCATCGTCAACGAGATGGCGGCCGCCGCCTCCAAGCCCGTGGTCTACATCAGCGCGATGTCGATCGGCTTCACCGAATTCACCAAGGGCCTGCGCAAGTCGCTGCCGCATATCGCGGTCATGCAGGGGCTGGACCGGGCGGTGGGCGCGATCAAGTCGCTGATTGACTATGCCAGCTTGCGCAAGGTGGTGCCGGACATCAAATCGAGTTCGAGCGCGGCCGCGCGCGCGACGCTGGAGAAGACGCTGGAGCACGCCAGGGGCGCAGCCCTCGACGAGGTTGCGTCCAAGAAGCTGCTGAGGGCTTACGGCATTCCGGTATCGAAGGAAGAGATCGTGCAGACCGCGGCGGAAGCCGTGAAGGTCGCGAAGAAGATCGGCTTTCCCGTCGTCGCCAAGGTGGTCAGCGCCGAGATCCTGCACAAATCCGACATCGGCGGCGTGGTGCTGAACCTCAACAGCGCCGCCGAGGTCAAGAAAGCCTTCAACGACATCACCGCGCGGGTGAGGAAATTGAAGGGCAGGCCGAAGCTCGAGGGCATCCTGATCGCGCAGCAGGTCAAGGCCGAACTCGAGCTGGTGGTGGGTGCCGCGCTCGACGCCGAGATGGGCCCGGTGGTGCTGTTCGGCACCGGCGGCGTCGATATCGAGCTGATGAAGGACGTCGCCCTTGCCGGCGCCCCGCTCGACGCGGCCGAGGCCAAACAGTTGATCCACCGCACCAAGGCCGGCGTGAAGCTGAAGGGCTATCGCGGCAAGCCGGCGCTGCACGAGGCTTCCGCCGTGAAGGCGCTGGTCGGGCTGTCCAACCTGATGGCGGACGCCGGCACCCGCATCGCCTCGATCGACGTCAATCCGTTCCTGATCAACACCAGGACCGGCGTCGCCGTCGACGCCCTGATCGTGCTCAACAACGCCGCGGCGAAAGACGCGGCCGGGCATTGAGTCCGGCAATCCACGGGTCAAATCCGCTCTTGGATCCATCCGGGATATTGCGCGCCGATCGTCGTTGATCGTAGGCTTGACGATGCCGAGCGAGGCGCGATATCGCGCCCCGCCCTCGCAAAAGGGGGAGACATCGTGCGAAAGCCGTTGAGATTCGCGCTGGCGATTTTTGGCGTCGCTGTTTCCGGTGCCGCGATAGCGCAGACTCCAGCTGCAAATCCCCCACCCCCGCCATCATCGGCGTCATTTCCGGCGTGGGCCTATCCGTGGGCTCCGGATTTCAAGGCCGCACCCGACGACGGCATTCCCCGGCATGTGCCCGACAGCGCGGCCGCATTCACGATCACGCAGGAGCGCGATCTCTTTTTCGCGCCGGACTGGCATCCTGGCGATCATCCTCCGATGCCGGACGTCGTCGCACACGGCAGATCGCCCGATGTGCGGGCGTGCGGCTCATGCCATCGTACCGAGGGAACCGGCGGTCCGGAGAACGCCAGTCTGGCCGGCCTCCCGGCCGCCTATATCATTCAGCAGATGGCTGACTACAAGAGCGGCGCCCGAAAATTCTCGGGCCCGCAGCGAAGCCCGGTGCTGTTGATGACCGCGATCGCCAAAGCGGCCACCGATGCCGAAGTGCAGGCTGCAGCGGCTTATTTTTCATCGCTCAAGCCGAAGTCGACTATCAGGGTGGTTGAAGCCGACACCGTTCCGGCGACGCAGATCGCCCGGGTATTTTACATGCTGGTCAAGGACGGAGGCAGCGAACCCATCGGCGAGCGTATCGTCGAGGTCCCGGTCGACGTGGCGCAATTCGAACACCGCGACTCCCGCTCGCAGTTCGTGGCCTATGCGCCGAATGGCAGCATCGCAAAGGGCGAAATTTTGGCCAAAACCGGTGGATCGGGCATCACAACACCTTGTGCGACCTGCCATGGCCCGGAGCTCACGGGCACAGATTCAATTCCCGGGATCGCCGGCCGTTCGCCCAGCTATCTCGTGCGCCAGCTGTACGACTTCCAGCAGCGTCAGCGGCAGGGAAGTGCCGGCGCTCTGATGGCGGCGGTCGTTGAAAAACTCTCGCCGAACGACATGATCTCGCTCGCGGCCTACATTTCATCGCTGAAACCCTGAGCGGGCGCCGCATGGCGATGTTTTGGCCCCGTACCGAGCGCCCAGGATAGAGCAAAAATGATCATCGAAAATCAGGCCATGGTGACCGACGCCGTCGTCGAGGCCGTCGGCCGCGTCGAAGACCCGCGGCTGCGCGAGATATTGCTGGCCATGGTGCGGCATCTGCACGGTTTTGTCCGCGAAGTGCGGCTGACCGAGCGCGAGTTCCAGGACGCGGTGAGGATCATCGCCGCGATGGGCCAGAAGACCACCGCCTCGCACAACGAGGTGGTGTTGATGGCGGGCTCGCTCGGTATCTCGTCGCTGGTCTGCCTGCTCAACAACGGCAACAACGGCCAGACCGAAACCCAGGCCAATCTGCTGGGGCCGTTCTGGCGGGACGATCAGCCGCTCAGCGCCAGCGGCGACAGCCTGGTGCGCTCACCGACGCCGGGCGCCGGCCTGATGGTCCACGTCTCGGTCGAGGATCAAAATGGACGTCCGGTCGCGGGCGCCGAGGTCGACGTCTGGCACTCCTCGCCGGAAGGCCTCTACGAGAACCAGGATCCCGCGCAGGCCAAGATGAACCTGCGCGGCCGCTTCGTCACCGACGAAGCCGGGCGCTTTCATTTCCGCAGCGTCAAGCCGGCGGGCTATCCGATCCCCGTCGACGGCCCGGTCGGCGAGCTGGTGCGGGCCACCCGCCGCCACAATTTCAGGCCGGCGCACCTGCACTTCATGATTTACAAGCCCGGGTTCAAAACCCTGATCTCGCAAATCTATTCGCCCGACGACGAACATATCGATTCGGACGTGCAGTTCGGCGTCACGCGGGCGCTGATCGGCCATTACGTTCGCCACGACGAACCCTCGCCCGCGCCGGATGTCGCGACACCCTGGTATTCGCTCGATCAGCGGTTTGTCATGGAGCCCGGGCAAGCGCGGCGCCCGCTGGCGCCGATCCGCGCCAAGACGACGGCCTGAACGCCGGTCGTCAGGCGGCGGCTTCCGGCACCTCGTCGGTCCAGACCTTGAAGCTGACCAAGGTGTTGGGCCCGAAGGTCTGGGTCAGCGGCACGTCCGCGGCGTCGCGGCCCTGGGCAATCAGCACGCGGCCGATCCGCGGAATGTTGTTGCGCGCGTCGAAAGTG
>Ga0182014_10006918_pt1 | contig 12029 bp, 15 predicted proteins | sample 612S2DmetaG_FD_120489 | JGI IMG/M metagenome (GOLD analysis project Ga0182014, IMG submission 120489) | Permafrost microbial communities from Stordalen Mire, Sweden - 612S2D metaG | ecosystem: Environmental > Terrestrial > Soil > Wetlands > Permafrost | place: Sweden: Stordalen | collected... | reverse complement strand
TATTTCTGCTACGGCTGGACGCTGTGGCTGTACCTCAACTGGCTGCCGCTGTTCTTCAAGAACAACTACAGCCTGGATATCCGGAATTCGGCGCTGTTTGCCTCGGGCGTGTTCTTTGCCGGCGTGCTCGGCGACAGCCTGGGCGGGGTTCTGTCCGATCGCATTCTGAAGTCGACCGGCAACGTCCGCCTGGCGCGGCTGAGCGTCACGGTCGCGGGTTTTGCCGGCGCTTTCCTGTCGCTGCTTCCGATCCTGTTCACCCACGATATCACGGTGGTCGCGCTGTGCCTGTCCGGCGGTTTCTTCTTCGCCGAAATCATCATCGGCCCGATCTGGTCGGTGCCGATGGACATCGCCCCGAAATATTCGGGGACGGCGGCGGGCCTGATGAATTCCGGCTCGGCGCTTGCGGCGATCGTTTCGCCGCTGGTGGCCGGTTACGTGATCGACGTCACCGGCAACTGGTATCTGCCGTTCCTGATGTCGATGGGATTGCTGCTGCTGGGAGGGTTTTCCGCTTTCCTGATGCATCCGGAGACGCCGTTCGAGGAGCAGGGCGACGCGGCGTCGGCCAAGGGGCCGCTCGCCGCATAGCTTTCATAGATATTATGTCGTCAACGCTGGTGGCGCGAAACCCGGATAACTGCGGTCCACAGGCTCTGACATCGCTTCCGCCGCTTTACCGATATCGCCCGCAGGCTGTAGCTCGGGTCCAGCATTTTGATGACGGCCTCAACCTGCCGCATCCGCTCAGACAGGCTGGCGTGCTCCTGCTCGTTCTCCAGTATCTTTCCGCCCAGTTCGGCGTGTAGCCGTTCCAGGGTGTTGATGGCCGGGTGGGTATAGGGGTCTTTGGTTGGTCTGCCTCGCATGGGCGTTCATCCTCACTCAGGAGAAGCTCGATCTCGCCCAAATAGAGTCTCGTCCACTCCGTCCGGAGGCTGGCGAGAAAATCGAGTTCACGGTTTGTGAAGATGAACATGGTGGCGGCATCATAAACCGCTTGTGGCGTTTGCGCCATAATACCGTTTTGTCCCACCTTGGGACGGCGGATCAGCATGCTCGATGAATGCGCATGGTAGTTTGCAGCTCGTGTTTATTGTAGGTAGAGAAAGACGCTTCACTGGGGGCTTTTCGTTGGAATTTGGCAAGATCCGAGATGTTGTATTTGCGCGCCGCGGCTGGTGGCCGGTCGTCCTGATTGCATTGGGGGCGGTCGCGATTGCCCTCGCTCTGACCGGCAGGCAGATTTGGCTTGCGGGTTGGGGTATCGTCGACGACCACGAAGTATTTGATTTTCTCGGTACCAAGCAGCATCTGCCGTTTTCGGAGGTCGTCAGCACCGTTCTCGACAAGACCGAAGTCGGCAGCCTGGAAGGCCGTTTCCGTCCGGTGTATTATTTTCTGAAGGTTCTGGAAACCGCGGCTTGGGGACGCGATGTTCATCTGTGGTATGGATTCCACGCGCTGACCTTCGCGTTTTTCCTGGGGGCAGTGTGGTGGGTGCTTTTCCGCATTTTGGGATTACTACCGTCGGCGCTATGCATGGTGCCGATAGCTTTTGCGAAATTCTGGGGCGCGGTCTGGGGCCGCCTCGGGCCTTCGGAAGTCTACGCGGCGCCGGCGATCGGTCTGATGGCGCTGGGCTGTTACGAGATCTTCTTCGCGCCTTCGGTTATGCGGCGCAATCTGGGTTGCGTGGCCCTCACTGTAGGTACGCTGATTGCGGTCGGCAGCAAGGAAACGATGCTTCCGCTGGCCTGTCTGACGGTTTTTGTCGTGGCTTTGGCGGTCGTCGATCGGCGGCTGACGATGCTGTCCGGCTCGATGGCCGCCGTCATTACGATTTTGTTTTCCTCGATTGTGGTGTGCATTGTCCTCAGGCAGCTGGCCGCTACCGGCGCAGATTACTATGGCAATTCGGTTTCTATCGACGTCAGACTGAAGGCGACCCTGCGCTTGATGCGTCCGTTCGGCATCATCTTCATCGTTGTGGCAACGATCGCAATAGCCGTCGTCGCACGATCGATCCTGCGGTCGGGAAAGCCGATATGGGGTGTCGAGAGCGTGGGCATGCTCGGTACTCTGTGCTTTCTGCTCGGACTGTTTGTTTCGCAGGAACTCGCCTATAGCGGCAGCTTGCCTACCGCGACGCGATATGATTTCCCGGCCATGCTGATTCCGGTGTGCTTCATCCTGTGGATTGGATGCGTCACCAATCTGCGTGTCAGGGCATCCGGAAGCGAACGGAAGGCAGAAAATATGGCGCTTGGTTTCGGTGTTGCGATCGCAATTGTCTTCCTGGCGGCCGGAGGCATCAAGGGAGTGCGCTACTCTGCCGGGATGGTTGAAACCAACATCGTGAAAACGAAGCAATTCTCCGGCGAACTCGCCGCGATCGTGTCGCGCGCCAAAACCGACCCTGTCGCGCCCATCATCCTTGAAGCCTATGGCCCCGGAGCCTATGAGCCGGTTTTTTCACTGCAGCGCTACTTATCTTCCGCCGGCCTGAAAAACCCGATTGCGGTCCGATTGCATGCCGATCCAATGGCCAGCGGTGTGCTCTACGAAAGTTTAGAAAAAACGCTCCGTCAACTTCAAGATGAAGGAGGAAGGTCATTCCTCAGGCTTGCCGACCTGCCAAGCGGAGCTGGATGCCTTAGCATTGGGATAAATGGCGACGCGGACAAGAGATGTTCTGGTTTCCAGGTCGGCACGTGACCTTGGCGGTACACCGGCTGGTGTGGCCGCGCACCCTGCTGCCGCACTCTGGGCCGCTAGCCCTACGGCCGGACCCGGTCAATCGCCATGCCGACTGGCCGGCTTTCCGGGCGATTGACGGGACCAGCCGGGCAGGGGACAAGCCCGCCGAATGGTGATATTCGAGCCTCACGAAACCAGAATTCTCCGGGAAGGACGCTCATGACCGTGCACACTGGAAGGCATTTTCTCCAGATCCCAGGACCGACCAACGTGCCCGACCGGGTGCTGCGGGCCATGGACATGCCCACTTTGGATCACCGCGGTCCGGAATTTGCCGAACTCGGCCATGCCGTGTTGGCCGGCTGCCAGCGCATTTTCCGCACCACTCAGCCGGTCATCATCTATCCCGCCTCGGGCACCGGCGCCTGGGAAGCCGCGATCGTCAATACGCTGTCGCCGGGCGACAAGGTGCTGATGGCCGAGACCGGCCAGTTCGCGGTGCTGTGGCGCGGCATCGCCGAGAAATTCAAGCTCGATGTGGAGTTTCTGCCGACCGATTGGCGCCGTGGCGCCGATGTCGAGGCGATCGAGGCCAGGCTCGCCGCCGACCGCCAGCACACGATCAAGGCCGTGTGTGTGGTGCACAACGAAACCTCGACCTCCTGCGTCACCCATCCGCTCGAGGTCCGCAAGGCGCTCAACCGCACCAACCACCCGGCGCTGCTGATGGTCGACACCATCTCCGGTCTCGCCTCGCTCGAATATGAACACGACGCCTGGGGCGTCGATATTTCCGTCGCCGGCTCGCAGAAGGGCATGATGCTGCCGCCGGGCCTCAGCTTCAACGCGGTCTCGGAAAAGGCGCTCGCGGCCTCCAGGGCGAACGCCTCGCTGCGGTCCTACTGGGACTGGCACGACATGATCGCGATCAACAAGCAGGACACCTTCCCCTATACGCCGGCCACCAATCTCCTGTTCGCGCTGAAGGAAGCCATCGCGATGCTGGAGGAGGAGGGGCTCGACAACGTCTGGGCCCGCCACATGCGCCATGGCGCGGCGACGCGGGCTGCGGCCAAGACCTGGGGGCTGGACCTGGTCTGCCTCGATCCGCACAGCTATTCGCCGGCGCTGACAGCGGTCATGGTCCCGGAAGGGCACGATGCCGACGCCTTCCGCAAGGTGGTGCTGGAGAATTTCGACATGTCGCTGGGCACCGGTCTCGGCAAGCTCAAGGGCAAGGCGTTCCGGATCGGCCATATCGGCCATTTCAACGACCTGATGCTGATGGGAACGCTGTCGGGCGTGGAAATGGGCCTCGATCTCGCCAAGGTGCCGCATCGCGCCGGCGGCGTGCTCGCCGCCATGGATGTCCTGAAGGGACGCGACGTGGTGCCGATGCCGAAATCCAAGGCCGCGGTCGCCTGACGAGCGAAGTTGATCGTTCCGGCGCGCGCGATCATGATGCGCGCCGGCATTCCCTTTGACTGCTACAACAGAAAGAGCGCGCCATGAACGCCCCGGTACCAGCGACTGAAGACCTGCTCTATGTGGTCGAGGACGGCATCGCGCGCCTCACCTTCAACCGGCCGCAGGCGCGCAACGCGCTGACCTTTGCGATGTACGAACGGATGGCGGCGATCTGCGAGTCGGTCAACGCCGACCGCTCGATCAAGGCGATGATCCTCACCGGCACCGGCGACAAGGCGTTCGCCTCGGGCACCGACATCTCGCAGTTCCGCGCCTTCAAGACCGCCGAGGATGCGCTGGAATATGAGGAGCGGATCGATCGCGTGCTGGGCGCGCTGGAACGGGTCCGGGTGCCGACGATCGCGGCCATCGCCGGCGCCTGCACCGGCGGTGGCGCCGGTATCGCCGCCTGCTGCGATATGCGGATCGGCACCGCGACGACCCGGATCGGCTTTCCGATCGCGCGGACGCTCGGCAATTGCCTGTCGATGTCCAATATCAGCCGGGTCGTCGCGCTGGTCGGTCCGGCGCGGACCAAGGATCTGATTTTCACCGCGCGGCTGATCGAGGCCCCCGAGGCGCTGGCGCTCGGCCTGCTCAACGAAGTGGTGCCCGACGTCGCGACGCTGCAGCGCCGCGTCGACGAGACGGCGAAGCTGGTGGCCGGCCATGCGCCGATCACGATGGAAACCGCCAAGGAAGCGGTGCTCCGCATCCGCCGCACGCTGTCGCGCGAGGAGGGCCGGGATCTGATCCTGCGCGCCTATATGAGCGAGGATTTCCGCGAGGGCATGGATGCCTTCCTCAACAAGCGTACGCCGAACTGGAAGGGCAAATAGAGCCACAGGCGTCTGCGACGATAGCGCAGCCTGGAGCAGCGTTCGAAATCACGCTGACGGCTTCGCGGCGCCCGTCGCTGCGACCGTCAGTGCAGGCTTTTCGAGGGCCAGAACAACAGCGACAGAACGATCGCCCAGACGATACCCCAACCGATCCACGTGATGTTGGGATGATCGGCCTGCCATTCGAGAATCTTCTTGTGAACGGCCATCGGGAATGTCCCCATCTCATCTGGTTGCCGCCGGGTCTTCACGCACAGTCGTGTCCCGTCACGCTCCGGCAAATGCAGCATGCTACCGCCAGCACCCGATCGAGTTGACCCAGGTCAATGATGTTGATGTCATGATGTCGCCGCGTCGCGGGCAGCGCGTGGCATCAAGGGGGATTAGTGGAGCCCGACTTTCCCTTCACGCGCCGCATCGTCATCGAATGACGAAACCCGAACGCGGGATGGTGTTGACCGGGTTGCGGATCACCGACTTGGTCGGCCAGTTATTCGTGCCAGGGGTTGAAAAGCGGCACGCCGAATGACGTGAAATCCTTGACGTTGCGCGTGACCAGCGTGAGGTCTTTGGCGAGCGCGGTCGCGGCAAAGAATCCGTCCATGACAGATAGCGCAACGCCGCTTCGGCGGCTCTGCGCCATCAAGTCGCCCCAGTGCTCGGCAACTGCGTGATCGATCGGCAGAATCCGGTCGGCGAATCGTGCCGGCAGGTCGTTTGCGAGCCAAGCGGCCAGCGCAGCGCGTCGGCGGCCGTCGTCCATCAAAGCAATACCACGCCGAAGCTCAGCGATCGAAGCGACACTAATGAACACCCGGTCCTCGTCGACGGTATCAAGCCAGCCCAGCACCTTCAGGTCGGGCGCTGGTCGCTGTACTTCCGATAGCACGTTGGTATCGAGCAGGAGGTTCACAGCGTTACGTCACGAGGCGTGTCGTGTTGGCGCTCCAGCTCAAAATCGGCACCGCGCAGCGGCGATGCGAGCAGAAATTCGGCCAGGGTACCTTTGCGCACGGTCTTGCGCGCCCATTCCTCGGCTGAGACGATCACCGCGCTCGGCTTGCCGTTGCGGGTGATGGTTTGGGGGCCGGCCTTGGCACGATCAACCACCTCTGAGAGCCGGGCCTTGGCACCCGCGAGAGTCCAAGTGCTACCAGACGGTGGCGAAGACGGCGTCTTGTTCGCATTTGTCATGTCATAACCTTGTGTGACCACTATGACTACTATGACTATATATTGGCCGAGTGCACCCGCGCAATGGGTAAGTTATGCTCCAGAATGGGTAATTCGCCTTAGAGTCTGACTCAAAATAAGTCATTGGCATATCAGGTTCTTGCCAGGCGGCGGGAAAGCAGGCGGATACTGGCAATCAGGACCCAGGCTTCCGCGCTGGCAATGGATGCCTCGAAGTCTTTAGCGAGCCGCCGGTTGCGGCCAAACCAAGCAAACGTACGTTCGACGACCCAACGTCGAGGCTCGGCTTTGAACGTTCCGACGCTCTGCGAGCGGGTGACGATCTCGATGGTCCACTTGCCCAGATCGGCGATTGCATCGAGTAGTTTTGGGCCACGATAGACGCGGTCGGCGAAGATGTGGCGCAGTTTGGGGAACATGCGGCCGATGATCCGCAGCAGCGGTACTGCACCATGATTGTCTTGAAGGTTGGCTGGATGCACCAGCACGGCCAGCAATGAACCCTCGGTATCAGTGACGATGTGACGCTTGCGGCCTTTGACCCGCTTGGCCATGTCAAACCCGCTTGGACCGCCACTTTCAGTGGTCTTCACACTCTGGCTGTCGATAATCCCAGCAGATGGAGCGTCTTTGCGTCCTTGTCGTTCGCGCATCCGCCGGACCAGAGCGTCGTTGATCATGCGCCACAAGCCAGAACCGCGCCATTTGTAGAAGTAATACTGAACCGTCGAACACGGCGGGAAATCCTTCGGCAGCGCACGCCATTGGCAGCCGCTGGCTGCAATGTACAAAATTGCGTTCATGACCACCCGTAGATTGATCTCACGGGGACGGCCGCGCCGGCATGGCGCGGGCATCAACGGTTCGATCAATTTCCACTCCGCATCCGTCGCGTCGCTTGCATAACGCAGTCCGTCGCGCCGATATTGACGTCGGGTGATTTCAGTCCAACACATGTCGTGCCTCCCTCGAGTCTTTGCAAACACGAAGGAATCACAACGGGCTGAAATCACTCAACTTTCTTTTTCGGTCAGGCTCTTTAGGAGGAGACCGCGCCACTCGCATCTGCCAGGTACGCGTCCGGCGCGGCCGATCTGGGGATTGTCGGGGAGCAGACGCTCGACGTTCTGTAGGATTTGCAGCACGACCCGGCGCGCGGCAGTAGGATCGTCTTCCGCAATATAGGCGCGCAGCGACGCCAGGTCTTCGATCGCTTCCGGCGACCAAGCGATGTTCATGTTGCCGATCGTTTAGGGGCCGAACGCTCGCGTTTGCCGCCCCAAGAATTAACCCACGCCTTGACTTGCTCGTGGGGAACGCTTTCCCCGCGATCAATCGAAGCCAAGGCCTTCCTGACGCCGGCCACCTGCCATTCGTTCACGTCGAGGTATTCGCTGAGCGCCTCGGCCGCAAGAAACGATCGGCTACGACCAGTGCTCTTTGCTAGTTTCTCCAGGCGCTTCTTGACGTGCGTTTCGACGCGGACCGTGAATGTTGTAGAAGACATGGGTGATAAAGCTCGTGTAATGAATTGTACACATAGTATTACATGGGCCGTTCGTTGCAACCAATGCTTGGCGGATTGAATGCAGCGTGGGCGGGTCGATCGAGCGGCCCCGCCATTCGGAAAATGCCGGGACATGCACACACGTGGATATCGCTGGCCGCGCGGCGACTCTGGGAAGATCGGCTTGCCTTGGAGATCGCGGATTGTCGTAGGCTTTGAACCCTGGGGCTGTCCTTCGCGTTTCTGAACGACACACCGAGGGCACCGCCGTCATCACTGACTTCAACACCACCGCTCAGGATCATATCGCCGTCTCCGCCAGCGGCTTCGGCGACGGGCTGACCGCGGGCATGGACGTGACGCCGATTTTCGAAACCTCCGGCGACAATTAGTTCTCCGGGCGGGCGGCGCCGAGTTCCACTTCGATACCGCAAACCAAACGCTCTATTTCAGTGCCAACGGAACGACGGCAATGGAGCAGGCGCAGGCGCTGGCGCTGGCGCAGGTGCAGGTGCAGGTGCAGGTGCAGGTGCAGGTGCAGGTGCAGGTGCAGGTGCAGGTATGGGTCACCATCCACCCGCAGGACGTCCTGATCGTGTGAGTGGCGAGGACGGCTGAGTTCCGGCTGGCACGGGTTTGACCACACCCCCAAGCCGTACGGGTCGGACTAGCGAGGCGTGCGCGGCCTTGGCCGCCGCTCCAAAATGCGTGTCGACCCGCCAGCACCAATGCCTCCAACCGGGATGGAGCGCGATGCGCGTGCTGCGCTGCGCCAACAGTTTGCAATTTCATGCGAAAGTCATAAGCCGTGCGGCCAGGACCTGCTTGAACTCACGGTCATAAACCCGCACAATGGCGCCAATAAATCCAACAATTGATGTCCGGCATCGCCCGGCTTCAGAAAAAATGCGGGGAAAGCACGTGCGACAGATCATCAGGGGCGCCGCGGCGCTGACCGCCGTTCTGGCGAGCGCGCCGGCGGTGGCTGGCTGGGAGCCGACCAAGCCCGTCGAGATCGTGGTCGCCGCCGGGGCCGGCGGCGCCTCCGACCAGATGGCGCGGATGATGCAGGCCGCGGTCCAGAAGAACGGCCTGATGAAGCAGCCGATGGTGGTGTCGCTCAAGGCCGGCGCGTCGGGTGCCGAAGCGCTGATGTACATGAAATCCAGCGAGGGCGATCCCAACAAGGTGCTGATCGCCTATTCGCTGATCTACATGCTGCCGCTGTCGGCGAAGATCCCGTTCAACTGGCACGATCTGACACCGGTGTCGGTGGTGGCGCTGGACCAGTTCGTGCTGTGGGACAATGTCGACGGGCCGAAGACCGTGAAGGAGTTTATCGCAGCCGCCAAGGCCGCCAGTTCGCCGTTCAAAATGGGCGGTACCGGATCGAAGCGCGAGGACAACGTGCTCACCGTGTTCATGGAACAAAAGACCGGCGCGAAGTTCGCCTACCTGCCCTACAAATCCGGCGGCGAGGCGGCGACGCAGCTGGTCGGCAACCACACCGAGTCCAACGTCAACAACCCGTCCGAAAATCTCGAGGTCTGGCGCGCCGGCCAGGTTCGCGCGCTCTGCGTGTTCGACAAGGAACGCATCGCCTACGACACCAAGGTGACCGAGACGCAGTCGTGGCACGATATCCCGACTTGCAAGGAAGAAGGGCTCGACGTCCAGTACCTGATGCTGCGCGCCATCTTCCTGCCCGGCAAGGTGACGCCGGAGCAGCAGGCGTTCTATGTCGACCTGTTCCAGAAAGTGACGCGAACCCCCGAATTCATGGACTACATGGAAAAACAGGCGCTGAAGCCGATCTTTATAACTGGCAAGGATATGCTGGAATTCCTCGAAGACGATGATGCGCTCAACACTGCGCTGATGACCCAGGCCGGGTTTGTCGCGAAATAGATGCTGTCGTTGCCCCGCCATCGGATCTCGCCTGCGGCGAGCCCGACAGGATCCAGTGGGCATCAGCGACGCGAAATGGCATTGGAGTCGAACAATACTGGATCATCCGCTTTCGCGGACTTGACGGTTCCTGCTCTTTGCTTTCGGCGGCGACATGAAGGTGTTCTGTTCGAACGGCCTGGTCGGCTCGATCACGACCTTGGCGTTTCTGCTGCTGTTCTGGCCGGTGATCGACAAGGCGTTCGGTAGCCTGGGACGGCTGTGGCGGCCGGAGAAGCTTTCCGGCTAGCGAGTCCTGCCATCGTCGGTGCAGCCATCGGAGGTAGCACGATACGGCCCAGAACGCTGTTGATTGTTGGCGGCTGTGGTAAGTCGGCGACAGGTTTCGGGAGCCCGAACAGCTATACTCAAATCAGAGCTAGTCAGGAATTTCCTCCGGGAGGCCATATCATGAAGCGGATGCTCACTTCGATCGCGGCAATGGCTTGTCTGCTCACGACGAGCGCCTTCGCGGCCGATCTTTCGCCCCGGATGTACACCAAGGCGCCGGCGCCGGTCGTCACCGTCTACGATTGGACGGGGTTCTATGTCGGCGGCAACATCGGCTACAGCTGGGGAAGGTCGAGCGACACCTCGACGCTGACCAATGCCGCAGGCACCGTATTGCTCACCACCGCGGACAAGTCGAATTTGGACGGCGTCGTCGGGGGCGGCCAGATCGGATATAACTGGCAGAGGCAGAACTGGGTCTGGGGTCTCGAGGCCGACATCCAGGGCACGGGCGAAAAGGGCAGCCGCGCATTCGCATTCACGCCGTTAGCGGGTCCTGGCATTGGCAATTTTGCCCCGAATATCCTGATCCCGTTCGTTTTGACCCAGAAGATCGATTGGTTCGGAACGGTGCGCGGCCGAGCCGGGATCCTGGTGTCTCCGACGGTGCTGCTCTACGCCACCGGCGGTCTGGCGTACGGCCAAGTCAATTCCAGCGAGACGGTCGGGACCTTTGTGCCGTCAGCGTTTTCCAACTCGATCACCAATGTCGGCTGGACGGTGGGCGCGGGCATTGAAGGCGTGATCAGCGGCAACTGGACGGCCAAGCTCGAATATCTCTATGTCGACCTTGGAACGGTGTCCTCATCGTACACGCTGCCCAGCACGAACGTAATTTCCTACAGCTCGCACATCACCGACAACGTGTTGCGGGTCGGCGTGAACTACAAGTTCGGCGGCCCGGTGGTCGCGAAGTACTGAGTTTAGGCCTCTCTCCCAGAAAACTGAGCCCGGCCTTGCGCCGGGCTCTCGTTTTTGCGGCGGTCTGTGACCGGCGCGCGAAACGCCGTTTTGGTCAAACCACCTTGGCCTGCTTCAATTCCGCGATCTCGCCGGCGCCGAAGCCGAACTCGGTAAGCACCTCATCGGTCTGTTCGCCGAATTCCGGCGGCTGCGCCGCCATGCTGCTCGGGGTTCGCGACAGCGTCACCGGCTGGCCGACCAGACGGATGTGACGGTTCTCGGTGTTCGGCACGTCCTGCGCGATGCCGAGATGCCTGACCTGGGCGTCCTCGAACATCTGGTCGATCGCATAGATCGGTCCGCAGGGCACGCCGGCCGCATTGAGCTCATTGACCCAGGTCTCGGTGGATTTCTGCATCGTCAGCCTGTCGATCAGCGCATTGAGCGCGTCGCGGTTTTTCGAACGCGCCGGCGCGGTGGCGTAGTCGGGATCGCTCACGAGTTCGGGAGCGCCGATCGCCTGCGCGCAGCGCTCCCAGATCCGCCCGCCCGTGGTGGCGATGTTGATGTAGCCGTCGGAGGTCTTGAATACGCCGGTCGGAATGCTGGTCGGATGGTTGTTGCCGGCTTGTCCTGCGACCTCCTTTTCCATCAGCCAGCGCGCGGCCTGGAAATCCAGCATGAAGATCTGCGCCTGCAGCAGCGAGGTCTGCACCCACTGGCCTTCGCCCGAGACGTCGCGCTCCAACAGCGCCGTGAGAATCCCGATCGCGCAGAACAAGCCGGCGGTGAGGTCCGCGACGGGGATGCCGACGCGCATCGGGCCTTCACCCGGCGCGCCGGTGATCGACATCAGCCCGCCCATTCCCTGTGCGATCTGATCGAAGCCGGGGCGCTTGTGATAGGGGCCATCCTGGCCGAAGCCGGAGATGCTGCCATAGACGAGGCGCGGATTGATCTTGCGCAAGGCATCGTAATCGATGCCGAGCCGCGCCTTGACATCGGGGCGGAAGTTTTCGACCACGACGTCGGCTTTCTCCGCCAGCCGCCGGAACACGTCGAGCCCCTTTGGATCCTTCAGATTGAGCGTCATCGCGCGCTTGTTGCGGTGCAGGTTCTGAAAGTCGGAACCGTGGCGCGGGCCGCCCGGCTGCTCGCCGCCGGCGTCTTCGGTC
>Ga0182014_10006917_pt1 | contig 12030 bp, 11 predicted proteins | sample 612S2DmetaG_FD_120489 | JGI IMG/M metagenome (GOLD analysis project Ga0182014, IMG submission 120489) | Permafrost microbial communities from Stordalen Mire, Sweden - 612S2D metaG | ecosystem: Environmental > Terrestrial > Soil > Wetlands > Permafrost | place: Sweden: Stordalen | collected... | reverse complement strand
CATCGCCGGCCACGAGGGTTACGTCACCGTCGGCCTCTATCCCAACGGCCAGGTGGGCGAAATCTTCATCAAGATGGCCAAGGAAGGCTCGACCGTCTCCGGCCTGATGGACGCCTTCGCCACGGCCATCTCGATTTCGCTCCAGCACGGCGTGCCGCTCAAGGTGCTCTGCGAGAAGTTCGCCCACACTCGCTTCGAGCCCTCCGGCTGGACCGGCAACGAGCAGATCGGCTACGCCAAGAGCCTCATGGATTACATCTTCCGCTGGCTCAACTTGCGCTTCCTCTCCGGCACACAGCTCTCGCTCTTTGCCAGCCTGACTCCCCATGCCGAGCAACTGCCCGCCCCGCCCACCATGATTCCGGAGAGCGAAGCTGAGGAGGACGAAACCATCTCGCAAGGTCAAATGGCTCGGCTGGCCGAGGAGGTCGCCCGCAGGCTGAGCCAAATCAGCGCTCCGGCCACTCATTTTGGCAGTGACAAGGTTGGGGGTGGCGGCATTGCGGCATCGAATGCAACTGGCTCTTATTCACTTCCCGGCCTCACTCCGGAGGCGATTGCGGCTTCGGGCGCGACGCCCGCTCCCAGCCTCGCCGACCGCGGCATCTATCACCCCGCCGACGCAATGAAAGAGATGTACGAGATGGGCGACGCGCCCAGTTGCTCGGTCTGCGGCGCCATCATGGTTCGCAACGGCAGTTGCTACCGTTGCATGAGCTGCGGATCGACCAGCGGCTGCAGCTAGAAAGCGTTCTCGTCCACCACCGTCACCAGAGAATACCCCTCCCCCAGCGCTCCATTCTCCACGGTCAGGGCTCCGGGCACATAAGTAAGGGCGTACTTAACGCGCACGGCCACACTGTTCGAGACCTCGGCATTCGGAGCAACCGGGCGCAGATGCTGCGGCCCATCCGCCGGAGTCCAAGTCTCCCGAAGCGCATCGAGAGCAAACTCTGCTGGCAAGGTTCCATACTGCGCGGCGACTGTAGGATCCATCGTCAGTCCGAGACCCTGTGCTTTGGCCACCATCCATCCAAGCGTAATGTCACACAGCCGAGTACCTGCATCCACGCCTCCGGCCTGTGCTGTTCCTCCGCCCACATCCCCATGGCATCCAGAGAACCAAATCTGCTCGATGGCCTGGCCAGACGCTGGAGCAGAGGTCCACAGCGTGGCCGGAAACTGCGCCCGCTTTTCGTCCAAGGCCAGGCACTGGTAAGCGTTCTTGATGTCCGGATGCAGACTGGTGTCGAGAAAGCCATATTTCTTCTCGTCCACACCACCAAAGATCGCCGGGATACCCAATGAACCCACTGTGTCCCACACCCCCACCATCTGAATCGTCGCCGGTTCAAGACCGCACGCCGTCAACCCGGCAAGGATCGAAGCCCGGTTCACTGGGTCCCGATAGGCCACGAACGCCTGCGTCACGCAGTCGTCGCTGAAAGCCCCCGTGGGCAGGCCACAAATTGCGATCATCCCCGCCAGACTACGGGCCGTATACGCTCCCCGGCTGAACCCGAATAGAAAGATCTCGTCGCCCGGTTCATAAACATGGGCGATTTTCGTGTAACCGTCATGTGTCTTCTGGAGAATCTCCTGACCAAAGGCACCGTCGAGGAGCCGGTCAAGTCCTGTGGCGTCTGCGCCTACTCCATCATCGTAAAAAGTCACCTGGTCTGCGGCCACGGTCAATGCTTTATAGAGCCGGTAAACATTGGTGTTGTTCACAGGGGCCTGCCACGTCCCATCGGCACAAAAAACGATTCGTTTTGACATTGAGACCCTTCCGCGTCGCAATTCTTTGCCGTCAGAATCGTATCACTGATCAGAGGCTTTATGTTGACAATCGGCCTCGCTAAGTATCCAATTTCAGCTATGCATTGCAAGTCATCACCACTTCTCACATGCCCCTGCGGCTTTGTATGGCGGAACGGCTGGCCTTTCATAGGCGCCCTCGCAGTGGCGGCCACTCTGACTCTCAGCTTCCTCGCCACCGGATGCTCGCTCACCCCTCTTGCTAAACACACCGCGGCCTTCTCAACGGCCGCGACCCTGGTCATCAACAGCTCCGAGGACGCCTACCGAGGTGCCAACCAGCTCCGTCAGGACGAGCAGGTCGCCGCCGCCGTCTCCGACTACGACAAGAACCCCAAGTGGAGTCCGTACACGGACACCAAGCCCCTGCTTACCACCGAGCAGCTCAATGCCCGTATCACGGTTCTCGACGGCCTCAAGGCCTACGCCGCCTCGCTCGTCCAGATTACCGGCAGCCAGTCCTCCAAAGATCTGAATACAGCCGCCGCCGGTGTTGGCTCCAACCTCAAATCACTCAGCTCCACCGTTGCTACCGATCTCAAAAGCTCCGTCCCCAACGCTCCCGTCATGAGCGCCGTAGAAGCCAACGGCGTCAGCACCGCAGTCCGCGCCCTCGGCGACTACCTGATCGCCCGTAAGGTCAAAGGCTCCCTTCCCAAAGTCACGCAAGACATGAACCCGATCATCAAGACCCTGTGCGAATTGCTCGACAGCGACATCGTCGTCCTTCGCCGTCAGGCGGATGTCGACTATCAGACTCTCATTACAGATCAGGACCAATTCATCCGCCACCCGGCCACACCCCTCGACCCCGTCGAGCATCGCAACGAGATTGGCAAGCTCATCTCATTGGCCGCGCAACAGAAGGCCAATGACGACCTTCTCGCCAAGCTCCAGGTAGCTCTCCATACCCTTGAACTCACTCATCAGGCTCTTGCCGCCGCTGCCCAGGGCAATGACACAGAGTCGATCAAGCAGAAGATCGCCGACCTTGAGGCCGCCGGCCAAAGTCTCGCATCCTTCTACAGCTCTTTGCCCACCAAGTAGAGACTCAACCAACCCTTAGTCCGGAGACAGACCATGAGCACCGATTCATCGCCCATCCTTCAGAATCCAGACCCCGGCGCCACCTATCAGGCCGCCTACGACGCCCTCGGCAAGGCCTACTGGGATGCATCGGATATCCAGAGCAAGGACCTTGTCCACGGTGCGCAGCAAGCCATCGGCGACATTATTACTGCTATTGACGAGCAGCAACTCGCCACCAACACCGAACTCTTCATCCAACTCACCCCAAAGATCAAAGCCATCAACACAGCCCTCGCTCAGATCCAGAAAGACATCACCATCATCACCAAGAACATAGACACTGCTGCAACCGTCATCTCAGCCGTCACCAAGGTCATGTCCCTCTATCCAGGTCTGTGATGACAAGAGTGGCCCAGGTCTCGACTTTGATCGAGACTTGGGAGATTTGTGCATTATCTAACAGTTTGTTCCCGAGTGGTCGGCAAACCTTTCCTTGGGGATGCTCGGTAGTCACCTCATGTCGGCCACTCCGGAGCCGGCTGAAGACCGTATAGGGGACGTATAGTCCGTTCCTTAGGAGAAATGAGTCGGTGAGCGCACGGTTCGTGGGTTCGATACGGCTGCCACTTCTGCGTGCGTTTCAGTTCATGAGATTGCGATTTGGCAATAACTTGGAATCTCTCCTATCGACATATGCGTTCGTGGCTAATCATGACTCGGCCCGTTTCGCGCTCCAGGCATCGGCAGACTCACCCAACCAACAGGCAGGCCCCCTGGGCCTCGCTGTCTGTGTTGTGCTCCGGCAAATCGCGATAGGACATCAGGGCTGTGTGAAGGAGATCGACACTTTCCATTGCGGCGGATCATCAGGAGCGGTACTATCAATTACGTGCTCTCCCCTCCCCACTTCGCCAACGCCGTCGTTCGTGCGCGTATCGTCTTTTGTTTCGCTGTTGCGTTGGTCCCTCTCCGCGCAGAGCAGCCGAACGCAATTCAGATGGAAGTGGCGCCGCAGAGCCTGGAACTCGCTTCCTGCGATCCGGGCTCTACCTTGCTCGTGATCGCCCGCAATCCGAGCGACCAAACGGCCCCGGCATTGGAGCTGTCGACTTTTTCCGACGCACCCCTCCAGGTTGCGCCTACTCCCGAAGTAAAGTCTCTCGCCCCCCACCGGGAAACTTCGTGGCAGCTTCAGGTAACTTGCGGACCCGACTTTGCCGGCGGCAACCTTCAGATCGTGCTCGCAGACAAATTGGCCCGTGGCGCAGGGGATGAGACCGCCCAGATCGTTGCCCGTTCAGTGCCCGTCAAGTTGCGCGATCCTCAGCCTCTGGACAACCTCGCCGCCATCGAAATCAAATCCACGCTCGAAACCCTGAGCCAAGGCGATAAGGGCGATCTCGTGCTCGCCGTCACCAACAAGACTGGGCAGGCATTCGACACCACCATTACTCCTGAAGCGCCCCCATCTATCAAGCTCGACCCCGCCAGCAGGATGTTCCACATTGCCGGGCTCAACACCCAGGTCTTTCACTTTACCGCTACAGCCAACACCCAGGTCAATCCCGGCAAACAGTTGGTCATTTTCAATGTGCTGCTCCATACCACGCATGGCAACCGCAACTTTGTGGTAACCCGCGACGTCGACGTCGGAGTCCTCGGCGCATCGGAAATCCTGAAACTGCTCGGCGTGCCGTCGCTCTTCCTGCTGCCGGGCTTTCTCGCGGTCAGCGCCTTCACGTTGCTATGGCGCTGGAACGTCTTGCGACCAGGAGGCGGCAAGGATCCTCCGCTCGAAGAGACCAAGTCCGGCTTCTGGCTTGTCTCCATCACCGCGTCCCTGCTTATCGCCGGCGGATTCATCCTTCACCGCCATAGCTTCTTTTCCTTCTATGGCCTCGGCGACCTGATGACCGTTTGGTTCGTGTCCATCGGGCTTGGCTGTGCAGCCTACCTCGGATACCGCGTCATCGTGAACGAAATAGCCCACCGCGCGAGCCAAAAGTATCCGCAACCCGGCGACACCCCGGTGCAAGTTCTCCAAAAGCTCAGCGGCTTCGGCAAGAAGATGGATCTCGACCAGGTCAAAGTCAAAGGCCAGCCGAGTCCGCTCTTCCTGCTCTGGCAAGAAGACGGTTTCGCCTATGTGTGCCCCGAAATCGGCCTTGAGTGGGCGTCAAACGCCGATGGCGACGTTCAAAGCAAGGTTCAGGACCAGCTCACCGCGGGAGGCGATCCCGGCGTCGTGGCCGAGGCCCTTGAAGCGGAACTCGCCAAACAAACCTCCGGCCTGACCTCCGGGATTCGAAAACTATTGTGGAACTCCACCGACGCCCTCCATCCCGGTCCGCAAAAAATCGCCGATTCGGAGATTGAAACTCCAAATCTCGAAAAGGAAATCCTGATGAGCGTGAAATAGAAAGGGGTTCGGGCGGCTCTCCTTGAGAACCGCCCAGGATCAGAAAACAGCCCGGCTGCCATCCTTGCGGCGGCACTCCCAATTCGCATGAACCCTAACGAACGGGAAACCGGAATGCTCTGTTGCAACCAGCACGCTAAACTGTGAACGATCGCAACCATGATCTAGAATCAGCTCTAGTATAGCCCGGCCGGAGTTTGAATGACAACGGAAAATGCCCAATCCAGCCCCATCGTCGTCCACCGCGCCACTCTCTCGTATCTCTGGGCTGAAGTCCTTCCCGGATTCCTCGAGCAACACATCCCGTCTCAATCGCCACTCGAGTTCTTAACCCGCAGCTTTCGCTTCCCCCAAATCTTTGAGCAGGCGCGCGATCATATCGCCACCGAGCCGCGCTTTGAGGTGCCCTGGAGATACAAACGCAGGCAGCACTTTTGGGAACGTTACCTGGTGCAAGCCACATTGGGCTTCGTTCCCGGCACACAGGCCTGGAATTCCCTGATTCCTCTGCGCGTCGATCCCGGAATACGCATCGAAGCCGATTGGTTCGCCGGTTCCAGCTTCATCGACGCCTTCTATTATCCGTTCGGCACAGCTGTCGCAATCACCTTCCGCTGGGAGCCCAAGCTCCCGCTCGAAGAATTGCTGCCCAAGGCCTACGACTTCACCAAGCACGGCAAATTCTCCCTTGCCGGCGATCCTTCCACGACCATGACGCTTGACGATGTCGCGGACAGGGTTCTAACGTCCCTCCGCAAAAATGCCCTGGGAGACCAACCGCAAGCCAGCCTGAGAACCCAGCAGCCGATGAGTCTGGTGACGGTTATCGAGGCAGACGGCGTCGACCCCGACGCGGACATTCGCAAGAATGCTGTGATCTTGCATGCGCTTGAGGTGCTCGCCAACTGGCCCGCCGCCCCCGATCACATCACTCTTCCAGATCCCAGCAAGGTCTGCCTGCCCATCAAGCAAAGTGCCCCGGCCGGCAGCGCGCTCTACGCCCAGGAACGCGGGCGTGCCGTCTGGCACCCGGCTCTCTTTCGCCCGGCGGACAATGCAACCCCCACCGCAGTGGCGGATCAAATCAGACGGTCTTCAGCGCTGTCCTGCTATCACCGCAACCTGCTCTTCGGGTCTCTTCAGGCGGAAAGCCTGAGCCTATTGATTTCCTACACCGCGAGACTCTTCGATAATGGCACGCGGAAGATCGACCTCACCTACCATCATCGCAACGTGGCAGCCAACGCCGCAATATGCCTCAGAAAGCTCTACATCGGCGGCAAAGGCGATACCTGGCGCTCAGCCAGCGTGCCGCGGCAAATCACGCAGAGCTGCTATAACGACCTCGGCAAGATACTCTCCCAGTTCTCACTTCCCGGCCTTACTTAGAAACGGTCTCAATGAAGAGGAACAACGGCAAACAGACCTCAAGAGCCGAGCCTCCTTGCATCCGGGTTACTCTCGCGGACGAACAAGAAGAACACGCTGCGCATCTGTTCGAATTGACATCAGATCGGCATTTTGGCAAGGGACTGCTGGCTGATTCGTTCGGTCGGAAATATCACTACCAACAAATGCAATGCGCAGGCGCCTCGGACGGAACCTGAGACTCCCATCAAATCAGGTCCGTCCGCCCGGTGATTCCCAGCTCCTTCACGATCTTGCCCACATCCTGCGAGTGGTCGCGGTGGGCGATCAGCAGCGCGTCCCCGGTGTTGACGATGACCAGGTTCTCGACGCCGACCAGCGCCACGAATTTGTTTGGACTGTAGACGTAGTTGTTGACCGCGTCCAAAGCCATGTGGCCCTTCGTGTCGGTCACGTTGCCCTCGGCGTCGCCGCGCAGGCGCGTCTCGATCTGGTACTCGTAGAGCGAGGCCCAGGAGCCCAGATCGTTCCAACTGAACTCGGCGGGGATGCAGTAGAGGTGAGAGAGGTGCTCGCCCTTGGCCGAGCGCGGCTCCAGCACAGCGTAGTCCACGCTGATGTTCTCGCACTTGGGATAGAGCGCGCGGAAGACCTCCTCAAACTCCGGCGTCCCGTAGGAGGCGGCGATCCGTTCCAGCAGCGGAGCGGTCTCCGGCAGGTGCTCGCGGACCGCATTGGCCAGCGTGCGCGCCGACCACAAAAACATCCCCGAATTCCAGAAGTAGTTGCCTGCGGCGATGAACTCATCTGCCTTGTTCTGGTTGGGCTTTTCGATAAAGCGGCGAACGTGCAGCGCGGAGTCGTCCCGGGTGAAGTCAGTGGTCTCGATGTAGCCGTAGCCGGTCTCGGCGCGGGTGGGCTCAATGCCCAGCACGACGATGTTCTCTCCGGCTTGAGCCACCGCGATCCCCTTTTGCAGCGCCTTGAGGAAGCGCGGCTCGTCGGCGATCACGTGGTCGGAGGGAAAGATGCCCAGCACCGCGTCGGGGTTCTGGCGCTCGATCAGGAACGCGGCCAGCCCGCAGGCCGGGGCGGTGTTGCGCGCCACCGGCTCCTGCACAATCTGGCCGGCGGGCACGCCCTCCAACTGATCGGCGATCTCGTGGGCCAGGTATTCGTTGGTAATGACCCAGATCTGCTCTGGAGTGGCAATGGGCTTGAGCCGCTCAACAGTCTGCTGAATCATCGAGCGCTCACCGTCCAGGGCGAGAACCTGCTTGGCGTGGGCGCGGCGGCTGCGGGGCCAGAAGCGCGTTCCGCTGCCTCCGGCAAGAATTACAGGGCGAAAATCCATAGGTTTTGGCATCGAAGACACATCCTACCCGACAAACGATACGTTTGCACAGAGGAAAATCTTTTTTTGTTGAGGTCATACGCAATCACGCGGCGCCGCGTTGAAAGGAGAGGGTTTGCCCATCTCACGATGCAAAACGGCGCGTGCGCCAACGCAAGTTGCAAGGCCCGGCTAGGTCAGTTTGCCCAGGAACTCTCCCATGCGCCGCGTCCCTTCGTCGATGTTTTGCTTGGTCACCGGGTAGGAGATGCGAATGTGCTCGGCGGTGCCGAAGGCCTCGCCGGGCACACTGACGACATGGGCCTCGTGGAGCAGCCGCGTGGCCAGCTCGGTCGCCGTCCTGATGCCGCTCTTGCCCAGGTAGGCGCTGATGTTTGGGTAGACGTAGAAGGCGCCTTCGGGCTTGGTGCAGGTGACGCCGGGAATCTCCGCCAGCTTGGCGAGCATATAGTCGCGCAAATCAATGAACTCGGCGCGGAATTCACTGACGCACTCCTGCGAGCTGGTCAGAGCGGCAACGGCCGCCTTCTGCACAAAGCTGGTGGCGTTCGAAGTGCTCTGCGATTGCAGCTTGCTGAGGTTGGCCGTAACGGCCTTCGGAGCCAGCGAAAACCCGGCCCGCCAGCCGGTCATCGCATAAGTTTTTGACAGCGAGCCGAGGATGACGATGTGCTCCTTGGCCCAGGTGAACGAGCCGCCGCTGACCGGCTTGCCGGCATAGTTCAGGTAGGCGTAGCACTCATCCAAAAGCAGGAAAATCCCGCGCTCGTGCGCCAGATGAACGATGCGTTCCAGGTCTTCGGCCGAGACCACCGAGCCGGAGGGATTCGACGGCGTATTGAGGATGATCGCCTTGGTCTTGGGCGTGATCGCCTTCTCTATCGCGTCCGCCGTGACGCGGAAGTTCTCCGCCTCCTGCGTCTCCAGGAAGACGACCTTGCCGCCGGCGTACTGAATGATGTCCTTGAAGCTGACCCAGTAGGGGACGGGCAGGATCACCTCGTCGCCGTGATCGACGAGGACTTGGATGGCGTCGAAGAGTGCCAGCTTGCCGCCGGTGGTGAAGATGGCCTCGTCGATGCCGTAGTCGGAGCCGAAGTCGGCGGTGTGGCGATCGACGATGGCCTTGCGCACGTCGGGAATGCCGGGCACGACGGTGTATTTGGAGAAGTTGGCCTCGATGGCGGCGATGGCCGCGTCCTTGATGTGTCGCGGGGTGGGGAAATGCGGCTCGCCCGCGCCGAAATCGACGAGATTGGCGCCTTGAGCGCGCAGCTTGGCAGCCTCGGCGGCCACGGCCATGGTGGCGGAGACCTCGATCCGGCCAATGCGGTCGGTAAAGACTTTGGGTGAAGAGCTTGCGGTCGTCATCATACCTTCTATTTTTACAGATTTTAGGGCAACAGCAAAATAGCGGTGGTAAGATCACCTCAAAATATCTTCGAGCTAATGCCCCGGTGAGGCGTCTGTCTGGGTAGAAGGGGCTTATGGCTTCGATTGCGGGAGGCAGCTTGATTTCGTTCGCCACGAAGAGCGTGCAGGTGGAGGTTGACCTCGCCGCTCTCGTGGAGACTTACTCGCGGCTTCTCTTCCGCGTCGCTCATTCCGTTCTGCGCACTCGCGCCGAGGCCGAGGATGTGGTCCAGGATGTCTTTGTTCGCGTGATCGAGCGCCGCCGCTCTCTCCACGCCATCCGCGATATGCGCGTCTGGCTGGTGCGCATCGCATGGAATCTGGCTCTGGACCGCAGACGGCGCATCCGGCCGGAACAGATGGATGAGAGCTTCGCGGAGAGTCTGGCGGCGAGCGCTGTCTCCGCCGGCGAGAGGCTGGAACAAGCGCAGCGCATGAAGGTCGTCCTGCGCGAGATGGAGAGATTACCCAAGGCGGAGCGCCAGGTGCTGCTGCTCTCTGCCGTTGAGGAACTAGGCACGGCAGAGATGGCGGAAGTTCTGGGAAGAAGCGAGTCCGCTGTTCGAGCACTGCTCTTTCGCGCGCGAACGCGCCTGCGCGAGCGGCTCGAAGCACGAGGAGGCGAGCGATGAGGAATTCTGAGGAAACCATTGAAATGATCATGGCGGGCTTGCGAGACGCCGAAGCCTCACCGGGCATGGAGGGCCGCATTTTGGCTTCGGTTGAGGCACGCGCATCAGAGCGCCGGGTTGCAACTCCTCGTTGGGCGTGGGCCATGGCAATGGCGGGCGTGGCCGCTGCTTTGTTGTTCATTGCGATTTTGTCCATCCATCGGCACGGACAACCACCAGCGCAGGCGCAGCAGCACGTTCTTCCCGCTGAGACGGCCCGCGATGCGCAGCCAGCAACGCTGCTTTCGCAGAAACCGATCGAGTTCAATAAGGCCGTAGCGCCACGGAGAACTGGAGCCCGCATCCGCTCTGAAGAGGCAGTGCTTCTCAGCGATTTGCACACCCCCAGCCATCCGGCTCCGGAAGCGCCCTTGACGCAAGAGGAGAAACTGCTGCTGCGCGTGGTTCACAAGGGCGATCCGCAAGTCATTGCGATGTTGGACCCTGAGGAGCGCGCCCGGCAGGAAGCGAAGAGTGAAGCGGAATTTCAGAAGTTTGTCGAGCAATCCGGCAAAGACGTTCACGAATCAGATCAAACCACGGAGTGAAAGGGAGAAAACCAATGAAACGGAAAATCGGAATTTTTGGAATCGCGCTGCTGCTTAGTTCATGCAGCATGACAGTTATGGCGCAGACGGATGCGCCTGCGCCCAAAGCGAACGAAACGAAAGCCGAGATTGTGTCGCAAACCTATCGGCTGACCTACACGCTCACGGAGATGGACGGCAGTAAACGGATCGGAACGCAACATTTTGCGATCATTGTCAGTACAGATGAAAAAAACGGTTGGAATTATTCCCGGATTAAGCTGGGCAGCAAAGTTCCCATTGCAACAGCATCCTCCAAACCAGAGAATCCGGCGCGAACGGAGTTTCAGTATGTGGATGTTGGATTTAGTCTCGAAGTGCGTGTGCGGCAGTCTGCTACCGGCATCGAAGTTAATTCGCAGCTCGAACAGAGCGGCGTCTCTGAGGAGAAGTCCACTGTGGGCAGCAGCGATCCGGTGATCCGGCAGACGACTTTGCATAGTACCGCGCTGCTTACAGTGGGAAAACCGATTATGCTGGGCTCACTAGATCTGCCGGGAAGCACGCGGCATCTGGACATTGAGGTCGTTCTTGAAGTGCTGCGATAAGCCTCCCTGTTGTCTCGATAGTTCTTGCGGAATCCCAGGTATCTTTCTTGAATGCCTGGAATTTCCGTGTTAATTCGGGCCTAAGATGTCCAAGAGTTCACGGCGCGACATAGCCCGGTGTTGCGCCGATGTTGGAGGGCAGAGTCGCGCCGCGGCCCGCTACGGCGGCGGGGCCGTTGTCCACGTCCTGATAGCCCTGGAAGTTATAAGTTCTCGATGCCGAACCGGCCAGTTCGAAGGCCAGGCCGCGATAGGCCGTCAGGTCGGTCAGACTCGATTGCAGGGGCGCGGTAAGCGAATTCTGCCCGTTGAAGACGCTGCTTCCCGTATCGCCCCATGTGCCGGTCGCGGGATTGGTCAGCGCGCAGGTCGAACCCCCATTGCAGCTCACCGTCCAATCACCCCCGGCGACGGCGACAGCGCCGGTGTCGCCGGCAGCGCCCGCGGGAAGCAAGCGTAGATTGCTGACCGTGTAGTTGAATGAATTGGCAATCGGATCAAGAGCGAAGGTGATCGCCGAGACCTGGGAGAGATCCATGGGCACCTGATTCTGGCTCCATGCGCCTTGCGCCATCTGCGAGAAATCCACCTCGACGCGGCGCGGGCCGGGCGAAGGCGTCAGCGTAACGTAGGCGAAGTAATAAGCGTAGTCGGGGATGATACTGGTGGGCTGCACCAGCGCGACTTCCATGGGAAAAGGTTCGCCGAGCTGGTTGTGCTTGGCAATTCCCGCCGACCAGTCCGCGCCAATCACATTTGCACCAGGAACAAAATTGATTCCCTGGTGCTGCACGTCGAGAAAGGTATTGTTTTCGATGGTGTT
>Ga0182014_10006916_pt1 | contig 12030 bp, 14 predicted proteins | sample 612S2DmetaG_FD_120489 | JGI IMG/M metagenome (GOLD analysis project Ga0182014, IMG submission 120489) | Permafrost microbial communities from Stordalen Mire, Sweden - 612S2D metaG | ecosystem: Environmental > Terrestrial > Soil > Wetlands > Permafrost | place: Sweden: Stordalen | collected... | reverse complement strand
TACGAGATGGAGGTTGTTCGACATGATGACCGGTGGCTACCTACCGATTGTAGCTGCATGTCACGGCAATGCAAGGCGGCGTTAGAACCGGTACCGGTAGGACATCGCGAGGTGGAAAGTTGCAAGCACATGGCATCTTGCGAGGAAGAGGCCAATCGAGAGGAGTTATGGAAGAAATTTATTGGAGACACGAAGGCGGATTCGATTAAAATTTAGGAGGAGAAGGCCCAGGCGGTGAATACCTGGGCTTGGAGGGCAAATTAAAACAAAATCAACTGAATTAAGGTACAATATTGGCGTCGATGCGAGTTAGCAGCTCCACCGACTGGAGGCGTACGTGCGTTACGCGACATTGGGATTATACCCCATTGCATCACGTAAAGTTATCCCCACTACGCAATTTTTTCAAACATGAGTAATATTCCACTTGATATTATTGATCAATTTGTCTCCGAAATAGGAGATAGGCCAATTGGTTTCCATCGTATTTTTGCGACAATTTCAGGCGGGGCTGCTAACGGTCTATTCTTAAGCCAGTTATGGTATTGGTCAAAAAGAACACAAAATGAGGAATGGTTTTATAAAACTCAATCTGAATGGCAAGAAGAAACATCCCTGACTAGATCGGAACAGGAGACCGCTAGGAAGTCTCTTTTAAGGCTAAGAATACTTGAAGAAAAAAAAGAAGGCTTACCTCGGAGACTTTATTATCGTCTCAATAAAAGTGCTGTTCTTGAGGCTTTTTATCAATTGCAATCCAGTATGCGAGAATCAGCAAACAAGGATATTTCGCAGACAAGTATGCAGGAATCCGCATACTGGGATGTTGATTCTCGCATACAGTACAGCGAAAACCTGCAAGCTATTACAGAGACTACTACAGAGACTACTACAGAGACTACTATTTCAGAAAGAAATAAAAAGGAAACCGCGTCGCCTATCGGCTCGCTTTTTGTTGATGATGAAATTGAATCCTTTAGCTCTAAGTCGGAATCGGAGAAAGACGGAATGCAAACCGGAAGTGAGGAAACTAACCCCCATCCCCGTATTGCGCCGCCCCCCGCCCTTGCTAAGTCTCGCGGGTGGAAACCGGATGAGTTCGATGCGTTCCACGAGGCATACCCCGCAAAATCGCGTGAGAGCGCATGGAAAGCGTGGTGCAAGGCCAAACCCACAGAAACAGATATCGCGGCTATCATGGCGGTTCTTGAGCGATTCTCGGGCACTTGCAGGGGGAAGCTCGTGGTGGATGGCAATGAAGTGTCTTTGTCTATGAAAGATAACATCGTTGGTGCCGCCGTTTTTCTGAATAACAAACGATGGAATGACGACCAGCCGTTCAAGGGGCTTGATATTGCGCTAAAAAATATCGAACAGAATCCAAACGCAGCGGTATATTATAATAAGCCTAAAGATCCGGACATATTTGATAGGCTGTCCCCCGAAGAAATGGAAAAACTTGAGGCGGAAGTAAAAAGGCGCCAGGCGGTTACTAGAGATTTAATCGAAAGAGGATTTTAACGTGTTCAGCAAAAAATATCAAGAAACGTTTCGATATCTTAGCAAAATGCAAGCATCGAATGTCAGTGCATGGGATGAAATGACTTCGATCGTGTATTTCGACTTGCTTAGCGACTTAGACGAGACGTGCGTTTTAGAGGCGACAAAGATATGCTGCAAGCAAAGTCGGTTCCGTCCGTCCGTTTCCGAGATCCGAGAAGTTGCGTATTCGTTGCAGCATCCCGAGATAAAAACCGCCGAAGAGGCATGGAACGCAGTATCAGCATGGCGCAAGAGGTATGGAGAGTACGGAAAAAATACAGGCCATTTTCGATCAATCGGAGCGCCTCCCGAATTCGATAGTGCTCCCGAATACGTAAAATCGGCTATCGAATCACTAGGAGGATGGATTTCATTTGCGCGGTCTGACACGGAAAGTTCCATCGAACGAGCACAGTTTATGAAAATATACAACGCATTCAAACCGTCCGCATTCAAAATGAACTTTGAGCTTGCAAGAATGTCGATTGGGTCAAGTAAACAGTTAACATCTTCGAATAGAACCTATATCGAAGGTAAGGTATGATGCCAAAACGTGAACCAAATGGCCAACAGGAAACGCCAATCTCGGCAAGCTATTTGTCTCCGATCAATGTCGAAGCGGAGCAGGCGGTCATCGGCGCGATGATCGTTTCTCCTGAGGCGTCGGAAAAGGCTATTCTTGCGCTCACTAAGGATGATTTCTACCGAGAAAATCATCAACTGATTTTTCAAGCAGCATCCGCCATTACGGAACGAAACGAAGCGCCGGACCTTGTGACCATTCAAGACGAGCTTCAAAGCATAGGTGCTTTAGCACAGGCGGGAGGTATAGGCTATATCACTGCTCTCATGAATATGCTTATACCAATTTCGCATATAGACTATCACATAAAAATTGTCAGGGAGTTTTCTACGCGTAGGGCGCTTATCGCCGCGGCCTACGATATAGCGATGATGGCTCAAGATGTGAGTTCGGGGTTGTCCATCGAAAAGATTGCGGACGCCGCGCAACTTTCTATCATATCCGCTTCGGAAGGTTTACAATCGGATAAATACAGATCGGCGTTCGAAGTTAGCTCGAAGGTTTTAGATGACGCTGAAATACAGTCGCAACGCACAGGAAAACTTGCGGGGATATCAACTGGGATTGGGGATCTCGATTATCAGACGAACGGAATGCAAGGGGGGCAATTGATTGTCATAGCCGCGAGACCGGGAATTGGTAAAAGCGCATTTGCGGGCGGCGTTGCGGGGCACGTCGCGATTAAACTAAACCGGCCCACGCTCGTTTTTAGCCTAGAGATGAGCGCAGAACAGAATATATCTCGACTGATGGCGGCCTATTCCAATGTTAAACTGCGCAGCATCGTAAACGGTAAAATGACCGAATCCGAATGGTACCGACTTCCAGAGGCAAGCAAGAGATTCTATGAAGCGCCGCTCATGATCGATGATAGTTCGGCCATTGGACTTTCTTCTATTCGATCAAAATGTCAAATGCTTAAACGGGAAAAAGGGGATTTAGGACTTGTCGTAATTGACTATCTCCAACTACTCTCAGACGCAATGCCGGGGAAACGATACGAGAACCGCAATATTGAGATTGGAGCCTACACGCGAGGACTAAAGCGGCTTGCGAAGGATTTAAACGTACCGGTAATATTGCTATCTCAAATGTCAAGAGATATCGAAAGGCGCAGCGGAAATACGCCGACGCTTGCGGACTTGCGCGATTCCGGATCTATTGAATCCGATGCCGATATTGTAATGTTTCTGACTAGAAACGAATCTAACCAGGAAAACATGGGCGATATGGAGCAGGATATCATTCAAGAATATCAACTCATTGTTGCTAAGAATAGACAAGGTGCTCAATGCGTAATCAACCTCATTTTTAGGCCGGAATACACTCAGTTTACGGGGAAGTTCGACGTAACGAGATTTGATGGAGAAAGGCCATACTACGAAGATCATGATGAAGACGAAACGACAGGATTCTAAAACAACGGTTGGCATCCTATTTTCCGGTATCGACGGTGAAAGGATCGGATTATAATGACCAGAAAAATAGTAGCATGGGAAGTATCGAATGACGATCACGCAGTAATAGTGCTTCATTCTAACGGATTAGCCGCGAGACCCGAGGATGGACCCGCAAGAAACCGCCTGAGTGGATTGCCATTCACGCTAGTAAGCGACATTTGAATGGAACTACTGAATTTGAGCGCCTTTGGTTTGATGCTTTTTGGGAAGTTGGATTGCAAGTAGAGCCGCTTGGTAAGATTATCGCCGTTGCCCATCTGCGGGAGATCGTCCCGATCACCGATTACGCCGTGCCCTCTGGAGTGCTAAACCCTGCGCGATACGAGCTTGAGTTTGGAGATTACCGCCCTGGCCGCTTCGCGTGGGAGTTCGACAAGGCGATTCGCCTACCGGAGCCGGTGCCGTGTAAAGGGCAGTTGGGCTTGTGGCGTATGGGCGATGATGTGAAAAGCGCTGTTGTGGCGCAGATTGGAGAGGCGGTATGATTCATATCGAAGGCAAAATCAGAGAAATCGAAAAACAGACGCTTGTCAAAATAATTGAAGAGCGTTCGATGCAAGATGCTAAGTGGGGGCACGGACAACTTTTTAAGTTTACTCCACATAATTTCTACGCCATTCTAGGTGAGGAATTCGGAGAGGTAGGCAAAGCTATCAACGAAGGAAAATACGACGATAGCAAAGATAGCTATGTAAATGAACTGATCCAAGTCGCGGCGGTTTGCGTCAAGGCGATCACCGCGTTTGAGTTGCAAAAGGTAGTTCAACAGGAAAAATCTGAAGCAACTTGCGATAATTGCATGAATAATTGGAAGTCAGATTGTGAAATTTGCGAACAGTCAAAGGGATAAAATTTGAACACGCCGAAAACTGCATTTTTCCCGTAAACAAGCAAAGGCTATAAAAGTTATTTCCAGGAATTATAGTGACCCGCAGTTTTGAGCCGAATTAAAGGAATTAAAAAATGGACTTAATCGCATGGGAAATAATACAAAAACAGGATAAAGAGATTATCGATATCAAAAGATCCAACCGAATTTACGCCTACGAATGCGAAAAACTTCAAGCAAAATGAGACAGGCTAATCAAGTCGCAAATCAAGCAAAGGAACACATCCGATCAATTGAGCCAGTATCGGCTAAATAATTCGGAAAGGAGAGACGCATCGCTCGAATATCGGCAATGCACCAAGAAAATAACTTACGACGATCAAAAACACGCGCAAGACGTAATTGATCGAATGCTCGCTGAAAATCCAAACGACCACGACTTAAATATCTACGAATGTCCCATATGTCACAAATGGCACGTTGGACATAGGCATTCGGCGCCGAGAAACTTTTGAAAGTAAATATTATGCAACAATTATCACCATCAAAATCGAAAATAATGGACTTCATCAAGTCATACACATCAAAAAATGGTTATCCGCCTTCCATTCGGGAGATTTGCGAAGTGGTAGGATTAAAATCAACATCCACCGTCCACAATCACTTAGTCGGACTAGAAAAAATGGGGTTCATAAAGCGTTCTGAAACAACATCGCGCAGTATAATACTGGTGGACAAAAAAATGGCAGTCAACCCAAAATATCTTCCTATCATCGTTTGCCAACAGTGGAACCTTCCTTCCGATCTATCAATCGCCGTGTCGTGCATTTACGACGGCATGGTCAAAAAGGATTACATTATTTTCACAAAGGCAATCAAATACATCGAATCTCAAATAGAAACATACGAAAATGAAGGGTTCGATCCGATAACCGTTGTTCACCCAGAACAGGTTGCGCCAAAACACTATCGCGAACTACCGAACGGATATCAACCCGCGCAAGTCTATACTGCATGGAAAACGACTCCGAATGTGGCATTCGCTCTAAAACACATAGGCCGACATGCTCGTAAAAACGATTGGCGTATGGATCTTAATAAGGCAATCGAATATTTGCAAGCGGAAGTCGATTACCTAGAAGGTTCGCCGACATGGACGCGACCACTTGATGATACGACGGGGATGTGAACTAAAAAGCCGCCTTGCGTGATTGCATGGCGGCTATATTTTTACCCCGAGTGTTCGACAACACGGATCACCCATAGATCACTTGCGTACGAGTTGAAATAACCCCATGAGAATTGGCCATATCCTTTTTGCCCCCACGATACGCCCCACGAATTGCGAAACTTGAGCGCGTGGTTAGGGTCTTTATCCTCGTCGTCATATCCTACGAGCAATAGGGCGTGACCTCCTACTGTCTGTTCTCCAAACTGAGGACAAACCACAACACCTGTTTTCGCAGCGCCGGAACTCTCTATGGAACTATACACAAGCGTTCCAAAAATGATTGGAAACCCGCTTGCCAGAACTGCCTTAATTGCATTCTCGTTTTTTGGAACCGAAGCGTATTCAATTGCCTTGTGAAGCAGAGCGTCGTCGTAGGCAGATAGGGGAGGCTTTACTGACACTTTACTTTCGTCATATGGCCAAAGATCAGTGCGACAAACTCCAACGGTCGCAAGCGCTTTACATGACGTTCGCAGCGAAGATCCGCCGTCTTCGGTTACGTCGCCGTCAATGTCGCGCTCTGCATAATAAAGCTCAAGCCTTGATGGATCGAATTCTGTTTGCGATTGCTTATTCTGGTCAAAAATGAATCCGGCGCAAGCCGCATGTGCAGTGCAGCTCCCTAATTGATCCTGATCCCATACCGGAGGCATAAATTCCGATGTGCTGAGATCAATTTTCTTAGGGAGTGGTGTTGTTCCCAAATCGGCTATCGCCGGTAAAAACAGTCTATCGCGGTCATCTAATGTCTGTGGTTTCCATCCGTACTTTCGCGTCATAATAAATTGCCCTCCGGCTCTCTGAAACATGTTCCGGGAACCAAACTTGATATTCTAATCAGTTCCGAGTTGACGAATGCCCGTCTGTCGGATCGCTTCGTGCGGTGAAGGCTGAGTATCAGAGCAATCACCCCAGATAAAATAGGCGCAGCCTGGCTCGTGCCCGAAAGTCTGGCATATTGCCCATTAAGCCAGCATGATAGTACGTTGACTCCGGGCATGGCAAAATGGTTCGTAGATAGCTTTTCGCTCATATCCGATGCGAACGATGCCTTTACATGATGTCCATCAAGTGCTGTCACCGCTATCACTTCGTCGTACATGGCCGGATAGCACATCGCAGACGGGTTATTCCCAGCCGCCGCGACAATGATCGTGCCCCAGTTTATAGCGCGTCGTATGGCCTCTTGAGTGTCCGTATCGGGTGAATCGCATCCTAGACTCATGTTAATAATATCGCAGCCCTGATCTATTGCCGTGTCGATCGCTTGAGATATTGAAGTTTGATCGCCAGGTATAGCATGTATCATCGATATCATGCACTCTGGAGCTACGCCGATCATACCGGTTCCGTTTTTCGAAGCGCCGATTATTCCGGCAACGTGGCTACCATGTCCGTTCGTGTCCGGTTCGCCGGTGCGAAACACTGTATTCTCTGCGAGATCGGGATGATCGCTTACTCCGGTATCGATTACGCCAACCATTACCCCATTGCCACGCGAGTATTTCCACGCCTCATCGATATGAATCGATTGCAGGGACCAATCGATTATCTCTCCCGTTTCGGAGATCGATATATCGTCAGAATTTTCGAGTATGGTAAAATTAGGCATTTTGGTTCTAACTTATATTATGCGGTGCAACATGGATGGTAGGAGGATATAGGTGACACTGCAATCCGCATAGGCAATCGACAATGATATGATTTTATATTCAATTACTTCACTCGCGGTATAATATATGTATTATGGAAAATAGCATTAATTGGATTAAGAATAAACAGGTAGGACACGTGATTGATATGTCAGGAATAGATCATTTTGATATACTTCCATGTGAAAATGAAAGAATAGTTGCTGTAATAATGGCAAGTCATTCATTAGAAATAGTTACCGGTTGGTATTCAAGCAGGTTAGAATTCCCCAAGGTAAACTATAATCCTTCCTATTTTGATTCGGCATATAAAATGTTGATTATGGACGCGGGCATTTATTGTGATGAACCATGTAGAGGATCTTATAGATTAGCAGAGATCATTGCCTATATTAAAGCGTCGGATTTTCCTTTTCCATCATGAAATTTGAGAAATTACTTAAAGAAAAAGGTTCACTATTTCTCAAACTCAATTACGAACCGCCCGGAATTATTAGCCACAAAGCTAAGTTTTCGGTTACGAACCGTGAGTATCTCGCTATCGGAGTCGGCGATACTCCCGAAGAGGCTTTTAAAGACTTCCTAAAAGACCTTCATAAAATACTCAAATAGCCTACTGCCCTTGAGGCCGATAAGGCGAAGCAATCATACTAGCCGCTCCCGATGCGAGATCGTTCGATGTTGCACTAACGCTCGCCTTACCTGCCGGTTTTCCGTCCGGCCATCGAAGCTGAATGTCGAGCTTGATTGGAGTTACATTTCCAAGGGACAATGACGGCGGCTGCAGCGTTCCTGGCATAGCGCCAAAACGTGAAGCGGCAGTCGTCAACAACCCTTCCGATGTGCCTGTCATTCCAACCATAGAATTCGATATTCGAGGGAATTGGAACATTTCACGCACACGCGCCGCATCGCCTGCCGGACCGCCCGTAAATCCCCACGCTCCATTCACACCTTGCATGTATTTAGATGCTTGTCGATTGCTAAAATTAGGATTAACCCATCCTGAATTAGGCGAGTTGTTGATGATGGATGATTGCATTCGCCCCATCCATCCGTACTCAAGATCGTTCATGAACCCCGACGCCTGCTGCCCGTAGGACATTCGCTGTTGTTCAGCGTTCCAATCGGCTTGAGCAAGCAAGTCCTGCTTCTGTTGCGCGTTAAGGTCTGTGCGAGAATTTATTTTAGATCGTTCGTCTTTTAGCCTGTCATTGCTAATCTGAATTTCGCTCTGTACGCCTTTCATTCCCATCGATGCAGCGAGACGCGGATCGGCTCCGATCGCGAACCCTGATTTGAACATGTTTCCAAGAAACGACGCTTCACCAACGTTTTTCTGAACAGAAAGAGGCATCGGATTAGACTGAGGCGACAGTAGATCGTTCTCATATTGAGCAACAGCGTTTTCATAAGCGGATTTGGCTTGAGCAGCTTTTTCACTGTTCGGATTTATTCTCAATTCGTTTGCAAGCGCCGATCTTGCCGCCGCCATAGCGGTAGCGCTGCTCGATATCATGGTAGACGATGCGGAACGCATGCCGCCTTCTGTCGGGTTGATCGTTGTCGCAAGGCTGAGTTGAGTTTTTGCGACTTGAGAACCGAACATGGCGATTTGAGTTGTCGATGAAAGTAGTTCGCGATTATTTTGGATACGCGCCTCATATTCCTGCTTCATCAACGATATGTTCTCATATTCGAGTTGGCGTCTTTGCGCGTAGTCGAGATCGCCGCCATTGATCCGGGCAGTGTTCCTGTTAATCTCCGATTGGTAAACCCCGATCTGCTGTTGACGCGCCGAGTAGATCTGTTCGGGAGATCCGGACAGTTCAGCACGAGTGATACCGGACTGTACTCTCGCCTCGCGAACTCCAATATCGGCAGTCGAATACTGGTACTGAGTTTCAAGTCGGCCCGCGCGCGACTGCCTAATCTGCAAAGATGTTTGTTCGATTTCCGATTGCTTTTGAGTACGTCCCAAAACATCCGATTCGGGAATAGCGGCGAGTTGGCTTTGCTGAATTCGGAGCTGATCGGTAAGATGAGAAGCCTGTAGTCTCTGCGCGGCGTTCACGGTGGTAACACCTGCGCCGGTTAGCATCGTGCTCGCTACATGCGTTCCACCAAGTGCGTATTGAGACTGCGCTGTTTGCAGGTTTACTCCGAGTTGAGATTGAGCAAACGCGGCATTAAGATCCGTATCGAAGTTTTTACCGAGAATGCCAGTCCTGTTGAGGTTTTGGAGACCTTCCATATCGCCATTTGCGATAAAAGATTGTACGATATCGCTTTGGACGTTAGGACCGCCATTAAGCCAACGAGATCGCAAGTCTCCCATTCTTGGGTTTTGAGCCGCCGAAGCAAAAGTCCCATAAGCCGCACTAACATCCTCCTGAGAATAACCTTGTCGAACCGCATTCGTGATATCGCGATTGCCTAAAGCACCACGAATAGCGGCAGTTCCTCCAGTCCTAAATGCTGACATATTAGCAACCGATAGGCGCGTAGAAAGCGTATCAAGATCGGGGGTTCTTCTCTCAAGCCAAGAGTTCTCACTGTCTATGAGTGTTTGGTCGCCATCTGCATAAACTCCTAGTATCTGGTCTGCTGTATCGGATCTTCCCGCGAGACGATACGACCGAATGAGCATCATATCCCGTTCTGCTCTAGCTGTTTCAATTTGATTCTGTGTCTGTAGGTCTCGCCCGCGAGTAAGCGCATAATAAGCCGATCCACCCACCGCGCCAAGTCCTCCGACTATTCCACCTGCCACCGTTCCTAGACCAGGGACAATGCTCCCAATGGCCGCGCCTGTTCCAGCGCCTATCAATGCGTTTCGTCCAATACTGCCGCCACCTAGCGCAAGTTCGCCTTGATTAGCAGCAACAAGCCTTTGTGCATAAGCGTCCATGGGACTAACATAATTACCGCCTATTTGCCGCGACCGTATTGCAAGATTAGCCTCAAATGTGGGTTGAGTATAGTTTATATATCCCTGCGATATTTGCGCAGCAGCGCCGACAATAGCCGCTGGACCTAAATATTTTGATACCGAACCTAAAAACGAAGCCCCGACAACCGGAACGCCGCCAGGTAAAGGAACTCCTTGATCGCCGCCACCACCAGGAGGAGGCGGGGCGCCCGCGCCAGGAGGAGCGCCCCACTGGTTCGCCGATCCGCCCGCGCCTACGCCGTTGACCCCCGAATTGCCGCCGCCCCCACCAGAAAACGAGACGGGGATAGGCGAATTAACGCCAACGATGCGGACGTTCATAGGCGCGCCGTTTGTCGCATAGGGATTGTTGTAGAACGAAGATGACTGCCCAAACGGGTTAGGAGGAGGCGAACCGCCACCTGTGCCCCACGTTCCGTATCCGAACGAAGGAGGCGATAGAACGCCCACCTGCCCACTCGTACGCGATTGCGGCGCCGTTCCTGATAGCGGGTCGGGAGGCGGGGTAGATGATGCAGGAGCAAGTGAGCTTTGTCCAGACGTGGAATAAGCGGACCCAGGCGAATAAGCCTGATTCATCGATGCAATTGCATGACTGATGCGCAGCAGTGCGGCTTCGACATTATCGAGGCCCTCTACTCGCCCGCGAATTGTTACGTCTACGCTATTATCCGGCATTTACCAAAGCCCCGATTCTATGGCCGCGTTCTGCATTTCGATCATGGTCATTGCAACGTCCGCAGGCAGTTGATAGAAATCACACGGAAGACCGATACCGTTTCGCCATCCAAGCAATAGTTCCGCCTCATAGGAAAGCAACGTCTGATTTTGAAGTTTCCCTTGAAGTTCTTGGATGAATGGCATAATTAAAAAGGCATTCGTTCGTCACTTGGGTTCAAAATCAAAAACAGCGTATCGCGAAGTTCCGTAATTATTGGGATGGATGTCATTTTACTGACTGAAATCGCGTTTCCATCTTCATCTTCGATGCGCCCATTCCCCGAGATCAAAATATCGAGAAACTCGTCGTTGTCGAAAACGACTTCGCCGGTATCTTCGTTTCGGTGCTTTGCTTGAGCCTTCGCCTTTTGAAGCTCTCCGAAAGTCGGTTTGGAAAGAAAATAAGTTGACTCTTTGCTTGACCCAAACGCCTCTTTGTGCTTTTTGGCAATCCCTTCAAGCCGGTGAACGGCGTTCGTTTTCTGGTCTTCGGAGAGCTTTTCGTTCTCATTGACCGACTTTATTTTCTCTTCGAACCATTCCTCGGAGCGGAGAATAAACTCTTCGCCTGTTTTCTTGTTCGAATAAACGTTGACTTTGACTTCTACTCTGTCCATTTTCGGGGTGTCCTTTGATTATGAGAATTGAATTGGCGCGTTAGATCCTACTCCGTCGCGTCCGGCAAGTCCTAGACAAATAGCTGAAAATTGTCGCATGACTCGCGGGGCCTGAACCGATCGGTTATTTTCCGTACCAAAAAGAGGATTCTCTATCGTGATAACGCGCGTGAGTACTGATCCTGCTATCGTGATAACGATTGGTGTTCCGGTGGCAGGTGGCGTATCCGCAGCCTGAAGCGTAAGGTCGAGACTTGCTGTTGGAATGCCAGCGTTCTGCGCTGTAGGATACTGTGTACCGTCGAGAGCAAGGTTTGGCGTATGGTTGTTAGAAAACGAGAGCGAGAAGGCCCACGCGATATTAGCGAGTGCCCCGCCGAGCGTAACCGCCTTAAATCTCAATACCGGCGCGCTGGTCCAGCTGTCGAGTGTTGGAGATGTGC
>Ga0182014_10006907_pt1 | contig 12038 bp, 16 predicted proteins | sample 612S2DmetaG_FD_120489 | JGI IMG/M metagenome (GOLD analysis project Ga0182014, IMG submission 120489) | Permafrost microbial communities from Stordalen Mire, Sweden - 612S2D metaG | ecosystem: Environmental > Terrestrial > Soil > Wetlands > Permafrost | place: Sweden: Stordalen | collected... | reverse complement strand
TCAAACTACCTGAAATTTTCCCCTATCTCAATGAAAACTATGAGGGGATGCGCTACGTACCCTCTTCAAGGGGGGGAGTGACATTCATAGGGGTGACCGCGCGGCGCCGAACTCACCCACTTTGCGGGGAGCAGACCCCGAATTCCTCCGCAACACCCGGATGGTACGAAAATGAAAGCTGCGGCAACCTGGAACCATGCTCTCCGACTCGCAATGCTGGAACGCCATCCTGACGCGTGACCGAAGCTTCGATGGCCGCTTCTTCTTCGGCGTGGTCACCACCGGTGTCTACTGCCGGCCTTCCTGCCCCTCGCGCCATCCGCTCCGTCGCAACGTCCGATTCTTCCAACTCCCCGCCGAAGACGAACTGGCCGGTCTGCGTCCCTGCCTTCGCTGCCGCCCCTTGTCCGACCCCGCGGCGCCCATCCGCGACCTCTGCCGCTATATCGAGCGGCATTGCCACGAGCATGTGGATCTGGCCGTCCTCGCCGCCCTCGCCGGTGTCAGCCGGTTTCATCTGCAGCGCACCTTCAAAGCGGCCGTCGGTGTGACGCCGAAGCAATACCTCGAAGCGCACCGCGTCGACAGATTAAAGCAGGAGCTGCGGCAAGCCAAAGATGTTACCGAGGCCGTGTATGAGGCCGGTTTCGGCTCCTCCAGCCGTGTCTACGAACGCGCCGATACGCGCCTGGGAATGACGCCCCGGCAATATCGCCAGGGCGGCGCCGGACTTGCCATCACCCACGCCGTGACGGAGTCGGCCGCGGGCCTGGTCATGATGGGCGCCACCGGCCGCGGCCTGTGCTTCGTGCAATTCGGCCACACCAGGGAGGAATTGCTGGAGGCCCTGCGCCGCGAGTATCCGGCCGCCACTCTGGAACCCATCGCCGATCCGCTTCCAGCCGCCTTTCGGGAGTGGATGCAAGCCCTGAAGGCGCACCTGGCGGGCGCCAGTCCGGCTCTCGATCTTCCGCTGGATATCCAGGCGACAGTCTTCCAAACGCGCGTCTGGGACTATCTGCGGACCATCCCTTACGGACACGTGCAGTCCTACGGAGAAGTCGCCGTAGGGATCGGGCGACCTTCCGCCGTTCGCGCTGTCGCCCGCGCGTGCGCCAGCAATCCGGTGGCGCTGGTAATCCCTTGCCATCGAGTCATTCGCGGTACCGGGGAGTTGGGCGGATACCGTTGGGGTCTGGAACGCAAGCAGGCGCTGCTCGATAGGGAGCGGCGGTAATCACAGGGCCCGTGGCGAGAGATCCGGAGGTGGGGCAGGCGGTGCTCGCCTGCCGGTCTGCCCGCGCCACATCGCCCACCACAGACAATGTGCCGTCGGTCGACTTACTCGAAGCCTCTGTCCCCGAAACCCTCAGAACTCCTGACGTCGTGGACTTTGGGATGAGCCCGTTTTCGTGGCGCAGGCACTCCTGCCTGCTGGGTCGAGACTCATCTCGACCCTCTTCGCGAGCGGCATCCACCGTCGCGGGCGCCGGGGGTGCCCCCTGGGCCAGTCTCGGCGCCGCAGACACGAGTGTCCGCGCCACGTCTTGGCTCAGGTCAATTTCCCCAACTATCCGAAATCCCCGGCCGACATCAGGAGTTCTGACCTGGGACTTATCGCGTTCCCGCCGGCCTAAGAAGCCGCGAAAAAATATCCTGTGCACTCAGACCCAACCGCGTGCTCCCGCGCGCGGCTCGGCATGCGCATTTGACAGAGCCGGGCCCAGAGGGCACCCCGTTAGGGAGCGATTGCGCACGTTCGAAACATTTGGTCAGCTTATTGTTTCGCGGCCCCTGACACCTCCTTCACCCGGGTGAAGCCGGTACAAATAACCGGGATGCCCCCGTAGCGGTACAACTGCCTCAGTTCCTGGCCGCGGCCCGTTGGCCGGTTTTCAGTTGGCCGCCGGCGATTTCCTCACGAGTTTGATTTCGAAGACTTTTGGCCAGCACTTTCCAGTGACGAACAGACGACCGCGCGCGGCATCGTAGGCGATGCCGTTCAGCACGTTGGCGTCGGCGTGTTCGGGGTCGATGTCTCCGGGTTTCAGCAACCCGCTGAGGTCGATCCATCCCACTACCTTGCCGGTTTTCGGGTCGATGCGCGCGATGCGGTTGGTCTCCCAGATGTTGGCGAAGATCTCGCCTTTCACCCACTCCAGTTCGTTGAGCTGGTCCACGGCCCGGCCTTCGTCGGTGACCGTGATACGGCCGGTCTCCTGGAGCGTCTCCGGATCCCAGATGCGAATCTGAGCCGTGCCGTCATCCATGTAAATCCGCTTGCCGTCGGTGGTGAAGGCCCAACCTTCTCCCTTGTAATGAAACTGCCCCTTCACCGCGAATGTGTTGAAGTCGTAAATGAAGCCCAGTTCGGTCTGCCAGGTGAGCTGGTACAGCTTGTCGTTCCATTTCACGATTCCCTCGCCGAAATACTCGTCGGGCAGTTGGTGCAGTTGCAGCACCTCGCCGGTCTCCAGCTTCACTTTGCGGACGGAAGACTCCCTGGTTCGCCCGGTGCTCTCATAGAGGAAGCCGTTCATGTAAAAAAGCCCCTCGGTGAAAGCGCCGCGATCGTGAGGATAGGCGTGCACCACTTCATAGCCATACTGGGGAGTGTGCGTCGCGTATATCTGGCCGGCGGCGCACTCCGCCAGCACCGCCGCTACCATCAGCGCGCGCATAAGCAGTGTTAGCGAGTCCCCTTCTTCACCAGTTTGATTTCGAAAAGCTTCGGCCAGAGTTTGCCCGTGACGAAGAGGCGATCGTGTTCCGAGTCGTAGGCAATGCCGTTGAGTACGTCGACGCCCTGCCTTTCGTCGGGACTCAGCAGGCCCGTGAGATCGATCCAGCCGACCACTTTGCCGGTCTTGGGGTCGATGCGTGCGATCCGGTTGGTCTGCCAGATGTTGGCGTAGATTTCGCCTTTGACCCATTCGAGTTCGTTCAAATTCTCCACCGGCTGGCCCTCGTCCGTCACTTTGATTACGCCGGTTTCCTTGAGAGTCTCGGGGTCCCAGATACGGATTTCCGGGTTGCTCGCTTCGGCGTTGACGTCGCGCGACCCGTCCATATAGATCTGCTTGCCGTCGGTAGTGAAGGACCATCCCTGACCGGAATAATGGAACTCGGCGGTCTTTTGGAAGGTGTTGAAGTCGTAAATGAAGCCGACTTCGGTTTTGTAAGTCATCTGATACAGCTTGTCCTTCCACTTAATGATGCCTTCGCCAAAGTAAGCGTCGGGAAGCTCCTGTTGCTGCAGCACCTCGCCGGTTTCGAGCTTCACCTTACGAACCGAGGAATTTCCTTCCAACCCGGTGGCTTCGTAGAGGAATCCGTTGAGGTAGAACAGCCCTTCGGTGAAAGCTGTGCGGTCGTGGGGATACACGTGGACCACATCGTAGCCGTACTCCGGGACGCTGGCTTGGGAGGCCGGTCCGCAGGCGCATGCCGTCAGCGCCGCCACCACAATCAAAGTGCGCATTCTTGTGATAGAGTACCGCGAAACGGGGCAGGAAAGGATGCTGGGGTGCTTAAGCGATCTGGGGAAGGTCCATCACGCGGGCACTCGTTACAGAGCGATTCCGCCCCTGAGCCACGAAATCCCCAGATCGGTTACGCACCCGGGGGTCTATCTATTGGAGTCTTGCAGATTTACGTGACAGCCCTGGGTGGGGCAGGCTTCAGCCTGCGCGGGGCTTCAGCCCCGCCATACCGTAACTGTATTATGCGACGCTAGGCGCGCCGACGTGCTATCTGGAGAGCCGGACCTTCACTCGGCTAGCGAATCTCGGAAAAGCCACCTGGAAAGCGGCTGGACGCAGAATTGCCAGCCCCACCCCCGCTAGAAAGCGAATTCGCTCTTGGCCGCCTGACGGAGCACGCTGGCGTTGGCCAAATATTGATATGGGTTCATCGGCCGTCCGTTCACGTGGACTTCGTAGTGCAGGTGCGGGGCGGTAACCCGGCCGGACATCCCCACCGCACCGAGCAGCTCGCCACGACGCACTTCCTGGCCGGTATGCACGTACAGCTTCGACATGTGGGCATACCAGGTCTCGATTCCGCCGCCGTGGTCGACTACCACCAGCCGGCCGTAGCCGCTTTCCATTTCCGCGAATCGCACGATGCCGTCCGCCGTCACGTGGACGGGAGTGCCTACCACGCCGCTGATATCCACGCCCTTGTGAATCTCCTGGCCTTCACCCGAGAAGGGATCCTGCCGCGGCCCGAAGCTTCCGATCAACCGGCCGTCTACCGGCCACAGATTGGGAATGGACGCCACCGAACGGATTCGCCGCGCGGGGCTGCTGAGCAGCGTGAGAGCGTTGGCGCTGCGCAAAAAATCGTAGTCCTGAACCGACTCGGCGAACGAGGGAATCAGCTTGCCCTGAGCCGTAATATCCGACGGCCCTTCGAGCTTCTGCTTGATGCCGTAAGCGATCGACACCTCATTGGCATACGTTTCCAGACTGGCAAGCTGCTTGTCGGTCTGGCTAACCACCTTTTGCAAATTCTGGTAGCGCACGCGAAGCGCGTCGGCTTCGCGTTTCAAGGCATTGTAGTTGGCCACTTTCCAGGCCATCCGGGCGTAGCTGGCCACAAAACCAAATACCGAAATACTGCCTAAAAGAGCCAACGCCAGAACCACATACACTGCCTGATGCGGTATATGAATGCGTCTCAGACGGCCGCGTAGCGAATGCGCCAACACGACCACGAAATACTCTTGCTTCACTGTCTCCTCCGGCCGAGCCCTTTGAGATTCGGAACAAACGGCGGTCCCGGGGCCGACCCGATGGGGCTATTTCAGACAAATCCGAAACTGACGAACTTCAAACTGTAACAGCATCGGCGCATTGCTGTCAACCCCAAGGGTCGCTTGCAAGTAATTGATAAAATTGATATTGTTCAATCTGAAGTATAAAAATGCGGGTTCCTGGAACATTATTTCTCCGTAATTTGGTAGAACGACGTAGTCTCCTGTTCCAATTGGTGCGACGCGATTTTCAACAACGTTTCATCGGTTCGGCCGTGGGCTGGATCTGGGGCCTCATCCATCCGCTCGTCCTTCTGGTGTGCTGGTGGTTCGTTTTTGGACGCCTGATGCAGTTCAAGCTGCATGACAACCCGTTCACCACCAACTACCCCCTTTTCCTGTTCGCCGGCATGCTCCCCTGGCTGCTGTTCAGCGACACGGTGCAGCGCTCCGCTACCAGTCTGCTGGACCAGTCCAACCTGATTACCAAGACGGTATTTCCGTCGGAAATCGTGCCGGTCTCGGTCTTCCTCTCCTCCCTGGTGAGCCATGGTCTGGCCCTCGCCCTGGTGATTGCGGCCACCGGCGTGATGCTCAACCAAATCAGCATTTTCCTGTTGTTGTTGCCGATTTACATCTTCATCGTCGGACTCTTGGCAGTGGGGGTGGGATGGGTGGTAGCCAGCCTTCACGTATTTCAGCGGGATACCGCGCAGGTCCTCAGCGTGATCCTGCAATTCTGGTTTTGGCTGACTCCGATTTTCGTCACCGAGGACCTTTATAAGGGTAAGGCGCATTGGCTGCTGGTGGCGAATCCGCTATATCACATCGTACGGTCGTACCGCTTCCTCCTGCTTACGCACAGTCTGCCGGACCTGGGGGATTTGCTGGCAGCCGCGGCCTTCGGCGCGACGGCATTTCTCCTGGGCGGTCTCTTCTTTCGCTACATGAAGCGCGGTTTCGCAGACGTGCTCTAGGGCCGCGCCTAACTGCCGCCGGCGACGGTGGCGGCATTCGCTATTTGGTTGTTGGCGCCGGTCCAGACGGTATTAACGGCTGGCCGTCCAGCCCCGACAATGGCGGCGCAGGCAATCGCAATAAAGGTGATGAGAAGGGAGTACTCGATCAGATCCTGACCGTCCTCCTCCTGCCAGAAATCATGTAGATATGCTGCCATGGATGACCTCCATAAAGTAATTACAACCGATGCCGCCGTTTCAGGCAAGAAAAACCTGGCCGATTTAGTACCGATTAGCCAGGCGTGGGGAGGGCTATATTGACTTTGTATAACTGCCAGGCGAGGATCCGGCCATGGTTGTCGACTTTAGATAACAGCCGGCGCCAACCGACGGCATTATGATGTGAGAACGGAAGTTGAAACGGCGGCGGAAGAAAAGTATTGGAGCGTACCACTCGGCTGTGCCGACCCCCGTGATTGACCCACGTTTGTCAACGGGGTGGGTGTCCCCCGAGCGCCTTCAGGCTTCTCCCTTGCGGCGAACCGCCAGGAGCTTGCTCACCAGCGCGTGTCGAGCAGGACCCCCTATTTTGAGGTGTTGGATCAAAATAGGTGGACCGGCACGTGCATTGCAGACACGCTCCGTAATTATTCTAACCCAGGAAGCCGCCGCGCAAGCGTCTATTTTGAGGGGGCCCGATCGCCGCCCCATTCTGTTCAGCGACGAACTCCCAGGTGGGGCAGGCGGTGCTCGCCTGCCCTCCTTCGCGTTCACGACGGCCTTCTGCAAGCGCTCCTCGTGGAACGGGCAGCGTCCTGCCAGGTTGGCGCCGCTGGGCTTGAGCTTTGTCGCTGGAGCACGCTCCCTAACGGGGTGTCCTCTGGGCCCGGCTCTGTAACTACCTGCAAACACGCGGGTACTCGTTACCGAGCCGCGACCGTGAGGGAGCGTATTCCGCGCCTGTGTCACGAAATCCCCAGCTCGGTTAGCACCCACCTGTCAAGATCCGTACATGGTATCTTTTGTAGCACCGCACAGAGGCTGATATGGTCGGCGGGTTGGTACATGGCGGCGCCGGCTGGAGCGGATCGAGACGCTACCGCCTGTCAAACAGACCGCGCTCCTTCGCACCATCGACGCGTTTCTCAAGGGCGCGGCGGTTCGCTGAACGGCTAAAGGAGAACTAGGAACGGAGCTACGGAGAAACATCACGCGCACGAGCTCATCGAAAGGCTGCCGGACTCGCAGATCGCGACAGCGATCCGCTTCCTGGAGTTCATGCTCTTCGATCCCCTGGCCCGCGCCGTGGCCGCGGCATCGCCCGACGATGAGCCCGTGACAGAACAGGATCGCCGACGCTTTCACGCTGGCTAAGCCGGGTTTGCTCAGCGCGGTGGCAAGGGGATCCCGATGGAAGATGTGCTTGCCCAGCTATCATCTTAGTTCCCTCTTAGTTCCCTTTGACAAGATAGGCTCTTGGAACCCCTGATAAATGCACGGCCAGCACGCTCGCCAGCCTCGATATCCGGCATTCCTGTATGATCCCATGGGTCGCTCTTGGCCGTCGTTTCGCCGACCAAGTGAAGGAAAACTCCGACATCTTCAACGGCGTTCCGCCCAACGTTTGGCTGCAAGGGTATGGTTGCAGCGCCACAGATTGGTGGCCGGGGTGACGATGAGCGAGGGCCTGGTCCTCGTGGAACGGGCAGTGTCCGGCCAGGTTGGCGCCGGTGGGTTTGAGCTCGACGCCGAAGCCTTTCACCAGGCGCTCGATGGGGATTTCTTTCTTGAGTCGCTCGATCTCGTCGTCCGGTATGCGCGCCATGAAAAAAACCTACTCAAAAGGGGGACCGCATAAGCGGAACCTGTCAAGTAGCGCATATGCTAGACTGATAGTCGCCTTTGGAGTTGCTTGAGGCAAGCATGAATGCGCCACCCTCTACGCTGGTATTCGTGAAGAAGCGGATTCCAGCGGAGCTGAACTTCCACGAACGCCTGGTCTCGTTGCGCAAAGAGCGCGGCCTGACGCAACAGGTTCTCGCCGAGATGGTCAGTATGCACATCTCGCAGATCCGGCGTTACGAGAGTGGCCAATCGCAACCGACCCTGGACGCGATCCGCAAGCTTGCTGTTGCGCTCAGCGTGAGCGCGGATATGCTGCTTTTCGAGAAGGACGAGCGCGGCCCGGACGAAGATCTGAAACTTCAGTTCGAAGCGGTGTCCCGGCTGGACGAGGAAGAGAAGAAGGTAATCCGTTCGGTGATCGAGAGCATCATTCTGCGCAACACCATGAAGGAAGCCGCGCGCCGCTTCGCCGGATCCGATACCGGAGGTTCGCGATGACCGATGCCCGCGAGCAGGCTCACCAGTTAATTGATCGGCTGCCGGAGACGCAAGTCTCGGCGTTGGTTGGTCTGTTGGAAACCATCGTTGATCCGGTGGCCGCCGCTCTGCGCAACGCGCCTATCGACGACGAACTGCTCACCGCCGAAGAGGACCGGGCGCTGTCCCGGGCGGACGCCTGGCTCGAACAGAGAGGCGGCCGCGGGATTCCGCACGAAGAGGTCCTAGCCGAATTCGGGCTGACCATGAAGGATTTCCCGCTCAAAGAGAATGGCTCTTAGCATCGAGTGGACCGATGAGGCGCGCGCCGATATTCGCGCTCTCGATCGAACCACGGCCATGCACATCTTCGATGGCCTGTATCATTACGCGACCACTGGAGTGGGCGACGTGAAAGCGCTTCAGGGCAAGCACGCCGGCAAACTCAGGTTGCGTCTCGGCGGCTATCGGGTTTTCTTCACCTCCGGCGGGAAGCTCCTTCGCATCCTGGCCGTCAAGAAACGTGGTGAGGCTTATCGCTGAGGTGGCGTGTCACCCCTTCTGCCGATGCGTAGAATCGTCTTTCTCTTCGGGCTTTCGATGCTGACCGGTGAGGCGCCGATCTCCGCGAGCGGGCTGTGGCGCGACGGCGCCGCTCCGCTCGCCCCGATGCTGCTGTGGTTCCCATGGGAACGGGATTCGACCAGTACGGGCTAACGTTTGGGCTGCTGATCTACCTCAGACACCTTGTACACGACCAGCCTGGTTTTGTTCCTGCCGTAATAGCCGAACGCCTTGCCGTGCTTGGCGTATTGCAACTCGCCCGTAAAGGAGGCAGTAAACTTGGGGGCCTCTGGTCGATAGTCTGAGCGAGCACGCTCGAACGCCTTGAAGTTGGAATCCCGTTCGACTTCTGGACCACCTTTACGGTTAGGAATCTCCGCCGGCAAGGCCATGAATAGCACCTCGTCGCAACCGCCCTGGCTGAGATACGTGCCGTGCATTGACGACTGGATCGTCGCGTGTACCGTAATTTCCGTCCCGGCATATTTGGCGGGCGTTGCGAGCACTTTGCAAAGATCGACCACTGCCGGCCCGTCCGCGGCCATTGCTGGTCCAAGAATGATTAAGCAAAGCACAAGAGACCTGATCATATAGGCCCACTTCTTCTTCCCCCAATTCAAGTCAACATCCTTTTGGGCTTGATCCTTGACCGCATTTTGCCGGAATGTCTCCCGATCAGCCTCTGCCCAACTCGGGTTCCACAGACCCCAGAAGGAATACCGGTTCGTCGCCTTCGGCACGAAGGATTGCGTGTCGAAGGCATTCGTTTCGGTGCGCCGGGCGCCACTCCGATTTACCGGGTTGCCGAACGTGAACCGATCCAACATGTGGGCACCCTCGTGGGCAACTACCTCGCCCCATCCGATCGCGGGCTTGTAATCCGGATTGATGCTGTTGCTGTTTTTGAAGCTATCGTTCAGCATCTTCATGTCGAACGTGACCGTGATCTTCCCGAACAAGCTCGTACTCTCATCTGCAGGAAAACCGCCGGCCGAGCCGAATTTGATGTGGATTGATCCACTAATGGGGTGCGCCGTCGTAGTCATGGCAAATTGCGGAGCCGGACTGGATGTCGATAGACTTCAACCTACGGTCTGAGTCCGACCACTGTATCAACATCCCAAGCGCCTGTTTCTGATGTTCCTTGCACTTCGAATAATCAAAACGAGATAGCAGGACACCTGAAGGTTCTCGTTGCTCCGGGAGCTTGCCGTAAAGTCGCTCAATATCCGCTAGGGCCGAGTCAAGGCCCAAACCCGCTCCAGTTCTTAATGCAGCGCACTCCTTCGTTTTGCTATCTGCCCTCGCTTCAAGAAGAATATGTTCAATGCGGCTGTGGGTTGTATAGGGACTTGCCTCCAAATCGACCTGCATCGAGAGACGGCAACCGCTCAGAGAAACGTCGGCCTCGCCATCGGGGACGTTCACCCGAATCGCGGCCCCAAAGAGTCGCTTCGCGTCCTCCAGCGTAGATACTCCAACCGTTAAACCGGCGAGGCGGTTTTCGATGACCCCATCGGATTTTCTTTCCTGTCCGTGAGCCAAGCAGACGGCAAGGATCGCAGCGAAAAGCCAGAGCGTCTGGGCCTTCAATAGTGAGGCCCGGTGAATCGTCATGGCGGACGCCGGACGGCACGCCCTGAGAATCACTAGCTAGACGCCGAAGCCTTTCACCAGGCGCTCGATGGGGATCTCTTTCTTGAGCCGCTCGATCTCGTCGTCCGGTACACGCGCCATGAAAAAAGGGCCTCCGTAGAAAAAGTTGTCAAGTGGGGGGTTAGACGTTTCTGGAAACCCTGCTTGACCTTGTGATACCGTCTCTGAGAGCATACGTAATGCGGAAGTCGTGTCACCTCACTCACCGATAGGATTTTGCGGATGCCCTTTACAATCGCGGATGCGATGCCTGGAAAGAAGTATGGAGCGACGGGTTTTGGAGAACGGCTTCAGGTCATCCGCAGAGCGCGGGGGCTGACTCAAGTCCAGCTCGCGGAAGCCGCTGAAACCACCCAGCGGGCCGTGTTTCCGCCTGCGCCCGCCGTGATCGCCCTGGCGAGAGCGCTCCAGGTAAACACCGGCGAACTGCTGGGAGTGAAGCCGCCCGGAGTCGAACGGGCCAAGGACGATCCCGAAGCCCGCAGGCAGTGGAAGAAATTCCAGATGATCTCGACCCTGCCGGAGCGAGATCGGAAGGCCGTCGTCAGGCTGATAAATTCTTTAATCGCCGCCGGCGCATCGCGCCAGAGCGGCTCCATGGGGGAACACAATGTCCGCTGATGCACAGCATGCCCATCACCTGCTCGACCAGCTCAGCACCGGCCAGCTCGCCGCCGTGGTTCATCTGCTCGAAACCATGGTCTCGCCCGAGGAAGATAGAGACACCCTGAGCAATGCCGAGCGCAAGGCCGTCGCCGAAGCCGATGAATGGCTCAAGCACAACCAGCCGATTCCGCATGAGGAAGTGCTCGCAGAGTTCGGCTTGACCATGGCCGATTGGGACAGGATGGGTAAGGAGCCGCTACCGGAAGAGACAACCCGCCACAATGGCTAAGCGCATCGTCTGGACCGATCAGGCCAAGGTCGACATTCGCGGCATTGAGCAGCCCATCGCGCTGCAAATACTCAAAACGCTGGCCCGCTACGCCCAGTCAGGCGAGGGGAATACCAGGCAACTTCGCGACATCGAGCCGCCCCTGATCCGCCTCCGCGCCCAGGACCACCGGGTATTCTTCCGCGACAAGGGCGAGTATCTGGAAATCTCCCGCGTGCTGGATCGCAAGGAGGCTTATCGCTGAGCGGCTACGAAGCCATTCTGAGGTGACGTGTCATACCTTTAGCCGATGCCGCCATTATAAAGACTAAAGACCAACCGTCCTAGCCACCTGAAGCAGTAGGATTCATGAACAGCCGCGTACTGCCCGGAGTATCCGCATTGAGACATGCCGTCCCCGTATTCGGCAGCCAACTCGTCGCTCGCATCGTACACGTACGATATGACCGCCTTCCCGACGGCCTTCTGCACGCGCCGCGCATCACCGTCCTACGTGAGCGACCGCCCCGACCCGATCACCGCGTTCACGTTGTCATAGCCGGCGCCGTCCAGTGATTCCGATTCACCGAACTGCCGCCTGTCGTCTCCACGTATTGCGACATTCAGGATCGGACAGGGAATTCTCACCCTCCGGGCCTCATCGCAAATTCCACGAGCCTCATCCCGCCCAAAATCGGAAAACACACAAACCGATCCTCCCATCCGCCGCCCATTTTCGAGCTTACGCTATCATTGAAGGAGGATAGTCTCCCTCCCATGGCATTGAAATCCGACCCGGAAATGGGTATCAACAGTTGGCTCGAAGACGAGCTCTATCAACAGTACCTGCGCGACCGTTCCACCGTGGACGATAGCTGGAAGAAGATCTTCGAGCAAACTAATGGCG
>Ga0182014_10006905_pt1 | contig 12039 bp, 9 predicted proteins | sample 612S2DmetaG_FD_120489 | JGI IMG/M metagenome (GOLD analysis project Ga0182014, IMG submission 120489) | Permafrost microbial communities from Stordalen Mire, Sweden - 612S2D metaG | ecosystem: Environmental > Terrestrial > Soil > Wetlands > Permafrost | place: Sweden: Stordalen | collected... | reverse complement strand
AGCGCGGCAAGCTGAACCTCTTCCCTGTTGCGCGGCTCGCGTAACGCCGCTAGGCTCTCCTGCGGCGCAAGGCCCGTGGCGGCCAGCAATCCCCGTTCGCTCAGCGCCCGGCGCAACTCCTCGGGCTTCAGCGTTCCAGCCAGCTCGGCAAAGTACGAGTTGCACGACCACGTCAGGGCCTGCCGCGCATCCATCGGCTGCGCGGCAGGATGGGAACAGTTGAGCTGGTGGCCGCCGATGTGCAATTGGCGGTTGCACGCAACCGTGCGTTCCGCGTCCCAGCGGCCATTCGAAAGCGCATAGTAAAGAATCAGCGGCTTCAGTGTTGAGCCTGGAGTGGCCAGCGTGCGGCCGGCCTCCACCAGATGAGCGGAGGCCAACGGACGGCCCGAGCCGATCTCCACCACCAGCATCCGCGCATCGGGCGCAATGCTTTCGGCATGGTTGACAGCGTTCTGCCAGTTTGCCGCGTGCGTCCGGTCCTGCGGAGTCGGGCTCGATTGCGCCCAGCCGGCTGTCGTGCCTACCAGCCCAGCCAGTAGGATCCCCAACACAGCTCCTCCAACCGTTCGATGAGCCAACCGTCGCATAACTGAAGTATCAACCATGCTGGCGGAGCAGAACAGCGGAGCAAGTCAATGCATTCCGTAGTAAAGTGAGCGCATGAAATCTCGGGGAATCCTGGCTCGCATTGGCATCAAGCTGGCGTGCGTCGCGCTTTGCCTTTCGCTATGCGCCGTCGCCGCCGCACTACCTGCCCCGCAGCCAGCGCCGCCGCAAAAGGCCGACTCCATTCTGATCCTCAAAAAGGACCACCTCATGGAAGTGATGGCCGGGGGCAAGGCGATCCGCACCTACAAAGTGGCGCTTGGCCGGGGCGGGCTGGCGCCCAAGGAGCGGGAGGGCGACGCGCGCACTCCGGAGGGCCGCTACATCATCGACGCCCGCTACGCTGAGAGCCACTATCACAAGGCACTGCATGTCTCCTATCCCAACGCCGCGGACCGCAAGCGGGCGGCCGGTCTCGGCGTCTCGCCCGGCGGGGCGATCATGATCCACGGCCTGCCCAACGGCAAGGGCTGGGTGGGCGCGGCGCACCGGCTCTACGACTGGACGCTGGGCTGCATCGCCGTCACCGACGACGAGATCGACGAGATATGGAGCCTGGTTCCTTTGGGCACTCCGGTCGAGATTCGGCCCTAAGCCGCCGCGCTTCCGTCCAAGGCCCATCGCTCTGCGAAAATGGAGTCAATGCTCTCCCTGCAAAATGCCGGCAAGCGGTTTGGTCCGCGGGTGCTCTTCCTTGAGGCCAACTGGCTCATCCGGGCGCGCGAGAAGACGGCGCTCGTGGGCGCCAACGGCACTGGCAAGTCGACGATCATGAAGGTGCTTGCGGGGTTTGAGACCCTCGACTACGGCCAAATGCAGCAGACCCGCGGCATGAGTATCGGCTACCTGCCGCAAGAGGGACTGCGGCTTGCCGGGCGCAGCGTCTTCGAAGAGTGCCTCACGGTCTTCGACGAGCTGCGCGAGATGGAGCGCGAGATCGAGCACCTGGCCGGCCAACTGGCTGTACTCGACCACGAAGGTGCGGAGTACGAGTCAGCGGCGGAGCGATTCTCCATGCTCCAGGAGCGATTCCATGCTCTCGACGGCTACGCGCTCGATGCGCAAGTGGGAGCGGTGCTCACCGGCTTGGGCTTCGGCAAGGAGGACTGGTCGCGGCAGACCGACGAGTTCAGCGGCGGCTGGCAGATGCGCATCGCGCTGGCCAAGCTGCTGCTGGCCAAGCCCAACCTGCTGCTGCTGGACGAGCCCACGAACCACCTCGACCTGGAAACCCGCAACTGGCTCGAAGAGTATCTCCATACTTATCCCTTCGGCTATATCCTCATCTCCCACGACCGTTACTTCCTCGATGTCACCATCGACCGCACCGTGGAGATTTGGAACAAACGGCTGACGATCTATCAAGGCAATTACACCAAATATCTCAGCCAGAAGGACGAGCGCCGCGCGCAGTTGCAGGCTGCCTACCGCAACCAGCGCGACCAGATCGAGCATCTTGAGGCATTCATCAACCGCTTCCGCGCGCAAGCTACGAAGGCGAAGCAGGTGCAGTCGCGCATCAAGGAACTCGAAAAAATTGAGCGCATCGAAATTCCCGAGGAAGAGCCGGTTATTCACTTCAAGTTTCCCCAGCCGCCGCCCTCGGGGCGCATGGTGGCTCAGGCCGAGGATTTGGCGAAGAGTTATGGCGCGAAGCAGGTTTTCAGCCGGGTCAACTTCACCATTGAACGTGGCGACCGCGTGGCTTTGGTGGGCGTGAACGGCGCGGGCAAGTCCACACTCATCAAGCTGCTCACCGGCGAGGAGGCGCCCACGGCCGGCTCGGTGCGGCAGGGCCACAACGTGGTCTGCGAGTACTTTGCGCAGGACCAGTACAAGGCGCTCGACGGCGACTCGCGCATGTTGGACGACATCAGCCGCGCGGCGGTCAAGGTGCCGGAACAGGCGCTGCGCTCACTGCTGGGCTGCTTTCTCTTCAGCGGCGACGACGTCTTCAAGCCTCTCGGGGTACTCAGCGGCGGCGAGCGCAACCGCTTTGCCCTGGCGCGGATTCTGGTTTCGCCGTCGAACTTCCTGCTGCTCGACGAGCCCACCAACCACCTGGATATGCGCGCCAAGGACGTGCTGCTGGAGGCGCTGGCGGCCTTCAGCGGCACGGTGGTCTTCGTCTCGCACGACCGCTACTTCATCGACCGGCTTGCCACGCGCGTGCTCGAAGTGGAGGGCGGCGCAGTAACCAGCCACGAGGGCAACTATGAGGACTATCTGCGCCGCAAGGAGGCGCAGACGGCCGGCCCTCAACAGGTCGGTCAACCTGGGCGGAGCGAAGGACCCGCGGTTCGGGAGGCGCCCCAATCCGCATCGAATCCATGTCTAGCCGCCGCAACCATTCCCGGTCTCGAGGAATCCTCCGCTGGGAATCGCCCGCGCCGGTTGAATCCCATCCGGCAGAAGCAAATGGAAGAGCGCTGCGCCTTTTTGGAAGAAGAGACCCCTCGCATCGAGGCCGCCATCGCCCACACCGAGGAGCAGTTGGGCGTCTACATCTCCGCCGCCGAGACCGAACGGCTGGCCGCCCTGGCCGAGGATCTGCGCGGCCAGCTTGCCTCGCTCACCGCCGAGTGGGAAGAGTTGATGACGCAGCTTGAGGGCGCCTGATTCCGCCGCGGGTTAGCCGCCGGACGCGGAATCGCATATCAATTCGCCGGATCGCCGGGACGAAACACAAATTCGAGTTCAACAAAAAAGCAATCTGAGAATTGTAAGAACCCACTCTAAGTTTTGAGTCAGAGATTCATTTCATAAGTAATGAGTGCAACCGCAGGTTCTTCGACTACGTTTGACGCGAAAAGCGCGCCAAACTCCGCTCAGGATGACAGTGTATTTGTAATTCGAACTTTAGACTCGGCATCCTAGCCGCACAAGACAATAGCGAACTTCCATGGTGTGCGCGCCAAGGAAGTTCGCTATTCCCGATGAGAGCTATTGCTTAGCTTTTCTCGCCGCCTGTATGACCGCGTCCATCGCGTTTTTCGTTGCCTTTGAACTGCGCGGGGTCTCTACGTTGTGCCGCGGCCTTCTCACCGACCTTCGGGGCCGAGCCATTGTAGCCGTGATGCGGGTCGAATGAGTTGTCTACATTCCCACTGAAGTTTTCAGGACCATGAAACCACGGACCCACACCGACGAAGACGCCGCCGGTGAACCATTCTGGGCCGTAGTAGCCGTCGGGAACGCAACTGTATGGGGCATAGTCATAGTAACCGTAGGGGCAGTCCGGGGCGACTCCGATCTCGACTTTGATCTGAGCCACTGCTTTGGGAGAGGTTGCCGCAAACAGGAATCCAGCAACGGCAGCTAACACAAGAATTCTAAATCCGCTCATCGATTCTCCTCACTGAGGTTGGGGCCGTTATCTAACTTCCCCAACGTGATTCACACTAGTGAGTCGAATCATCGCAGTCTGAGCAATACTGGGCACCAGCTATCGAAGCAAGGCTCCGATTAATCCGCCGGCTCGCTCACGCGCTGCCCGCGAAACATCTTCCAAAACTCGATGAAGCCCTTCAGCCGCACCACCTGGAAGTAGTCGCTGGCGACCAGATAGAAGATCGCGGCAATAGCAGATATCCAGTGCAGAGTGTCGGCGCCGAGTTGGTCGCTGAAGGGCAGAGGCGCGGCTGATAGCACCATGGCCAGCACAAAGAGCGCCAGCTTCACAATACCCATCACCATGTTGATCTCGATCAGCTTGCCGGTGAAGGGCTTGCCCAGCCGCAGACTGCGCACGAGAGCCTGAGCCGGGCTACAGCCCTCAAGCTGCATCAGGATGGGAGCGATTGCGACCGGCCAACTGACCAGCGCCCAGGCGGTAAAGAATCCCAAAGAAAGGAAGATGGCCCAAAAGGAAAAGCCGACGAGGTCCGGCTCTCTGGCAACGGCAATATGTGTGGCCGCGGCCCATTGCATGGAGCTGAGCCAGGAGAAAAAGATGGCTGCCCAAAGCGCCAGCCAAACGGCCTGCAAGAAGACCATCGCAAGAGGGCGGAAGGGCAGCCGTGATTCTGGATTTGCGCCGAGGCGCATCAGAACCATGCTGCGGCCCAGCGCGGAGACGACTACCCAGGCCAGCGCGGCGAGCGGCAGCAGCCAGCGCAGCACAGCAGCCACGTGTGGCTGGTAAAGGGACCAGGCGTGGGCTAGTTGCACCGCAGCGACCCACGGGTTCTCCGCGTCGATCGCATTGAGCCCTGCGGATTCGGGCGAAAGCACAATGAGAATCCGCTGAGCCTGCGTCCAGCAAACAACCAATAAGGGAATGCCGAAGAGCCAGCGCCAGGCCACTTCGATCGCCGTAAGCGACGGCCGCGCGAAGACCCAGCCCATTTGGCCAACCAGCGACTGGGTTCCGCGCAAGGGCGCGGCCATGGCTATTTGACCACCAGGTTCACGGCCTTGCCCGGAACCACAATCACCTTGGCCACCGTCTTGCCGGCGATGCGTGCCTGGACCTTCTCTGCGGCCAGCGCCGCATCCTCAATGGCCTTGGAATCGGCATCGGCAGCCACCCGCACCACGGCGGCCAGCTTGCCGTTGATCTGCACGGGGATCTCCAATTCGTCTTCTTTAGCCAGCTCAGGGTCGCTCACGGGCCAGGGCGCGCGAAGAATTGGGTCCTTTTCGCCCAGCATCTCCCACAGTTCCGCTGCCAGATAGGGTGCAAACGGCGCCAGCAGCAGGGTGAGAGTGCGCAGCAGCTCCAGCATTACCGGCGCGGGAACCTCGCCCGCCGCCAGTTGCGCATCGGCGGCCTGAATCTCGTTGACCAGCTCCATGATGGCCGCCACGCAGGTGTTGAAGTGCCAGCGGCCCTCGAAGTCCAGCGTGATCTTGGCGATCGTCTGATGCAGCTTGCGGAGCAGCTTGAGCGAAAGCCCCGCCGGTGCCTCGATGCTCTGGCCTCGGCCGGACTGGGCCGCAGGCGCATATTTGTTAGTCAGCCGCCAGACTCGGGCCAGGAAGCGGCTGACCCCGGCCACTCCGTCCTCTTGCCAGTCGAGATCGCGGTCGGGCGGGGCGGCAAAGAGTGCGTACATGCGCGTGGCGTCGGCGCCGAACTTTGCCACCATCTCGTCGGGCGAGATCACGTTGCCCTTGGATTTGGACATCTTGGCCCCGTCCTTGATGACCATGCCCTGCGTAAAGAGCCGCCGCACCGGCTCGTCGTTCTCGATGAGCCCCAGGTCGCGCATCATCTTGGTCCAGAAGCGCGAGTAGATCAGATGCAGAATGGCGTGCTCCACGCCGCCGATGTACTGATCGATGGGGAACCAGTACTTCGCCTTTTCCGAATCGAAGGGCTCGCCGGCGTTCTTCGCGTCGATGTAACGGTAGAAGTACCAACTGGAGTCGACAAAGGTATCCATCGTGTCGGTCTCGCGCCGGGCCGGACCGCCGCAGAGCGGACAGGTGGTTTCAATAAACTCCGGCACACGGCTCAGCGGAGAACCGCCCTGCTGGGTGATCTCAATCCGTGACGGCAGCATTACCGGTAATTGATCGTCCGGTACAGGGACCAGCCCGCCCGGCTGGCACTCGAACTCGCAGTAAACCATTGGGATTGGCGTGCCCCAGTAGCGCTGGCGGCTCACGCCCCAATCCTTCAACCGGAAGGTGACGGCAGCCTCTCCAAATCCCTTGCGCGCGGCGACTCTCTGCAACTGTCTCTGCGCCAGCGCGCAATTCATGCCGTCGTATTCGCCCGAATTAACAAGTACCCCATCTTCCGAGAGGAAAGGTAGACCGCCTCCGCCCTCGACTGGCTCGGCCGGGTCGATGACCCTGCGAATCTCAAGGCCGTACTTGGTGGCGAACTCGAAGTCCCGCTCATCGTGCGCCGGAACGCTCATGATCGCGCCCGTGCCGTAGTCGGCCAGGATGTAGTTGGCCACCCATATTGGCACCCGCTGGCCGTTGTAGGGGTTCACGGCAAAGCGCCCGGTAGGAATGCCGTGTTTTTCGATCGCGGCCAGATCTCCAGCTTCCCGGGCCTTCTTCTGCTGGTCGAGCAGTTCGTCGACCTGGGCCTTCAGCTCAGGATTGTGTGCGGTGAACTCGGCCACCAGCTCATGCTGGGGCGCCAACTGAACGCTTGTCGCGCCGAAGATGGTATCCACGCGGGTGGTAAAGACGCGAATGCGCGTGCGCTCGGCCTCCTCGACGGCATCGTCTTCCAGAAAGAAATCGACCTCCGTGCCTTCGCTGCGGCCGATCCAGTTGCGCTGCATGGTGCAGACCTTGTCCGGCCAGCCATCGAGCTGGTTCAGGCCCTCGAGCAGCTCCTCGGCGTAGTTCGTGATGCGCAGGAACCACTGCTCCAGGTCGCGCTGGTCCACCTTGGTGCCCTCGTGGCGCCAGCAACAGCCATCCACCACTTGCTCGTTGGCCAGCACCGTGGCGCACTCCGGGCACCAGTTCACCTTGCTCTTCTTGCGGTAGACCAGCCCGTTCTCGTACATGCGCAGAAAGAACCACTGGTTCCAGCGGTAGTAGTCGGGCTGGCAGGTGGTCACCTCCGTCGCCCAGTCGTAGCCCAGGCCAAGGCGCTCCATCTGCTGCTTCATGGCGGCAATGTTGGCCAGCGTCCACTTGCGCGCAGGCGTATTGTTCTTGAGCGCCGCGTTCTCGGCGGGCAGCCCGAAGGCGTCCCAGCCCATGGGGTGCAGCACATTGTAGCCGCGCATCCACATGTGGCGGGCCAAGGCGTCGCCGATCGAGTAGTTGCGCACGTGGCCCATGTGCAACTGCCCGCTGGGATAGGGCAGCATCTCCAGGACGTAGTACTTGGGCTTGCCGCAACTCGCGGGCTCGGCCGCGTACAAGGTGGGATCCGAGGCCCATTGCTGCTGCCATTTGGGTTCGATCGCCGCTGGGTCGTAGCGCAGTTCGGTCTCTTCGGCCATATCCCCTCAAGTGTAAATTGGAAGGCTCGACTGCGAGTTTATCTTGAGTGCATACGCACCCGGAACGGAATGCATCTTTCGTTGCACGATCTCTTACCCTTTGGCTGCCCAAATGAGGAAAACCCAGGTTTTTCACGATTTTGGGATGGCAAGCACGGCAACGGGAAGTGCTCGGCAGGAGCGGCAGCTCTGTTACAAAATCCGCTATTCAGCCTGCTGCAACTTCCTGGCACGCTCGATCCGGCGACGGTGCCTCAGGCCGTGAACGACTTTCCATGAGCATTTACGTCACAGACAGCGATGCAGTTGAGATCCTTCCAAGATTTTCCATCCAGCGAAGTTATGTGGCAAAAGCAAATTCAAGGCAACAATTCGCGCAGCCATCCCGGAAAAGGATCTAGCAGGTCGATCTTTCCCCCGTTCTTCTTAATTGCAACAAGCCTGTAAGGGCGCCTCAATTCACTGTTGTCATAGATTCGCACATTAGCAAGCTCTAGAAGAGCTTGCTTCAGATTGTTCATGACGCGTGGGTATCGCGCCCCGATCTTACCTACAGGAACATCGTGGCCGCCCTTCAATACACGCATGGTCACACGCTGATCCGACAATTCGGGTCCATCTATTCCTATAAAGAATAGAACAACTGTGTATCCGGAGTGCTCTACATCTTTCAAGAATGCAAGCTTGTCGCCAACAGGATCGGAGAACACGGTTTCAAAGATAAAGCTTTCGCGCTGCTCGATAAGCTGCCGCCGCAGAGCGTCCGCCAGCTTAGCAGCTTTGTAAGGATCGACTCCTAGATCGCGAGCCACCACATCCGCATTCACAAAACGCAGGCCGGAAGATTGCAGAAAGACACGATAAAAAGTTGTCTTGCCCGCGCCGTTTGGGCCAGCGAGAGCAATCATGATCGGTCGCTGGTCGAGCAGTTGCCTCATGCCTGTCTCGACCGTGCCTTGCGTCGAGTTCGAAAGGATTCTCGCGCATCCCTATCGATAGCAGCTGAAAAACCAGAACCGGTTTCCGGTTCCTTCTCAACTGTTGGGGGATTTGACGCCGAAGCGGAAGTTTGATCCAGCTTGCTGAGGAATCGCTGTTGCTTCCGGATCTGGTTGATCTGATCATTCAACTGAGGATCGTCAGTCCACTCCCAGTCCTCCAAAGCGGCTTCCAAGTCACGCTCGGCCTGCAAAGACTTTGGAAGAGTGTTGTGCGTAAACTGATTCCTAAGTTGGATCGGCGATGGGATGAACTCGCGATTCACAAATCGACCAACGGTACGTTTACCGTTCTCCTCGATACGCACCAGCGTGCCCGCTCCAACCAGCATGCCCGCTCGACTTGAGAGGGCCTTAAAATGCGGATACGGCTCACTTTCGAGATAGGACTTCAACTTCTCCCGGCCCACGGGAGTATCTATCACATCCACCAAATCAGCCAGGGGAGTTGCACCGACGGAGCGGCAAAGCTTGAGAACCTGCCCGCCTTCCAGCAGTAGTTCGACAGAACGTCCCAGCTTGGCCCAGAACTCGACCTGTCTGGCAATCGAGCGCTCCTGCGCAACTCCTGCAATCCGCGCATCTAGCACCAACGCATCCGACAATTTGACCGGCTGACTCATTCCCATAAGGTAGCATAATGCTACCAATTATTCAATCGGAGAATCGCTTCATTCCACCAGGCTTTTCAGCACCTTTACATTTCGCTCCTCGTCGCCGGGCTGGTCCACCGGAGTCTCGGCGATGAAGGCGGCGTGGGCGAAGCGCGGGTCGTTGAGCAGCCACCGGAAGGGCTCGACGCCTATGGTGCCCAGGCCGATCTGCTCATGCCGGTCGAGTTTGGAGCCGCGCGCGGCCTTGGCGTCGTTGCAGTGCCAGACACGCACCGCGTCGAAGCCCAATGTCGCGCCGGCTTGTCGCATCGTCTCCGCGTAGCCTTCGTGGCTGACGATGTCGTAACCGGCGACGTGGGTGTGGCAGGTATCAAGGCAGACGCCCACCGGCGCGGAGGGACGAAGGCGCTCGACCAGTTCGGCCACCTGCTCGAAGCTGCCGCCGAGGGAGAACTCGGCCCCCGCCGTGTTTTCGATGAGGATGTTGAAGCCGGTGGCCTGCCAGGGCAGTCCGTCGATCGCCCGGGAAATGGAATCGGCGGCGAGTTTGAGACCCTCGTCGCGTGTCAGCCCCTTCCACGAACCGGGATGCAGCACCAGGTACTCGGCGCCGAGGGCTAGCGCCCGCTCGATTTCGCCGCGGAAGGCCGCGACGCTCTTCTCGCGCACCTCGTCCGACTGGCTGCACACGTTCACCAGGTAGCTGGTATGGATGACCAGCGGTCCCACGTCGAGAGCCGCCCGCAACTCCTTCATGCGCGTGGCCTGTTTCTGGTCCACCTTGGGCGCGCGCCACATCCGCGGACTCGAGGAGAAGATTTGCAATGTGTTGGCGCCAATCTCCCGCGCCTGCTCGACGGCGTTCGACGTTCCGCCCGCCGTCCCCAGATGCACACCGATGCGCTTGACAGTCTCAGCCATGCGAACAGTCTATCTGGAGAGGCGAAGACCTGCCAGCGGGAGTAATCTGGAGTCACCATGAGTCAATCCGCACAACAGCCCCAACTGAATGTCGCCCAGAGCGCCGACTATCGCGAAACCTACGCCAACAGCGTGCAGGTGCGCGTAAGCGTGTGGGACTTTCAGCTTGTCTTTGGCCTGGCATCGAGCGCCAGCCCCGACCAGGTAACCATCCGCAACCATCAGGCCATCTTCCTGAGCCCGCAGCAGGCCAAGGCCCTGTGGAATGTGCTGGGGCAGAACCTGGCGCAGTACGAGCAGGCCTTCGGCGCGCTGAACCTGGAGCCGCAGAGCCACAGCTTCAATCAGGGGCCAGTGAATTGAACGCCAGTCCCCGCGCCGGATGCCGCTTGAGAGCTTCGTGTCTTAATCTGGCCCCAGGAGCGATTGCTTGCGCCTGAGAAGACTCATCGAGCCGCGGCTGGACGCGCCCCTGCCGCTGTGGCGAATCTTTCCGGTGATCTTCGCGGCTCTGTATCTGAGCCACTTTACGCTGCTGCGCCTGCCTTACTACTGGGACGAGGCTGGCTATTACATACCCGCGGCCTGGGACTTCTTTCGCACAGGATCGCTGATCCCGGTTTCCACACTGACCAACGCGCATCCGCCGCTACCAAGCATCTATCTGGCGCTGTGGTGGAAGCTCTCTGGCTTTACTCCGGCGGTTACGCGCGAGGTGGTGCTGCTGGTGGCGGCGCTGGGGCTGCTGGCGGTGTGGCGGCTGGCCATGCGCCTGGTGGGCGTGGGTTCGGTGGCCTTCTGGACTGTGCTCCTGACGGGGCTTTATCCCATCTGGTTTGCCCAGAGCACACTGGCGCACGCGGATATCTTTGCCGCCGCCTGCACGCTGTGGGGGCTGGTTTACTCACTGCCGGATCGCGCCCGTAAGCCCTGGGCCGCGACGCTGTGGTTTGCCGCCGCCGCGCTGTCAAAGGAGACGGCCATCGTTGTTCCGCTGACGCTGGCCGCAGTGAGCCTCGTGGAGGGTTTTCGGGTTCCTCCGCCGCTGCGCTTTCGCTTCTGGCGTGAGGCGGCCTGGCTCTCAAGCTGCGCGCTGCCGCTGGCCGGCTGGTACGCCTGGCACTACACAAAGACCGGATTCCTCTTCGGAAATCCCGAATTCCTGCGCTATAACGCGCAGGCCACGCTCGATCCGCTGCGAATCGTGGCGGCATTCGGCCATCGCGTGATCCACCTGACCGTGCACATGAACCTGTTTGTGCCGGTGCTGATGGCGATAGCGGCGCTGCTGCTGGAGCCTCGGCTGGACGCCGAGGGTCATGATCGGGCAGCCATAGACCCGCCGGTTCAACGGCGGATTCTTCTTTTGCTGCTGGTGAACGCGTTGCTCTTCAGCGTACTGGGCGGCGCCCTACTCACCCGCTATCTGCTTCCCATGTATCCGCTGGTGCTTTTGCTGGTTGTCACAGAGTTCTATCGCCGGGTTCCCTACTGGCAGGGGCTGGCGGTTTTCTCGGCGGCGGCTTTTGTGTTGGGGCTATTTGTCAGTCCACCCTACGGCTTTGCGCCGGAAGACAACCTGGCCTACGCTCACGTGATCCGGCTGCATCAGGCCGGAATCGCGCAGCTCTATAAGCGCTACCCCAGCGCCACGGTGCTCACAGCGTGGCCCATGAGCGATGAGCTGACCCGGCCGGAACTGGGCTATCTGAAGCGTCCTTTTGACGTTTGCCGGATCGAGGACTTTTCAGCGGCCGAGATTGCCCGCGCCGCGGCCGAACCGGAGAAGTACGCGGCCGCGCTTGTCTTCTCCACCAAGTACGATCCGCCGCCGCTACTGGCCAGCCTCGGACTGGGAAGCGAGGCGATGGACGAGCGCTTCTTCGGTCTGCATCACGATCTGCCGCCTGAGACCATCGCCGGGAAGCTGGGCGGCGAGCTTGTGTGGAAGAAGGAAGACCAGGGCCAGTGGGT